>Ga0068871_100003724_pt1 | contig 10487 bp, 9 predicted proteins | sample KBSMisM72_FD_72750 | JGI IMG/M metagenome (GOLD analysis project Ga0068871, IMG submission 72750) | Miscanthus rhizosphere microbial communities from Kellogg Biological Station, Michigan, USA - KBS Miscanthus M7-2 | ecosystem: Host-associated > Plants > Roots > Rhizosphere > Soil ...
CGAACCCGATACTCAAAGTCCTTTCTTCGATCCGCGCGAACCGAGTGCGCGCCCTGCTGATGGGCGGTCCGGCATGCGTGTTCTACGGCGCAGCCGAGTTTAGTCGCAATACTGATCTCGCCCTTCTTGCCAGTTCGGAGAATTTCTCAAGACTCAACAAAACTCTTTCAGACCTGGATGCACACGTTATTGCCGTTCCACCATTTGAGCCAAGGTATCTCCGCAAGGGTCACGCGGTCCATTTTAGGTGCCAGCACGCCGAGGCGCGAGGCATGAGGGTTGATGTCATGACGAAGATGCGCGGTGTCGACTCGTTTCCAAAGTTGTGGAGTCGTCGCACAACAGTGTCGGTCCATGACTCCACTATCGAACTCATGTCGTTGCCCGACCTGGTACAGGCAAAGAAAACACAGCGAGATAAGGACTGGCCGATGGTGCGTCGACTCGTCGAGGTAAACTATTTTGCGAATCGCGAGAATCCGACACCAGAGCAACTCCATTTCTGGTTGTTGGAGCTCCGAACGCCGGAGTTACTAATTGAACTGGTACTGGAGCGAGGTGGATTACCACCAAACCTGGTTCGCAAACGTCCGCTTCTAGCACTCGCCCAAGCCAGCGACGAATCACTATTGTCTGACGCGCTTCTCGAGGAGGAAAAAAGGGAACGCGCGGCCGATCGGCAATACTGGATTCCGTTGAAGAAGGAACTCGAAAACCTCGGTCATGCCCGTGTGCCACAGTTGAACCGTTAAGGGATGAACATATCCAGAATTGCGGTTCATGGTCCGCTTCATCGCCCTGTGCCGATTGTGACCACTCAATCAAACGAGCCATACCTTTACTGCAACGAGTCTCAAATTAGATTGTCGGCGACGATAGGTCCCGCCCGGCGATCATATCCGAACTAGAAGAAAGTACTTGGCGTCGCAAAGTAGGATGTGGTATTAATCCTCCCGATGGAGGTTGCTCGGGTTGCTGGCAGCGGTTCTTTTGTCGAAATGAAGGTGATTGGCATGCACAAACTATTGAAATCTGCCGACGTCAAAAGACTAGTCGTAGTCTCAATCCTTCTCTTCTGGTGCGTTTGTATGATCGCGGTGCGGATAAAACGGACAGGTTCCGGTTACTACGCGTTTCTCGTCGCCAATCTCTTTCTCGCCGGCGTCCCTCTATTTTTTAGTTCGGTACTGCGGTTTGCAGCTCATCGAGAATTGCATTGGCCGATCCGGCTGGCGATCTTTTGTTTGTGGTTATTGTTCTTGCCCAATGCGCCGTACATTCTCACTGACATACTCCACTTGACTCGCGCGTCTCACGCTCCCGCCTGGTACGACCTCGCTCTGTTGCTCTCGTGTGCCGGAACCGGCCTGTTGTTGGGATACCTGTCACTCATCGATGTGCAGGCGATAGTCGCCCGCAGCTTAGGGCCTGCCTGCAGTTGGATCCTCGCAATGGTGTCGCTGGTACTAAGTGGATTTGCGATCTATCTCGGACGGTTCCTGCGCTGGAATAGTTGGGATGTACTGGTTGAGCCAACTCGACTGTTCGACATCATCGGCACCGTAGTTCACCCATGGGCTCATACGAAAGCCGTGTCAGTGACATTGATCTTTGGCGGAATCCTGACGCTCGGATACATCACCCTGCGAGTCTTACTCGCGCATCCTGAGCGTACCTGAAACCTATCTGCCGGCCACATCGTTTACTCAACACTTGCCCACTAATTGATTCGCCTCTATTCAAGGGAGAAGTGTGTCATGTTGATGGCAGATACGATGTCAGTCTTCTTTGTGATCGTGGGAATGCTCCTCGCCTTCTCGGGGCTCTGGTTGCTGTGCCGTGGTCTCTGGCCGAGCGCCGTAGAAGCGTCGACCGAACGTTGCACAAAACGCATCTGGCTGTACTTTCTTGCCGGACTTCCTTTGACGCTTGTCACGATAGCGTGGACCAGCGTTCTGTTTGCGCTCGGACCAGTTGGAAAGGTCGTGGGCGTTGCTGTGATGTGCTTCTATCAACTGCAGGCAAACATCGGGGTGGCAGGTTTGGCAACCGCGATCGGTCGCCGGCTTCCTTCGCCAGTTGACCAACACAGTCCGTGGCGCACAACGCTGCGCGGCGGAATCGCTTTGGAGCTGACTTATCTACTACCGATTCTGGGTTGGTTCGTAGTGCTTCCCGCCGCCACGATCATCGGCACTGGCGCATTCAATGCAAGCCTCGTTTCCAGGTTGAAGATTCAAGCCACTGCACAACCTGCGTTCGCGGAGAATCATGGACCTGTCTCATGAACTCCACGCGCCGTGCATTGCTAAAGGCAATTGGTCTGCTCGGAGCAACGTTGCCGTTCACTGCTTGCGAACGTTTGATCAGCAGCCTCGCGCAGCAGTCGATTCCAGAGAGCCTGACTTTGCCAGACAGTTCAGAAATCGACCCTTCGTTTCATCTTCTATCACGCGCTGCTTATGGTCCCTGGCCCGGTGATGTGGACAGAGTACGAGCGATGGGTGCTGAAGCGTGGATTGAGGAACAGCTAAATCCCGAAAACATTGACGACACCTTCTGCGATCTACGCGCTCGTCGCTTCGAAACAATCTGGCATGAACCCGGAACTTGTTACGAGTACAAGAAGCCTGTGTTGCGCGAGGAGATTACGCGTCACACTCTGTTGCGCGCGCTCTACAGCAAACGCCAGTTACTCGAGGTGATGGTTGGTTTCTGGACCGATCATCTGAACATAAACCTGGAGAAAGGCGACTGTATCTATCTCAAACCCTCCGACGATCGACTCGTGATTCGTGCCCATGCACTTGGGAAATTCAGGGACTTGATTCGTGCTTCCGCGACCTCGCCTGCGATGCTCGTTTATCTCGACGGCAAAGAGAATCAGAAGAAAGAACCCAGCGACGTACCAAACGAGAACTACGCGCGCGAGTTACTTGAATTGCACACACTCGGAGTCGATGGTGGTTACACGCAGACGGACGTTTACGAAGCTGCGCGCAGCCTGACCGGCTGGAAGTTGCGTACGGGTTGGCGGAAAGGAACTGTGTACTTCGATCAAACTCTGCACGACGATGGAGAGAAACATATCCTGGGCCAGGTCATTCCCGCAGGTGGCGGCGAACATGACGTAGATCGACTTGTCGAAATCGCCAGCAATCATCCTGCTACTGCACATCACATCGCCACCAAACTCACGCGCAGATTTGTTTCGGAAGACCCGCCGGCTTCACTCGTACAACGACTAGCGTCCGTCTTTACTGCAACGGACGGCGACATCAAGTCACTGCTGCGCACGTTGCTGACCTCAGACGAGTTCAAGGCAGCCAGGGGTCTCAAGTTCAAACGTCCATTTCAATACATCGCCAGTTGCTTGCGCGCGCTTGGTGCAGACACCCATGCGCACCAACCTTTGATCGAATACTTGCAGCGCATGGGCCAGGGTCCGTTTCAATATCCGACGCCGGATGGTTATCCCGATCGAATCGCTTCATGGCTCGGTACCTTACTCTGGCGCTGGAATTTTGCGTTTAGTGCCGTTTCAAATCACGTTCCCACAGTCACTGTCCCCCTCGAACAACTGGCGCAGGCTATCGGCGGCTCGACACCCTTTCAGCCCGCACAATTAGTTGCTTACTTCATCGGACGCAGAGCCTCGGATGCGGAGCTTGGGCCACTCCGAGCCTACCAGAACCAGGATCACGCGGAGTTGGTGTCGCTGGTGCTCGCATCGCCTGCATTTCAGAGGTGTTGAGTATGTCTAACACATCGCGTCGCGCCTTTGTTCGCAAACTGCTGCTCGCACCCGAAACGGCTATAGCGCCAGCCGGTGAACGTACTCTGGTTTGTATCTTTTTGCGCGGTGCTGCCGACACGCTCAACATGGTCGTTCCGCGTGGTGACGATGAGTATTACCGGTTGCGCCCAACCTTGGCGATCGCGGCATCTGATGGATTGAGGCTCGACGATTTCTATGCGTTTCATCCGAACCTTGCGCCCTTGTTGCCGGCGTTCAATGAAGGTCGACTCGGCATCGTGCAAGCAGTAGGCACTGACAATCCGACTGGGTCTCACTTTGAAGCGCAGGACCAGATGGAGCACGGCGAATCTTATGGTCACCTGATCGGAGGCGGCTGGTTAGGTCGTTATCTCCGCACGCGATCCGCCGAAGTAACACCTCTTTCCGCGGTCACGATCGGTTCCAGCATTCCTGAGTCATTGCGTGGCGCACCCACGGCGAGCGCGATCGAATCGATCGAAGAACTTCAAATCAAGACACCGGGGAACGATGCGGCTGCGGTGTCGTCGATCTTGTCCGCGATGTACAGCGCGGAAGTCGGGATGGTGGGGCAAGCGGGAAAAGCAACTCTGGATCTTTTGTGGCGTGTAGAGTCGCTGCGAGGCGCGGCCTACAGTCCGGAAGGCGGAGCGGTCTATCTCGACGACGACTTCTCGCATGGACTACGAGAGATCGCGCGGTTGATAAAAGCGCAGGTCGGCCTCGAGGTTGCGTGTTTGGATCTGGGTGGGTGGGATACGCACTTCTTTCAGGGCAGTACTTCCGGTTTGCAGGCAGCTCTGATTCAGCAACTGGCGGGTGGTCTGGCTGCATTCGATCGAGATCTCGGCGCACAACGAAATCGAGTAACGACGCTGGTTCTGACGGAATTTGGCAGACGGACTTATGAGAACAGTTCATTGGGAACGGATCACGGCCGTGGATTCGCGTTGTTTGCGCTGGGTGGTATGGTCAAAGGTGGTAAAATCCACGGCCAGTGGCCGGGGTTGGTGGAAGAATCTTCTTCACAAACGGATTCGCTGAATCCGGTTGGACCCAGTGGACTCAAGGTTTTGATTGACTATCGCTCAGTGCTGTCGGAAGTGTTGACAAAGTTTCTCGGTCATCGCGAGCTGAATCAGGTGTTCCCGAATTTCAATCCGCAACCCGTCGACTTAATTTAGCCCCGTTCACCGAACTGTAGGGGCGGCCCTCCGTGGCCGCCCTCGGTTGGCACACGGATTCAAGAGTCGACGGTCTCGGGTTTTGCGAATACGATTAAACCGAGGGCGGCCACGGAGGGCCGCCCCTACAGTTCGTACAAGGAGTCTGGATTTGAAGCTTGTTCTAATTGGTGTAGCAATCGCGCTGCTAGTCTCGCAGGCTTTTGCGCAGGGATTTAGTGTCGAGAGTAAATCGCCGCCGTCGGTTGTTGGCGCTGGTCCTTTTGTTTCACTCGAAGGCCGGTTCTCGATCGCGCTGCCGGCCGGAACTCACGGTTACAGACCAGTGGCGCTCGAGATAGTTCACTAAACCGGCGTCTGGTTGCGACTGTTGATGACAAGGGTAACAAGATCGAAGAAACGGAATTTCAGACTCTCGACGGCCCAGTCAAGGAGACAAATACTCATATGCGTACGAATTTGACGCGAAAGGCAATTGAACCCCGAACTAGCTTTAATGGATCAGGTAGAACGCCGTCTGGCGCGGGCGAAACCACTTCATTCCTTCCTTTGTTAAATAAGCATCGTCTTCCATCATGATCGTGACCTTTTGACCGCCCCACTCCGGAACCGGAGTGCTCGTGTTCAATTCGATCGAGGTATACGAGCCTTCACGAAACGGCGGTTCAGCTGGTGCGCCGGCTGCCGGGCGCCGAAAGTCTATGCTGGCGCCGAGTGCGTGTCCCTGATTGCCGACCGAATGCGAATAGATCATCGCTTCAATACCGGCGGCTTTCATGTCTGCCATCGTCGCCTCGTAAACCTCAAAGCCTTTCGCACCGGGTTTGATGTGAGTGAACAGAGCATCCTGAAGACGATTCGTATTGGCGAGTGCTTTCTTTAATCCTTCGGGCGCGTCCTTTTCACCGGGACGCAATATGTATCCCATCTTCTGCCAGTCAGTACTCAAACCCATGTAGTTCAAACCGCAGTCAATGTGAATCACGTCGCCTCTTTGGATAACAGTTGACTCTTCAGCAACGTCGAGGAATTGCTGTGTCTTGGCAGTTTCATGACTCTGTCGCTGAACTCGCAGATCGGCCTGGAACCAGGTGTTCAACCCCAGATTGTTTAGCTGTTGCAGAAACCAATAGCGCACGTCGCCCACGGTCGTCTTACCGGGCGTGATCACTTCGTTTGAAAACGCACGCTGCGTCAATATGTCTGTAACCGCGACAGCGGTGCGATACGTTTCCAGCTCTTCAGGCAAACGCGTGTCCATGTATTCAACGATGAGTGGCGCCGCGGAAACGAATCGGGACGCGTAATCAGGGCCGAGGGTTTCCGCTAAAAATTTATAAGCATCGTGAGTGATCCCGTTTGTCGCGCCGCGTGTTCCGCCCATGTTGAGTGCGATCGTTTTTGGTTTGCGCTCTTCGACAATGCGCTTCAATGTGGCCGCGATTTGACTGCCCGGCGGCTGCAGGAGCTCGTAAAAATATTTCAGATGTTCTTCCCCATAACGGACGACGGCGATGCGGTCGAGCTTGTCGCCGCGGTCCGCAAAAATAAAGAATTCGCGCCTGCCCACGTAGGGGATAGGTGGCGCGATATATTCCGTCACTGGATCGGGATGAAACTCTTCGTTGGTGACTATCCACATGTCGATCTTCTGTTGCCGCATGAGCGGGAGCAACATGGTGTCGAGACGTTTTTTGAGCCACGTCTCACGTAGTGCCTGCTGCTCACGCACGGTGAGGAGTTTCGGTAACGGCTCAACACTCTTTCGCGCTTGCGAGTAGATTGAGGAGGTCGAGAGCAGAAGAATTCCGGTCAGGATTAAAACCCGTTTCATAGAAGTCTTTTTTCTTTCTGTGTAGTCTGTGGATGAAAACCGTGATCGTGCGCGAATACCATTGCCTGTGCGCGCGACCAGACACCGAGTTTATCGAAGACATTTGAGACGTGATTGCGGACGGTCTTTTCACTGATCGAGAGACGCGCCGCGATTTCCGCGTTACCCAAACCTTCAGTGATCAGTGCCAGCACTTCACGCTCGCGCGCGGTTAGTGAGTTGAATGCAGAATCCTCTTCGCCGGCCGCACCCTTGATTCCCATAAAGTCCAACACTTCCTCGCAGAAGCGTTCCCAGGCTGGTTCGCCTTCCAAAAGAATGTGGTTTTTGGAATCAAGCTCGACGAATTGAGCGCCACGAATTCCTGCCGCGAGGATGTGACCCTCCGCGATCGGAATCACGTCGTCGTCGCGTGAGTGCAGTACGAGGGTCGGCACATCAACCTTGCTGAGAAGATCGACGACGTTGATTACCGCGCGTGTTTCCAAAAGTCGCGCAGCAATGTCGGGTGAAGTTGTTTTACGACAGAGCTCGTTGAACCACCCGATTTGTTCGTCTGTAGCGCCGGGGATAAATCGCGATGTGAAGATCTGGCGGAAGGCCGGATTGTCTTTGCCCCAGCCCAGACGAGTCATGTCGATCAGCGCGCGATAAAAACGGTCTTTATCCGGGTCGCCTCGTTCATACGTGCCGCGCGCGTAAGCGCCGTAGAGCACGAGTCCTGAGACGCGTTCGGGATGCTTCACCGCGTACGCGATACAAGTTGCGGCGCCCTGAGAAATGCCTAACAGAGCAAACGGCTCGGGAGGATCGACTACGTCGACAAGCGCCTCGAGGTCTTCAACCCAACGTTCGAACGACACATCGCCGACGTTCCAGTCTGTCATACCGCAGCCACGTTCATCGTGACGAATGAAGCGGAAATGTTCGGTGAAGAAACGGATCCAGTGACGCCAAACCGGACTCTCCCATTCGTATTCAAGGTGAGTCATCCAGTTTGCGGCCTTCATAAGCATCGGGCCTGTCCCGGCCTCAGCCCAGGCGATCTGAACGCCGTCGCGGGTGCGAAGATAGCGAATTCGCTGTGTTGCTTTCTTCATCATCTCTACCGAGACAAAAGTCCTATACGAAGGAGTCGGAGTATATCCAAACCGGGACTAAACTCCCATAGCCTCCCTGATCCAAAAGCGCGATTCTCTACGCTCATACAAGTGGAGGAACTGACATGCTTAAACGAATCGTCTTCTTTGCTTATGGAGTCTTTTGTTATCTGATTTTCCTCGGGACGTTTTTGTACGCGATTGCATTCATCGGCAATTTCGGTGTTCCGACGGCGCTCGACGGTGCGGCTTCCGGCCCGCTCGGGATTAGTCTCGCGATCGACGTTGGTTTGCTGACGCTTTTCGCAGTGCAGCATAGTGTGATGGCGCGGAAGTGGTTCAAGGAGTGGTGGACCAGGATCGTGCCGAAGCCGGTCGAACGCGCGACTTATGTTTTGTTCTCGAGCCTCGCACTCATTTTGTTGTTTACGTTGTGGCGGCCGCTGGGTGGCGTGGTTTGGTCGGTTGAGGATCCAATCGGGCGGCTCGTGCTGCGCGGGTTGTTTGCGTTTGGCTGGGGATTAATTCTGTACTCGACGTTCTTGATCAATCACTTCGACTTGTTTGGGCTACGCCAGGTGTGGCGCAATCTGTTAGGGCAGCCGGAGAGCGGGTTGCGATTTACGACGCCGGGTCCGTACCGGATCGTGCGACACCCGTTGTATGTTGGCTGGCTCTTCGCGTTTTGGATGACGCCGGTGATGACGTTCGCGCACTTGCTGTTCTCAGTCGCAACAACGGCTTACATCTTGTTGGCGATTAGGTTCGAAGAACGCGACCTGGTGCGTGAGTTTGGCGATACGTATGAAGACTACCGCCGCAATGTCCCGATGCTCGTGCCGTCATTGAAAGGTCCCCGCCAGCCTTCGGACATCAAAGTTCGATCGTAGTTAGGAAACGCGGATGACACGGATAAAAAATCCGATCTTAATCCGCGTTATCCGCGGTATATTCCCCTTCGTTGAGAAGGACGACAAGAAATTTACTATGGCTTCTGGTTCTGCTGTTCTTTGCGGTTACTTCGCCGGTACAGAACACGCAGAGTCAGAAGCAAACACTCACTGAGAGCGAGCGCCGCGGCAAAGAGATTTATCTCAGAGGCACGAGTGCGTCGGGCCGCGAGATCGTGGCGCGTCTCAACGATGTAGATGTGCCCGCCTCGGCCTTACCGTGCGGCGGTTGTCACGGCATGCGCGGCGAAGGCAAGAGCGAAGGCGGCGTCACGGCCGGCGATATTACCTGGTCCAACCTGCTAAAACCTTACGGTCACACACATCCAACCGGCCGCAAGCACGGACCTTTCACAGAGTCTTCTGTCATCCGCGCGGTTGTAAATGGCGTCGATCCGAGCAGCAACGATCTCCTCGTCGCCATGCCGCGATACAAAATATCGGCAGAGGACATGGCCGACCTCCTGGCGTATCTGAAGCGCATCGATACTGATCTCGATCCCGGTCTGACGGAGACGAACGTTACGGTTGGCGTAGTTTTGCCTTCGAGTGGTGCGCTTGCAGAGCTCGGCGCGGCGGTAAAAGACGTGCTGACTGCTTACTTCGATAACGTCAACAGCCGCGGCGGAATTTTTAATCGCAGGATCGATCTCAAGGTTGTAGATGCCGGAGCGGGCGGAGCGGGCACATCAACTGCAGCGGAGAACTTTGCTCACAAGGAGCAAGTCTTCGCGTTTGTGAGTGGCTTGAGCGCGGGATCGGATCCACAGCTTGCGGCTCTCGCGCGTACTGAGGAGATTCCGATCGTCGGTCCGTCGACGCTTTTACCGCAACTTGAAAATCCTGCGAACAAGTATCTCTTCTATTTGCTGCCGGGCGTTTCGGAGCAGGCGATGTCACTCGTGAACTATGCGGCGTCTCAACCGGAACTCAAACGGGCGAACGCGGCGTTGGTTTATAGTGACACGACGTTGAGCAATGCAGCAGGAAACGCCGTTGTCGAACAGGCGCGAAAGCGTGGGTTGACGATCGCGAAGAAGATTGTTTTTAAGCCTGAGAATTTCGACGCGCGAGCGATTGTAAATGAATTGAAGAGCAGCAATGTTGAGTCGCTGTTTTTCTTTGCAGAAGGGAAGGAGCAGCAGTCGTTGTTGAATCAAGCGGCGGCGGCAAGTTGGTCGCCCACTCTCTTCTTCCTTGGAACCCTCAGTGGGAGAGATCTTTCGGCAGTGTCGCAAACGAAGATCTTTCTTGCTTTTCCGACCGTGCCTTCGGACGTGAGCAGCGAGGGCATAGCAGAGTTTCGGGCGTTGCAGGAGAAATACAAGATTGCCCCTCGTCACACTGCCGCTCAGCTCTCAGCCTTCGCAGCCGCAAAAGTATTCGTAGAAGGGTTGACGCGAGCTGGAAGGGATCTGAGCCGCGAAAAATTCATTACTGCCCTCGATACTCTTTACGACTACGACACCGGCGTCACCCCACATCTGACGTTTGGTCCAAATCGCCGCGTCGGCGCCGCCGGCGCCCACATCGTCACCTTCGATCCGGCAAAGAAAGAATTCAACCCGCTCGGTTGGGTCAACGCGTATTAAGTCAAACGCCGAAGGCCTTCGCTTAATCCCGCCCACGGCAGAGACTGTG
>Ga0068871_100003727_pt1 | contig 10483 bp, 5 predicted proteins | sample KBSMisM72_FD_72750 | JGI IMG/M metagenome (GOLD analysis project Ga0068871, IMG submission 72750) | Miscanthus rhizosphere microbial communities from Kellogg Biological Station, Michigan, USA - KBS Miscanthus M7-2 | ecosystem: Host-associated > Plants > Roots > Rhizosphere > Soil ...
ATCCGGGGCGGCAGGGATCGGAATATGAGCTCGACGCAGACACCCGCGCGGCCATGAACCGATTCCGTGCGGCAGATCTTGATACCTACCGGCGCGCAAGGGACGTTTTCACCAAGCAGACGGCTTTCAGAGGCGTCTGAATTATGATGCACCGTACGGCGGCCTTGCGGCGGATTTTCTCCGATCACGAACGCCGCGCGCGGGCGATCCTGAGCCAATTTCCCGGAAACGGTCAGGACGTCTCCGCGCCTCTTAGCGGGCGCGGCTATCTGCTGTGCATCACCCCGCGTTCCGGATCCACGATGCTTTCCGATGTTCTCGGCAGGACGGAGAGCGTGGGTTTCGCGCGAGAACACTTTCGCTCGGACGACAGTACAATTCCGGAGTGGATGACGACGTGCGCCAGCCTGAAGGCTGTTCTGCGAAGGCTCGAATCAAAGGCTCCCTTGGGCTATTTTGGCGTCAAGGGCGATCTGTTCCAGATGTTTCCTCTGATTTCCGAGGGCCTGTTCGCTGGACCCGAATGTATCTTCAAGCATATCTACCTGACTCGTCGGGATCACGTTGGACAGGCCATCTCTCTCTCCCGCGCGGTGAAGACGAATGAATGGCATAGCCATGACGCGCCGGCCGCTGACCCTGATTTGACCGATGAGGACGTTCTAGGTTCTGTGCGTTACTTGCGCGCCATGGAGGCCGATTGGGAGACCGTATTTACCGCATTGCAAGTAACGCCCTTACGGCTGTGCTACGAGGATCTAGTCGCGGATCCAGCAGTTCATTTTGAACGAATCCGACAGTATCTGGGAGTCCAATGGAAGATCGACCCGGCCGGCATTGTGTCAGCCTATCAATCCGTTAGCGAGCGGCACGATCCCCGCTGGATTCAGAGCTTACGTGCTCAATTCGACGCGCGGGCCGTGCCCGTTTCGAACACCAATACCTGTTGCCCATAGACCCGGCCCACTACGTGAAATAGCCGTAGGCCTGCTTGGCTCGCGAGCTGAACAAAGTAATCCTGATCGATATCGATGCGGGCTTCGTCTCCGGAGAACTGGGTGCCCTCGGCCGGCGTGTTGTGGATCGAAATGATCGCCCGGCCACCTGGACCGAGAACGCGGGAAATTTCGTCCAGGTAGTGAACACAATCCGGCTGCAGTAAATGGGTAAAGAGTGACGCGCAAACGATTGTGTCAAATGTTCCGTCGGCGTACGGAAAACGGTAGTCGCGCGCCTGAATCTTACCTTGCGGATTATACACAGCCGAGAATGCGTTGAAATGATCGAACTGGAAGCGATCGCCTGCGAGCGAAGCGAATGCCTTGCGGCACCACTGAATTGCAGGCAGGAAGATATCGGTGCCAACGTAATGCAAGCGCGGATTCGCATACAGGAACCGAGCGAGCTTTCCGCAGGAACAGCCAATGTCCAGCACTTTAGGGTCTTCGGGCAAGAAATGCATCACCATCTGCGCCCAAGCTTCGCCGATGGCGAAAAAGGCGCCGAGATCGCCCACGCTGGAAGACTCCCGCAAAACGATATTCGGAATCGGTAAGCCGAAAGGCTGCGCAGGAAACTCCACGTCATTCCCCACCGGCGCGCCTTCGCCGAACTGACGCCACAGCACGGGGCTGCTGCTGGCCTCTGGAGCGGGGCTCTCCTGCCTGGGTGGGTTGCTCACCTGAAACGCCATGCCCGACTCCCAAACGAACTGGCCCTGTCTCGCAGTAAAGATCGCCACCGCCGGACCGTCCGGCAGCAGATCCGTCTGGATGCCAAAACGGACTTGCGATGGTCCTGTATCGGGGACTTCCTTGCCTAAGATCATGCCGCCATTTTCGATGGACATCTCCAGTGCCACCGGACCGAGACCGGGATTCGGCCGCACGTCCACTGCGATCTCGGCCAGGCCGCTCCACGGCTGCGAAACATCCGCGTGATGGGCTTCGACCAGGGGCGACGCAAGCGTAGTGGCCGGCGCGGTGGTTTCCAATATCTGCAACATGCTTAACTCCTTGTCGAGGCTATTCTGTTCAGGCGCCCGTCGCCAGTACACGGCCGTCCAATCGACTTGATGGATCGGCTCCGTAATGCCGTGCCGCGCTCGGAATTCCGTGACCGCTCGGCGACACGGCTCCAGGCAACCGTAGTCGTCGATGATCACGAAACCGCCCGGGACCACCTTGTGATACAAGGCCTCGAGCGCATCCATCGTGGATTCGTACAAATCGCCGTCCAGACGCAGCAACGCCAGGCGCTCCACGGGCGCTTGCGGCAGCGTATCTTTGAACCAACCCTTCAGAAAACGAACCTGTTCATCCAGCAGCCCATACCGTTCAAACAGATTGCGAACGGTTTCCAGATCGATCGCGAGCATCGGATGCGTGTCCTTGCTCAATTTCAATCCGTTTTCCTGCGGGAGAGTAGGAGCGGGAATTCCCTCGAACGAGTCGGCCACCCACACCGTCCGATCGGTGACCTGATGGGCGGCCAGATAGCCGCGCATAAAAATCACAGCTCCGCCACGCCAGACCCCGCATTCCATGCAGTCACCTGGCACGTTTTCGTGAAGGATGGTTTCCAGGCAGAATTCAATATTCTCCACGCGGCGGCGGTTTAGCATGGTGTGGGGGAACCCCAGATGCTCCATGGGCCGCCCGTAGGCCAATCCAAACTCGCGCAGCCTGACGTATTCGTCATACATCTCCGGCCAGCGGCGGCGCACGTCCAGATAGAGATCCTGCTGAAAGGCCTGTTTACCCTCTAGGCACTCCTGCAGGTAGATCAGGCGAACTTCGTTTTCGGTGTACAGATCTTCGAGAATGCTTTTCTTCAGAAGATCCACGTATAGTGACGAGGGCGCTGCCATTCGCGCTGGTACTGCGGGAGACGGAGCCTCCGCCGCGGGCAGGGAAGGCCGATCCCACATTCCCAATGAACGACCCAGGAATTCTTCCAGGGCCTGGTTACAGGGCTTGTAGTGATCCACCAGCCACTGCCAGACCTCCGGGGTGACCTGCTGGTCTTTACCCACCGGCGCGTCATTGAAGATCCCGTACTTCTGTGTCGCGGCAAAAGCGGGATCCACTCCTAGAAAAGAAAAGATTCCCGCCATGGTCTTGTGGGGCTCATGGAACAGGTCATCCGCCAGTACCACATGCATTTTCGATCTGCCGAACAGCGCTTCGTAACGCATCAGCTGCTCAAGGTAGTAGCCGGTGTCCAGATAGGTCCGGTCGGTACCTTGCCCTTCGTCGCCCGCGTTCGCGGAATAAGCTTTGATCTGTTCGGGGGTCCAGATGGTGGCGCCGGACCGAATTCGCTCCAGATCGGCCTGCAGGGCATCGAATAATCCCAGGCTCTCTTTGCCGCGAGCGTACCAGTGCCACCAGTGCGACACGGCGCGCTCGGCCGGATTCCTAAGAATCGCGAGGATGCGAGCTTCCGGATTGTAGCGGTGTATTCTCGCTGGAATGTAGGGCAGGTAAAGGTTGCGGTGTCGCGATTCGCCGACCTCGCGCTGGCCCTTCCAACCTCCGAAATAGCGGCGATAGTAATACTCGGGCCCGCGTTCGTACTCTGCCTCGAAGAAGAATGGCTCCTTGGGTTTGGACATGAAAATGTCCGGGTGCTGATCCAGGTAGACGTGCAAAGACGTGGTGCCGGATTTGGCCGCGCCGACCACAAAGAAAGACGGGTACGCCATCCGGGAACCGTTTTTCCACTCCGGCGGTAGGCGACGGGGCGATTCCCCCCAAACCAGGCTCTGGACCGGAGTGCCGTCCTCGTTATAGAGGAGTACCTCGACCGCGGTGCTGGACATGACATGCCCGGGAGCGACCATTTCGAAACGATGCTGCGGGTCGGTTACGGATTCGGCGACGTTTTTGCCGTTTACGGCGAGAGCTACGCGCAGAGGCTCGTCCGGCCGCATGGCATCGACGGCCCATCCTAAAACGGTGCTGTATCGAACTTCCTCGATCTCACCGACATACGTGAACATGTTCCCTAGGATGTTCGGCCATAAATGGGCTACGCCTTAGGCTAAAGCCCTAGGAGATTTCAGTCGAAGGTACTACGTATCTGTAGTCACGTGCGTTCATAAAAGGGATGGAGCAAGCCAGCCATGAGTATGGCCATGAGTATGAATGACAAGCGTTTATCCATAAATTTCGTGCTGGGCCCCATGGGTAAGGTGCGCACCGCGGGAGCCGCCGCCATCCTCGAATACGCGCGGGGTCTGAGCGAGCGTGGACACTTCGTATCGTTTGCCACCTGGCCCAAGTTCCTATGGCACGGCGACGAGGCTTTTCCGGGGCTCGACCCCAAGATTCCGGTGTTCTACGACAAGGATGCCAAAGTCGACGCGCTGCCGATCCATCTGCTGGACAAATCCCCTCGCGACTACGCGGGCGAACTGCAATACTTCCTGGCGTTTCTGAACCTGGTAACACCCGCGATCCCCAAGGCGGATCTGGTGGTGGCGGGAACTTGGGAAGGCGTCATTCCAGCGTGGCAGGCGAGGCGGGGGAAAGTAGTTCATTTTCCGCAACACTACGACGAGATTGCGTTCACTCTCGACGGAACCTCGGCCGCGGGACTGCGTGCCAACCCCCTCATCAAGATGCTGTGCCGCAGCGCACTGCAGATGCCGGCGTGCCGCGTCGCCAATTCAAGCTGGCTGGCAGGCGAATTTCGCCGCCGTTTCGGTGAGAGCATTCCGTTCGTCCAGAACGGCGTGGACACTGCCAAGTTCCATCCGCGTACCAAGCTAAGCGCCGATGACGGAGTGATCCGTGTGGTCACGTACTGCCGCCCGGAGCAATGGAAAGGCTTCCAGGACGCGGTGCCGGCAATGCATGAGCTGATGAGGCGCCATCACAATACGCAATGGCATGTGTACGGGTATCCTCATCCAGCCTTGGACGCCGATAACGATCTGGCGCCCTACAAGTTCCATAGCGAGCTGAATCACGACGATCTAAGCCGCTTGTACGCGGAAAGTGACATCGTGCTGTGCCCTTCCTGGTATGAAGGGTTCGCCACGACGCCCCTGGAGGCGATGGCGTGCGGCACGGCGGTGGTCACCACGCGCTACGGCACTGAGGACTACGCGATCGACGGTCACAACGCCATCATTGCGCGGCCTCGCGTGGTGTCCGATCTCGCCGTGGCGCTCGACGGCCTGGCGCGCGTTCCCGAACTTCGTGCGCAGCTCGCGCGCAACGGCCGGGCGATGGCGGAAAGCCTCACGTGGAATGTTGCCATTAGCGCTCGTGAAGAACTGCTCTACCGGATTCACGCCAATGAAATTCCGATCAGCCTGCAGGGCTTGCAGAACGGCATCGTGGACGGCCACGGGATTCCGTTCGAGAATGTCACCGCCGATTTCGCCGCGCCCAATGGAGCGCTGCTGGCGGGACCCGACGGCGAGCATTACCTGGTGGAATCGGGCAGCCTGCGCAGAGTGTGCGATCCGGCGCGGCTTCCGGGAGCGTTGAGCAACGCGCCGGCTCACGGGCAGCATCTGGACCTGCTCACGCTACTGCGCAATACACGCGGCCCCGATATCACTTCCCTGGCAGACTACGGCCGGCCGCCTGCGCACGAAATCCGTGCGGCCGCACAATAATCAGCGGCAGGAGACTGAATGAGATCTCTCAAAATCGCGATACTGCACGGCGACAACGGCAGTAGTTTCCTGGTCCGCTGTCAGACTCCGCTGCTGTGGCTGAAAGAACAACGTGCCATCGAAGTCCTGCCGCAGGAAAAGGCCTGGGAAGCCGACCTGGTCTTCTTGCACGGGATGCAGGGATGGGCGGGCGCACTGGGTTTGGCGCGGTCGCTGCAGCGTAATGGGATCCGCGTTGTCGCGGATCTGGACGCGGACGTTCTTGCGGATAAGGATCTCCCGGACGAGGCCAAAAAAGCCCAGGCGCCGATTCGTGAGTTCTTCGGAATGGTGGACGCCCTGACCGCGCCGACCGAGCCGCTGGCGACATCGCTCGAGAAGTTGAATCGCAAAGTTTTAGTAACACCCAACGGCCTCAACCTGAAGCTATGGCGGACAACCGGCAGATTCGGCGTACGGAACCAGGTGCGCACTGTAGGCTTCGCCGGAACAATTTCGCACCTCACCAACGTGGAAATCCTTCGGCCTGCGCTGAAGAAGCTGTCCCACGAATTCAAAGTGCAGGGAATCCGTTTCGTATGCCTTGGGTTTCGGCCTCCGTGGCTTTCAAACGTTCTAGCGAGCGCCGAAGTCGTGGAACCTTGCAACCCCCAGGATTATCCCGCGCTTTTGAACAAGCTTCGGCTCGACGTCGCACTGGCGCCCCTGACGCACAGCGACTTTGATCGAAACCGGTCCGCCCTCAAGCTCTACGAGTATTCGGCCGCGGGAGCCGCGACCGTCGCAAGCAACTTCGGGCCGTTCGCGGAGGCAATCCAGGACGGCTCCAACGGATTGCTGGTGGACAATCAGCCCGAGTCGTGGGTCCGCGCGATTGGAAAGATGCTCAAGAAAGACGGGCCCAGGCTGCAAATGCTGGAGGCCGCGCGCGCGACACTCGACGATCACGATGTTTCGAAAACCGCGCCCCGTTTGCTCGAAGCCTTCGAAGCCACCCAGCCCAAGCGCGACCGGCAGTTCTTCGCATTCCCAAGGATCAAGACCGGCGAATGCGCAGACGTGGATGTGATTATCCCCGTTCATAACCCGACGGCGTTTACCCGGCAGGCGATCGAGTCCGTACTCCCGGAACTGGATGCCACGCACAGGCTGGTACTGATCGACGATGCGTCGACGGCACCCCTGAGTGATTACTCGGGCCACGCCTGGGTTACGGTGCATCGAAACAACCAGCGTCGCGGATATAGGGCAGCCTGCAACGCAGCCGTCGCGGAATGGGCGCGGCCGTCCGCCGACATTATTCTGATGGACCCGGATACTCTTCCCATGCAGGGATTCATCCGGCGTCTCGCTCAGACTGCGGGATCCAATCCCGAGATAGGCACCGTGACGGCAGTTTCGAACAACGCCTCATTGGCGTCCGTACCTGATCTTCCGGATGCCCGGGAACTCGGCGAGCAACTGGCGTCGCCTATAGTGACCGCGCCGATCGCCGCCAGCCATCTGATCTATATCAAACGCGAGGTTGTTCGAAAGTACGGCTTGTTCCTGGACGAATATTCAACCGACGCCGCGGCCGAAACCGATTTCAGCATGCGGATCTCCGGCGAGTTCGTCACGGCCATCGATGCGGGTTGCTGGTGCCGCCGCGAGGGATCCCCGCGCTTCCGGGAAATCGTCAAGCCGGATGCCGCGGACCAGTCCGTGATCGATAAACGCTATCCGCACGCCCGTTTCGAGATCGAAGCCTACTATGCGGTTGATCCTATGATGGAACACCGCCGCAAGATGGTGGCCGCGACCCGCGATTTGCGCCCGCGAGTGCTGCAGGTCGCTCACACTTTCATTGGCGGCGGAGGAACCGAAAAGCACGTTCTGGACCTGGAGGCCGCGGTCTCCCCCCAATTCCTCAGTTTTGGCGTGGCGCCGCACGAGGCGCTTGCTCTCTATTGTGGCAACGTTCCGCTCGGGAAGTGGCCCTACGAGAAGGCAGGATGGCCTCTGACCACCTCCGACCTGCCGGCCAATGACCAAAGCTGGTTGAGCGCCCTGAACCAGGTCGGGCCGGATCTGATTCACTTTCACCACTTACTGAATCATCCGCTGAGCCTGCTGGCGAAACTGACATCGACGGGCATTCCGGTCATTGTTTCGCTGCACGACTACTATTTCTTCTGTCCGGATTTCCATCTGCACAATTGTCCGGGCGTGCACTCCTGTGAAACCTGCTTCCCCGATCGATTCAAGGGACCGGCGCAGTATCAGGCCCTTCGACGGGACTTGTTGGGAGGGAGCCTCAAGACTGCCGCGGCCCTGGTCGCACCCAGCGTGTCGACCGCGAATCTGGTGCGCGAAGTCTATCCGGACCTCAACATCCGCGTAATCCCGCACGGCATTCGCAATCCGGAAGCTCTGGGCCAAGCCGTCGCCCAGCGGCGCAAGCCTGGCAAGAAAATTCGATTCGGCATGATGGGGAACCTTCTGCCCGTGAAGGGCATCGAGGTGATCTTCAAAGTGTGGCCGCTGGTGGCCCGCGAAGAAGCCGCCGAACTGCACATCTACGGCGCGTCCGATCCTCTATACATCCGAGGCTGCAAGGATTTAGGCATTCACTATCACGGCCCGTACCACGAACCGGACCTGCCGGAAATCCTGTCAAAGATCGATGTGGGCATCATGCCGGCTCAGGTGCAAGAAACTTTCAGCTACAGCCTGTCGGAATTCTTCGCGGGTGGCGTACCCGTGATCGGATCCGACTACGGCGCCCTCGGTACTCGCATTGAGGACGGCGTGAATGGGCTCAAGGTCCCTCCGCGCGATATTCAGGCTTGGGTGGACGCGATCCGCCTCACGATTTCCGATGCGGCCTTCCGCCAGCGCATCACTCAGGGTGTTCGCCCGCCCGATTCGATCGATGATATGGCCGGACACTATGCCGACCTATATCGTGAAGTCATCCAAAGATCGAAAGCGGCCAAAATGCCCGTCACCGCACCCGAGATCCAGTCGCGCGACTGCGTTGTTACGAGTTGATCGCGCAGGCGCTCCGGCTGACAATCTCGCAAATCCGTTCGATCTGAGAACGCTCGAGTTCCGGATAGATCGGCAGCGAGAGTACCTCCCCCGCGATTCGTTCTGCGACGGGAAAACTTCCTTCGCCGTAGCGCGAATCCCGATACGCGTGCTGTAAATGAACCGGGATCGGGTAATGAATCCCGCACTGAATATCGGCCACCTTCAAGGCTTCGGCTAGCGCATCACGTTTCGGGGTACGGATCGCGTACACGCAGTAAACGTGCCGTGCGTAAGGCATCTGCCGCGGCGTCGCCACGCCAGAATCCTTCAAAAAGTCATCGTAGTGCGCGGCATTCGCGCGACGGGCTTCGGTCCAGCGCTCCAGATGCCGCAGCTTCACCCGGAGGATGGCGCCCTGCATCCCTTCCATGCGGTAATTGAATCCCTGCAGGTCGTGATAATAGCGCCGCGATTCACCCCAGTTCCGCAACAGCCGGATGGTCTGGGCGTACTCCGGATTCGACGTGACCACGGCGCCGCCTTCACCATAGGCTCCCAGATTCTTGCCGGGATAAAAGCTGAAACAAGCCAGTTCCGCCAAGGAGCCAGCTCGCTGCCCGTTATATTCGGCGCCGTGGGCCTGAGCCGCGTCTTCAATAACCTTGATCTTTCGGGCACGCGCAATATCCAGAATGGGCCCCATATCGGCGGGCTGTCCGTATAAATGCACCGGCAGAATGGCCTTGGTCCTGGGCGTAAGAGCGGACTCCAGCTTGCCGGGGTCGAGATTGTAGGATTCCGGATCGATATCGACATAGACCGGCGTAGCGCCGGCGTACTGAATCGCGGCAACCGTCGCGATGAAGGTGAACGGCGTGGTGACGACCTCGTCACCTGGTCCAACCCCGGCGGCGAGCAGGGCCAGATGAAGTGCGCTGGTTCCTGAATTGACTCCTATGGCATCCCGATTCGAGCAGTAGGCCGCAAATTCCTTCTCGAACCCGGCCACTACCGCTCCGAGCACGAACTGGCTGCTTTCGAGGACGCCGGCGATGGCCGCATCGATCTCAGCCTTGATGCTGCGATACTGCGTCTTCAGGTCGATGTAAGGAATCATGTGAATTCTACATTATCCCAGCGCGGTCCCATTGATTGTGTGCACAGCCGGACCGGCGAAGTGTCTATTCCTGTCTACACTCTCAATTGGATTCGGAAGTGCTGAGATGTATTGAAATGAGCGCTCAACCTCCCGACCAGGCTTCCCTGTTGGTCTTGGAAGCCGGGTTCACCTTGATGGCGGGAACCATGGCGCTATGCTGGCCAGAGGCCGGCAGCCGGTGGTTCGAAGCGATCGAAAGGATCTTCGGGCGCTTGGCTCGGAGGCGCGTTGCGTCGGTGGTCGCGGTGGGCGCGGCAGCGGTCCTGCTCCGCTTGGCGATACTTCCCTTGGAACCGATCCCCCAACCATTCATTCATGACGAGTTCAGCTACCTTCTGGCGGCGGATACCTTCGCATCCGGGAGGCTAACCAATCCCACGCATCCGCTATGGATCCATTTCGAAAGTTTTCACATCGACCAGCAGCCATCCTATATGTCGATGTACTTTCCCGCGCAAGGCCTGATGCTGGCGGTGGGGCAAGTGTTGTTCGGGCATCCCTGGTACGGAGTGCTGATGAGCATCGGACTGATGTGCGCCGCGCTGTGCTGGATGCTCCAAGGATGGCTGCCGCCCGGGTGGGCCCTGCTGGGCGGAATGCTGGCGGTGCTGCGGCTGGGTCTGTTCAGCAATTGGGTGAACGGATATTATGGCGGCGCAGTCGCCGGGCTAGGAGGC
>Ga0068871_100003728_pt1 | contig 10482 bp, 9 predicted proteins | sample KBSMisM72_FD_72750 | JGI IMG/M metagenome (GOLD analysis project Ga0068871, IMG submission 72750) | Miscanthus rhizosphere microbial communities from Kellogg Biological Station, Michigan, USA - KBS Miscanthus M7-2 | ecosystem: Host-associated > Plants > Roots > Rhizosphere > Soil ...
AGATTTTCGCAAGCATCTTGAGGTAGTCATCGCTCATTCCGGCCTTGGTCTTTACCATCGTGATGGCCCAGACTGGTCCTTCTGTGTACGGTGCATCGCTCTGGGCGAAAACATGACCCACAACGCTGAGGGCGAACGCGGCTATAACTGCGAGTGACAAGTTCTTCATGACTGTCATTCCTTTCTTGGTTAGGTTTTTCTACGTATCGAGCTTGCGACGAAAGGATTGGCGCATCCTTTGTTGCAAAGCTGACCCACACTGGGTGGGCAGCCTGCGAAATGACAAGCACAATCGCCGCCGCCGCATTTAATGGAGCGACTCAGCGACTTCCGTTCGAGTCGAAATCGCATAACGAGAAAGCCGGCGAGGCAATCAGTCGATTTCTAGTTCGTGCTCCCGCTTCTCGCCATCGCGTCCCGGCGCCCGCGGGCAAGATAGATCGCGCGACAAATCAAAATGCCGAGTAATGCACCGCAATAATCCACCAGGACGTCGACCGGTGAAGCAGTGCGAGAGGGGATGAAGGATTGGTGATATTCATCCGCCGCCGCGAAGATTATTATGGGAAAGAATGCAATTCCGGCGCGCCGCCAGAAGCCATTCACCCGTCCACGCAGGGCACGAAAAAGCAGTCCGGTGAGAATGGCATATTCAGCCAGGTGCGCGGCTTTGCGCACAAACAGATGAACCTGAGCGATGTCCGCGGGCGAGATGGCAGGCTCGAGCCAGAGGAGGAACGGCGTGATAAAACGCGAGGTGTGTTCAGCCGACATCAGATCGGTCGAGCCGAAAATCATGAACGCCATCCAGAGTATGACGGGTCCCCAGGCGTTGAGAAAGCGGCGCGGATTCAAACGGCCAAGCTAGGTGCCGCGCGCAGGGTGACAAGGAGTGGCTCTTTCTACTCGCCTTGGGCGCCGACAAAGCGGCATCTTCGCCAGGTGGCAATCGCCATTCCGCCCGCTATCCTAGCCGTGCCGCAATGCGACCAATTCTTTTCGAGCCCATTTTCATGGAACGCGTCTGGGGTGGGCGGCGTTTGGAGGCATTGTTAGGCAAACAGCTGCCGCCAGGGAAGAAAATCGGTGAGTCGTGGGAAGTCGTCGATCGCCCGGAGGCGCAAAGCGTCGTCAGGCAGGGATCTCTCAAAGGCAAAACCCTCCACGAACTTTGGTGCGATGATCGCACGGAAATTTTCGGGACGGGAATACCGGATTCGCCGCGTTTTCCTATTTTGGGAAAGCTGCTCGATGCCACAGAAAAATTGTCACTTCAGGTCCATCCGCCGGCAAAAGTCGCGCAGTCGTTAGGCGGGGAACCAAAGAGCGAGCTTTGGTACTTTCTCGCGACCGAACCGGGCGCAGAGATCTTCGCCGGCTTGCGGGCGGGAGTGCAACGCGATCAGTTTGCCGATGCCTTGCATACGGGTGGAATCCCTGACCTCGTTTATCGGCTCGCGCTGCGGACGGGGGAAAGCTTTTTCGTCCCGAGCGGCAGGCTCCACGCACTTGGCGCGGGAAATGTCGTGGTCGAAATCCAGCAAAACAGCGATACGACCTATCGTGTCTTTGATTGGGCCCGAAGAGACGACTCGGCCCGGCCGCGCGACCTGCACTTTGCCGAATCGATCCGCTCGATTTCTTTCGACGATTACGAACCCGAGCCCGTGCGGGCCGAAGGCGAACAATTGTTGCGCTGTCCGCATTTTCTCGTGGAAAAATGGGAAATTGCCGGCGAGCGACTGGCTTTGCTGGAGCCGCGCTTCGCACTTTTTGTTTGTCTCAGCGGCGAGATAGCGGCCACGGACGAAGTCTTTCGCCCCGGAGACTTTTTCCTCGTCCCGGCGTCTGGCCAAAAGACTGCGTTACGTTCGTTAGGCGAGAAAAGTATCGCCCTGCGAATTACTTTGCCGGTTGGCTAGGCCATCGGGGAATGGCCTTCGTCGCCTCCGAAGGGGGTCTAGTTTCCTCTCACACGCGACGTAGCGCTGCCACCGAGGTTGCTCGAGACGGTAATCATCCGTGGATTCGCAATGCCGCTGAACTTGGCAGTGTAGTTGCCATCGCCGCGAGTCCTCATCGTTCCAAGGATTTCACCCGTGCTGGTGACCGAGACCGTTAACGTGGCAGTGGGATCAGAGTCGGTCGCCGTCACGGTTAGTTGCATGTTCGTGCCGTTATACTTCGCCTGCGTGATTGTGATCGTGTCGATCGCCTGAGTAACAATCACCGATCCAATCATTCCGCAGCAAGCGCCATGTGGCGTGCAGAAATAATTAAATGTCCCCGCAGTTGAAAAGGTATGGCTAAAGGTGAATCCGAGATTTTGGACGCCTGAATCCCAGAGTCCGTCCGGGTGCCCCGGCGTCCCGGAGGTCGAGCTATGGCCGCTCGCCGCCCAGGTCCACTGAACCGTATCGCCGACATGGATCGTAACATTCTGTGGCGTGAATTTCAGTCCGCCCTGACCCACTTGAACCGGAATGGTATCGGCTTTGACATTCAGCAGCGAGATGACCGCTGTGCAACAGACAACAAATGCGAATTTAAAGTAATTTTTCATGGTTTTGGTCGCGCAGACGATGGCTGGTCCGCCGGTTGAGGCGAACCAAAATTTCGTAACGGTTTAGTTACGTTCTCGGAAAACAAGCTCTTCAAGGATGGATTGACGAGGCGACGAGAACGCGCTCACATCGCGATGGCGTGTCGGCGGCAGACCCCGCTCAGCAGTTCCCAGAGCGCACCGAGCACCCGGTCGACCGCGGAGGCAACATCGGCGAAATTCTCTTTCCGTATTGTGCCGGCAAGCAGCTCGCGCTCGACGGCTGCATGCTCGCGATCGGCTTCGATGTGCACGCTGAAGTAACGATAGCTCTCTGAATCGTTGAAGTGATAATGCCGAATCAGCCCCTCGATCTTCGATTCCGAGACGGCCGGAATTTGGCTTTCATAGGCGTAGAGCGCGGCAAGTCCTTCGGCGAGGTCGCCCCGGCCACAAATGTCGCGGAAAGTGGAGATGAGCTGCGCCGTCTCCGGCCGGGTTTCGATCGTGGGGAGATCATCAGGTGATAGGCCCAGGGCTTGGGAAAAGTTTTTCCAGAGCTGCGGATGATTCGGTTCACCAGCTTCCTCGTCAATCAGGTTTTGCAGGATGTGCCGGCGAGTCGGCTGATCGCTGCACCGGCTGTGCAGCGCGGAAAGATATGTCGGGAAAGCCGCGACGTGCTGATAATATTGGCCAGCGTAGTCCGCCAGCGTTTCTTTGCGCAACTCGCCACGGGTCCAGGCGAGATAAAACGGATGCGTTAACAAATGACGTGCGGAGATCTGTTGATCGATGCGGTCAAGATAGGTGTTCATATGGTTGCAGAGGTTTTAGGCGATCCGACGGGGCTTGGCAATCTGCCTGTGCTGAATCGTTCAGATCTTTCTCCGATAGATAGCGAAAAGTGAGCATCAGATCATGCCAGGTGGTGCGGAGCGGGCCATGCTTTGCAAAGCGCCGGGCCGAAGAAAATACCGGTGGCGTGAGCGTGACGGTTTTTCCAACCCGACGCAGCCGGCGTGAGAAATCAAGGTCTTCGAAAATTGCCAGGTCGCGATAACCACCAAGTCTGTCAAAAACCTCTCGTCTGACGAAAAGCGCCTGATCTCCAAGATGCCAGCCGAGCAGTCGATTGCGCAGAGTGGCGAGACGGGAGGTGACGGCCAGCACCAACGAGGAAGAGCAATAACGGCGGCTGAAAGCTCCGCCAACAACTTCGCGTCGCTCCATCGCTGCCAGCAGCCGGACGAGTGCGCCCGGCGGGAGAAGCGTATCGGCATGGAGAAAAAGCAAGACGCGCCCGCGCGCCGCAGCCGCACCATAATTCATCTGCCGGGCGCGATGGCGCTCCGGATACGCGAGAATGCGCGCACCACTCCTGATTGCCACGGAGGCGGTGCCATCTTCACTTCCGGCATCCACCACGATAATTTCGTTAGGCGCGCCCTGAATGCGGCCGAGACACCTCGGAAGAGCAGTCGCTTCGTTTGCCACCGGAATAATAATGGAAATCTCGGGCTTCATCGTCATCCAATCGTGTCGCCGCGGGCAGCGGCCATGCCTATAATTATCCGGCCACTAATGGAGTGCTAAGTTTTGATCCTTATCGGGTTAGCCAGTTACAGAAGGTTCCTCATCTAATTGCACAAACCGTCAAAAATTGCCGATGGACACGCGCCAAACTCGCGAGATTGCCTTCTACCACATGACTTGCGTAGAACCATCGTTCGATTCAGGCCTGGCCGCTGCTGTCCATGCCTTCAAGAATTTGTTTGCTGACGACAATGAAGAAGAATGCCGTCGAGAGCCCGCACATCAAAATGCCGGTCAATCCCTCCACCGGACCGAACAATCTCCACTCTTGTGGCAGGACTAAGTCACCATAACCAATCGTTGCGTAGGTAACCCCCGAAAAATACAACGATGACTCCATGTCCGGCAGACATCCGTGCCACCGAAAGAACAAGGCCCACACCGCGATTTCGATCATGTGTATGACAATCAGCAGCCACGCGACGCGAATCAGCAGCCAGGTAATTGGCCAGAAGTCTGCATTCGACCGCGCGGTCGAATGCATCACGTGGCTTAGTGACATGCCGAGGCCAGCAGCATGAATGATTACCGTGATTGCCACGAGAAGGGAGGCAATTAAGAGATTCGTGATCATTTCAGAGTTAGTCCTTGTCTAATGGTTTGCTCACACTTTCTGGAAATTTTCTACCGCGTCGGCCACGCTTATGAAACGGTTAATTCCGCCCATCTTATCGTCGACGCCTTCATGACGGAGCCGATCGCGCACGGAGGAACGTGCTTCGACGGCATGAAATTGGATACGTTTGGCAGCAAGATCATTGGCCAGTTGGCCAAGTGCATGTGCGCTTTGCAAATCCACCCGCGGCGCAGCCGAAAGGTCAAGGATCACCAGTCTTGGCAGCGGTGTTTCCGCGCTTAGTCGATCAAGGATGGTTGTGCAAACATGCTCTACGTTGAAATAAATAAGACTGGATTCAGGCCGAAAGATGCGCACACCGGGAATAAGCTCATTTTGTGGATGACGTTCGCGATCTGAGAATCGACGAGTTCCCGGAATTCGCCCCAGGAAGGCAACGTGAGGACGTGAAAGGGCGCGCAACAGTTGTACGAGCGAAAGGATGGCGCCGATAAGAACGCCGCGTAATAGGCCCGACCCGAGCACACCTAGCAACGCCGCAATCGCGACGAGAAATTCCCCGCGGTCTGACCGCCAGAAATGTTTGAGTGCTGTCACTTGGAACAAGCCCGTCACGGCCATGAGGACAATCGCTGCGAGGACGGGCTGGGGAAGGTAGCGCAATGCACCAGAGACGAATAAGACGATTAGAAGCATCAGGATTGAAGCGACGAATCCGGACACCGGTGTGCGTGCCCCGCCGCTTTCGTTCACGAGCGATTGTGACATCCCGCCGCTAACTGGCAGACCATGGCCCAGTCCGGCCATGACGTTAGCGCCGGCGATTCCGAGCAGCTCCTGGTTTGGGTCAAAACGATAGCCGTGCTTCGCCGCGAACATGCGGCCGAGAGCAGCGGTTTCGACCATCCCGAGGAGGAAACAACCAAGGGCCAGAGGCAGGAGGTCGTTCAGATCTGACACGTGGATGGTTGGAAGTCCAAATGGAGGCAATCCTTGCGGGACCTGGCCCAGCAGTTTTACGCCGAAGCCGCCAAGATCCATCGTTGCAGCGGCAACAATGCCCGCGATGACAACAAAGAGTGCCACCGGCTTATTCTTAAGAAATCGTTTACCTAATAATAATACGGCCAGCGCGCAGAGACCCAGCAAGAGCGACGTTACGTTTGTTTCGCGCAGGTGCGAAAAGAAGTAGCCTGAGCGCTCCCAGAAATCGCCGTGTGATCCTTTGAATCCAAAAAGCTTCGGCAGTTGAGTGCTTGCTATAAACAGAGCGATGCCACACTTAAAGCCGACCAGGACACTTTCGGAGATGAAGTTGACAATCACTCCTGCTTTAGCCAGCCAGGCGATAAAAGCGATCCCTGCTACCATCAACGCGGTGCAAGCGGCCAAAGCGCCGAATCGCGAAACGTCGCCGGCGGCGAGATCACCGAGCGATGCTCCTACCAGCACGGAAATAGCGGATGTTACCGTGATAGCCGTTTGCCGTGAGCTGCAAAACAGCCAGAAGACAAGCCCGGAGAACAGGCAGGCGTAGAGACCCGCTTCGGGAGGAAGATTGGCCAGCGAAGCATCGGCCAGCCCGGCAGGCATGAGATAAGCCGCCAGTGTAACGCCGGCAATCAAATCCGCACGGAGCCACTTACCTTCGTAAATACTCAGCCACTTAACGGCGGGAAAAATGTCATACCACCGGCGGCGAGCTGTCGGCTGCGAGTCGAAACTGGCCGATTGTAAATCAGCGGTCTGTTGCCTCGCAGGTATTTTCTCGCCCATAATCTCGAGTTACTTTAGGTGCGATCCTGTTTGCGCCGGCGTGCCCGGTTCATTCGCGAGTCTTCCCCAAATAAATGCGGCTGCTCTGACGCTCAGCCCACGCGCCTTAAGTCCCGGTCACGTCAACGAGTAGCTTAGAATTGACTGCGCGCCCAGCAATTTCCCTTGTTGTGGCAAAAACAATATCGCCATCGCTCCAGCTTTCCCTGCTACGGGTTGGCATTGATCAACCCAGCGCCCGTCGCGAGGCAGCACAAACGCTCCTTCGGCAGCCTTGGCCGAACTGGAGCCGGATGAAGCGTCTCCAGGAAGTGGTCCCTAAGTCATCTCCCAGTGATATGCCTTTGAAGTCCCGCGCGTTCGCGCTCACAGAACCCGTCGCTTTTAGTGCGGGCGCTGCCAGGTCCGAATTTAGCCGGAGCCGGCTTTCAGAAGCAAACTGACAGGACCACGGTGATCACACCTGTCACGCCGATAAAGAGAGCGAACTTATCAATGAGGCTCATATATCTCGAGTTACTTCGCCGGCCGATCGAGCGACTTGATATAGGCAATCAAAGCGTCAAGGTCAGCGGCACTCAGGTTGGACGTTTTCCCGTGGCTGTCTTTGATCACCTGAATATGATTCGCTGCCAGATCGGGATTGATCTGTCCGTTGACTGTCAATGGAACGACATTGTTGGTGCCCAGTCGGTCGATTTGCAGCGAGCCGTCAGAAAGCTTGAGAGTCGGGCTGTCGAGACTTACGTAAATCGGACCTTTGCCATCACCGGCGAGTGAGCCAGAGCTATCGCCGACTGTAACTGGTACCTGCGTCGGCAGGACCGGTGCGATTTCACCCGGTAATGCTGCCCCGGTGGCGCGACTGCTGTCCGTCCGGACAGTGCGGAAATTGAAACCACGCTCACCAGTTTGCAGTAATGGTGAATCGGGCGGCAATAAGACCTCGCGAAGGGTGTGGGCGAATCCGTGATGGAGGAAGCGGGGCACAGCATCCCATTCCGCGCGGAGATGTTTGGTGTTACGACTGCTGAAGTTCTGTGGCGTACCGACATCCTGCGGCGGTTCGAAGGCCGTGAAGAAATAATCATTCTCCGGACGATAGAATGGTCCTTTGCCATCGACGGTGGTTTCGCTGATCACGCCCGGTTCGTGGATATTATAATCCTGGAAAGTGTCGTTAGGTACTCCATTGGCAAAAAGATTGCCGTTACGATGGCAGTCGGCGCAACCGGCGCCACCCAGCGAGACTTTATTGCTGAAGAGGTCCTTCCCGCGCGCCACCTGAGCCGCCTCGGTCGGTGTTGGGATCTGGCCGAGTGGATTCGGAAAGAGTCGCGTCTCATTTTGCGACCATAAAATCTGAAGATACGCCATATCGTAGTAGCCGACCTGGTATGCGTTACCGTTCAGGTCGGATCGGCCAATAGCGGCTGAGTTGGCGGCGGTCTTGTCCAGGACCCATTGCTCGCGGGCTTCAAATCGGTCCTTTTGATCCGGTTGTGGGAAAATGGCAATCGGAGTGCGTTCGCCACCTAACACTTCGCCGTTGCAGGCAGAAGCATAAGCCATGAAATCGTTGTTCAACCCTTCATACCATTCCGGCCAGTTATCAGAGATATCCTTGTTTTGTGGACACACCTTCACACCGCCAACCGCGTTCGCGGCAACGTTCCACTGGCAGCCGTCCTGGCGGCCATCCCAGTGACAAAAGGCGCACGATTTCTGAGGGTCAAAGCCCGTTGTCGTTTTTCCAATAATGGGCGCGTCATCCGCATAGGTGGAGGAGAAGAACCAGCGCAGTCCAACTTCTTCGTCCGTCGCAAACAGGTTGGAACCATTACCGCCCTTACTCGGGTCGGGTGTCTTTCCCGTCACGCCAACGGCGGTGTAACCTTGCCGCGTGAGTTTCCCAATCGCGTCAACCGCGAGAAAAGAGACATCCTCGGTCTGAAGATTGGCGACGTAAACGGTTTTGCCATCCGGTGAAACCTCAACGCCTTCCGGAGTTATGCCTCCGGTAAATTCAAAACCGGCTTGCGTCAGGAGAACAGAGGGGTCAGTCGTGCTCGGGTTGATCTTGAAAACTTCAATCTTATCCGAGTGAAGCATACTGACAAAAAGCAGGTTATTGCGCAGGAACATCTGCTCCGGGCCGCTCCCGCGAATCAAACGCTGAGCGGCAGAATGGTCTTGGAGATCAACCACATCTCCCGGAATCACCAACTGAGAAAAGTCGCGACCCATATCGACATACCGAAAGACGAACTGATTCGTCGTCGTATCGAAGATGTTTATCTCACTCCCGATGTCATCAAAGGTCGTGGCCTTGGTCGCATCACTCATGACTGGCGTATATCCCAGTGGCGTACCATCATTCTTAATTGCCACACCGTTGGCATCGAGCTTCGGAAGACCGTGACCCGTCTCGGCTTGATTCAAATAAGTGTTGGTTTCCTGTCCACAGACTATACCCCATTTCCCACTGATCTTAACGTCTGTTGCCAGGCCTCCCAAGGGGAGAGTCTTGATTAACTTATTGGCATCATTAGTCAGATCGATTACCGCAATCGTATGTCCGAGAGTGTTGGCGACGTAAAGCGTCTTGCCATCCGCGCTGAGGTCGAGATCGCGCGGATTGGTGCGCTCCAGTTCAGTGTTTCCCGTGGGAATTTCAGCGATCTGGGTAAACCTTGGACCCGGGTCAACACGAAAAGCGCGCACTTCGTCCTTGTAGCGATCAGTCACATAAAGCCGGGTGCCGGTGGTATTGAACCGCACCTTTTCAGCGTAAGACCCGATTGAAAAGTCGCCGAGGATCTTGTCCGTAGCGGTATCAATCACGGTGGCGAAGTTACCGTATTGATTGAGCACGACGGCATAGGGATTGGCATAGATCGCCGAGTTAACAGGAGAAATCTTGACACTAATGGGACGCAATCCATTGGTAAATCCAGGTGGGCGCAGGTCGAGCCATCTCGTAACGCGGCGTGTCTTCGTATCCAGCACTGCCACTCGCCAGTCGGGATAACCTTCCCGGCCTGGCAGGGAAACATAGAGCTTCTTTCCATCGGGTGTTAATGCGAGTGAACGCGGCTGACTGCGAAACGGCTGCGGACGATTAGGCCAAAGTTGGCTGCCGCTTTTCACGATCGGGTTGTTCGGATCGATCCTTGTGCCGGGATCAGGGCGACCGTCGATGTAACCCGCTCCAAACATGACCTTGGTGTAGCGATCCATTCCACCACGCTCCCCGGCCGGCTCGGGTCCGATGATGTTCTTTACCGGATCATTCGTGGTTCCGGTGATAACCTCGCCTTTTGAGTCCGTCTTTACCGCCGTAGTAAACATGCGCAAAGACAGCGGAGCCTCCGAGCTCGTCTTTAAGACCTGATAGCCGAACGGCGGTCCCAGTTGCTTGCGTCCGACCCCCGCGGCGATAAGGCTGCGGGTGTCGGGAAAGAGCAAAGCGCAGACGACGAAGAACGTCGCAGCCCCAAGAGTGATAAAGCCTAATTTCCTCATGATGATGATTGAATCCTGCGCGGACGCTGGGCGGCATCGGATGATTGCACAAGGCTCTCAAAAGTTACCGGCTTGTAACTTTTGCATCTGCAGACCAGCAAACGGCGAGCAAGGCGTCTCGAGAAATTAGTTATCAAGGCTTGGGCATGCCACCCCATCCGGCAACCTCAGGACGGTTACCACGCAGAGTAGCTTGAACTTCGGACTGCCAGCCCCGAACTCCGAGGCAGGCGTAAAAGATAGATCAAACTGTCGAGATCCCGGCAGCAGGAACACTCGATAGATCGATGCTCAAATGACCAAGTCGAGTAGCTGGACTGCGACCCGTGCGTATTTCGCGGGCAGCTCGAGGACACGGTCGTGAACCTGTTTGCGATATTCTTCGGGGAACATGTCGCTGCCCCTAACGAGACAAAGATGAGCTCCAGCGACCGAATGAAGCGGTAAACTGTAGCCTCGCGAGCAC
>Ga0068871_100003739_pt1 | contig 10475 bp, 6 predicted proteins | sample KBSMisM72_FD_72750 | JGI IMG/M metagenome (GOLD analysis project Ga0068871, IMG submission 72750) | Miscanthus rhizosphere microbial communities from Kellogg Biological Station, Michigan, USA - KBS Miscanthus M7-2 | ecosystem: Host-associated > Plants > Roots > Rhizosphere > Soil ...
AGGTCGGCTTGAGGTCGTGGTGGCGACGATTGCATTTGGAATGGGGATCGACAAGGCGGATATTCGCACGGTGATTCATGCGGGACTGCCGGCAACCCTTGAGGGCTATTACCAGGAAATCGGACGTGCGGGTCGCGACGGAGGGGCGAGTCGGACATTTTTGATGCATTCCTATGCAGACCAACGGACACATGATTTCTTCCTGAATCGCGACTATCCGCCACCGGCGCATCTCGAACAAGTGTTTCGCAGCTTGAAAGACGACGCGCGTGCCGTGGATGGATTGCGCGCTCAGTCGCAATTGAGCGAAGAGGAGTTTGACAAGGCGCTGGATAAGTTGGAGATTCACGGAGGAGCCCGAGTGGATTTTGCGGGCAATGTGAAGATTGGCGGTACTGGCTGGAAGAAAACCTATGCGGTGCAGGCACAATATCGAGCCGAGCAAATCGAAAAGGTGCTTCGGTTTACCGCTTCGAGCGAATGCAGGATGGCGGCACTGGTGAAACACTTTGGCGATGCGGAAGATGCTGCGAGGCCTTGCGGCGTTTGCGACGTGTGCGATCCTGCGGCAGCCGTGTTGCGCCTGTTTAGGCGTGCAACGTCGATCGAGAAGCGGATGGCACAGGCGATTGTGGACGAGTTGCGCGCGGTGGAGTACAAGGCAGCTGGTACGTTGCAGCGCGGTCTCGACTCATCAGGGGCGATGAGCCGCGACGAATTTGATGGACTTCTAGAAGCGATGGTAAGGGCGTCACTGATCTCGATCGAGGATGCGGAGTACGAAAAGGATGGAGAAGTTCGACGGTTTCGCAAAGTCCGACTGACGGAGGTAGGACTGCGAGCACACGTTGCAGCATATGCGGAGTTGCTGATCAGTGACGGCGTGGTGGAAGGATTCGGCGGACGAGGCGATCAATCTAATCGCGGCAGGAAGTCGATGGCAAGAAAGGCGAGTTCGTCTCGACCAATGGCGAAGGCCGATTCGCGCCAAGAGGCAAATCAAAAAACTGCGGAGCATGGGACTGAAACGTTATCTGCGGATGGTGCCGAATTGGCCCTGCGACTGAAGGAATGGCGTGCTGTCGAGGCGAAAAAGTTGCATTTGCCCGCCTTTTGTATTCTGCATGATCGGACACTGAACGCTGTCGCGCAGGCTCGACCGGAGAATCCTCGACAGCTTTTGGAAATCGACGGAATAGGCCCGGCAAAGGTGGAGAAATTTGGGGCGGCAATTCTCGGGATGTGTGGGACCAGCGGTTGAAGTCATCGCATCATTCAGTCGAGCGCAATAGAAAGCCCTCAACCGGAGTCGAGGGCTCCAACATTGCAGCAAAGGATTTCGATCAGGCGACGCGTTCGATGGTGACGGATTCGAGGACCACGGGTGTCTTGGGCTTGTCTTGTGGGCCACGTGCGACTTTGGAGATTTTGTCGGCAATCTCCTGCCCTTCGACTACTTCACCAAAGATGGTGTGATTGCCGGTGAGCCACGGGGTGGGCGCTACCGTGATGAAGAATTGGCATCCGTTGGTGTTTGGGCCCGAGTTCGCCATGGCCAGCTTCCCGGGCTTATCAAATTTGTGAGTCGAGCCTTTTGTTTCGTCCTCGAAGCGGTAGCCAGGGCCGCCCATGCCTGTGCCGGCTGGGTCGCCGCCCTGGATCATGAAGTCCGGAATCACGCGATGAAAGATGGTGCCGTCGAAGAGTTTATTGCTGGACTTCGCGCGGGTAGTGGGATGTGTCCACTCCCTTTTGCCCTCGGCCAGATCGATGAAGTTCTTAACTGTGACAGGCGCATCGGATTCGAAGAGACGCACAGTGATTTTGCCTTCGGTCGTGTTGAAGACGGCGTAGGTTCCTGGTGCTTGTGCCATGGAAGCTCCTTCTGTAAGCGGTTTTCAATTCTTGTTTTCCCAGGTCGCGAACATGGACAGGGGTGCCCGGACTCGCGCGGGCGCATGTTTTAGGGTTGAGGCGCTGTGGCTGGTGGTGGCATCGACTGGCCCTCGGGAACGATCGTCACCTTTTTCAATACGACCGGCGTGACGGGCTTATCGCTTTCGTCGCGTTCTACGCGTGCAATGGTCTTGACGACCAGGAGGCTCGGTTCATCGCACTGGCCGAAGATGGTGTGCTTTTGATTAAGGTGCTCGACGGGAACTTCGGTGATGAAAAATTGGCTTCCGTTCGTGTTCGGTCCAGAGTTAGCCATCGCGAGTCGACCCGGCACATCGAAGTTCAGATTCGGATTCAGCTCGTCTTCAAACGTGTATCCCGGATCGCCCATTCCGGTGCCAGTCGGGTCACCGCCTTGGATCATGAACTCCGGGATCACACGATGAAAAACCGTACCGTCATAGAGCGGCTTGCTGGACTGCTTCTTTTTGCTGGTTGGGTCTGTCCATTCTTTCTTTCCCTGTGCGAGCTCGATGAAGTTCGCAACGGTCTTGGGAGCCTGCTGCTGAAAGAACTGGCAGGTGATGCGGCCCATCGATGTGTCCATGACGACGGTCGGGCCATTGGGGTGGATCATGGCGGCGGCGGTCGCTTGAGGAGCGTCGGGCAATGGCTCCTCGGCAGGTTTAGCGGGTTCCTGAGCGAACACCGATAGAGTTGTGCCAACGGCAACGGCCGCTGTCAGGGCTGAGGTGCAAAATGCGCGCTTGAAGTTCATGCCGTGTTTGAGGGTAAATCATGCGACGGGTGGGCTGCCAGCGACCATCGTTGGCCATGTATCTTATTCCAATGAGCATTTCAAGTGTGAGAACTTCTGTGGGCCGTGTCCTGCCGACAGTCTTAGCTCTTTGCTGCTTTGGGGCCGCATCAACCTTTGTCTTCGCACAGGCAGACAAGCCATCTGCTGCATCGGATAAACCCGCGGAGAAGCCGGCCGTCGCCGACAAGTCCGCCCTTCCGCCCCTGCCCGCCGACGCTCACGTGCCACAAACGATTCAATTGGATGGAAAAGCGCTGCATTACACCGTCACTGTAAGTTCGTTTCCTGTTCGGGACGGCGACGGCAAAATAGCGGGCGAAGTCGTAGCAACCGCATATACGGCGGAAGGCGAAAATCGGCCTGTCACTTTTGCGCTGAATGGCGGCCCCGGCGCTTCGTCGGTTTATCTGAATTTTGGTGCGATTGGCCCTAAGCACCTGGCGGTTGGAAATGAGGGCGACAGCCCCTCTGATCCGACAAACTTGACCGACAATCCCGGAACGTGGCTCGATTTTACCGATCTCGTCTTCATTGATCCCATCGGCACGGGTTTCAGCCGATCGAAGGTGCCTGAGGCTGAAGCCAAGAAGTTGTTTTACAGCACTGTGCCCGACATCCAATATCTATCGCGCGTCATGTATGACTGGCTGGTGAAGAATGACCGGCTTGGCTCGCGCAAGTATCTGGTGGGCGAAAGCTATGGCGGATTTCGTGGGCCGCGGATCACGCATTATCTGCAATCGCAATTGGGCGTAGCGCTCAACGGAGTGGTGCTCGTCTCACCCTATCTGAATCCTACGGTGGAAGACGACGGCGATCTATCACCTCTTGCGTGGATGATGACACTGCCGTCTATTACCGCGGCGCATCTGGAACGCGAAAAGAAACTGACGCCGGAAGCGATGGCGGAAGTGATCGCCTACACACGCGGCGAGTATGCGACGACATTGCTTAAGGGACGCTCGGACGAAGCGGCAACGAAGAAAATGATCGCGCACGTTACTGAATTGACCGGCCTCGATCCGTCGTTTGTGAAGTACTCTGGCGGACGATTGGAAACGGGAGCGTATCTTCGTGAGGTCTTTCGTGAAGAGGGAAAGCTTGGTTCTGTGTACGACTCGAATGTGACGTCGTTCGATCCCTTTCCCTTTGCTCCGGAACAGCGGTCCAGCGATCCAATACTCGCCAGCATCGTCGCACCGCTTACTACCGCGATGGTTGATTTTGTCACGCGCACCGTCGGCTGGAAGGTGGACGCGCGATACAACGCGCTGTCGTTTGAGGTGAATCGCTTGTGGGATCGCGGCGATGATTTGCGTGCGGGCTCCGTTCCGCAGCTACGGCAATCAGTGGCAGCCGATCCTAAGATGCGTGTGTTGATTGTGCATGGTTGGAACGACCTTTCGTGCCCATTTATGGGATCAATACTGACGGTGGATCAGATGCCGGTGATGGGCGATCCCACGCGCGTGGCAGTGCGCGAATACCCGGGCGGACACATGTTCTACACGCGAGCCGATAGTCGGGCTGCGCTCCGCAAAGATGTGAAGGAGATGTACGCAAAGCACTAAGGGCAGGGAATCGACAAGCTCGACTAATTGAGGAGGGCCGGGATAGGATTCGTCCCGGCCTTATTATTTTGATTGATTTAGAGGTGCACCATTCGTCACAAAGCCATTGACACTCTACCCATAGTCAACCTATCCATAGAACATGGCGAAGAGACCTGACTTATTGCCCGGAACTCTTGACATGCTCATCCTCAAGACTCTGGCGCGTGCGCCCTTGCACGGCTATGGAATTGCCCTTTCAATCAAGCGTCTTTCAGACGAAGTGCTGACCGTCGAAGAAGGTTCGCTCTATCCGGCTTTGCAACGGCTACTGCTGCAAGGCTGGGTCAAGGCGGAGTGGAAAATGACGGATACAAATCGGCGCGCGCGTTTTTACACGCTGACTGCGGCGGGGCGCAAACAGCTGGGCCTCGAGGTGTCCCAGTTTGAACAGATGATCGCAGCCATTGCCAGGGTGCTTGACGATGCGCAGGAGGCTTGATGAATCTCTTCAGAATTCTCATGACGAAGCTTTCCGCGCTGTTTGGACGACGCCGATTCCGCGATGATCTTGACGAAGAGATGGCATTCCATCGCGCACAAGTTGAGAAGGATCTTGTAGCGAGAGGAATGACGGTCGCACGTGCCCGGGAAGAAGCAACGCGGCAGTTCGGTAATACGACTCTGCTTAGAGAACAAAGTCACGAGATCGTCGGATTCAGTTTCGAGTCCGTCTTACAGGACGTCCGGTATGCCTTGCGGCAACTCTCGCTGAATCCAGGATTCACTGCGGTCATCACTCTCACTCTCGCACTCAGCATAGGCGCCAACAGCGCAATCTTCAGTGTCATCGAAGGTGTGCTCTTGAAACCGCTCCCATATCCCAACGCAGAAAAGATTGTTCGCATCTTTCTCACCAGTTCCGACTATCCAAAGTTCCCGCTGAATCCCTTTGATTTTCGCGATTTTCGAGCGCGCAATAAATCCTTTGAGTCGTTCGCGGCTTTTACCCGCGGCGATATGCAACTCTCAGGCACCGGTGAACCCGAACGGCTCTCTGGATTCGGAATTACTTCCGGATACTTTCATCTCATGGGACTCTCTCCGGAGATAGGGCGAGAGTTCGATGAGAAGAATGAGATTCCCGGAAATGGGCAGCAGGTCATTTTGAGCGATCGGCTGTGGCGCACGCGATTTGAGGGTGCGGCGGATATCGTCGGACGCAAGATCACGCTGAACATGCAGCCCTACACCGTGATTGGGGTAATGCCAGCGGGAACGGAGCATCCGGGGAACGTCTATCATTCCTTGCCCTACGGAGAAAGCGTCGATGTTTGGTGGCCGTTCGTATTCGAAGGCAATCCGGCGAATCGGGGTTCGCATTTTATCGAAGGTATCGGGCGATTGAAGTCCGGCGTAAATCCCGAGCAGGCAAATGCCGAGATGAACGCATTGATGGCGCAGATTGGAAACGAACATGGAGGGACCGACTGGAAGGTCCTTGTGATTCCGCTGCATCGCGAGATCGTGGGCGCCAATCAGCAGATGTTGCTGGTGCTGTTTGGTGCCGTTGGAATGGTGTTGCTGATTGCGTGCGCTAACGCGGCCAACTTGCTGCTCGCGCGTGCGGCTGTTCGGCAAAGAGAAGTCTCGGTGCGATTGGCATTAGGTGCGCCACGCCGTCGGTTGGTCAGGCAGATGCTGACCGAAAGTTTGCTCATCTCCCTGCTGGGCGGTGGGCTGGGTGTAGCGCTTGCTGAGGGAGGTGTAAAGGCTCTCGTCTCACTCCTACCAGCGGGATTCCCGCGCGCACACGACATTCACGTGAATGGGTGGGTATTGGGATTCACGTTCTTTGTCTCCATCATTACCGGCATTCTGTTTGGATTGGCGCCGGCTCTCCAGGCGTCTAGAACAGATCCAAAGCGTGGCCTCTATAAAGGTGCCCGGACATCCACAGCGGGTGCAAGCCAGGGACGACTTCGCAATGCTCTCGTGGTTTCAGAGGTAAGCCTCGCGTGTGTGCTGCTGATCGGCGCTGGACTGATGCTCAGGAGCTTTTTGAATCAGCTAAACCTTGACCCGGGGTTCCGCCAGGATCACGTATTGACCGCGAGCTTGTCGTTGCCGCAGGCGAAATACAAGACCGAAGTTGAAATTTCGCGTTTCTACGAACGCCTTTTGAACAACCTCACCTCCATGCCCGGTGTGCAAAGCACTGGTCTAGGCAGCGATTTGCCATGGACGGGATATGACGAAAATATGGGCGGCTTCACAATAGAAGGAAAGAAACCGCCACCCCACGAAGAGTTTCATGCCCGCTATCACGTGGCTAGTCAGGACTACTTTCGCGCTCTCGGTACGCCGTTGGTGCATGGCCGATTCTTTACCGATGGCGACAACAGAAATACAACAAGAGCCCTGATCATCAATCAGTCCATGGCCAAGCTCTATTGGCCGAATGAAGATGTAATCGGAAAGAGGGTGTCGTTCCAGGACGCGCCCAAGGAAAAGGACTGGCTTACCATCGTCGGGGTCGTTGGCGACGTGAAGGATAAGCCGGATAGCCCCGGCGCCGAACCAGCATTCTGGTGGCCGATTTTGCAACTACCCTTTCCAAATTCCGATATGTCGGTTGTGATGCGCGCCAACTCGGATCCGCAACTCCTGGGCGATGCATTACGGAATCAGGTGAGACAACTCGATCCGTCGCTGGCTGTGGCCGACGTCAAGCTGCTCGACCAGATTACAGACCAGTCCATCGCGACACCGCGTTTTGCATTCTTCCTGGTGGGATTATTTGCGGGATTGGCAATCATTCTGGCGGCGATTGGCACCTACGGGGTCATCTCGTATTCGGTGAGCCAGCGAATTCCAGAATTCGGGTTGCGCCTCGCGCTTGGTGCTCCGCCGAATGACGTGTTGCGGCTGGTTCTCCGCCACGCGGCTAGCCTTGCTATTGGGGGCGTGGCTCTCGGCCTTGTGATCGCGCTCGCGTTGGCGAGGGTGTTGAGAAGCCTGGTTTACAACGTGAGTCCGCTAGATCCAGTCACATTCATTTCCGTAATGATGATGGTGATCGCAATTGCGCTGTTTGCCTGCTATCTGCCCGCACGCAGGGCAGCCAAAGCCAGCCCGATGATTGCGTTACGCACAGAGTAAATGGATAGACAAGGAATTGGTTGGAGGTCGCGATGAATCTAATGACTAGATTTCTGAGAAGAATATCGCTGCTGTTCAGTCGCAAGCAATTCGCTGGCGAGCTTGATGAAGAAATGTCGTTTCATCGCGCTCAGGTTGAGAGAGACCTCGTCGCCCAGGGCATGAGCCCGACGGCCGCCCACAGTGAAGCTGCGCGGCAATTTGGCAACCCGACCCTTCTCAGGGAGCAGAGCCATGCTGTCGTCGCCTTTCGCGCGGAGACCGTGTTGCAGGACCTGCATTTCACCATCCGCCAACTGCGTCAAAAGCCGGGCTTCTCTCTCACAGCAATTCTGATATTGGCGTTAGGCATGGGTGTGAGTGTTGCGATCTTCGGTTTTGTAGATGCGGCATTGCTCCAGCCGCTTCCGTATGCAGATCCTAATCGCCTAATGAGTGTTGATGAGAGTGCTGCGGTATTTCCGCGGTCAAATCTTTCCCGTGAGGACTATGAGGATTGGAAGCGGCTGAACAGGTCGTTCAGCTCGATCGACGTCTATACGGGGAATGGCTATCTTTTGCGGGGAGCGTCTGGAACTGAGCCTGTGCCTGCCGCGCGCGTAAGCGATGGCTTCTTTACAACGCTCGGGGTGAAGCCCCTCTTAGGACGGGTGTTCAACCCTGGTGAAGATCAGCCTGGCCGCGCCAAGATCGTGATCCTCAGCTATGGGACCTGGATGAAACGATTTGGCGGGCGAAATGATGTGGTTGGTCAGTCCATCAATTTAAGCGGAGATTCTTATACGATCGTCGGGGTTCTACCGCGCGATTTTTCGTTCGCTCCTCGCGGGAATTCTGAGTTCTGGGTGCCCCTGCTGGATAAGTTCGAATGCGAGAAGCGCCGAAGCTGTCACGACCTCGACGGCATCGGCAGGCTCCGCGATGGCGTGACGCCTCAGGCCGCAATGGCCGATCTCCAGGCGATCGCGGCGCAATTGGAGAAGGAGTATCCAGACTCAAACAAGGGTCAGGGTGTGAGCTTGTTGCCGCTTTCGGAAATCATCGTGGGCAACGTGAGACCCATTCTATTGACGCTTTTGGGTGGGGCGGGATTGCTGTTATTGATCGCGTGCGTTAATGTAGCAAGCCTTTTGCTGGTCCGGTCAGAAAGTCGTCGACGCGAGATCGCTGTGCGAAGCGCATTAGGTGCGACACGGGCGAGGTTGATGCGTCAATTCGTGACGGAGGGGTTGCTGCTGGCGACGGCGGGTTGTGCTGCGGGCAGCCTCGTTGCTTATTGGATCGTGATGTTGATGACGCGGATGATCCCGAAAGATATCGCACCGCGCGTACCGTTCCTTTCCGGCGTGGGATTGAATGCGCACACAAGCGCCTTTGCGATCTTGATCGCCTTGCTTGCGGCGACGCTGCTTGCGGCAACTCCAATCCTGCGGCTTTCCTTTCAGGATATTCGCGACGGATTGGATGAAGGCGGGCGTGGTGCGGCGGGGAGAATGTGGCGTCGCATGGGCGCAAATCTTGTAGTAGTGGAACTGGCGATAGCGGTTGTTCTTCTTGTGGGCGCAGGCTTGCTGGGGCAGAGCTTTTATCGATTGCTGCATGTTGAAACGGGGTTCGATACGACGCATCTCGCAACGGTGCAAGTGATGGCTCCGGACAATGTCTATCCAAAGGATGCCCAGAAGGTGGCACTCTACAAGGAGATTGAGCGACGTTTGGGAAGCTTGCCGGGAGTTCAGTCGGTAGGCGTCACGAGCGTTCTACCTGTGAACTGCAATTGCAATACTGATTGGATTCGTATCGTTGGCAAGCCTTTTCACGGAGAACATAACGAGGTCAACGAACGCGACATTAGTCCCGGCTATTTGCCGACATTGAAGGCGAAGCTCATGCGCGGAAGGCACTTGACCGATGACGACAATCCTTCAAGACCGCAGGTGATCCTGATCAATGAAACTCTTGCCAAAAAATACTTTCCCGGAGAAGACCCAATCGGAAAGAAGATCGGCAACGGCGCGCTTGATCCAAAATCGCTTCGTGAAATTGTGGGAGTTGTGGCGGACGTGCGGGAGGGCGCGCTCGATGACGAGGTTTGGCCGACGGAATACCAGTCAATCAATAACGGCGTAGACGGTGGATTCTCTGTAGTGCTGCGGACCGCCCAGGATGAGAAGACTGTCTTGCCTGTGATGGTCAGCACGATCCGCCAAATCGATCCAAACCTCGGCGTCTATGGCGAAATTACGATGACGGACCAAATCAACGCCTCGCAGTCGGCGTTGCTCCACCAGTTTTCGTCATGGTTAGTTGGTGGATTCGCGGTGATGGCACTCGTGCTTGGAGTGGTTGGGCTTTACGGCGTAATTGCATATTCGGTGAGCCAGAGGACGCGCGAGATCGGAGTGCGTATGGCACTGGGGGCACAACGCGGCACCGTGTACAAGATGGTAATGCGTCAAGCGGGATGGTTGACTGCTGCAGGAGTCGGCATCGGGCTGATTTGTTCGGTTGGGACTTCGATGCTGATCCGAAAGGTGCTGTTTGGTGTTCATGCATGGGATGCGCCCACGTTAGTGGGAGTAGCGGTGGTGTTGGGAACGGCATCAATGGCGGCAAGCTTTTTGCCTGCGCGCCGCGCGGCCTCAGTAAATCCAACGGAAGCACTTCGGGCAGAGTGATTTCGAATGAGAGTCTTCGTGCCTGATATCAGTGAATTCAGGCATGTGGGGAATCTATGGGGGTCTACTTCTTCCGAGGTCGGGAATCACCATATGGGTAACCAAAGTGCGCCCGGTACGTGACAGACGACACGCGTGATACCGGAGCGATTGATTACAATTGCGGCAAATCCATCCAACCGCGATGTTTGCAAATTACTGCGGGAGTACGAGGTAAGAGTTATGCCGCCCTGTGATTCCGGTCCGTCCGCGGGGGACCATCCTCGTGTGCTGATTGCCGAGGACGACACAGTGACTCGATTGATTCTGAAGCACTGGATCAAGCGATGGGGTTACGAGATTGTCGTCGCCAATAACGGATTGGACGCC
>Ga0068871_100003740_pt1 | contig 10474 bp, 8 predicted proteins | sample KBSMisM72_FD_72750 | JGI IMG/M metagenome (GOLD analysis project Ga0068871, IMG submission 72750) | Miscanthus rhizosphere microbial communities from Kellogg Biological Station, Michigan, USA - KBS Miscanthus M7-2 | ecosystem: Host-associated > Plants > Roots > Rhizosphere > Soil ...
GTTACGCGCGGGGACATCGAGGACATTCGCGGCGTCATCGTGTCGAGCAACATCATCAAAGCTTTGCAGGCGCGGGGCTGGATTGATGCGGTCGGACATCGCGAAGTGCCGGGACGTCCCGAGCTTTTTGCGACGACCAGGCAATTTCTCGACGATCTCGGATTGCGCTCACTCAGTGAATTGCCGCCCTTGGACGATCTCGGCCAGCTCGTCGATACGGTTACCCACGGCGCGCAGGTCGGCGGCGATCTGATGCCGCCAAATGAAGACAAGGCCGCCGAAGACGCCGATCTTGAGACGGAAAGTGTCGAAGAAAGCGCGCCGCGAACTTTGAACTAGCCGGACGTGGGCCGCGCGAGCTTATCGTAAGAGTTGATCGGCCCGCTGCGGTCACTTCATCAGCGGCGGAGTCTCAAAGCTGTGATAGGGCGCAGGCGAGGGCAGCGTCCATTCCAGCGTATCCGCGCCTTCCCAAGGCTTCGCAGGCGCGGGCACGCCGCCACGCACACACTTGATGACTACCCACACTAGAATGAGCTGGGTAAGCGCGAAGCCGAACGCCGCGATCGATATCAACAAGTTGAAGTCGGCAAACTGCAATGAGTAATCGGGGATACGGCGCGGCATGCCCGCGAGACCCAGGAAATGCATGGGGAAAAAGGTGACATTGAAGAAAATCATCGAGAGCCAGAAGTGCCACTTGCCGAGGGTCTCGTCGTACATATGTCCCGTCCACTTCGGCAGCCAGAAGTAGACGCCCGCAAAAATCGCAAACAGTGAGCCCGCCACCAGCACGTAGTGAAAGTGGGCGACGACGTAATAAGTATCCTGCACCTGAATGTCCACGGGTGCGATCGACAGGATCAGTCCGCTGAAGCCGCCGATTGTAAAAACCCAGATGAAGCCGATGGCGAAAAGCATCGGTGTTTCGAACGAAAGTGAGCCTTTCCACATGGTCGCTACCCAGTTGAAGACTTTCACGCCGGTGGGCACCGCGATCAGCATCGTCGAGTACATGAAGTAGAGCTGTCCGGCCGCCGGTAATCCGGTCGCGAACATGTGGTGCGCCCACACGATGAAAGACAGCACGGCAATCGAGCTGCCTGCATAGACCATCGATGCGTAGCCAAATAGTGGTTTGCGCGAGAACGCGGGAACCACCTGCGAGATGATCCCGAACGCGGGCAGAATCATGATGTACACCTCCGGGTGGCCGAAAAACCAGAAGATGTGCTGGAACATGACCGGATCGCCGCCGCCGGCGGCGTTGAAGAAGGTAGTGCCGAAGTGCCGATCGGTCAGCACCATGGTGACCGCGCACGCGAGGACCGGCATGACCGCAATCAGCAAGTACGCCGTTATCAGCCACATCCATACAAACAGCGGCATCTTCATGAGCGGCATGCCGGGAGCGCGCATGTTCAGTATCGTGGTGATGATATTGATCGATCCCATGATCGACGAAATACCCATGACGTGAATGGCAAAGATGCCGAGATCCATGCCCGGTCCCATTTGCGTCGATAACGGCGCATACATGGTCCAACCCGCACCCGGCGCACCGCCCGGCGCAAAGAACGAACCGACAAGCAGCACAGCGCCCACCGGCAGCAGCCAGAAGCTCCAGTTATTCAGCCGTGCGAATGCCATGTCCGGCGCGCCGATCATCATCGGTATCTGCCAATTCGCGAAGCCGACAAACGCGGGCATGATTGCGCCAAAGATCATAATGAGCCCGTGCATGCTGACGAGTTCGTTGAAAAATTCCGGGTTCCAGAATTGCAGGCCCGGCTGCAACAGCTCAAGGCGTATGCCGACTGCGAGAACGCCGCCGACGAGGAACATCGTCATACTGAAGATGAGATAAAGCGTGCCGATGTCTTTGTGATTGGTCGTCGTTATCCAGCGCAGCAAGCCGTGCGGGTGAGCAGCATGGCCATGATGATCAAGTGCGACTCCGTTATGTGTCATTTCCATGATTCGTTTCCAACACGCAGGCAGTGACCGCCGCTGCGTTTTGTCTGCTAGTTTGGTTTGAGTGTTTCTCTAAGAACGCGCGCCAGCGCGAGGCGCTGATCATGCGTTAGTCCGCTGCCGAATTCGACTTCGCGGCCGTGCGAACGTACCGCGAGGCGCCGGCCATCGCGCTCACAGATGATCTGTGCCCACCAGCGATTGAATTCATATCGCTTGACCTTGTCTGCATCGGCGATCTCGATCTCGACGCGATCGCCCGTAAGCGTCAGCCGTTCGTAATCATCGGCGTGCAGCTGCGCATCACGCAGAGCAAGAAAGAGGACAAACGCCTCGCCGGCTGCGAAGAGCAGCACCGGCCATGCGCCAAGCGCCGCGAAGGCGAGTCCAATCGCGAGCAGAAGGCCAATGGTAAACGCGCAGATAAGCGATCGTGTATTCGAGCTTAGCGAGTTATTGCGCCGCGCTGCGACAGAGCGGCTGGCACCCTTCTCGAACACGATGAATCCGGATGCAGGAAGATAGGCGGGATCGGCGTTCATAGTGCGGTGTGTCCACGCTGCCCCGATAATCTTTCATCGCACGACCCCGGTCTATGGCGGACATTCTGATTCGCCGGTAGGAGCGAACCGCGATGCTAGGAATAGAGGCAGTGCGCAAGTTCGTGATTGGGAGGAGCGAGCGGGACGCCAGTCTGGAACGTTCCATGCGAACGCGGTTGCAAACGACGCTATGCGTCGCCGCGAACTGTTGAAGGTGCCCGAACGTGCGGCGAGTGCTGCTGGTTAAGCGACGGTCGGTGGCGCTTTGGCGTGCGGGGCCGTCTTCGCGTGCTGAAGTCGAATCACGGTCGCATTCCCGAACCGGGAATCTCCGACTTGCAGCGCTACGCTCTGAGTCGCTGCGCGGGATGACATCTCGACGAACGCATAGCGCTGGCCGTCCTGGTCCACATCGCCGACGATCCGGATTTGCTTCACTGTGCCGAACTTCGCGCACTTCTCGCGGACGATCTTTCTCACTTCAAAGTCCGGCAGGCGGAGATCAACGGTCAGCATTCGCGTTTCTCTAGATGTTGTCAGGTATTTGGCTGTAGAGCGTGCGCACGAGAGTACCTTTGGGCGATCGATTGTCTCTTGTGGCCGCTGCAACGGTCAGTTGTCTTGGTCTGATTACCACGTAGGACGGACCTTCCAAGCCCTACGACGGGCGAATCGTTTGCGCTGCGGTCAAACAAACGCGTTTTAGGTGGGCGCCCTACGTGGCAAACCGATCCAGTCTTAGGCACCCCATGCAATTGCCGCATTAATCTCCAGGTGCACCCGCACGCATTTCTTTTCTACAGAGGAGCAGAACATGGATCGAAAAATTATCAACGCACTTGCAACGGGCGTTGTCACCGCGTCATTGGCTTTACCGGTCTATGCGGCGGATAGCGCGGATCGGACAGGAACCTCAGGAAGCTCCGGCAGCGCCAGCCAGTCCACATCCCGAAATACTTCGGCAGGCTCCACGACGCATTCGAGTTCAAAAAAAGCGAAATCGAGCAAGAAATCCGCGTCGCATAAATCGTCGACGAATACGACAGCGCAACCTCGCAACGATAATGAGACGGCGGGGCCGGGCATTCCATCACCATCGCCTACGGCCAACTCTCAAGGCGGCGCAAACGCACCACGCAGCGCAGGTTCGGCGACAAGATAAGATCGCTCAGCCGAAAAAAATCGGCCCGCCAGAGCCGATTTTTATTGTTCCACCACGCTGTATCGTTCGACCTGGCGCGGACTTGCACGACGTTACGTCCCAAGCCGAATCACTGATGCCTGTCACTGAACGGTGAGTCAGCGCACTCCAGAGAGCTATGTAATGCCGGCGATGAGGCCGTGAGCCAGCGCTTCGCGAGCATCGAGGTACCAGTTTGTGGAAGCACGCGCCGCAACCTCGTCGATCGTCATAGAACTTCCTTTGATGAGCGCTGCGTAACCCTCGAGTTCGAGTTTGCGGCCGCACTCGAGTTGCGATAGCAGCTCACGGACGATCTGCAGATTGGCGGTCGTTGGCCCGGGCAGGTGTACGTTCTGCGTCAGGCGCCGCTCATGTAACAGAAAAACGGTATCGCGCGCCGCGAACCGGCGGTCGACGGGCACACTTGCCATGATCGTCATGCCAGCCGAGTAGACAAGCGTTTTGCCGAGGAAGTAGACCTCCCGGTGTTCTGTTTCCTGAACGAGTTGGATTTCGAGCGCAATGCGCCGCGCCGTATCAGCATCGCCTCCGCTTGTCATGAGTTCGATGACGATCGGAGCGCCCGCTTGCCTGGCAGACGACAGTTGCGTGTTGAAGTCGCGCAGCATAGCTTCATCGACTGCGCCGAGCAGGCGCACATCAGCCGCTGATACTGGAAGTGACGCCAACCCGGAATCCGAAGAGGGAGAAGTGGGACTGGCGCGCGACGATAAACAGCTCGCCGAGCCCGCGCCTAATTGAATAAACCCGCGGCAGCCGCGGACTGTATTACCGGGGCCGCCGCAGATCAACGGTCCTTGAAGGAGGACCAGACAACAAACAAACGGGTACTTACTTGCTGGAGCTCGATGAAGTATCGCTGCCGGAACTGCCGGTCGTGCTACCGCTGCTGCCACCGCTCATGCTTCCGGTGCCAGTGCTGCTGCCGCTGCCCGACGTACTGCCGCTGCCGCTCGTTCCCATGCCGCTCGTCGTGCTGCTTGAGCTTCCCGGGCTCGTGCTGGCGGTTCCACTGCCTGAAGTGCCTGATCCACTGGTGCCCGCGCCGGCACTGCTGCTTGGTGAGCTCGAAGAACCGGATGACGGTGAGGTCGCGTCGCGCTTACACGCTGTCAAAGCGAGACAGCCTGCAACGAGCACGCCGAATATCATAGATTTGCTGTTAGTCATGTTGAGTCCTTGTGGAGTTTGTCGAGATGTGACGCACAACAAGTTTCCCAGCAATCAAAATTGAACGCAGTCGGCCGGATTCTTTTAATTAGGTGGGGAGACACTTACGTCGCCACACACGAGTCCCGCTGTCCGTCATTTGTCGGCCGCTTGGTTGCACATCCGCGAAAACAATGAAGGCCGCGAGTCGTCCGTTCGCGCATGTGAAGCAGCGGTTCCTGGTACGGCGCACCTACAAGGAAAATGGCGGGCATCCGATATGGAGAGATTTACACATCACGTATCGTTGCGCTTCCTCTTAATAATTAGGTGCTAAGACAATGAAAGAAGCTAAATCTCAGCCGCTCACGAGCGTCGGCAAGGGGGGCCGCGTGGCTCTACTGCCGCGCGCCGGTGACCGCAGCACCCGCCAGACGGACCATAGCGAAACGGTCCGCATGGCACGCGCACAGCAACTGTCCATTATCGTCCACTGTCACCTGCGATGGGATTTCGTATGGCAGCGACCGCAGCAAATATTTTCAAGGCTTTCAGCAAATCATCCCATCCTGTTTCTGGAGGACCCCGTGGGTGCCACCGGCGAGGCGCGCCTAGAAGTTTCCGAACCGCATCCGAATGTTGTGCGAGCTGTGCCCGTGCTGCCCGGATGTGAGACCTTGAATGCGGACGCACAATGCAAGCAGGTCTTGCCATTGCTGCTGCGCGCGCTCGACGAACATCCGCTCATGGCGGGGCGGTTTGAGAGACGCGTGCAGTGGTTTTATTCCCCGATGTCGGCGCCGGCGTTTTTAGGGCGTTTAGGCGCGGTGGCCACTGTCTACGACTGCATGGACGAACTCGCAAACTTCCGCTTTGCGCCGCCTGATATTGGCAAGCGCGAGCAACTTCTGCTATCGCAGGCAGATGTCGTTTTCACCGGGGGTTACAAGCTGTATCAGGCTAAGTCAAAGCGCCATTCGAATACGCATTTCTATGGTTGCGGCGTTGATGTAGGCCATTTCGGCAAAGCCCGGCTCGCTGAAACAGTTCTGCCGGAAGAAGTTGCCCATCTGCCTCGTCCGGTCCTTGGCTATTTCGGTGTGATCGATGAGCGTCTCGACTACCCCTTGATCGCGCGGCTGGCAAAGAACTTTCCCAATGCGTCGATTGTGATGGCAGGGCCAACTGCCAAGATCGACCCGACCACGCTGCCTTGCCCGCCGAACGTCTACTGGCTGGGTCAGCGCGATTATTCGGATCTGCCGGCGCTCGTTAAAGGTTTCGATGTTTGCCTGATGCCCTTCGCGCTCAACGAAGCAACGCAATACATCAATCCAACCAAGACGCTCGAGTACATGGCTGCAGGCAAACCGATCGTCTCCACTGCAGTGCCGGATGTGATACGAAATTTCACACCGATAGTAAACGTCGCTTACTCACATGACGAATTCATTGCCGGCATCAGGGAAACGCTGCGTCACCCTGATCCAAAGCTCATTGCACAGGGCATCGAATGCGCAAGCGCTGCGTCGTGGGAGTCAATCGTCGCCGCCATGCGCATGCATATACTCGACGCGCTGCCGGCACCGTACGTCGTGACCGGCGACGCTTCTGCCATGGAGTACGGTACCGCGAAGACGGCGCCGCGTGTCTCTCCACGAAAGACTGCGAGACCCGCCATCTCTACCGGTGTGTCGCCGTCCACATTTTCAGCTGACTCTTCCTGGGGGAGGGCCACTGCAAATGACGCGTAAAACGGACGTTCTCGTAGTCGGCGCGGGCTTTTCCGGAGCAGTCGTAGCTGAACGATTGGCCGCTCATGGGATGTCGGTGCTTGTAATCGACAAGCGTCCGCATATCGGCGGCAATGCGTACGACGTGCTCGATAAGCACGGCGTGCTTATCCATCCGTACGGCCCGCACATCTTTCACACTAACGGCGATCGCATCGCGAGTTATCTTTCAAGGTTCACCAGCTGGCGACCTTACGAGCACCGCGTGCTGGCGAAGGTGGGAGAGCAGTTCGTACCGATTCCAATCAACATCGACACCGTCAATCGCCTGTATGGCCTCGACCTCAATGAGGCATCAATCCAGGCGTTCTACGACAGCGTGCGCGAGCCCCGCAACCCCATCAAGACCAGCGAAGACGTCGTAATCAATGCCGTTGGTACGGACTTGTATGAAAAATTCTTCCGGGGCTACACACGCAAGCAATGGGGTCTTGATCCGTCCGAATTATCGGCTTCAGTAGCGGCGCGCATCCCCACCCGAACGAACCGCGACGACCGCTACTTCACCGATACGTTCCAAAACATGCCCACTGAGGGCTACACGGCGATGTTCGAGCGCATTCTGGATGATCCGGGTATCAGCGTCGAAGTCGGTGTCGACTTCTTCAAGCTGAAATCAACAATGCGCGTGAAACATGTCGTGTACACGGGGCCGATAGACGCATATTTCGGATATTGCTATGGCAAGCTTCCGTACCGCTCCCTACATTTCGAACATGAACATTTTTCCGACATCAGTCGATTCCAGCCGGTGGGTACCGTAAATTATCCGAACGACTACGAGTACACCCGCATTACGGAATTCAAACATTTGACGGGTCAGCAGCACAACGGCACATCGATTGTGCGCGAATATCCCCGCGCTGAAGGCGACCCCTATTATCCGGTGCCGCGTCCCGAGAACGAAGCGGTATTCAAGCGCTACGAAGCGCTCGCGCGCAAGGAAGAGAAGACTACTTTCGTGGGCCGTCTCGCCCAATATCGTTACTACAACATGGATCAGTGTGTCGGGGCCGCTCTCAAGGCGGCAGACACGCTGCTCGAGCGCCTCGGTGCGGAGCCGCTGCAGCTTGCGGAAACCGCGAGCCGGGTCAACAGTGCAAGTGTAATGGCGGCGCCCTCGTGACGACAGCAACACGTAATGCCGCGCCGCCTCACAAGGCGGGCAGCACGAATCTAGAAGTGTGGGGCGGCATTGAATGCACAGTGAACCGTGTGCGTGGCGAGTACTTCAGCCAGATGCATCGGAGTGGCCACGCGGCGCGGATCGAGGACCTGGATCGCGCTGCGGCACTGGGCATTAAAGCATTGCGTTATCCGGTATTGTGGGAACTCGTTGCGCCGAATGATATAGCGCACGCCCAGTGGTCGTGGCCCGACGAGCGATTGAAACGATTGCGCCAGCTTGGCGTTAAACCTATTGTCGGGCTGGTTCACCATGGCAGCGGGCCGGCCCATACCAGTCTTGTCGACCCGGCGTTCCCCGAAAAGCTCGCTGTATATGCGGCCGCCGTGGCGCGCCGCTATCCATGGGTTGAGTACTACACTCCGGTCAATGAACCGCTGACCACCGCGCGCTTCAGCGGACTCTATGGCTTCTGGCATCCGCATGGACGCGATGAGCGCACATTCAAGGACGCGTTGCTCGGGCAATGCCGCGCCATCGTGCTGGCGATGCGTGCGATCAGGCAAGTCAATCCGGATGCGAAGCTTGTGCAGACCGAAGATCTCGGCAAAACGTACAGCACGCCGTTGCTCGCTTATCAGGCGGCGCACAATAATGAAATGCGCTGGCTAAGCTGGGACCTGCTTTGCGGGCGCGTCGATACCGGTCATCCGATATGGAACTGGCTCACGAACACCTGCGGCGCAACGAGGGCCGAGCTTGCCTGGTTCCTTGAGAACACCTGTCCTCCGGACATCATCGGTGCAAACTATTACATCACCAGCGAGCGCTTCATCGACGAGAATCTCGCCGATTACCCAGCGCGCTATCACGGCGGTAACGGACGTCATCGATACGCAGACATAGAGGCGGCGCGAGCGTTGTGTACGTCGACGGGCGGAATTTCTGCGCTGCTGCAGGAAGCGTGGCAACGATACCAGCTGCCGCTCGCTGTGACCGAAGTGCACATGGATACCACGCGCGATGACCAATTGCGCTGGCTCGCGGAAATGTGGCGCGGCACTGTTGCTGCAAAGAATGCAGGCGCGGATGTGCGGGCGCTGACGGTATGGGCGTTACTGGGTTCGTACGACTGGAACTGTCTCGTCACTGAATGCCGCGGATATTACGAGCCGGGTCCGTTCGACGTGCGAGGGCCACGGCCGCGCGCGACCGCCGTTGCTGCGCTCACGCGCGAACTGGCCACGGGCGTTACGCCGCAGCATCCAGTGCATGCGGGTCCTGGGTGGTGGAAGCGGCCGCAGCGGTTCTTTTGCCCGCCGGTATCGCTCCGTGATTGCGGAGGAGATAGCATGGAAGCCGTTGCTGAGAGACAGCCGCCTGTATTGATTACCGGCGCTACGGGCACGCTCGGCAACGCTTTCGCGAGAACCTGTGAGCAGCGCGGGCTTGCGTTCCGCTTACTGAATCGTAACGAGATGGACATTGCAGATGAGAGCTCTGTCGAGCGGGCTCTCGCCCGTTATGAGCCGTGGGCGATCGTGAATGCGGCCGGTTACGTCCGGGTCGACCATGCCGAGCATGATGTAGACCGCTGCTTCCGGGAGAACACGCTGGGTCCGAAGACGCTGGCGGCACTTTGCGCCAGGCACAAAGTGGGGCTTGTCACATTTTCCTCCGATCTCGTCTTCGACGGCAGGCGACAGTCACCGTATGTGGAGACCGATGCTGTTGCGCCGCTGAATGTCTACGGCCGCAGCAAGGCCGAGGCCGAGCAGTACGTGCTCGATACGCATCCTGCATCGCTCGTCGTACGAACGAGCGCGTTTTTCGGACCCTGGGACTCGTACAACTTTATCGCGGTGCTTCTGCGGACGCTACGCGAAGGCCGGCCATTTAACGCGGCGAGCGACATGACAGTTACACCGACGTATGTGCCGGATCTGGCTCACGCGTGTCTCGATCTGCTCATCGACGGCGAGGGCGGCATCTGGCATCTGACCAATGGCGATGCAATTACATGGGCTGGTTTGGCAATGCGCGCTGCGGAGCTCGCGCGCATCGGTGCGAGCGGTATCAAAGCGTGCACCAGCGCCGCGCTCGGGTTCGTGGCGCCGCGTCCGACTTATAGTGCGCTCGGCAGCGGCCGCTTGTTTTCAATGCCGAGCCTCGACAATGCGCTGACGCGCTTTCTGCAGCATCAATAAAACTAGGACGGCACAAGCAGCCGGCCACAACGCCCGTCTTGGTTGTATTTTTCGAGAACGCGCGCTGCGGCGGCTTTCGATTTACCCACCTGACATAGCGCCACCACTGCGCCGCCAAAACCGGCACCCGTGAGCTTGGCACCGTACACCGAGGGATCTTGTTGCAGTATCTGCGCAAGCGTATCGAGTTCGGTCGTTGAGACCGCATAGTCGTCGCGGAGGCTCGCGTGAGAAGCATTCATGAGTTCGCCAAATTCAACGGCGCTAACGCCTCTTGCCGCCGCGAGTACGCGGGCGTTTTCGCTGACGACGTGACGCGCTCGCTCGCGGTAAGGCGGCGCTAGCCGCGTCAGATCGCCAAGCGCAGCTTCGCGCAGTGTGTCTATTCCGAGCATCCGCGCTGCTACTGCGCATTCTTCGCGACGCCGGTTGTAATCGCTACCAGCGAGCGATCGCTCGACGCCGGAATGCACAACAAG
>Ga0068871_100003742_pt1 | contig 10470 bp, 5 predicted proteins | sample KBSMisM72_FD_72750 | JGI IMG/M metagenome (GOLD analysis project Ga0068871, IMG submission 72750) | Miscanthus rhizosphere microbial communities from Kellogg Biological Station, Michigan, USA - KBS Miscanthus M7-2 | ecosystem: Host-associated > Plants > Roots > Rhizosphere > Soil ...
AGCTTTAAAAAGTTCCAGTTGTTTTTATTAGCAACACGCAATCCAAACCAGATGGCCACAGCCAGCAACACAAAGAAGAAGGCAAAGCCCGTAAAGAAGGGTAGACCGAAATCATTTACAAAAACCACATCAAAGGCACCTGCACTTTTTATAGAATACTGGATCACAAATTTTTGTACCACACCGGTAATTGCACACCCAATAATAAATGCAAACAGGATGCCCTTAGTAGTTATTTTATGGCGTTTGAAATAATAAAGCATTACAATAGCCGGGATGGTAAGGAGGTTTAATAAATGCACGCCGATAGAAAGCCCCATCAGGTAAAATATTAAAATAAGCCACCTGTCGGCACTGGTGAAATGTCCTTTTATTCCTTCCTTTTGTTCTTCCGTAACCGCATCTTCCCATTTTAAAGCGGCCCAAAAAACAATCGCTGTAAAAAAAGACGACAAGGCATAAACCTCACTTTCTACAGCACTGTACCAAAAAGAATCAGAAAAACAATATGCCATAGAGCCTACCAAACCGGCAGCCATGATTGCAAATGTTTGTTCTGCCGTTATTGTTTCACCCGATTTTTGCAACATCTTTTTTGCAAAATGAGTAATGCTCCAGAATAAAAATAAAATGGTAAAACCACTCGCCAGTGCACTCATCAGGTTAACACCGGTAGCAGCATGCTGGGGATCAAAAGGGATCATAAACAGGCGGCCGATCAATACAAAAAATGGCGCCCCGGGCGGGTGAGGTATTTGCAATTTGTAAGCACTGGAAGCAAATTCGCCACAGTCCCAAAGACTGCCTGTTGCCTCCATCGTCATAATGTACACGGTGCATGCGATAAAGCATACTATCCACCCGGTAATGTTGTTGATCCGTTTATAATTCATATTGTGGTTAGTTATTAAGTCGGCAAATATAAATAGTTTGTGCTTTGTTCGGGGTTAGTTTGTCGTTATTTATCATTTTTTTTAAAACTGGTGCTATTGCTTTAAATTATTATGCCATCCTTTTCTACCTTAATTTTTTTGCTGCACGTTATTGTAAAAATGAAAGACGCAAATTAAAAACAAAAAATCCCGGCAATAGGTGGTATTGCCGGGACTGAGCCTTCATAGTAACAACATTCTTATTTTTCCTTAATCAATTTGAGTGTCTGTAGCGTACTTCCCTGGATTACTTTTACTATATACACGCCAGTGTTAAAACTGTTGCCAAAGCTATATTTCGTATTGCTGTTGCCACTTGCCTGGTATACTATTTTCCCATCTATACTATAAACCATCAAGCTTAATTTTTCATTGGTTCCGCCTTCAACCATTACATTAAATGCGGTAGTGGTTGGGTTTGGATAGGCAGTGAGCGCTAATGGTGAAGCTACAGGCACTATTATATTATCACCGGTTGTTGATAAAGCAGTGGTGGTAGTGGTACTTGTATTTGCTGTTCTTGCAGCAGTAACAGTAAGTGTTATCGTTGCCACCGATGTACATCCCTTTGCATCAGTAACAGTAAAGTTATAAGTACCCACACCTTTGACAAAGCTTCCCGTACCTGTATAAGGTGATGTGCCGCCGGTGGCTGCTACAACCACAGTAGTAGTGCCGCCTGTTGTGGTGATCTTTCCTGCTGTAGCAGTTGCTTTTAATGCAGCTGTTGGCTGGCTTGTTTTAACTTCAGCTACAGAGGTACTGCTGGCAGCATCTGTCACAGTATAATAATTGATGGAACTGATTTTCCTGGTGCTATCCCATGCAGCAGTATGATTTGTGTTACCGCTATATACAAAAACACTATTAATATCTGTTTCAAACTGGCCATATGCATACAGGTTATTACCAATTAATTGTCCCGTTGTAGTTGCTTCAAAAAACGCAATATTATCAATATATGTAGTACCGGCAGTTTGCTCTATTTGAACATAAAAGCTTGCATTTGCTTCAGAGGTTGGAGCTGTAAATAAGAATGAATGATCAATCCTGGAAATTCCTATTGTATCAGTTTGCTTTGCCGTTAATACAGTATACGGTGACCCGGTTTGTCTTATAGACGCCATCAGTCCAGCTGTTCCTGAACTTCTCAGTGTGCTGAATTTAAGTACATAATTTTTGGTTGAGCTGATGGCTCCAATAGTATAATAAAAAGATGTGTATGTTCCTGCAATAGCCGTTTTCGGAACAATCTTTAACGATCCTCTTCCAACAGACACGCTGTAGCTGCCTGTTCCCGTATATGGTGTTTTCCCTCCAGTAGCACTCACTGTAACATTTGTAGTACCTCCAAAGCAATTAATAGCGGCACTGGTGGCAGCTGCTTTTAACACAACAACCGGGTTAGTAACAGTTACAGATACAACAGAAGTACAACCGCTACTGTCTTTTACTGTGTAACTATAAGTACCTGCCGTTACTGTAAAAGTTCCAGTACCCGTATAAGGTGTGGTTCCACCCGTTGCCGACACAGTAACAGTGGTGCTTCCTCCTACCGTGGTAATAGTACCAGCTTTTGCACTGGATACTAAAGCGGCTGCAGGCTGTGTAACTGTTAAGGAAGCTGTTGTAGTTGTGCCCGCAGCATCTTTCACAGTATAGGTATAGGTGCCGACCTTTACAGAAGAAAAAGTGCCTGCACCTGTGTATGGAGCTACTCCACCCGTTGCACTTACGGTAACTGTAGTAGTACCTCCATAACAACTAATTTTCGGCGCAGTTGCCGTGGCCTTTAATACAGTAACTCCTGTATCCTTTACTAATATTAATGAGGTGTAAGGCTGTAATGTTATGCTTCCGCTATATGCTTTGCCATCCACACCAGTGTAATTGGCAGCCAAAGTCACTGTTTTGGCAACTTTTGTTGCATTGTATTCAAAACGTAACTGATCATCTATATTCAACAATGTTGCGTTTGCTTCACTAAAAACTATATTGTCAATATAAGTAGTGCCAGAATTCTGTTCTATTTCAATTGCAAAACTTCCTCCGGTACTAGTAGTGGGTGCTGCAAATAAAAACTCATGATCTTCTTTACCTGTTGCAAATGATTTCGTTTGCGTAGGAACAAGATTAGTATAAGGTGAGGCTGTTTGCCTGATATACGCTCTAACAATACCCGCCTGGGTAGTTCCATAAGTGCTAAACCTAAGTATATATTTTTTTGTGCTGCTTACAGCACCAATAGGCACATGTGTTAGTGAATACTTGTTTGCTGTTGGAGTTGAAAAACTTATTTTAAGAGCACCTCCACTAATTTTACCAGTATTATCCCAGCTACCGGTTACATTAGTGCCAGATGTAGTCGTACCAGTTATGTTGCTGGTAAAAGTTCCATTGGTAAATAAATTACTGCCTACCAATCCTGCAAGTTTATACCCCACAGGTAACTTGGCAGGTTTTTTTGATTGCATATCATGGTGAGAGGAAGCTTTCCAGGCCTCCAGTGATGCCATAGAGGTGGGAATACTTGCTCCTCCCGTAGTACTGTAAATCTCACTCCTGAAACCAACCTGGTTAATCATGCTGTAATAATTCGTGTCGATGTTCCCAAGTGAACGCAACGCTGAATCTACCGTCATGGTTACAGGTTCATTTAAACCTGAATTAGTATAATTAAAAGACCTTTGATCTTCCGTCTTGGTATAAAAAATATTATTTTTTATAGATAAACTTCTAATTTCTCCTTTAACTGCCCAGCGCATTACACTCATCGCATTCAGATTATTAAATGAGGTGTTACCACTGACAGTAACAGAATTGGGATTATTGCAATGGATACCATTTTTACCGTTATTAAAAACAGTATTGTTGAGGATTTTCACATTCATTGTCCTTCCATCCATGTAAATACCTGTTACAAATAAAGTAGCAGATGATCTTCCGTTTGGGGCTCCTTTACCATTCATTACAATATTATTTTGCACTACCCTGTTGGTATAAATGGTTCCCGGGTCGGCATCCGTACCATCAGCATAAGAATAAATACCTCCGGCATCATCCAGCACAAAATCAAAATAATCAATCACATTTTTTTGTACGGTCACATTACTTCCCTGGAACTGAAGTGCAACATAGCCAGTGGTGTCAACGGTATTGTATTCGATTAATAAATTACTAAGTACCGACGCGTAAATGCCCTTATAAGAACTACTGCCACTCATTCCCATACCCGCGATGGTGCCGGTGTTCTTTACACTGCAGCTCCTGACAGTAGTATTGGAAACACTTGGATTTCTAAGTGTCATAGCATTGTTCAATATATTATTGGTGGTGCAATTTTCCACCAAAAGGCCCGAAACAGTCTGCGTATAAATCCCCCCATCCCCGGAATTATTGATATCACAATTTTGAATGTTGATATAGTTAGAATTTGCTGAATAAATAGCATTGTCATTAGATCCTTCAAACGCAATATTATTGATACTGATATAATTTTTGGTATCGATGATAAGCAGCGTATCCAGCGTACTCGCTTTTACGGAATAGCTGGAAGGCGAGGCTGTTCCAAAATACATCTGCAGGTATTTGGTCGTTTTATTCAAATACCATTCTCCCAGTTTATCCAGTGTCCGAATATCATTCTGGATAAAATACCCAAAATTGGCCATACCGTTATAAGTGGATCCCTCTGAATTGGTATAAGTAAGTGTACCGCCACTATGTGCCGTAATTTTGCAACGATCAAGCACAAAAAGTGTTTTCCTGATAACAACATCAGCCCCAGTCCAATTTGTAGTACTTGTTAATTGATCGTCAGTAATGGATTTATAGCCAGAAAATGATTCGTAACTGAGATAGCCGCCATTAGCAGCATCTGCGTTGGGATATCTGCCTAGTGCCTGGGGCTTATCGTTTAAGGCTACCATGTTTAGAGACGTTTTTGCACCGGGGAGAGCTGCCTGGTAAATACCTGTGCTTACTAAGGACCAGCTAGTAAGCTTAGTAAAACCACTTATGATTGGTTTAGCGCCGGTACCATAGGCACTGATAACAATCGGCAACGTACTGGTACCGGACTTATTTACTACAATGGCGCCATAAAATGTATCACCCCTTCTAAAAAGGATACTATCGCCAGGAGCCATACTTGAAAAATAAGAATTTACTTTTTTGATTGTTTGCCAGGGTGCTGTGGTGGATAAACCACTATTGGCATCATTCCCGGCGGCGGATACGTAATAATTTTTTGCCCCGACTAAACCAGGGAGAGTCATACAAAACAATACTAACAGATTTCTCATCAGCGTCATTGGTTATTATTGGATTTTAAAAAACTGGAAGATTTCATTGTTTTGTATCGTTTTTGTAAACACCTAATGCATTTTAAAAAGGATACAAATTGTAAAACCTTAGCTCAGTCGAATTTATATAACACAAATCAATAATTTATTATTGAGCTGCATTATGCACTATCTGCTGGGAGGTAATTAGGTTAAAACCAAACAAAAACGATAAAACAAATCATCAAGTTTTTTGTGTTACAGTTTCAAAGGGAAAGAGGAAAAGAGTAAAATTTGGATTTTAAGTCAAATATTATTCGGGGAGGATTTCACAAAATATATGCCAAAAGTCAATATTAAATTGGCTAATATTCCACATAAAAAAATTTCAAATGTATAATTGACATTTAACGATGAAAAACAGGGAGTTATTAGACAATTTATGTGGATAAGTTAAAAAGTGTAGATCTATAGAATTTTGGTAATATGTGTTTATTTTTTTTCCCATTGGTCCTCTATAAGTACTCTAAAATCTTTTGTAGGAAAATCCTGATTACAAAGGATGGACTTATTTTATTATTATACAAATCATATAAAAGATCACAAATATCTGTTTGGCCGGTTTCTTAAGTAGCCAATGGGTTAAGGAGTGTCTATATTATATGAAAGAAGTTTTATTATTCTTTTACGATTCGTGCAAATCCTGATTGTGTTGTATTCTTTGTCGTGGGTTCGCCTTTATAGTATATCCTGCTTTCGCCTGACGCATCCGCCGTAAACACTTTATCAACGCTAACATGGATATCGCCCTGGCCGGTAGCTTTTACAATAGCATTATCGGTTCCTATAACTGCATATCCATAATATTTTGCCTGGCCACTAATGTCTGCGACAACAGTGGCGGCAGTTCCATTCAATGTTAATTTGGAAGTACCGGAAACATCAACATCTATCAGGGTTGCGCTTGCTGTAACGATAAATTTAACGGCTCCTGAAAGATTGATAGAAAAATTACCCTGTTGTTTAAAACCGCTGATATTTCCATAAGCTGATCCGCTGAAATCTATCGCAACCAGTTCGGGCATGGTGATGATGATGTGTACTCTTTTCCGATAGCTGCTGTATGAAGGATAATCTATTTTCAATGTTCCTTCATTCACTACTAAACGCAAATCATTAAGATCCGCGACGTCCCCTTTTGCCCGAACAGAAAATGTAGTACCTCTTGCAATAATGATTTCATGATCGTCTCCTGCCATCACTTTTCTAAACCCGTTTACATCAAATACCCGGGTTACAGGATTGAGCGATTCCTTTTTACAGGAAATAAAACAAACAAATGCAACAACACATGCAGTGATCAAAATGGTGATACTGAGTTTCATACCAGGCTTATTTTCATGACTTAAGAATTACTGATACAAATATGATACTGTTAATTAAAAAATACAATCGCATAAATATGTGGAAATGGGTGGTAGTAATTAAAATGATGTTATAAAGAACCACATCTTTCGCAGTTTAGGAAATTAGCCACTTAAATTTTATCTTTATCCCGTATTAATTTTATTACTCACAAATACCCAAAATACATACTGGTTGCTGTGACTATATTAAGATAACACTTAGCTCTGACTCGTTTGAAATCTTTATAAATATTATTCATAACCAAAAACAAGTGCCTGCACGTATGGTTACCAACAAAAGAACCACCATGATTGATTCATTAGAAAAGATCCCCGTAAAAATTTTTCCCGATTCTCAACAAGGCTCCTTGTATATAGCCCAACAGATTGCACAACTTATAAAAGAAAAAGAAACTGCCGGTCAAAAATGCGTTATTGGACTGGCTACCGGCTCCTCACCAAAAACATTATATGCAGAGTTAGTAAGAATGCACAAAGAAGAAGGTCTTAGTTTTAAAAATGTGATCACCTTTAATCTTGATCAATATTACCCCATGGAGAAAGATGCTTTGCAAAGCTATCACTACTTTATGCGGAAAAATTTATTTGAGCAAACCGATATCGATCCCAACAATTATCACCTTCCGGATGGAATGGTGCCCAAAGAAAAAGTAAAGGAGCATTGTAATAACTACGAAAAACAAATTGAAGAAGCAGGCGGTTTGGACCTGCAAATACTTGGCATTGGTGTAAATGGCCATATTGGTTTTAACGAACCGGGCAGTGGTATCTATACAAAGACAAGGCTCACTGCTTTAGATAACAGCACCCGGCTTGCCAACTCGTATGAATTTGGCAATATGAGCGAGGTGCCAAGGATGGCAATCACTATGGGCATCGGCACTATATTGAAATCGAAGAAAATTATTTTGATGGGCTGGGGTCATACCAAGGCTCCTGTAATACAGCAGGCTACTGAACTGGACGACACTGAAGAAGTACCAGCTTCGCTCCTTCAGAATCATGACGACTGTACTTTTGTAATCGACGAAGCTGCAGCAAGCGAATTAACACGTTTTAAACGCCCATGGCTTACCGGTGAATGCGAATGGACAGATAAAATGATGAAACGTGCGGTAGTGGATCTTTCGTTAAAATTACAAAAGCCGGTACTCAGCCTCACCAATCATGATTATAACGATAATGGCCTGAGCGACCTGCTTGTTGATAAAGGCGATGTGTACGAAATAAACCTGCAGGTATTTTACTTACTCAGAGACAGCATTACCGGCTGGCCAGGAGGGAAGCCAACAGAACAAAGAACTTCGCACCCTGAACGTCACGAGCCATTTCCAAAAAAAGTGGTACTTTTCTCTCCTCACCCCGATGACGATATCATCAGCATGGGTGGCACGTTTATGCGCCTGCACGACCAGGGGCATGAGGTTCATCTTGCTTACCAAACCAGTGGTAACATAGCAGTTACGGATGAATTTGTTACCCGGTTTATTGATTTTGCTGTAGGCTTTGAAAATATGTTTGATATTGATGAAACAAAGAGCAAAAAGATTTTAGAAGATGCCACCGCTTTTCTGCAAACAAAGAAAACCAGCGAAAAAGATACTGTGGAAATAAGGGCCATCAAAGGATTGATCAGACGCTGTGAAGCAAAAGCTACCTGTAAATATGTGGGATTGACAGACGGGCAAATCCATTTTCAAAACCTGCCCTTTTATGAAACAGGTACGATTGAAAAAAATCCGATGGGAGAAGCGGATGTAGAAATCACTATGGCCCTGCTTGATAAAATACAACCACACCAGATCTACTGTGCCGGAGATTTTGCTGATCCCCATGGCACTCACAAAGTTTGTTTTGATGTGGTGATAGAAGCATTAAAACGTATTAAAGCAAATGGCAGCACCTGGGTAAAAGATTGCTGGCTTTGGTTATACAAGGGCGCCTGGCAGGAATGGGATATCACAGAAATAGAAATGGCTATTCCCATGAGTCCCGACCAGGTAGTAAAAAAACGTAACGGGATTTTCATTCACCAAAGTCAAAAAGATACGGTTCCTTTCCAGGGTAGTGATGCCCGTGAGTTTTGGCAAAGAGCGGAAGAACGTAATGCCAGCACGGCTAAACTGTATGCCCAGTTAGGGCTTACACAATTTGCGGCAATGGAAGCTTTTGTAAGATGGCACTATTAATATTTACTTTATAATCGATATAAAAATTAAACCTGCCCATTAAAGGCAGGTTTAATTTTATTGAAAAGTGTAATATAAATTACTGCGTTAAGCAAAGGCTCTTTTTTCCTCCAGCAAATTTTTCAGGTCATTCACCACTTTTTTCCAGTTTTCTTCGGAATGTTCTTTCGTTTTTTTATCTGGAATATTTTCCTGCGTTATAGTGAGCATTATGTGGTTATCTCCCCCTGAAAGACGATACGTAATAATTACATAATTTTCGGGTTTGTCCTCTATACCAGACATAGAACTCCAGTAATCATACTTGATCAGGCTCTGGTATTCCATTTCCAGTATCGTTCCTTTATCTTCATATTGCTTTCCCTGCCATTCTCCTTTAAATTTTATAGGACTGCCGGGTCTCCAGTCTGTAATAGTATCGGTTCCAAAAAAATACTGCTTTATTATCTCAGGTTTTGTCAATGCATTCCACACCTGCGCCCTGGTGGCATTGATCGTTGTCTTTACCTGTGCTGTTATATTGTTTTTCATAATTATAAATTTGGTTCATAATTCTGTATAAAATTTAATGCCAAATTGATTTATAACTAAAATCCTGAGACTCTTTTTCATATATACAATAACTGGCAATTGGTACAAAAGAAAGTTCTTCGCTTTGTTTTACCACAATATTTTTTTATAAAAGGAAGGTTGCAACGCATACAGGTCTTTTTAGTATAGGCGAGCCAATGTTTTTTTAGTTCAAAAGCCTTTTTCCATTTTAAGAAATCAAAGCTGTACAGCCTTGCTTCATTGATCAATAAGGATAATATATGTAGAGGAATTTTCCCAATTACACTTTCGGGGTGTACCATTATTCTATACAATACTTCGTTCTTTATGATATTGCCAACGCCTGAAAAAATTTGCTGATCAAGCAGCGCATCACAGGCTGCCGTAGTACGAATTGCCTTTAGCTTTTTACGTGCCTTTACTGCGTCCCATTCATCACTCATTACATCTGCACTCCAGTCATATAACTCAGCTGCGCCCTCCTCTAACAATTTAACGGAGCATGTATAAAAATAAATAGCACCATTTTTAAATTTCAAACAAAGGCGAAGGCTGCTGGCCGGTTTGGTTGGCGAGTTAATGCTGTAAGATCCAAACATTAAAAGATGGATTCTTACCGTTATCCCCGGAAGACAAATAAGAAAATGTTTTCCCCAGCTTTTAAAAACTACTTTTTTATTTATTAAAAGTGATTTATCAATCTTTGCATTTCCGGTAGCTTCTATTATTTTCTTTCCATTGAAGATTTGTACTGCTTCCTTTAATATAACAATGGAGGGACCTTCAGGCATATTTTTTTTTAAATAGTAAGACAAATGCAGCACCAAAAAAATATGGATTTATTTTTGCCCTGAAGCATGGATGCAAAACAATCATTATCAGCAATGGCATACTGGATGCTCTGGCTCTAGTTATAAAGAATGGAAAGGAATATTTTATCCCCGTGAATTGCCACAAAGTGAATGGTTCAATTATTACAGCATCATTTTTGATTCGCTGAAATTGAATCTAACCTTTTGCCGATTTTTTTAATATAAATTTTTACGAGACTGGTATGAGAAAAGCCCGACCTCTTTTTCACAAATCA
>Ga0068871_100003743_pt1 | contig 10469 bp, 7 predicted proteins | sample KBSMisM72_FD_72750 | JGI IMG/M metagenome (GOLD analysis project Ga0068871, IMG submission 72750) | Miscanthus rhizosphere microbial communities from Kellogg Biological Station, Michigan, USA - KBS Miscanthus M7-2 | ecosystem: Host-associated > Plants > Roots > Rhizosphere > Soil ...
GCGAATTATGCGGTGGAATTGCTGAAGAAAAAAGAAATTAGTTAACCAGTTGATCAGTTAACCAGTTAACCAGGCAACAAAGCAACTGGTTAACCGGTTAACTGGTTAACTCACTTAACAGCCTTCACACGTTCACCATAAAACTTCACAATCTCAATCACATCACCGGCATTGTTATTCCAATTGGCTTCGTGCTCGATGGAGAAGCTTCCCTTGTAATTCTGATTCTTTAATTCCTGGAAAACCGCGGGCATATCGATAACGCCTTTTCCGGGAATGGCGTCGTCTGCATTCGTCTTGTTAAAAGTTGCCACATCCTTCAGGTGAACATTCCAGATATGTGCTCCGCCCAATTTTTTAATACACTCTACCGGATTCAACCCACTGCGGGCCCAGTGGCCAATATCCGCACAGGCGCCGATGTTCGGATGGCCCTTCATCGCTTCAATTACTTTGTCGGGATTCCAATAATGTGATGGGTTAGGGTGATCATGGATGGCAACCGGGATATGATATTCACCGGCGAGTTTATCGACATAGTCCCATTGATTGTCCTGAGGCTCCGCAACGATTAAAGGAATGCCCATGTCCTTTGCAAATTCAAACAGTTTTCTCCATCCGTCTTCATTTGCTGCATTCGTTACGCCAAATCCTACGAAGTACATCCCTTTTGATTTCATATAGGCCTTCACCGCATTCCTGTCATCAGCACTCATGTCGGGCCCGAATCCGCCCTTCCAGCCACCTCCCAGGGTTTGCCCGGGAAATGCCTGTATGCCTTTGATTCCACAGCTGTCTGCTTTCGCAACCGCATCGTGAAAGGACCATACACGAAAAGTCCACAATTGAATACTGATACTCCAATCTTTGGCGGGATTAACCGACTGCGACATCGCAGCAAGGGAAAAGAAAATGGAGAGAAAGAGAAAGATTTTTTTTGCCATGACAAGCAGATTTTGTTAAGACGCTCAAGGTAGTTAAAAATGGAATTTCAAAAAAGCTGAATGCCTATCTTGGCCGAAGCCATTCGTTCCTGAGTGCCAACTGTTGCTCGCCCGGATTGTCTTCATATTTCAAAACATTGTACTTCATGACGGGATATTTTTTCATTTGCCCTTTCAGGTCAAGTGTTGTATCCTGCCCGCTCTCATCTTTACGTACCACGGTCACAACCAGGCTGTCGCCAGGCTTTGAACTTTGGAACAAGGCTGTCATGACCGGTTGCAATTTTTGAAAACTTACCTCCTTTCCATTGAAAGCCTTGAGCCTGTCGCCAACATGATATCCCAGTGTTCTTCCCACCTCGTTCATGCCTGAGGTGTCGGAGATGACGATCGAACGCGTAGCGGGATCACCAGTCATCGTAACCTTACCCATCGAGAACAAACTGTCGGCGGTTTCTACCTCTAACTGGTAGTGCAGACCCACTTCTGCAAAAATTTTCTCCAGGGGCAGCGGCTGATCGCCGCCCACATAGGTCCTGAGGAATTGTCCGATCTCAGGATAGGTTAGCTGCTCAATGACGTCGAACAATTCATCGTCTTTAAATCCCTTTTGTTTTCCGTAGCGTTTTGATAAATCTCCAATGAGATTCATGATGCCATACTTGCCTCCTGAGAGGCGTAACAATTCAATATCCAGGCACATGTTGATCAACGCCCCTTTCTGGTAAACATTCCCAAACTGTCGCTTATACCTACCCAGGACGCCGCTGCTCATTACGGTAAAGGGTACCGTATCATTATAGTTCTTTTTAGAGTTCGTGATTTTTCCGCTCAACCGCTTCAACAATTCTTCTTTTGTGATCATTCCATATTTCTCCTGCACCATTTGTGCGTGATATTCCGTTGAACCTTCATACAACCATAAATGCCTGGACATTTTTGGCTCATTAAAATCGAAATTCTGAATCTCTTCCGAATGGATGGTGAGCGGGGTGATGATATGAAAGAATTCATGCGAGGCATGGTCTGTGAATTCAGCTGCCAGTTGTTCCTGACCTCTTTCAGGGTAATAATACATCGAGCAATAGGAATGTTCGAGCGCACCTTCACCGCCGGAATATCCATTTTTATTATCCAGGTAGATGAGAAACGCGTATTTGTCGACCGGAAGTTTTCCTCCCAAATATTTGCCCTGTGCCTGAAGCAGTGTGTCGAGCTTCGAGGCCAGGAAAGCGGAATGGATTTTCTTAGTGGGCGAGTAAACCGAGATCAATACCTGTGTATTGCCAATCCTGATGGTGGTTGTGTCGGGCGGACCAAACATGATGGGGTTGTCAACCATACGATTGTAGCTCTCGGTTTCAAACCTGTCCCTTGTAAGGCTTTTATCCTTGTCCATCAAGGCAGTGCTTCCGTAGATATTTGCTGCATGGGTTACCGTGAGTTGGTAAGGCCACTGTTTCATGTTGTCGAAATAACCCAGGAAGCAATGATTATTGATGACATAGTTGGTGTCCTTCTGAATATTGCTCCCTGCGGGTTCGAAAATTACCTGTTTGGTGGATGCGTCATCATAACTGTCATTTACCCAATACGTAATCCGGTACAATTTTGAGGCATTTGAAATCGTCCAGCTGTTTACATCCGGTTTGGTGAAGCTGAGCTCAACACCCTTTTTGTCGAAGGCCTTAAAATCGACGATATAGCGGCCAAAATCGTCTTCGGAATAAGTTCCCGGAACAATCTTAGGAAGGTGATAAGTAATTGAGGAGCCTTTGATCGGTGGAACGATCAATTCCACTTTCAGCTTGTCATCAAAGGTTTGATTAAGATCTATGCTAAACTTATAAGGTGCTGGCGAGGTCGTTTTCTGGGCGCTGGCGGAAAGGGAGCTGATTAGCAGGTAGCCGGCCATCAATTTCGTCCACATATGTTGTTGATTTAAAAAATGGTGGTGCATGATAATCATTAGCGGTTTCAGGCAGAAATCCTGATTCGATGAGCAGCCGTATAAATGGATCAATGGTAGATCACCCGCCCGGCATAAAAGAAAATGCGTAAATTAATGCACACACTGTCGGTTATGAATGATCTCACGAAATGGGTCCTGTTACTTCTACCCCTGTTTTTTATGAATTCCAAACCAGAACCTCAACAGGGCTGGCAGACGCTTTTCAATGGCAAAAATTTGAGTGGATGGGACACGTATATTGGCCCGCTGGTGAATCCGGCCAACCAAAAATTCGAGGGCGAGCCCATCGGACTCAATAAAGACCCCAATCATGTCTTTTCAGTCGTGAATGAAAAAGATGGAGCTGCGATCAGGATTTCAGGAGAAAATTTTGGCGGCATTTCCACGCAACAGGAATTTGAAAACTATCACTTGCAACTCAAATTTAAATGGGGAGAACTAGCCTGGGCACCCAAGAAGGGAAAGAAGAAAGACAGCGGTGTGCTTTATCACTGTGCGGGACCTCACGGTGCCGACTACGGGTTCTGGATGCGATCACAGGAATTCCAGGTGCAGGAAGGCGATTGCGGCGATTATTGGGGAGTAGCTGGTGGCGTTGCCGATATTCCGGCAAACAAAAAATCAGACAGCGAATACATCTACGCGAGCTCAGGTCAACTATATCATTTCGCGGCAGGCTCAAAAACAGGAAGACATTGCATCAAGAATCCGGATGCCGAAAATCCAACGGGGCAGTGGAACCAAATCGATATTTATTGTCACGGAGATACCAGCGTCCACGTTGTCAACGGAAAATTGGTAATGGTTTTGTATCACAACGCTCAATCAGACCAGGGAATTGAGAAACCGCTGACGAGGGGAAAGCTGCAGATCCAATCGGAAGGCGCAGAAGTATTTTATAAGGATATCCGGATACAACCTATCTCCATCATTCCGCCTCTTGTCTTAAAAGGCTTGGCGGCAATTCAATAATCCATTCATTCATGAAACGATACTTCATACATGTTATTTGCGCTCTATTAGTGAGCACTCCAATTCTTTTACTTGCACAGGGTAATCGCGATAGCATTTGGCACGTGAAGTCAACCACCGATTTCGAATTCGGCACGGTTGGCAATGAAGAGAATTGGAATCAGGCCAATTGGTTCAGCCTTACAGCGCGCGGCGAAACCCCTGCTGGTTATACAACCCGAGTAAAAATTCTTTATTCAAAAAAAGGAATCTACTGTCTCTATCACTGCACGGATAAAATAATCACTGCTACGCTGAAGGGCGATTTCCTGGATATCTACAATGAAGACGTTATCGAAGCCTTTTTCTGGCCCGACGAAGCCCATCCCCTGTATTTCGAATATGAACTTTCCCCGCTCAACTATGAACTGCCCATTCTTGTGCCGAACAACAAAGGGGAATTTTTTGGTTGGCGACCCTGGCATTATGAGGGTGATCGAAAAACGAGGCACGCCACGCGGATTACGCAGGGACCCGACGACCGCATCAATGGCTGGTTGGGCGAGTTCTTCATTCCATTCGCGTTGTTGAGGGGAATCGATCACAACCCACCCCAATCAGGCACGCGCTGGCGTGCAAACTTTTACAGGATTGACTATGATTCCAAGTCTTCCCAATGGACCTGGCAAACGGTCAGGACCAATTTCCACGATTATGAAATGTACGGGACCATCGTTTTCGACTAGTGCGCGAGTATGCGCGGAATGAAGCAGGTATTTGTGACCGGCGCATCTTTTTCATTACCTTTTAAGGACCAAAACAACATGTATGAAAAAACTGATCTTTCTCTTCCTTCTGCTTTCTTCGATTTCTACGGTTGCGCAGCAAGGTTATGTGGTAGTACTGCCCAAGGGTATAAAAGAAAAGCTCGATGGCAGGCTACTGCTGCTATTGGCGAAATCCAATCAAAGTGAACCGCGCTTCCAAATTGCGGATGGTGCCAGCTCGCAACTTGTGTTTGGAATGGATGTCGAGAATTGGAAAGCGGGCGAGATCAAAGTGTTTTCAACCCACGAATTTGGTTATCCTATTCAAAGCCTGAAGGATGTTCCCGCTGGTGAATATTATGTACAGGCGCTCTTGCATAAATATGAAACGTTTCATCGCAAGGATGGACACACGGTTAAGCTTCCCATGGACCGCGGTGAAGGACAACAATGGAACCAGGCGCCGGGAAATATTTATTCTAAGCCGGTAAAGGTGAAGATTGAATCCGGCGGTCGCGCAACCGTGAGAGTTGAACTCACTGAAACGATTCCTCCCATTAAAGAACCTGAAGACACCAAATACATCAAGCATATCAAGATACAAAGCAAGCTGCTAACCGAATTCTGGGGCCGGCCCATGTTTCTCGGCGTGCATATATTGTTACCGGAAGGCTGGGACACGCATCCGGATGTCAAATACCCGTTAGCAATATTTCATGGCCATTTTCCTTCTGACTTTGGAGGGTTTCGCACGTCTCCACCGGATACCGGTTTGAAACCAGATTACAGCGAAAGATTTCACATCAGTGGATATAATATAATTGAGCAGCAGGAAGCCTACGATTTTTATAAACTCTGGAGCGGACCCAATTTCCCGCGCGTGATCGCGATTGAGATCCAGCATGCGAATCCCTACTACGACGATTCCTACGCCGTGAATAGCGAAAACCTGGGGCCCTATGGTGACGCCATCACGTACGAGCTGATCCCGGAAATTGAAAAACGTTTTCGTGGAATTGGGCAGGGCTGGGCGAGGTTCATGTATGGCGGAAGCACCGGGGGTTGGGAAGTGTTGGCCGCACAGGTTTTTTATCCGGATGAATACAATGGTTGCTTTGCAGCCTGTCCGGACCCTATCGACTTTCGCGCATATACCGTCGTTGATTTGTACAAGGACAAGAATGCATATTTTTTGAAAAGCGATTTCAAGAAAACGCCAAGACCCGCAGAAAGGGATTCGCTTGGTCATGTATTTGCGACCCTGGAGGAAGTCAATCATCGCGAGCTGGCGCTGGCAACGCATAGCCGAAGCGGGCAGCAGTGGGACATCTGGGAAGCCGTGTATTCACCCGTTGGGCCGGATGGTTATCCAAAAAGGATCTGGGACAAATTATCAGGCAACATCGATAGCACCGTGGCAACTTACTGGAAAGAGCATTACGATCTCTCCTATATCATGCATCGCGACTGGGCAAAGCTGGGACCGAAATTGCGCGGCAAGGTTCATATCTATTGCGGTGATATGGATACCTACTATCTCAACGATGCCGTTTACTTCACGGAAACCATGTTAAAATCGCTCGCAAATCCGACTTATGATGGTGTTGTGGATTATGGTGATCGCGCGGAACATTGCTGGAATGGAGATCATACCCAACCCAACTATATCAGCCGCCTTCGTTATCACCAGATGTTCATTGGCAGGTGGGCAAGTGAAATTGCAAATCGTGCACCGGCTGGAGTTGATCTGAAAAGCTGGCGATATTAATTTTAAACGCATGACGAAGTTTTCCCTGGTTTTTCTTTCGCTTCTTTTTTGCGCGACATTTTCGTTTGCACAAGCCCGTGATCCGATCGATTCTGAGAACAAAATTCTTTTCAATGCGAGAATATTTACGGCAAACCGGGAGCATCCCTTTGCTGAAGCCATCGGAATTAGTGGGAAGCGTATCGTTGCTGTTGGCACCCTGGATGAAGTGAAGCAAAAAATGAGCAGCGCGGCCGTTCACATCGACTTGCACGGTGCCAGCCTGCTGCCGGGGTTTGTTGACAGCCATATCCATGCACTGGAGGGCGGAGAGAGGCTGTTGAGGGCAAATGCCGACGATAGTTCGATGACAACTGCGGCACTCGAAGCCTTTGTGAAAACTTCAATAGACAATGGCAAAGCGATGCGTGGAAGGTTTGTGGTCGTTAGCGGCCTTAACATCACCACCTGGAGCAGGATACCCGAATTACAGGCTACATTTAACGGTAACGCGTATGCGCAGCAGCCCATCCTGTTGCACGGATCTGATGGACATACCGGCTGGGCGAACAATGCTATGCTCAAAGAGGCCGGCATCACGCAGGCTTTTATTCATTCTTTATCTGCAGAACAAAAAAAATTCTTTGGCTTTACTGCACAGGATGAACCAAACGGGTTCATCGCCGACGATGGTTTTGACAAGTTTGCGGGCGTCATTCCGGAGGCACCGATTGATCCTATGAAAATTGGCCTGAGCGCAATGGGTTACACCAATCGGCTGGGCATCACGGCCTGGCTCGATCCTTCATCGGGAAGCATTTCGGACCAGAAAAACGAAATCCTGGATACCTACTCCCTGCTTGCCAGTAAGCACAAACTCAGCGCCCACGTCGCCGCCACGGTGGTGGCAAACGCTAACGGAGACGTGCAATCGCAGATTACAACCTTGAAAAAATGGATGGCGGAATACAAGGCGGTTCGGGTGTTGGGCTTCAAGATATTTGCCGATGGCGTGATCGAATACCCCACGCAAACCGCTGCCTTATCCATTCCCTACACCAACAGCGGTTCAACGGGGGTGTTGATGGTTGACCCAAAAAAATTTGATCAATTTGTGATCCAGGCGGACAAGAGTGGCCTGCTGGTTCACGTGCACGCGATTGGAGACGAAGCCATCACCGTCGCATTGAATGGCTTTGAGGCTGCCAGAAAAAGCAACGGAAATTCAGGCATTCCACATACGATCACACACTTACAGGTCATAAAGCCGGGCGACTTCAATCGTTTTGCCAAATTAGGAGTTTTGGCTTCCGTCCAACTGCTCTGGGCCCTGGGTGATCCAACCACAATAGATATTGTGAAACCATATATCAGTCCTGAACTTTACAAGTATCAATATCCAGCGCGGTCATTGCTTCATGCAGGTACCGTATTGTGTGGTGCCAGCGATTGGCCCGTCAGTTCAGCCAATCCCTTTATCGCGATTTACGAAGCCGAGACCAGGATGGGGAGGATGGGCGTGCTGGATTCAACACAGGCCGTTCCGCGCATTGAAATGCTGTATGCTTATACGATCAACGCCGCCAGGGCAATGCGCATGGAAAACAAAATTGGTTCACTGGCTCCGGGAAAATCTGCGGATTTGATCCTGGTTGACCGCGACGTGATGAATATTTCAGCAGAAGCCTGCAAGAATACAAAAGTGATTTGGACCCTGTTTGAAGGCAAACCCGTTTATCGGGCGGCAGAGACGAAATAACCGATTGATCATTCCTTAAATTCCCGTTATGAATTCTACGATGCAGAAATTTAAGGTGGCCATTTTACTCACCTGGTATGCGCCATTCGCAATTGCTCAAAAGGCAAATGAAATCAAATTAAAAGATTACGAACCCGTATCCATCTACAAGACGCCGCAATCCACAATTGTAAAGGCAAAATTTCCGGTGGTGGACCTTCATACACATGACTACCTGCATTCAGATGCCGAAGTGAAGGAATGGATCGCGCGTATGGATAGCGTCGGCCTCGCAAAATCAGTGATACTGTCTTATTCCACCGGAAAGCGATTCGACTCTGCCATGCAGCGATACGGCGCATACCCGGACCGTTTCGAAGTATGGTGTGGATTCGACTATACCGGTATGAATGAGCCCGGTTGGTCGAAGAAAGCTGTCGCCGAACTGGAGAGGTGTTACAAACGGGGTGCCCGTGGCGTGGGCGAATTGGGAGACAAGGGAATGGGGGAATTATATTCGCATCCCACACCAGGTTATGGGATGCACATTGACGATCCGAGAATGAAGCCCCTGCTTGAAAAATGTGCTGAGCTCAAAATGCCTGTCAGCATTCATGTTTCAGAAGACGCGTGGATGTATTTAAATGACGATTCTGCAAATGATGGATTGATGAATGCTTCGAAATGGAAGGTGGATATGACCAAAAAGGGAATACTGGGTCATGATGAATTGATAAAAACCCTGGAAAATGCGGTTATGCAAAATCCAAGGACAACTTTTATTGCCTGTCACCTGGCCAATTCCTGCGCAGACCTGAATGTACTGGGAAGACTTTTCGATCTTTATCCGAATCTTTATGCAGACATTGGTGCCAGGTACAGCGAGATTTCTCCAATCCCTCGTTTTGTAAAGGCATTCATGGAAAAATACAGCGACCGGTTGGTATATGGAACTGACATGGGCACCAACACCAGCATGTATCGAATTACTTTCAGGATACTTGAATCTGCCGACGAACATTTTTACCTGAAAGAAATTTTCGACTATCATTGGCCACTTTATGGCCTGGCTCTTTCTGACGAGACGCTGAAAAAAATTTACAGCGGCAATGCCAGAAAGATCCTGATAAAATGAAGTCAATCCCCTACCGATATCGCGTTCTTGCACTGCTTTGCAGCTTAACCACACTGACTTACCTCGACAGGATTTGTATTTCATTGGTGGGCGTTCGTGTTAAGAGCGCATTTCATTTGAGCAACGAAGAATTTGGTTGGGTGTTGGCTGCTTTCTCGCTAGCCTATGCCTTGTTCGAGATCCCTACCGGTATTTTAGGCGATAAAATCGGGCCTCGCAAAGTCTTCATCAGGATCGTACTTTGGTGGTCATTCTTCACGGCGCTCACGGGATTTGCAGGGGGATTGATTTCATTGATCTTCATTCGATTTCTTTTTGGGGTTGGAGAAGCGGGCACTTATCCAAATGCCATGATCGTGATGTCTCGCTGGTTTCCTGTTCGTGAAATCGGTCGTGCATTGGTATGGGTGGGAATGGGCTCACAAATTGGCTCTGCCCTCGCGCCCCTGCTGATTATTCCAATTGCCGCGGTTTATGGCTGGCAAATGCCTTTTTTTGTCAATGCCGTCATTGGATTGGTTTGGGTGAGCGTTTGCGCGTCCTGGTTCAGGAATTTTCCACGCGAGATGAAAAACATCAGTCAGGAAGAAGTGAAATTAATAGAAAAGAATTGCAGGCATGAAGAGCATAGCCGGTTACTGAATTGGAAGTTCATCTTAAATAACCGAAACCTTTGGAAACTGATGCTGATGTATTTCTGCTGTCAATGGGCCAATTATTTTTTTGTGGCCTGGATGCCCGTGTACCTGCAGGAAGGAAGAAGCTTTTCAGAAAACGAGATGAAATTTATCACCACCATTTTGTTTGTTGCCGGCATCATTGCCACTTTTCTCGGCGGAATTGCGGCCGACTTCGCAGTGCGAAAAACCGGATTGAAAATTGGAAGAAGGGTAATTGGCATCAGTGGGCTTGGCGGATGCGGCCTCATGATTTTCTTTGCCGCATTGGTAACGGACAAAACACTTTCAGCCGTCTTCCTTGTGGCCGGCAATGCATTCTTCTCTTTCGGCGTGATGGTCTCTTATGCCGTATGTACAGATATTGGGAGAAACAATTCAGGCACAGTAACAGGAGCTATGAACTTTTGCGGACAAATGGGCGCATTCTCGCTTGCGCTGCTCTTCGGCAAAATCGCTGATGCCCTGCACAATTTCAACTATCCGCTCTTCCTGGTGTCATTCGTCATGATCACCGGCGCGGTGCTGTGGTTCGGAA
>Ga0068871_100003749_pt1 | contig 10465 bp, 9 predicted proteins | sample KBSMisM72_FD_72750 | JGI IMG/M metagenome (GOLD analysis project Ga0068871, IMG submission 72750) | Miscanthus rhizosphere microbial communities from Kellogg Biological Station, Michigan, USA - KBS Miscanthus M7-2 | ecosystem: Host-associated > Plants > Roots > Rhizosphere > Soil ...
GCCTGGTGGCGGTAGGGGTCGAACCGGTCGCCGGCGGCCGGGCTGATTTCCCGGATGCTGGATTTCTCCAGCGCCGTCATCATCTGGCGCAGCACGAGCTCGACCCCGCTGGGGTCCCGGCTTTTCACGGCCCCCTCGAGGCTGTCGAGCACCGGCAGGAGCGTCTCCGCGAAGCGCTCGAGGGCGTATTTCTGGGCTGAAGCGGCCTCGGCCTGGGCACGCTTTCGCGTGTTGTCGGCGTCGGCGAGGGCGCGCATCATGGCGTCGCGCTGCTGCTCGAGCTTCGCCTGGGCGTCGGCAAGCAGCTCCTCGAGGGATTTCTCGCCGCTGCGGGGGTCCTGGGGCTGAACGGTCTCCTCGTGCATCTTGTCGAAGGTTGGGCCTGGGAAGCGTGCTTTCAAGCTTCTTGTGCACGCGACATGCGAAACGCTATCACACGGATACTTAATTGATTTCATGAGAAAACCGGTCAAATATGGGCTGCTCGGACTGGGCGCCATCCTCGTTCTTGTCATCGGCGCGGCGGCGGTATTCGCGCTCACCTTCGACCCGAACAAGTACAAGGGGCAGATCGAGACGGCCGTGAAGGAGAAAACCGGCCGCACCCTGAAGCTCGCCGGCGACCTGAAACTGGCCTTCTGGCCGAGCCTCGGCGCTAACGTCGCGGGCATTACGCTGACCGAGCGGGGCAGCGACCAGCAGTTCGTCGCGCTCGACTCGGCCCACGCCTCCGTCGCCGTGATGCCTCTGCTTCATGGCGCCGTGATGGTCGACGGCATCCGCGTGAGCGGTCTCAAGGCCAACGTCGTCAAGGACAAGCAGGGCAAGCTCAACTTCTCCGACCTGCTCGAGGCGCCGGCCGAGCAGCCCGCCGCGCAACCGAAGCCGGCGGAGGCGCAGGCCAAGGGCGCAGTCGGTTTCGACATCGGCTCGGTAAAGATCGAGCGGTCCAGTGTTTCTTACCGCGATCTGGGCTCCGGCCAGGAGCTCACGCTTTCGGACATCGACCTGTCCACGGGACGCATCGCCGAGAAAGCCGACGGCAAGCTCAAGTTTTCCGTCCAGGCGAAGGGTCGCAATCCGGATCTCGACGCGAAGGTCCAGCTTGCGGGGGACTACAAGGTCGACCTGCCCGCCAAGTCCTATGCGCTGTCCGGGGTCGACGGCAAAGTCTCGGGCACCGTGGCGAAGGAGGCGCTGGAAGCGAAGCTATCGGCGCCGCGCATCTCGGTGTCCGCAGACTCGGCGAAGGGCGAAGCCGTGACACTCGAAGCCAAGCTGGGCGCGCGGCAGGTGACGCTGAAGATCGATGGCGTGGAGGGCTCGGCGAAGGCGCTGACCATCCCCAAGCTGAGCGCGCAGGTGACGCTGCCGATGCCCGACCTGCCGCAGAAGACGCTGCAGCTCAACGTCGATGGGAGCGTGAAGGCCGACTTGGAGAAGCAATCGGCGAGCGCGGATCTCGTGGCCAAGCTGGACGAGTCGACCATCAAGGCGAAGCTCGCGCTGCCGAAGCTCTCGCCGCCGGCGTACAACTTCGACGTCGACATCGACAAGCTCAATGTCGACCGCTACATGGCCGCGAGCGCGGAGCCGGGCAAGGAAGCGAAGAAGGCGCCGGAAAAGGGGACGGACAAGCCTGCCGCGCAGCAGGAAACCCCGGTCGACCTGTCGGCGCTCAAGGGCCTCAACGCCAACGGCAAGCTGCACGTCGGCGCGCTGCAGGCGCGCGGGCTCAAGGTCGCCGACGTGCGCGCCGAGGTCAAGGCGGCGAACGGCCGTGTCGACATTGCTCCGCACTCGGCGAACCTGTACGAGGGGAAGGTCGCCGGCGCGCTCAGCCTGCAGGCCGACGGCAATCGCGTCGCGCTGAAGGAAGACCTGACGGGCATCTCGATCGGGCCGCTCCTCAAGGACGTGTCGCAGAAGGACATGCTGGACGGACACGGCAACATTGCCCTCGACGTCAACGCCGCCGGGCCCACGGTCGAGGCGATGAAGCGTGCGCTGGCAGGCACGGCGAAGGTGCAGCTCAAGGACGGCGCGATCAAGGGGTTCAACCTGGCTGAAGCGCTGCGCAAGGCGAAGGCCGCCCTCGGCGGCTCATCCGAGCAGAAGGCGGCCGCCGCCCAGACGCAGCAGACCGACTTCAGCGAGATGAGCGCGAGCTTTGTCATCAAGAACGGCGTCGCTCACAACGAAGATCTCGACATGAAGGCGCCGCTCTTCCGTGTTGCCGGCAAAGGCGACATCAACATCGGCAACTCGAGCCTCGACTACACAACGAAAGCGACCATCGTCAGCAGCACCAAGGGGCAGGGCGGCGCCGACCTCGAGAAGCTCTCGGGGGTGACCGTGCCCGTGCATCTCAGCGGTCCGTTCGATGCCCTCAAGTACGACGTGAACTACGGCGCCGTCGCCACCGACCTCGCCAAGACCAAGGCGGGCGAGAAGGTGAAGGATCAGGTCGAGAAGCAGCTCGGCGGCAAGCTGAAGGGCCTGCTCGGCCGCTAGCTCAGCTTCCCGCGATGTCCGCCAGCGCCGCGATCCACTCGGGTGACTCGTTCAGGCACGGGATGAGATGGAACTCCCTGCCGCCGGCGGTGATGTACGCGGCGCGTCCCTCGATGCCGATTTCCTCCAGCGTCTCGAGGCAGTCGGAGGTGAAGCCGGGGCAGACAACGTCGACGCGCCCTACTTTCTGCTGGCCGAGGGCGACGAGCGTCGATGCGGTGTAGGGCTGCAGCCATTCGGCGAAGCCGAAGCGCGACTGGAAGGTCGTGATCCACTCGCCGGGCGCGAGCTGCAGCTTTTCGGCGAGGAGCTTCGAGGTGCCATAGCACTGCCCGGCGTACAGTGCGCCGCCTCGCTTGGGCAGCCCATGGAAGCTCATTACCAGCTTGTGGCCGCGTCCGTGCGACTGCCAGTGTCGACGCACGCCGGCGGCCAGCGCTTCGATGTAAGCCGGGTGGTCGTAGTACTGCATCACGATCTGCTGGCCCGGCCCCATCACGTCGATGATGCTGCCCGTGGTGCTGTCGGAATATTGCGGATAGAGCGGCAAGACCTTGGCTTCGGGCAGCCGCACGCGCGCGGCGGCCAGCGACGGCTCGCCATAGCGCATGGCGTATTCCACTTTGGTGTCGGCGAGCAGGATCTGCAGCGCCGCGGCCTGCCGGCGCGTATGCACGGCTAGCGGCGAGCCTTCCGGAGTCCAGATGGCGGCGTACTTTGCCGCCGACAGGGCCGGGCGCTTGCGCAGGACCAGGCCGTGCAGGATCGGCAGCCAGAGGAAGCGCGGCAGGCGCACGACGCGCGGATCGGACAGGAATTCCGCGAGATAGGTACGCACCGCCGCTTCGGTAGGCGCGGTCGGCGTGCCGAGGTTGACGAGGAGGAGCTGTTTCAGTGTTGCGAGAGCGCGCTGGAGAGGAGCTTCGCGGTGACGTCGACGATCGGGATCACCCTGTCGTACGCCATCCGGGTCGGGCCGATTACCCCGACGGTGCCGACCACCTCGCCGTCGACCTTGTAGGGAGAGGTGACCACGCTCACGTCGTCGGGCGCGCTGAAGCCGGATTCGCCGCCGATGAAGATCTGCACGCCCTGCCCGCGCAGCGAGACATCCAGGATCTGCACCAGCGAAGTCTTGCGCTCGAACAGCTCGAGCAGCTGCTTGAGGCGCGACATGTCCTGCGACAGGTCGCGGGCGCCGAGCAGGTTGCGCTCGCCGCTGATCACGTAGGGCTCGTTCTGCTGCGCGAGCGCCTCGCTGCCCGCCTCCACGGCGACCGTCATCAGCTGCATCACGTCCTCGCGGATCTCGCGCAGCTCGTTCTGCAGGCGCGAGCGCGCGTCCTCGAAGCTCTGGCCGGAATAGTTCTGGTTGATGAAGTTGGCGGCCTCGATCAGCTCGCTCGGCGTGTAGTCGCGCTCGGTCAGGAGCATGCGGTTCTGCACGTCGCCCTCGGGCGTGACCACGATGAGCAGGATGCGCTTCTCCGCCAGCTTGAGGAACTCCACGTGCCGGAAGCTGAGCGTGCGGCGCCGCGGCGTCATCACCACCCCGGCGAACTGCGTGAGCTGCGAGAGCAGCTGCGAGGCGTTCTGGATCAGCCGCTGCGGGTTGTCCGGGTGGAGCTGCCCCTCCAGGCTGCGCAGCTCGCCCGACTCGATCTGCTTGATCACCAGCAGCGTGTCGACGAAGAAGCGGTAGCCGAGCGGCGTCGGGATGCGGCCGGCCGAGGTGTGCGGGCTGGAGATCAGGCCCATCTCCTCCAGATCCGACATCACGTTGCGGATCGTGGCGGGCGAAAGGTCGAGGCCGGAGTACTTCGACAGCGTGCGCGAGCCGATCGGCTCGCCCTCGGCAATGTAGCGCTCAATCAACGTCTTAAGGAGGATCTGGGCGCGCTTGTCGAGCATGGTTTCATTGTACACTCGCGCGCATGCCACCCGCCGCGGCGAAGCCGAGCTTCCAGCGCATCGCTCTGGCGGGCAAGCCGAACAGCGCCGAGGTCGAATCCGCGCTTGGCGAGATGCGCCGCTTCCTCGCGGCGCGCGGCTGCACGGTGGTGAAGGACGGCACCTCGGCCGACCTCGCGATCGTGATCGGCGGCGACGGCACCATGCTCTCCGCGGCGCGCGACCTTGTGCGCCATCGCGTGCCCCTCGTCGGCATCAACCAGGGCCGCGTCGGCTTCATGACCGACATCGGCCACGACGACATGCAGGCGGGCATCGGCGCGATCCTCGACGGCCGCTATACGCTGGAGGAGCGCGCGCTGCTCGACGCGGAGATCTTCCGCGGCAAGCGCAGCCTGCAGAAGACCATCGCGCTCAACGAGGCCGTCGTCGGCCGCGGCGCGCAGGGCCGCCTGATCGAGTTCCAGCTCACCATCGACGGTGAGTTCATCTACAAGCTGCGCGGCGACGGCGTCATCGTGGCCACGCCCACCGGCTCGACCGCCTATGCGCTCTCGGCGCAGGGCCCCATCCTGCACCCCGCGGTCCCGGCGCTCGCGCTGGTGCCGCTCGCGCCGCACACGCTTTCCGCGCGCCCCGTGAGCGTGAGCGACGGCAGCGTGGTCGAGATCAAGATCCTGCACGCGCAGGATGCGCGCGCGCACTTCGACGGCGTGCTGAAGCACGACATGGCCGAGGGCGACCGCCTCGAGCTGCGCCGCTCCGCCGACCTGGTGCGCTTCGTCCACCCGCCTGGCTACAGCTACTTCGCCACGCTGCGGCAGAAGCTCGGCTGGAGCGAGCTGCTGGAGAAGGCGCGCCAGACCGGCTGACCATGCTGCGGGCGCTCGAGCTGCGGGATTTCGTGATCGTCGAGAAAGTCTCGCTCGAGCCGGGAGGCGGCTTCACCGTGCTCAGCGGCGAGACCGGCGCCGGCAAGTCGATCCTCGTCGATGCGATCGAGCTCCTGGTCGGCGGGCGCGCCGACGCCTCCCTGGTACGCGAAGGAGCGGAGCGGGCGGAGCTGTCGGCCGAATTCGATTTCGCGCCGGAACAAGACCTCTCAAAATGGATCGAAGACCGTGACCTGGCCGGCGATCCGGGCCGGCTCATCTTGCGACGGTCCATCGACCGCTCCGGGCGCTCGCGCTGCTTCATCAATGGCCACGCCGCCACGCTCGCCCAGCTGCGCGAAGCCGGCGAGTTTCTCGTCGACATCCACGGCCAGCACGAGCACCAGTCGCTGCTTCGCCCTGCGGCGCAGCGCGAATTGCTCGACGCGCACGCCGGCTCCCAAGCGCTGGCGAAGGAGACGGCCGATGCCCACCGTACCTGGAAGCGGCTTGCGCAGATGGCGCAGGAGGCCGACTCGCAGTTCCAGCAGCGCGAGGCGGAGCGCGCGCAACTGCAGGAGCTGTTCTCCGACCTGGACAAGCTCAAGCCGAAGGCGGGCGAATGGGAGCAGCTCAACGCCGATCACAAGCGCCTCGCGCACGGCTCGAGTCTCCTCGGCGGCGCGCAGTCGGCGCTCGAGACGCTCGCCGAGGCCGAGGGCGCCTGCCTGCCGCAGCTCGCGGCGGTGGCAAGCCGTCTGCGCGCGCTTTCGGCGAACGATGCGCGGCTCGCGGTGGTCGTCCAGATGCTCGAGTCGGCCGAGGCGCAGGCGGGCGAGGCCGCGCGCGAGCTGCGGCAGTACGCCTCGCGCGTGGAGCTCGACCCGGATGCGCTGCGCGATACCGAGGCGCGGATCGAAGCCGTGCACGCCGCCTCGCGCAAGCACCGCGTACGGCCCGAGGAGCTTCCGCACCGGCTCGAAGAGCTCGCGGGGCGCCTCGCCGAGCTCAAGCTGGCGGTGGATCCCGAAGCGTTACGGCAGGAGGTGGCGGCGGCGCGCGGCCGCTATGAGGCCGTCGCCAGGAAGCTCTCGGCCAAGCGGCGCAGCGGGGCGAGCGCGTTTTCCAAATCCGTGACGGCGGCGATGCAGCAGCTCGCCATGGCCGGCGGCCAGTTCGCGGTGTCCCTGCGGGAGCTGGAAGAGGCCGGCGCCGCGGGCGCGGAAGACGTGCAGTTCGAGGTGGCGTCGCATCCGAGCTTGCCGCTTCGCCCGCTCGCGAAAGTCGCCTCGGGCGGCGAGCTTTCGCGCATCAGCCTCGCGGTGCAGCTGGTCGCGGCGAAGGTCTCGCCGGTCGGCACGCTCGTGTTCGACGAAATCGACACGGGGGTGGGCGGCGCGGTGGCCAGCACCATCGGCCGCTCGCTCAAGCGGCTGGGCAAGGACCGCCAGGTTCTATGCGTGACCCACCTGCCGCAAGTCGCCGCCAGCGGCGACGGGCAATGGTGCGTGACGCGTACAGGGGTGAAGGTGAAAGTGGATAACCTGGACCGCGAGGCGCGGATCGCCGAGCTCGCGCGCATGCTCGGCGGCGCCGAGAAGACGGCGCGCAGGCACGCGGCGGAGCTACTCGACTCGGGCTAGCGCCGACTTGCGGTGAGGGCAGTCGCGCTTGACGCAATCGGCGTAAAGCGCAAGCGAATGGCCGTGCAGCTGGAAGCCGCGCTGGCGCGCGATTTCATTCTGGCGCTTCTCGATCTCGGCGTCGTAGAACTCCTCCACCCGGCCGCACTGCATGCAGAGCAGGTGGTCGTGGTGGCCGCCCTGGTTGAGCTCGAAAACCGCCTTGCCGGCCTCGAAGTTCTGCCTCGAGAGCAGCCCCGCGTGCTCGAACTGGGTGAGGACGCGGTAGACCGTGGCGAGGCCGACGTCGATGCCTTCGGCCATCAGCGCCTTGTATACATCCTCGGCGGACAGATGGCGTACCTTGCTCGCCTCGAACAGCTCCAGGATCTTGCGCCGCGGCAGCGTCGCCTTGAGCCCGATGTCCTTCAGGCTTTGCGTTGTGCTCATCGGCTGTCATTATATGCCCATGTATCGACTACTCATCGCCGCTCTACTGTGCGTGCCGCTCGCGGCGTGCGGCGCGCGCATTCCCGGCCTCACGCCCTACAAGATCGACGTGCAGCAGGGAAATTTCGTCTCGCAGGAAATGGTGTCGCAGCTCAAGCCCGGCATGAGCAAAGAGCAGGTGCGCCTCGCGCTCGGCACGCCGCTGCTTGCCGACGCCTTCCACGCCGACCGCTGGGACTATGTGTACTGGCGGCAGGCGCCCGACGGCAAGCGCGAGTCGCGCAAGCTCGCGGTGTTCTTCGCCGACGGCAAGCTCGCGCGCGTCGATGGCGACATCGTCCCCGCGCAGGCACCAGCGCCAGCGCCGGCCGCCGAGCCGGCGGCGGAGGCCAAATGAAGGTCGCGATTGCCGGCGCCGGCGGCCGCATGGGCCGCACGCTGATCGAAGCGGTGATGGCCGACCGCGAGCTCGAGCTCGCGGTTGCGCTCGAGGTCGCGGGCAGCCCCGCCGTCGGCAGCGAGATCGGCAAGACGAAGATCACTTCCGACGCCGGCATGGTCGCCCTCGCCGATGTGCTGATCGACTTCACGCGCCCGGAAGGCACCGTCGCGCACCTCAAGCACGCGCGGGCGATGGTGATCGGCACCACGGGCTTCTCGGACGCGCAGCGAAGCCTGGTCGCGGAGGCCGCGAAGCGCATCCCGATCGTGATGGCGGCCAATTTCGCCGTCGGAGTGAATGCGGTCTACAAGCTTGCGGAAACCGCGGCCCGCATCCTCGGAGAGGGCTACGACGTCGAGATCATCGAGGCGCACCACCGCCACAAGGTGGACGCGCCCTCGGGCACCGCCCTGAAGCTGGGGGAGGTCGTCGCTTCTGTTTTTAAACAGGAACTTTCGTCGGCCTCGGTCCACGGCCGCCGTGGCGAGACGGGCGTGCGGCCGGGAAAGCAGATCGGCTTCCATGCCATCCGCGGCGGCGACATCGTCGGGGAGCACACGGTGATCTTTGCCGGCACGGGAGAGCGCGTCGAAGTCACCGTGCGCTCGCAAAGCCGCATGACCTACGCGCTGGGCGCGCTGCGGGCCGCGAAATGGCTGCACGGGCGTCCGCCCGGGCTTTATGACATGAGCGATGTGCTTGGCCTGAGATAGCGTCGCGCGTATAATCCTCGCTTCAATGAAGCGGGAGGGCCAAGAGGCTTTCCCGCTTTTCTGTATGCAAAGGAAGAATCTGGATAAAGCAGCGCTGGTCCTTGCCGACGGCACGGTATTTCACGGCCGTTCGATCGGGGCGCCAGGCGCGGCAGTCGGCGAGGTGGTGTTCAACACTGCCATGACCGGCTATCAGGAAATCCTCACCGATCCCTCGTACTGCCGGCAGCTCGTCACCCTGACCTACCCGCATATCGGCAACACCGGGGTGACGGATGAGGACCAGGAGTCGCCGAAGGTATATGCCGAAGGCCTGATCGTGCGCGACGTGCCTCGGCTGCTGTCCAGCTGGCGCTCGCAAGGCGACCTGGGCTCCTACCTGAAGAAAAACAGCATCGTCGGAATCGCGGACCTCGATACGCGCAAGCTCACGCGCATCCTGCGGGAGAAGGGCGCGCAGAACGGCTGCCTCATGGCAGGCGAAGTCGACCTTGACCTTGCTGGTTCAAAAATCAAGTCCTTTCCAGGCCTGGCGGGCCTCGACCTGGCCAAGGTGGTCAGCACCAGGCAAGCCTACGAGTGGAGCGAGGGCGGCTGGGAGCTCGGCAAGGGCTACCGCAAGATCGAGAGTGCGCGCTTCCACGTCGTCGCCTTCGACTACGGCATCAAGCGCAACATCCTGCGCATGCTCGCCGACCGCGACACGCGGATCACCGTGGTTCCGGCGCAAACCCCGGCGCGCGAAGTGCTGAAGATGAAGCCCGACGGCGTGTTCCTCGCCAATGGCCCCGGCGACCCGGAGCCGTGCGACTACGCGATCGAGGCGATCGGCGAGATCCTGGACGCCACGCGCGTTCCGGTATTCGGCATCTGCCTCGGGCACCAGCTGATGGGCCTCGCCTCGGGCGCGAAAACGATGAAGATGAAGTTCGGCCACCACGGCGCGAACCACCCGGTGAAGGATCTGGATACCGGGCAAGTGGTGATCACCAGCCAGAACCACGGTTTTGCTGTTGATCCTTCCTCTTTGACAAGTAATTTGAGGCCGACCCATGTGTCGTTGTTTGATGGGTCACTTCAAGGTCTGGCCAGGACGGACAGGCCGGCCTTCTGTTTTCAAGGACACCCCGAAGCTAGCCCCGGGCCGCACGACATCGGGTACTTGTTCGATCGTTTCGCGAAGCTGATGAGCGATGCCAAAGCGTAACGACATAAAAAGCATCCTCATCATCGGTGCGGGGCCGATCGTGATCGGCCAGGCTTGCGAGTTCGACTATTCCGGAGCGCAGGCGTGCAAGGCGCTGCGTGCCGAGGGCTACCGCGTGGTGCTGGTGAACTCCAACCCGGCGACCATCATGACCGACCCGTCGATGGCCGACGTCACCTACATCGAGCCGGTTACCTGGCAGACGGTGGCGCGCATCATCGAGAAGGAGCGGCCCGACGCGCTGCTGCCGACGATGGGCGGCCAGACCGCGCTCAATTGCGCGCTCGACCTCGCGCGCGAGGGCGTGCTGGAGAAGTTCGGCGTGGAGATGATCGGCGCCTCGCGCGAGGCGATCGACAAGGCCGAGGACCGCGAGAAGTTCAAGAAGGCGATGACGCGGATCGGCCTCGGCTCGGCGCGCTCCTCGATCGCCCACTCGATGGAGGAGGCGCTGCAGGTGCAGGCCGCGCTCGGCTTCCCGGTGGTGATCCGCCCCTCGTTCACCCTTGCCGGCACCGGCGGCGGCATCGCCTACAACGGCGAGGAGTTCGCCGCCATCTGCGAGCGCGGACTGGAAGCCTCGCCCACCAAGGAGCTCTTGATCGAGGAGTCGCTGCTCGGCTGGAAAGAGTTCGAGATGGAGGTGGTGCGCGACCGCAAGGACAACTGCATCATCGTCTGCTCGATCGAGAACCTCGACCCGATGGGCGTGCACACCGGCGACTCGATCACCG
>Ga0068871_100003750_pt1 | contig 10464 bp, 8 predicted proteins | sample KBSMisM72_FD_72750 | JGI IMG/M metagenome (GOLD analysis project Ga0068871, IMG submission 72750) | Miscanthus rhizosphere microbial communities from Kellogg Biological Station, Michigan, USA - KBS Miscanthus M7-2 | ecosystem: Host-associated > Plants > Roots > Rhizosphere > Soil ...
GTCGGATAGTCGAGGTACTCGGCGCTGAGATAGGTGAGGACACCCTGCAGCACGTCGCGCAGCGCCGGCTTCCACAGGAATTCCGATTCGATGCCGTAGATGCGCGCGCGCGTGGCATTGCGCGTCACTTGCTGGTGGACGCCCTGCGAGTCGTACTCGAGACGCGTGCGCAGCAAGTCGGAGTAGTCGGAATAGAAACCGACGGTGTTCACCGCCATCGAGCCGTCTAACAAGGTGGCCTTGAGACCGAGCTCGTAGTTCACGACGTCCTCGGGATTCGCGTACGTGCCGCCGTCCTGGATGACGCCGGATTTGAAGCCGCTGTTGGTCAGCGCGTAACCCAGCACCCGCGGTCCGAAGTCGTATTCGAAGCGGGCCATGTAGGTGAACTTCGACCACTGCTTGTCGGCGTCGTTGTGCGCGGTGATCCTGCAGGTCCCGGGCACCGGTAGCGGAGAATCCGGATCCGGCGAGAATGGGATATCCGCGGTGGCGATGCCCTCGAGAATGAATCCGCCGTTGCCGATGGTGGCGTTGGGCGTGGGGCAGACCAGGTTGAGGCCGCCGTGATCCTGCTTGGTATCCTGGGTATAGCGGCCGCCGACGCTGGCGCGCGCGGCCTCGGCCAGATGCCAGGTGAACTGCCCGTAGCCGGCCCAGGAGGAGAGCGACCGGTCCGGTTGCAGGAAGGACTGCGAGTAGCGCACATCACCGTCGTCGGGCTGGCCTGGCACGCTGCCACGGTCGTCGCGCACGTCCACGTCGAAACGGATGGAGTTGTGTTCCTGGTAGAAGAACGCACCCGCGATCCAGTCGAATCTCCCCGGGTCGAGCGGCTTGAGCTGGAATTCATGCTGCGTGGAGAGGAAATCCGAGCCGTCGGTGCGCCGCTCCTCGTCGTAGGTCGGTTGCAGCGGAGGGTTCGGCAAGGCCCGCAACAGCGGATCCTGCGCGGCGCCTACGTCCTGGTCGCTGACGTTTTCACGCGTCATTCGGGCCCAGCCGAATAGATAGCTCGCCTCGAGACCTCCGGTACGCCAGTCGGTGCGCAGATGGAAGGTGTCGTTGATCATGTCCAGGTCTCCCGGAGAGGTGATCAACGCCGAGCGCAGCGGCTCACCCGGTGGAGGTGTGAGGCTCACCGGAATCGTGCCCGCGCCGCGGTCCGCGTAGCGTTCGGCGGACGCAAACACCGTCCAGGCATCGCTCGGCTCCCAAAGGCTCGAGAGCCGGGCGCCGTACTTGTCGCTGTTGTCGTAGCGCGGCGTGGCGGCGGTGACGGTCGAGCCGGGCAGGAACGAGACGTAGCCGTCACGCTGCTCCACGAAGGCGGCGCCGCGCAGGGCAATGGTCTCGCCCAACGGCACATTGAGATGGCCTTTGAACCGTCTGAGATCGTAGTTGCCGAGGGTGAGATCCAGTGCGCCGAACGACGCGCCGAGCTCGGGCTTGGCGGTGACCACGTTGATCACGCCGGCGTTGGCATTGCGGCCAAACAAAGTCCCTTGCGGGCCGCGCAGTGCCTCGAGCCGGTCGCTGTCGTAGATCATCATGGTCGCGCCCTGCGGACGCGGCGAGTAGAAGCCGTCGACGTGGAAAGCCACCGCGGCGTCGCCCACCTCGGTGCGATTGGTGGACACCACGCCGCGCAGCGCGAGATCGAAGGCGGCTTGCGTGGAACTCAGCCCGATCTGCAGGTTCGGGATCAGCGTGGTGACGCTCTTGAGATCGGTGACCTGCTGCCGTTCGAGTGACCGCGACGGAACCGCGGTCACGGCGAGCGCAGTGCGTTGCAGCGCCTGGTCGCGCTTCTCGGCCGTCACGATGACTTCGTCGAGCGTCGCCGCGACGCTGGCGCCTTCCAGTGCGGCCGCACTCGCGGGATGGCTGGGAGATGTTCGGCGTGCCAGCGGCGCCGAGGGCCGGCTGGTCACGGAGCCACCCGCCGCTGGCAGCGGCGTGCGACGAATGCTGATGGTCCGGTCGTTCACCAACGCGAACGTGAGCCCGGTGCCGGCCAGCAACTGCTGAAGGGCGTTGCTCACGGTCAAATGCCCCGTCAGCGCTGGCGTGCGAATGCCCTGCACGGCTTCGTAGTCGAACAGCAGCTGCATCTGCGACTGCGCACCGAACTCGGCCAGCGCGCCGGCCGCATCCTGAGCGGCGATCTGGAAATCATGCGTCGGAGATTGCGCGTGCGACGGGAGCGCAACGCCTGCGAGCGCCAGTAGCAAGATCAGCCCGCGTGGCGGATTGAAGCGACGGCTGCGGCGCCCCCGTGCCGCAACGTCGGGCCTCACGGCGGTCGCAGCGTCAGGGAGTCCGGATCGTTGGCCGCGACCTGCAGGCGGAAGGAGCTGGACAATGCGGCCGCGAAGCTCTCCGGATCAGTCGCATTGAAAGTGCCGCCGACACGCAGGCGCGCGAGCGAGCCATCTGCCAGACGGATCTGCCGGCGGTTGTAGCGATTGAATTCGGCGACGGCTTCGCCCAATGTTTCGCCGCGAAACTGCAGCCGGCCCGAGGTCCAGGCGAGGCGGCTCTGCACCACTTCCGGTTCCACGTGGCGCACTGACATGTGGTTCGGCTGCAGCACCGCGGCTTCGCCCGCGCTGACTGTCGGCGCGTGAGGAACGGTGGACGAGGCCACCGCAACGGACCCTTCGGCCACCAGCACATCCACCTGTGAAGCCTCACGCAGGCGTACCGAGAACGCGGTGCCCACCGCGCGCACCGAGGCATCGGCGGCAGTCACCACGAAGGGCCGATGGCGATCGTGCGCAACCTGGAAGCGGCTCTCGCCACGCAGCAGTTTCACTTCACGATGATCTGCCTGCAGGCGCACACGCACCTCGCTGTCGGTATTCAGATCGATGACGCTGCCGTCTTCCAGCACGATGCGCGAGAAGCCGCCCACCCGGGTCTCGTAGTGCTGCCACCCGAAACGCGCCTGCAAGAAAAAATATCCGCCCATCACGCAGGCCAGCGCGACACAGGCGGCCAGCGCCACCCGCCAGCGCGTGCGCAGCGTTTGCGGACGCAGCAGGTCCGCATCGACGGCGCGATCCAGCGGTCGCAGATCGCGCAGCCGATCGCTGCGCTTCCACGTGCCTTCGAGCCGCAGGTAGGCGACGCGATGGCGGATGTCAGCCGTGAGCCAGCGATCGAAGTCCGCTTCGTCTGCGGCCGAGGGAGCTCGCGCATCGCGGCGCGAGAGCCAGAGGCCGGCTTGTTGTTCGATGAGTTCGACGGCGCTCACGAGGATTGCTCCGCGCGGCGGCGCGCCCGGTCGAACCAGGGCGAACGGCGCTCCGCGACCGGCGATGAGGCCAGCGCGGCACTGCACAGGCGCATGCCCTTGGCCAGATGTTGTTCGACGGTGTTCTCGGAGATGCCGAGCTCGGACGCGATCTCCTTCTGCGACAGGCCGTATACCTTGCGCAGCGTAAATACGTGGCGGCAACGCGTCGGCAACCGCGCGACGGCTTGCGCCAGCAGCGCGAGCTCCTGGTGCGTATTCACGATCTCGTCGACCTGGCTGCGTTCGTCCAACAACTCGAGCTGCTCGAGATCGGCGACCAGCTCGATCGGCACCACCTGCTTGTGCCGCAGCCACGACAGCGCAACGTTGCGCGCGACGGTCAACGCAAAGGCGCGGATGGAACGGATTTCCTCGCGGTTTTGCGCGGCGCCGGCAGCCAGCAAATGCGCCCAGGTTTCCTGCAGAAGTTCGTCGACGTCGGCGATGTTGCGCGCGTAGCGATGCAGGCACGCGCGCAGCACCCCCTCGAACTCCAGGGAGGCGACCAGGTAACGGTCTTCAGCGCGACTCATTGCGCGCCGATGGTACACATCCTTAGGGGCCGAACGCGTGCGGTGATGACAGATGGCAAACGTTTCTTTCAGAATGCCGCCGCCTCGACAAGACCAATCAAGAACCAAAGGCATCCATGAACACTCCTGAGGCCCGCCGGCCGTTGGCGAGCCGCTCTACCCGATGGGCAGGATGGCTGGCGGGGACCGCGGTTCGCGCCGGCTTCACCGCGGACGGTATCTCGATCCTGTCGCTGGTTTTTTCCGCAGCCGGCGCCGCGGCGCTGCTGTGGCTTCCACCGCCCTGGAATCTGCTCGCCGCCGCGGCCGGCGTACAGCTGAGACTGCTGTGCAACTTGCTCGACGGCATGGTCGCCATCGAGGGTGCCCGCAAGTCCAAGGTGGGCGTGCTCTACAACGAGGTTCCCGATCGGGTGGCCGACTCGCTGTTCCTGGTGACAATGGGCTATGTCATTGGCATTCCCTGGCTGGGGTGGCTGGCCGCGCTGGCGGCCGCGGTGACGGCCTACATTCGCGTTCTCGGCGGCACCTTTGGACTGGCACAGGATTTTCGCGGGCCCATGGCAAAGCAGCACCGGATGGCCGTGATGACGGCCGGCTGCCTGGCCGGCGCGGTCGAGTTCTTCTGGAACGGTGGACAGCACGCCTTGGTCGCGGCCGCGTGGATCATCGCGCTCGGTAGCGTGGTGACCTGCGGCACCCGCATCCGCGCCATTGCCCATCAGCTGCGAGACCGATGATGCGGCCGTCCAGCACGCTGCTGGTGGGCGTTGTCAAGTTGCTGGTGGGCGCCTATGCGCGCTGGATCGGCACCACACCGGGGACTCGGCAACGGATCTACTTTGCCAACCACACCAGTCATATCGACACTCTTGCGATCTGGTCGGCGTTGCCTCGTTCGTTGCGATCCCGTACGCGTCCGGTGGCGGCGCGCGACTACTGGGGTTCTGGATTGAGGCGTTATATCGCAACGCGGGCGCTAGGCGCGGTGCTGATCGACCGCTCGCACCAGGATCCGAGCGTCGATCCGCTCGATCCATTGCGCGAGGCCCTGCGCCAGGGCGATTCACTGATCATCTTTCCCGAAGGCACGCGCGGGACCCATGCCATTCCCGCGCGGTTCCGTACCGGCCTGTACAAGCTGGCCGGAGAATTTCTGTCGGTGGAGCTGATCCCGGTCTATCTCGACAACCTGCATCGGGCGTTGCCCAAAGGTACGAATCTGCCCGTGCCCATGGTGTGCACCGTGCGCTTCGGAGCGCCACTGAAGCGCCTCGACTCCGAGGTCCGTGACGAGTTCCTGGAGCGGGCGCGGAACGCGGTCATCGCGCTCTCCGATGCGAGTCCCGGCACATGATCGAGCACCTCGAGCAAGTTCCGCACCAGTTCTACTGGTTGTTTGGCAGCCTGCTGCTGCTGCTGACCGTGTCCTCATTGGTGGGCGCGTGGCTCAGGGGACGGCCGGCAGATGAAAAGAAGGTGGCCAGCCGCGCCAACCTGGTGGCGCGCATCAACTCGTGGTGGGCAATGGTGGCCATCCTGGCCGTGGCCTTCCTCGCCGGTTCGACCGTCACGCTGGTGCTGTTCGCGCTGGCGTCATTCTTTGCGCTGCGCGAGTTCGTCACGCTGACCCCCAGCAGACCCGGGGACCGACTGCCGCTGTCGCTGTCTTTCTTCGTGGTGCTGCCGCTGCAATTCGTGCTGATCGGACTCGAACGATACGGGCTGTTCGTCGTCTTCATTCCCGTGTGGGCTTTCCTGCTGCTGCCGTCCATCGCGGCCATGCGTTCCGATGTCGAGGACTTCCTGTCACGCAGTGCCAAGCAACAGTGGGGACTCATGGTCACTGTCTACGCGCTGAGTCACGCGCCGGCGTTGCTCATGCTGCCGCTTCCGGGAGGCCCGGGGCGCGGCGCGCTGCTGCTGTTCTATCTACTGCTGGTGGTGCAGATGAGCGACGTCATGCAGTACGTGTTCGGCAAACTGCTGGGCAAGACGAAGATCGCGCCGGTGGTCAGCCCTTCGAAGACGGTCGAAGGCTTCGTTGGCGGCGGCATCGCGGCCGTACTCATCGGCGCCGCCATGTGGTGGATCACCCCGTTCACGCCGCTGCAATCCGCGGCGATGTCGGCCGTCATCGTGATCATGGGCTTCTTCGGCGGACTGACGCTCTCGGCCGTGAAGCGCAGCCTGGGCGCCAAGGACTGGGGGGTGATGATCGAAGGGCATGGCGGCATGCTGGATCGCACCGACTCGATCTGCTTCGCCGCGCCGGTGTTCTTTCACGTGGTGCGGTTTTTCTTCACCTGACTACAACAGCTTGGGCTGGGTCGCCGACCGCTCCAGGTCGAGCAGCGCAGCCTTGGTCGGTAGTCCGCCGCCGAAACCGGTGAGCGTGCCGTTCGCGCCGATCACGCGGTGGCATGGAATCACGATGGGAAGCGGATTGCTGCCGTTGGCCAGCCCGACTGCGCGTGACGCCCCGGGATCGCCAAGGTCGCGTGCCAGCGCGCCGTAGGTAGTCGTGGCGCCATAGGGAATCATCAGCAGGCGCTGCCAGACGCGCCGCTGGAAATCCGTGCCCCGCGGATCGAGCGGGAGCTCGAACGTTTGGCGGCGCCCGGTGAAATATTCCTCCAGCTGCGCGCGGGCCAGTTCGATGATGGGCGAGGGATTGCGTGTCAGCCACAGCGTGCTGCGTGCCGCATCGCGCCCGTGCTCGAACCAGACACCCACCAGCGCGCTGTCCGAAGCGATCAGCCGCAGCCGACCGACCGGCGATGCGACATCGTCGAAGCGCAGTGTTTCGGTGGCGGGTAATGCGATCATGAATGCAAGATTAGCAGTGCGGGCGCAAGGTGCGACCCGGACCTTGCTTCATGGCGGCCAAAGGAACGGAATGCGCGCCAGGAAGTGCCGTCGATCGCATCCCCCTATACTCGGACGCCACTCGGAGGACCGTGATGCGCCCGCTGCTTGTCACCTGTATCTGTCTGTTTGGACTCGCCGGGATTCCAGGCGCCGATGCCGCAACCACGCCGGTGATTCTCGATACCGACATCGGCACCGATATCGACGATGCCTATGCCCTGGCGGCGCTGATGCAACGCCACGATCTCGAACTACTCGGGGTCACCACGGTATCCGGCGACGCCATCGCGCGTGCACGCCTCGCCGCCAAGTTCCTGTCGCGGGGCGGTGCCCGATGGGCTGCGGTGCCGGTGTATGCGGGCACCTCGACCGCGACGCAGTACATGAAGCAGGCCGATTGGGCTACGGGCTTCAAGTCCGCGAGCCTGCACGAGGCAGGCGCGGTGGAGTTCATGAAGAAGGCGATTGAAGTCCGCCCGGGCCAGGTCACGTTGATCGCGGTGGGTGAGCTAACCAACATGGCCGCGCTGCTGCAGAGCGATCCGTCCATTGCGAAAAAGATCAAAGCCATCTCGCTCATGGGCGGATCGGTGAGGCGCGGCTATGCCACCGGGTCGAAGCCCGAAGCCGAATGGAACATCAGGTCGAACGCGAAAGCGGCGCAGGTGGTGTTCGCCTCAGGCGTCCCGCTGCGCGTCGCACCGCTCGATTCCACGGCGGATCTCGTGGTGACGCCGGAAATGCGAGCCGAGTTGTTTGCGCAGGGATCTGCGATCAGCGATGCGCTGGCCGCGCTGAATTCCATCTGGCGCCACACCAACACCTGGAAGGCCGAGAATCCAACGCTGTTCGATGTGCTGGCCGTGGCTCTGGTCAACGACAACCGTTACACGCTGACCCCACTGCACATCGAAGTGTCGGATCAGGGAATGACCACGGTGACGGACGGTGCGCCGAATGCCGCGGTCGCGTTGCAGGTGGATGCACCGGCCTTCATGAAGGCGTTCGTCGCAACGCGTTACTGAGCGCTTACTCCAGGAAGTAGTAGACCGGTTGCTTCTCGCGGCGCCCGACTTCGCGGATGGCCGCGGCCACGTCGGGCCGCGCCAGGAACGCTTGCCAGCGAGCATGCTCCGCCGCCACCTTTGGCAGCTGCGGCGACTCCCTGAAGTTCTGTGCCTTGTACAGCGCGTCCGCCCGTTTTTCAGGATCCCGCAGGCTTTCGATGTACTGCGCAGCGGCCTCATCCGTCTCGCCCCAGTCGAGCAGCGTGTCCAGCCAGGCATCCGGAGCATCGGCGCGGTGTTCGCGCAGATAGGCATAGATCTCCTCGGCTTCCGCACGCTTGCCGAGCTGCAGGTTGGCGCGCAGGCGCACCTGCTGCAATTGCATCCGGCCGTAGCCCGACAGTGAATTCGCCCAGTCGATGCCCTCGAGCGATTTGAGTGCGTCATCAGGGCGGCCCATGGCGTTGAACGTGAAGCCTAGATTGATGGCCTGACTCACCTTGTCCGAACTGGTCTCGCGCTGCTCGCGACCGGCCTTCTGGACCGACAGGCCTTCGTTCCATCGCCCCAGACGCATGAGCGCTTGCGCCCTGAGGTCGTAGATCCAGTTCAGCTGGTCGGCGACGTCGTCGAACACGGGCTTGTCGGTGGTCGCGGCGGAATTCCGCGCTAGGACTTTGTCGGTGAGCGTGAGCATCTCTTTGTAGCCACCGACGATGAACAGTGCATAGAGATACTGGACCACGGGATCCAGATCGCGCGGATGGTCGTCCACCACGCGTCGCAGGCGCCTGCACTCTGCATTCGCGGCTGCCGCGACATCGAAGGCCTTGGGTTCGGCGCGGAGGAGTTCGTCGTAGCGGCGGTCCGCGCGCATGCTGACGAGCGTGAGTGCGCTGGTGATCCGTTGCTGGATTTCGCGCGCACGAGCGAGGTCTTTGCGCTGCAGGGCGTCGAGCGCCAGGTCTCGCCACAGTGCCGAGGGTTGCGTGTCCCACCGATAGGTGAAGCGGGCAGAGAACAAGGCCTTCAGCAACTCGAGCCGGTCGGCCGCCAGCTTGGGATTGTCGTGCATCTTCGCGGCGATACGGGCCACGGTGTGGTCGTCCAACTTCGCGAGCGCGTCCGGCCAGCGCTTGGCGAGCGTGGTGAGCGCACTGCCGGCATCGGTCCAGTCGTCGACAAAGGTCGCCAGGCTCACGCGCATGCGCCAGGCGTTGGCCGTCGCGTCGGGGAACTCCGTGGCGATCGACAGGAACTCGTGGGCGCCGAGATAGTCCTGTGCGCCCTGAGCGGCGAACGCCGCGATCATGAAGACGCGAAACTGGTCGGAGCCAGGCAGCTCGGCGAACGCCGGCATCTGGAGTACGGAATCGATGGCCTTGCCGGCTTCGGCGTATTGCTCTGCCGCCAACGCCTTGCGCGCTCGTTCGATGACGTCGTAGACGTCGGCGGCCTGGACGCCGGCGGCGTTCTTCTCTTTCTTGGCGTCGAGCGCCTGTGCACCGGGCGCGGCGCAGGTCAACAGGATTGTTGCCAGGATGGCGAGGCGGTTACGCCAGTAATGGACGCGCGAGTAGTTAGGCCCGCCCACTCACACGTCCAGGTTGGCGACCGCCAGCGCGTTCTTCTCGATGAACTCGCGGCGCGGTTCCACCTGGTCACCCATGAGCGTGGTGAAGATCTCGTCCGAGGCCAGAATGTCCTCGATTCGTACCTGCATCAGCCGCCGCGTCTCGGGATTGAGCGTGGTCTCGCGCAGCTGGTCGGGGTTCATCTCGCCGAGACCCTTGTAGCGCTGGATGGTCTGACCCTTGCGCGCCTGGTCGAGCAACCACGTCATGGCCTGTTTGAACGTGGTGATCTCTTCGCGGGCTTCACCACGAGTGACATACGCGCCCTCGCCGATCATGCCAGCCAGCGTCTTGCCCATTTCAACAATGCGGCGATATTCCGCGGACTCGAAGAATTCCTTCGGCAGCGACTTCTCGGTCACCGAACCGTGCTCGGTCTTGCTGACCAGCACGCGCGCCGGATGCGCTTCGACCTGACGGATTTCGACGCGATAGCTGCGCGGGCTGTCGGACAATGAGTTCAGCTGCTGCGCCAGATCGCGTGCCCAACTCTGCATCCAGTCGAGCCGGTCGAATTCAGCCGCCGTGACCGCGGGCACGTAAATGAGTTGCTCAAGGAGACGCTCGTCGTAGCGGCGGGCCCAGCGGCGGACGATGGCCTGCACTTCCATGTATTGGCGCGCCAGCGATTCGAAACCCTGACCGGAGAGCGCCGGTGCGGCGCTGTTGACGTGCAAACCGGCACCGTCCAGCGCCGAGGCCAGCAACATCGCGTTCAGCGCAGCGTCGTCCTTCACGTAGATCTCGGTCTTGCCGCGCTTTACCTTGTACAGCGGCGGCTGCGCGATGTAGATGTGGCCGTTCGTGATGAGCTCCGGGACGTGCCGGTAGAAGAACGTCAGCAAGAGCGTGCGTATGTGGCTGCCGTCGACGTCCGCGTCGGTCATCAGAATGACGCGGTGATAGCGCAGCTTCTTGAGGTCAAACTCGTCTTTGCCGATGCCGCAGCCGAGCGCGGTGATCAGCGTGCCCACTTCGACGGATGACAGCATCTTGTCGAAGCGCGCTTTCTCGACGTTCAGGATCTTGCCCTTGAGCGGCAGGATGGCCTGAGTTCGCCGGTCGCGGCCCTGCTTGGCGGAGCCGCCGGCCGAGTCACCCTCGACGATGAAGATTTC
>Ga0068871_100003752_pt1 | contig 10460 bp, 7 predicted proteins | sample KBSMisM72_FD_72750 | JGI IMG/M metagenome (GOLD analysis project Ga0068871, IMG submission 72750) | Miscanthus rhizosphere microbial communities from Kellogg Biological Station, Michigan, USA - KBS Miscanthus M7-2 | ecosystem: Host-associated > Plants > Roots > Rhizosphere > Soil ...
GAGATAACCCAAGACCATCTTCCCAACCAAAGTAAGCTTCATCAGTTGCACCGACATCGAATCTGAGTTGGTTTGATCCAGAAGCTGTATGGAATACAAATTGACCAGAAGAACCTGTTTCGTTAATTAGTGTAGAACCATCTGACCACATTCCGATGTTAGAATTGCTTACAAAGGAATACGATGGTGCACTTGCAGAACCATTAGGTGTTTGAATCTGACCTGGAGTTGTTAATGTACCAAGTTTATCAAAGTTCCATGTCCAAGCATTTCCATCTCTATCTTGGATAAGCTTGATATCCATTAATGGATCAATTGTTGTAAGTCTAAAATCTAATGCTGGATTATTTGCGAATTGTGTATAATAAACTGATCCAGCCGTGTTAGCGAAATTTAAATACGTTCCAGTACCACGAATTTGTGCTTCAGCATAACCATCGCCGCGTGGATGAAGTTGAAGAACAGAATTAACTGTATCTACAACAATAACATCTCGAGTAGCGCCGGCAGCTTTAACATTGAATCCTGTGCCAGAATCTACTAGTGGTTGAACAGTTAAATCGCCAGTTCGGCTTACAATTAAATCTGTATTGATCTGAGTATCAACTGTTAAATCACTCGAAATATGTGCATTTCCAGTGACGTCTAAAATTGTTGCAGGGGTTGCAGTTCCAACACCAACGCGGTGGTTAACAGAATCTACATTAAATGTAGTTCCATCAATAGACATATTACCACCAGCAGTAATAGTTCCACGTGACGCGCCAGTACCAGTTAATGTGATACTTCCACCTTTAGAAGGTGTAAACGAAGTTAACGTTATGCTACCACCAGTTTCGTTTCCAGCACCAAAGCCAGTATCTTGTCCTGTAGTTAGAGTAATATCACCACCAACAATTCTACCAGCTGCGCCAGCTGATACAATATTAGCAGTTGTTATTAAAATACCAGGACCAAAACGTGGTGTTCCATTACCAATAACAGAACCAGACGTTAAAATTAGGTTATTATGAGGAGAGAAATCAGCTCCAGTTTGAATAGTTTCAAGTCCTGTAGTTATGGAACTACTATTCATGTTCAAGTCAATCTGAACATTACCAGAAACCTGTAGACGTTCACTTGGTGTATTTGTTCCAAGACCTAATCGATCATTTATGTCATCCCAGAAGAAGTTAGCATTATCTGCACCGAATACACCGTTGTTATTAAATTGTACATCACCATTCACACCAGCGACAGCTGTGTTACCAATAGGAGACCAGATGGTCCCATTATAATACTCTTCTTGATTTGTAGTTGTATTATAAAGTAACAAACCTGTTGCAGGAGACACAATAGCATCTCGTTGCGTTGTGGTCATTCTTGGTGTTAAGAATCCACGTGTAAGCGACTTAACTTCTAACTTAGCAGATGGAACTGGACCACTTCCTGTTAAATCATCATCAACCAATACACCACCAGTTGCTGTGCTGATATTAACACCATCTGTGTTATTCATTACAAATGCTGGGCTATAAGTTCCGCTACCATCAGCAAGGGTGTTTGCCCACATAGCAATGCCATTCTCAAAGTTTAGGTTTGCATTACTTCCAGGTCCTGCTTGAAGAACCATTCCACCATGAGGAGTGCTATATTTAATGAATGAATCAGCTGCGATATCAAATATGATACGCTGATCAGCAGACATTTGAATCTCATTTAAAAATGTAGCTAAACCAGTAACATCTAAAGTATTCTGTAAAGTAGTAGCACCTGTAACATCTAAGGTGTTATTTAGAGTTGTTGCACCAGTTACATCCAATGTACTGTTAAGAGTAGTGGCTCCAGTGACGTCTAGAGTATTATTAAGGGTAGTTGCATTAGTTACATCTAGTGTATCATTGAGTGTGGTTGCAGCTGTAACGTCTAAAGTATTCTGCAGTGTAGCAGCACCAACAACATCCAATGTATTATTGAGAGTTGTTGCAGCTGTAACATCTAAGGTACTGTTAAGCGTAGTTGCATTTGTAACATCTAAAGTGTTATTTAGTGTTACAGCATCTGTAACATCCAATGTGCTACCGAGTGTAACTGCACCAGATACATTTACTGTGCCAGTAACATCAAGTGTGGTAGTAGGTGTAGCTGTTCCAATACCTAATCTGTTATTAAGATCATCCCAATGAAAGATAGGATCAGCGCCAAACAATCCACCACCAGCGTTAAATTGTACATCACCAACATTCCCAACTGGTGAACCTACTGGCAACCAAGACGAACCAGTCCAAAAGTTAAATAGGCTTGTAGACGTATTATAAATCAACAATCCTATAGCAGGAGAAACAATAGCATCTCTCTGGGTTGTAGTAAGACGTGGAATTAAAATACCACGAGTTGTTGATAATACTTCCAATGAAGCTGAAGCATCTGGTATGGCTGTTCCAATACCAACTTGATCAGCAAATGTGGCTAAGTTTGTTACAGCAAGAGTATCATCTAAAGTTGTTGCACCAGTTACATCCAATGTATCATCGACAGTGACTGCACCATCTAATTGAGATGTTCCAACAACATGCAAAGTATCATTGAGTGTCGTAGCAGCAACGACATCAAGTGTATCACCAATTGTCATTGCAGCATCTACATTGGCATCACCAGCAACATCCAACGTGGATGAAGGAGCTGAAGTTTTAATACCTAAACGCTTATTAATGTTGTCCCAAAAGAAGTTAGGATCAGCACCAAATACATCTAAGCCATCATTAAATTGAATTTGACCAGTTATACCAGCAGCAGGAACATCAACAGTAATAGTCTGGCTTACCTGAAGAAGATCTACGTTTGTACCAGAAAGGAATGTAATATTACCCTGTAATTGTGGGTTAGCATCAGAACGGATAGAATTTACGCTTCCACCATCATTAATAGCGACCCAGTTACCTGTAAATGCAGGACCGGCAACAAATGGAGAAGCATTCACAATAGCTAAAGTTGTTGCATCCATTACACTCAAAATGATAGAACTATTAACACCTTGAGTTAACAACATACCAGCATTTACATTTGAGGTATCATCTACAGTAACAGTGCTATCAGTTGCAGCGTTTAATTGAAATCCAGAAGTGCTTGCAACAACTAAATGCGTACCATCTGTAACAGAAACAATTGTTGTAGAAGCTACACCCTGTGTAATAGGATTCCCAGGACCAAAACCAGTTGTTTTAGAAACAGTTAAATCTGTTCCATTTGGAATAGCTAAGATATCGATAAGAACTAATACATCAGCAATACCAACAGAAAAGCCAGTTGTGCTGGTTACAACAATGTGAGTCAAATCGACTACAGCTGTAACAGTTGTTGAAGCTAATCCCTGTACGATCACATCACCTACGGATATAGCTGTAGAATTATCAATCTCTAAATCGGTAGCATTTGTAACTGTAACGATACCAAAATTAACAGATGCAGTAGCCTGTCCTGTAAATCCAGCAGTGCTATTTACAATTACATGTGTGCTATCTGTGACACCAGTGATAGTTGCAAGAATATATGGAGTTGAAACAACAGCAACATCAGGAATAAATCCGATGGTGCTAGCAACAACCAAATGTGTTGTATCTGTGATCGTGGTAACAGTCGTAGAAGCATTATCTTGACCAATTACATCGCCAACACTAATACCAACGGTGCTATCAACAATAATATGAGTAAGATCTACAATTTCTACGATCTCTACATCACCAAATGGTACTCCGCCTTGGAAAATAGCATCACCAACAAGCATTCCAGCTGTGCTACTAACAGACATACTAGTAGGACTGATTACACTATGAACTTCAAGTGGAATGTATCGAGCAGATGAAATATTTAAAGCAAAATCAGTATCAACATACAAATCTCGAAGATCTGTGCGCCAAATAAGACGACCTGGATTACCAGGAACAGGGAAGAAATCAACGTTCTCAACACGGAATTGCAGTGCTTGAAAGTTATTAAAGTCAATATCAGAATCAACTACAAAAGCAGATGAGGGAATAGATCCCGCAGCTAATTTAGCAGCTGTGATGGCGCCATCGGCGATAAGATCTGTACCAATAGATCCATCAAGGATTTGTTCATTACCGTTGATATGTTTAAAATTTAATGCCATATAAGTTCCTTAGTATTTCAAATAGTCAACACGGAGATAATCTGTGGACAGTGGAGGTGTTACAAGAGTAAACTGTTGAGGAATATTTACGAAGTAATCTACATTGGCCATTAATTTTACACCGTTGAAATAAACACTTAGCGTGCTAGTCTTAAAAGGATTCGAAGTCGTATACACTGTATTAACTCCATCTAATGCACCAGATGGGATTTCCCCATTAACTAAATCACCAACTTCAATTTGTGTAGGGAAAGGCTGTTCAACAAATTGAGAAAACGACATATCCTGAACTGGGTTGGTCAAATCAAGAGAACCTTCATTGTTTCCAGTATCTAAAGCTGTAACCTTATAATACCAAGTGATACCAGTTGTATAAGGAACATTATCAACAAATGAGGTAACGTTGCTAGGAGTTGTCCCAATGATATAGAAGCTGCTGTTATCAGTTGGAGAGCTACTTCTATAAACGCGATAGTAAGCAATATTTGGTTCAACGTTTGCAGACCATGTGATTAAAAATCCACGATTTGCCAAAAGATTTGTTGAACGAGTACCTTGAACCTGCGCTGGACCAATTGGAGTTGTTACAGCGCCAAGCGTAGTAAATGGGGTTGTAGCAAGTACTGAATTGCGAGCCTGAACCCTGCTATAATAAATTGTATTAGGCAATATATTATTAACTGTAAATGATGTATCTGTAATCCAAGGAGATGTAACTACATTAAAGACGAATGAAGGATCAGTAGAATATACAACTGAATACTCAGTCGTATCATTATTAAAATTAGGAAGCCAAGTTGCTGTCCATGTTGTTGAATAAATGTTACGATATGGTTGAGACAAAGGTTGTGCAGCTGCAGTTGTAAAAGTTGCTGGTGCACCAAAACCAGTTGCATTGGTTCCTAAAGCATCATCAGCTGCTGCTAAACGGACGCTAAAAAGGGTATTTGGGATTAACGCAGTTGCAAGAAGCATAGTAACGTTATGCCAAACAGGAGCTGGGGTAAACGATCCATCAGCTGCAAGATAGTTAATCTGAGTTGTAAGATTGACGTTATATGTTAGTTGAAAGCAATAATAGGTGGAAGGACCGTTACCATCAATACCCTTATTAATAAGAGCTTGAGTAGTTGTAACGCCTGAGATGGATGGAGTTGTAGGAATTAATGGCATGTTACTTTACCTCGTCTGAATCAATTTTCTCAACCTGATCAGCAATAACAGTAATTAAATCAACATTAACTGCATCAATGCCGAGATCAGCCCATGCCTCATTTACATAAGGTTTATCAAGATCAGCAATCTCTAAGCTACCATCTTTGTTGATCTTGTTAACATAACCAGTGCTTCCAGCTGTAACCTGAATAGCAACCTGTTCTGTAGTTAGCTTCTGTGAAATTTCATTTGGTGTACCAATGAAAAGATATCCGTCATCCGTGTAAATATCTGCAGTTAGATTAACGTCACTTACCAAGCGAATTCTGTCCCCGATTTTGACAGCCTGCTTGGTTGATTGTTTGGAAACCTTGTTAACTGAGAGTGCAGCTACTTTATTAATGAAACTATCTCCAAATCCTTTAACCAATCCTTCAGTCAGATCTTGGGTAAGATCGGACAAAGAAAGGTCATCTTGAGATTCAACTTTAATCTCAAAGGACACTTTATATACACCAATAAGTTTGTTATCCTCTTCGGGAGGAAGATAGTTGTAAGGAGACATAGTAACCTCAGTTATGCTAGGAGTTTAATTAGAGACGAACTTTCACGAACAAACCAACTACTTTATGATTATCAAAAGACAGCGCCAAGCTTGTATTCGAATAAATGTTATAACTAGCATTCGCGCTTATTCTTGTGTCACGAAAATCAGCAATGCTACTAAAAACTCCTGCATTGAAATCAAGACCTACTCCAAGGTCAAGTTTCTTGTAATACCACAAATCTGAACCAGCATGAACTCGGGGTGTGCCATCTAATGCTCCGCCAACACCGAGATATGGTCTAACTTCTGTGCCAAATTTTTGAGTTACAACCTTAACCTTGCCATTCTTATCTTCTGTAATGACTGATGGACGATCAGGTAGATAAGTATCTTTAACCTTCTCAGTACCATCTGGGTTACGTGTAACGGTTGTAATTTTGTGTTTAACTGGGTCTACTATAATCTTGCCGCGCTCATCTGGCTTTAGGATAGTGCTAGTTGCATCAGAATCCTGCTTCTTTTGCAACATTCTGCATCCTTTCCACGATGTTAAGGCTATCAGCACAATAAGCGCTATAACAGCGATTCTCTTCACTTTTGACTTAATCTTATCTACTATGCTTTTCAATGCTTTCATAATCTTATCCTTATACGTTCCAGGAGAAGGCCGAACCTAAAGCAATCTTTAGGAATTGACCAATCTGGGATTGATATCGTGGTGTACCTAATCCAACAGCGCCTACTGAGAAAATCAATGTTCTCTTATAATTGATAATCATGTTGCGATAGAAGGCCAACAAATTTGCGTATGATTGCGAGATCTTTCCAACCTGATCAACGTTCAAGGACAGACCGTTATCATTATATTGGAAATCTTCAAGAGTGGCACGAGCCTGTAAGAATAACTCAGTCATTACAGTAATACCAAAATATACCAATTCTGCTAATACAGAATTACCAACGACATCTGCAATTGAAAAATTTGTGAAAGGAGGGAAGGCATTGATATCAGCCAAGATCAATTGAGCATAAGCAAGGATCTTTGCATCAGTTGTGTTGCGTGAGAAAATCTCTGGCATCAACTGGCGTGACTTCGCAATAACCATCTGTTCTGCTGCTGTGAATGAAACAGGTGAATTAGGGACAGTTCCATTGATTGTTGTAATGTTAGTTGTTGTGCTGAAAGGAGTTGCATTTGTCCCAATGTTATCATCAGCTGCACTAATACGAATTGAGTAATTAGTATTAGGAGTTAAACCAATTACTTGAATCAATGTTGTATTAATGTAGGCAACGATAGGTTGAAGATATCCCGTAGGTGTAACGAATGCACCTGTTCCACTAAAAATAACTTCAATCGCATAGAATGTTCCTACCGGATTATTCGGTAGGACATTAACTGTGAAAAAGTTAGTTCCAATGTTTGTAATTACAGGAGGTTGAGGGATAACAAGTGCCATGATTTATCCTTTACAGCTTATAGTTCTAATCCTACGCCTACACTGAAGCTTGGGACGAGTACTGCTGTGCCCATGTAATTTGTTTCCCAATCAGAGATGGAGGTTACTGCAGCTGTTCCACCAGTTAAATGAGAGGTTAATAGTGCAATTTGTGGTGTTCCTTCTTCACCAGGTGTAATAACTGCTGTAACAAGATACGCTGATGCAGCAGAATTATATGATGTTAAACCAGTGTAAGCATTCCATCCAACAACAGCAGCATGAACTTGTTGCGCTGTTGAAACACCACTTTCAATATGGACAGTAATATCCGTACCAGCTATTGTTACATATTCTTGACCAGAAGTAGTATCATCAACATATGTAATGGATATTGCATTTCCAGCAGTACCATAATCTGTAGCTGTGTATCTAATGCTCTGTACTAATACTGTTGCTTTTGCACCAGATGTTAAAGCAGCGTATTCACCACTTACTGCTTTAGGATCACGATTAACCCCACAATAATAAACCGATTGTCCAACCATTGGGGAAGTACTTTCTTGAATGATAAAAGGAACATACTGTAAATCATTCTTCAAATAGTACACCGTAGATGGAGCTAGGGTAGCTCGAATCACCTTAAATGTATTCCAATCAACTTCAACGTCCTGTAGATATGCCATAGTAATTTCTCCTAATTAACTTTCAGAATCTTTTTCAATCCATTCGTTAGTACGTTTAGATTTCTTAACTTCAATGGTATTGTATTGTGTATCGCAACTGAGACACTGCCTAATCATAAAATTTCGTTTTGATCGTTTAATTATTTTCTCCGCATAACGTTTACGATCGCACTTTGGGCATGGCATGAATAGTACCAACTTGTTTTAAGACTTTTTTGTTCGCAGCTATGTCATCCGGAGAATAGATTTTTTCTTTTGATTTCTTTGTCAATTGTACTCCTGCAGCAGCCCAAGCATTTCCGACAAATGTACTACAAATTTCAGCGTGCTTTTCATCTAACCCAGCCCAACCTAAAAATAACTTAACAAAGTCATACCTTAATCCTAAGTTACTATGAGCTGATTCAATGGCTTGCTGAATCTGAATATCTGTTGCATTTCTAACACGATAAACCTCTATTACACCCGTTTTAGCTACTTCGGCATATGGATGCAACAACGTCCCTTTCCAAATAGCTTCTAAAACTTGAGTTGTATCAACATCAACCATAGCCACATGATGATAACTACGCATAGTCTGTTGTTCACCAACAATGAATTGAGCAATTGCAATAAGCTTATCATGAAATGGACTATTCTTAGTTGTACGAAACAGCAAAATATCCCCTGGCTGTAATAATGCTAGATCAAAATTTTTCATTATACGTAGTACTCTAATAAAGCGTAAACAGATCTTGCTGATAATGATGTAGTTCCACTAAAAGTTACTCGTAATTTAAATTCTGGAGCTAAAGCCATAGATTCCGGACTTACAAATGGGATCAACATATTATCTACTAAATAACATGTATCAAGCAGCGTGGGAAGAATCAAAACCTCACCATAATATAAATCTACAGAAACACGATCATCGGTTTGCGTATTGCCACAATAAAACTGTCCACCTTTAACATAGACAAGAGATGGAAATGAAATATCAATATACGAAGAAGTTTGGCCTGCAGAAAGTGTTAACTTATACCCCTTCCAATGTTGAACAGTATTAATTGGTTGAGGAGATGCAGCTGTACGAATTGGACGTCCTGGTCCCGCTTTAATCTCGAGTGGTTTATTATAAGTAGATTTATAACTTGCTTCAAACTCAGTTACATCTGCTCCTCCATCTTTAAGAATACTAATTTCCCAACAAAGATTAGATTCAATTGCAAAAATATCATAACTACCAGCGTTTTCTATATATTGAGGAAGAAGGCCCTTCACTGTGACAAGCGATTTAAACGCTGCCCACGAAGATAAATTAACTGATTTCATCTTATACCTCCTGCCAAACAACCGTCCAAGCTACATTCATGTTATTCGCAGCAGGTTTTCCTGTAATCAAAAGAGTATGATTTGGAGCAACACGCACAAGACCATCTGCTGTTAAAGAAGGTGCTGCAGGAGTATTATTTGCTGCTGAAGGAACTTGCCATGCAAACAATCTAGCTCCATTTGCTGAAGCAGTTGGGCCAGAGAAGGGTGTAGCAACAGCAGTAGCACCACTTCCTATTGAAGTTGTAGTAGCAGATTGAGCAGTACCATTTGCAGAGGTTGTTGGATCTGAATAAATGTAAGCAACAGCTTCATTGTTTGCAGTAGAAACACCTGAAATCAAAATACGCTTAATTACTAGGGTTTTTCCTGATGCATTTGGATTCTTTAAGAATAAAGCAGGAGTTTCTGTACCACCAGTAGGTAAGTTAAAATCAAATGATGTTGTAAAAACCTGATTCTGTTGAGCTGCATATCCATCAGGACCTTGAGTTACATTAGTATCTACAGAACGTGTTGCTGAAACAGCTGTAGATGTAATGGCATTTCCTGAACCATCATACATGTCAACTTTTAATTGACCATTTGTATCCGTTGCAAGAGTACGTAAATTAGTACCATCTGATCCACCAACTTGAGTAGTACGTGGGGCAACAGCTGAACCAGTGGTTCCACTTGACGCCTGTACAACTGGTAAATAATTTGTTCCAGAAATAACTTGTACTGGTCCAACGGTAGCATTAGCACCATCAACTACTTGGGACTTCTGAGAACCATTTGTTTGATTAGCAGAAGTTGAAGCACCAGTAGGCAATGAAACTGTGCCAGAGATATTATTGATATTCCATGTACCTGACTGAGAAGCAGGAATAGCTGACTGATCAGATGATAACACGACTGGTGTACTATTAGCCATGGTCTTTTGACCAAGTGTATTGATTCTTGCTGTAAATGTAGCATCGGCCAATCGAGTTGAAAGAGTTGTTTCAGTTGCAGCTCCTGTAGGAAGTGAAATGGTTCCACTAATATTATTAATGTTCCATGTTCCTGATTGAATTGCTGCTACTGAATCAGATCCACTTGCCAACGTCCAGGTACGACCAGTTGTCCATACTCCACTTTGAGAAACTGGTATAACAGTTTGATCAGATGCCAACACAACAGGTGTTGAATTGGCCATCGTTTTTTGTCCA
>Ga0068871_100003754_pt1 | contig 10458 bp, 5 predicted proteins | sample KBSMisM72_FD_72750 | JGI IMG/M metagenome (GOLD analysis project Ga0068871, IMG submission 72750) | Miscanthus rhizosphere microbial communities from Kellogg Biological Station, Michigan, USA - KBS Miscanthus M7-2 | ecosystem: Host-associated > Plants > Roots > Rhizosphere > Soil ...
CGTTATGAAGGCGATCCTTCTGTGGCGCAGTGCCGCCAGATGCTGCACAGCTTGGCGGATTCCACGCTGATAATCAACCGTAAGATGGGAGCCTCCAAAAAAGGAAGAATCTGCATCAACCAAGACAAGTGGCACCTTGCGATCCTGCAACTGACGCAAGGCCTTTTCGCTCATTCCTGATGTCAGGACGGCCACGCCATCGACCCTCCTTTCGATCATGCGGCGAACCGACGTTTCCATTCGTTCGCGGTCATGCCGGGTTGAAACCAGAAGAATCTCGTAGTTGAGTTCTACTGCAGCATTCTCAAAGGACTGAATGATTTCGGGGAAAAAGGGATTGGTGAGGTCGGAAACAATCAGTCCCAGAATCTGTGTTCGTCCCGAAACCAAGGCACGGGCCAGCTTGCTCGGGTGGTAGCCCATTTGCGATGCCACCTTCCAGACCCGTTTGGCGAGTCGTGGATGAACGGTGGGAACGCGGTTAAGGGTCCGAGACACTGTTGCGCATGATACCCTTGCCCGTTTCGCGACTTCGTGAATACTCATTCCCGAATTTGATCGGTTCCTGGTTGGCGGATACGGCGTCATTCTCAACTTGACGTAGCAGGGTGCCTGTACTAACTCCGCCACCTGGTGCGCGGCAGAGAACTCCCGTGCGCCCGCATCGGCGACAGGTGGAAACAGGTGCCATGGCGCCCGCTGGGAGCTCTTTGGTAGTAGCAGCCGGGGTGAATCCTCGCAAACGCGCGACCCATTGTCAAGTAAAATGAACTGAGAAAACCCAGTACTAAATTGTTTTAGATGTAAATGGGAAAGACGAACCGGCCCTAAAAGTCATTGTGCGTCCTGTGTTCCGAGCACGTTTTCGACGCTAAGGTTACAATCGCGGGCTTGGCAGTGCTAGGTACGGCGATCGACTAGCAGCTGAGCGGCGGACTTGAGCAGAGAATATGGGCATGTGGAAGCGAAGTCACCGTGAGGTTGGGGGCATCCCATTTTTTTGTGTGGCAGAATAGGTAAGACTGGTTTCAAAATTATTGGCGTTTCTCGGTGTCACCTGTTCCCTTGTACTGGGCGTGTTTAGGATACGGGCACAGGGGGCGTGTCCTACCTGGAAACGGAGCATACGCACCTGAAGTTAGCCCTGTCGTCTGGCTGAGGCTGTTTATCCTTCATTGGAAGATCAAGATACGGCGGTGGTTCTTCGGGTCCGGCGTCCACGCTGCCACGCTGGCAAGCGGGGCGCGTGCAAAGAACCCTTGCAGCCGTGAAAACCCCGGAAGATTCGGCCAAGCTGTCGGGGCCTGGATTTTCTTTCCGCGCAAGCCTTCCTCAACGCGGCAATGATGACAGTTGCCCTCGCGTGCGACTTTTCTTCGGTCGCCTTGGAAGACATGTGATTCCCTTCTTCAGTTACCGAGCCGATGAGCATGGGCACGTTCGATGTTGTCATGAACCCAGCGAAGCGCCGACACCAGATCCGTCATGCCAACATTGCGGGATCTTCATAGGCAGGGCCGCCGATTTCGGAGACATCGAAGAAACCGAGGATATTCAGGCGGTGATTGACAGAGACTCGCACAACCTCGTAGTGCCGCGCCATCTGCGCGCCCCTCCTGCGAGGGCACTTCGTAAGAAGAGCCGAAGCTGAATCCTCCGCCATGCATGTAAAACCTGGGCAGAAATCAGACCCCAAGGATGTGGCGTAGCCTGGTTCCGCACTCATCCCTATTCGGGCAATGCGTATTGGCCATCAATGTGGAAATGACCGGTGACACAGGGGGCTCCCGTGTCAGGCTGGCCGCCACCGACGCTAATGGTGTAGTCTCCTGGAGCGATGATTGGATTGCCGTCTTCAGTCACCATGCCCAAGTCGCGCTGCTTCAACTCGAAATGAACTTTCCGGCTTGCGCCCGGATCGAGATGAATTCGCGCAAATCCTCGAAGAGCGATGAGGGGTGCACCCTTAACCGGCGGGAATTTGAGGTATAGCTGAACTACTTCATCGCCTGGGACGTTTCCCGCGTTGGTCACAGTTACATCAGCCCCGAAAGGTTGTCCTGCAGCGATGCCCTCTGCCGGCAACTGGAGGTTGCTATAGCTGAATTTCGTGTAGCTGAGCCCATAGCCGAACGCATAGAGAGGCTTGCCGGTGAAATAGCGATACGTGCGGTTCGCCATTCCGTAATCTTCGAAGTGGGGCAACTGGTCAACTCCCCTATAGAACGTAACAGGTACCCGGCCGGCAGGATTGTTTTTTCCGCTAAGGGTTGCAGCCACCGCCCCGCCGCCCTCTTCTCCGGGGTACCATGCGTCGAGGATGGCGTTGGCATGCTCGTTGATCCAGTTGACGGCGAGAGCGCTGCCATTCATGAGAACGACGACGACCGGTTTTCCGGTCGCGGCGACGGCCTCCACCAGATCTTCTTCAGGCTGAGGAAGATCGATGCTCGTGCGATCTCCGCCGAGGAAGCCGGGTTCGCTAACCGGCATCTCCTCGCCCTCGAGCTGACTGGTGATTCCTACGACGGCGATGACAACATCGGCCTTGTTCGCGGCGGCTACCGCTTCAGGTGAAGGAGCGCTGCTGTATTTGGTCCAAAAGAGTTCGGAATAGGGCTTGCCGTTCCTGGTCCCATAGGAGATTTCGAGCGCGACCTTACGGCCCTTTTCGAGGTGAACGCGGCCCGCGCCTGATGCCACTCCTCTTGTGCCACCGCCGATCGCGGCTGCTACTTGCTTGCCATCGACCGTAAGCCTGCCGAATCCCGCGCAGCGAATGCCGAGGAGAAAGTCGCCAGACTCCGAAGGCGTAAGGAACCCAGACCATTGCACGCCGAAGGTCTTCCTTCCCGCGATTTCTTTTGGGAGATCGTTTTCGGTGAGCTTGACGTTCGTCTCCGTACGGCTGACCAGTGGAGCGGGCGGAGCGCCTTGACCGGGCTCTCCTCGACGCATGCTTTCGTTGTAGTCGGTTTTAAGTCCGGGCTTGCCATCTGGACTGGTCAGAAGGGCATTCGGTACGGGAGTTCCATCAGCGCGAAGGAACTGCGTCCCGGGGACGAAGGTGATATTAGCATTGGGAAACTCAGCGCGGAGCCCATCAAGTATAGAGACGATATGAGTGGGCTGACCCGCATAATTTCCAAGGAGCGGTCTGGTCTGATCGGCAAGAGGCCCAACCACGGCGATCTTGCGGATTCCCGGCTTTAGCGGAAGAAGGCCATCATTTTTCAGCAGGACCATCGACTCATTGGCCAGCTTGCGGGCGTGTGCGCGATGTTCCGTACTGTCGAGTTCCTTCTCGTCGATCTTCGTGTAAGGAACCATTTCAGGCGGATCAAACATGCCTAGCTTGATCCGTGCCGTGAACAACCGAATCAGCGCCGTGTCGAGGTCGCTTTCCGGGAGATACCCCTGCTGAACGGCATCGATGTACGCCTTATCGACCGGTTCCCCGAATCGAGAAGTGAAGGTAACGCATTCGTTGTCCATACCGCGAATCACAGAAATCGCAGCGCCTTGCGCTTGCGTTGGACGGTAGCGGTGGTTTGCGGCGACGTCTCTGACTGCGTCACAGTCGGAGACGACGTATCCTTGAAAACCCCACTTCCCTCGCAACTGATCTTGCAGCAGGTACTGGTTCGCGCATGCCGGCTCGCCGTTGATCGCGTTGTAGGCGCACATCACCGATCCGGCTTTGCCTTCTACGACAGCGGCGCGGAAGGCGGGCTCGTAGGTATCCACCTCGTCGTGCTTACTGACGTCCACATCAGTGAAATGGCGCGTTGGTTCTGGCCCGCTATGCACAGCGAAGTGCTTCGGTGTCGCAATGGCGAGGTAGTACTTGGGGTCATCGCCCTGCAATCCGGTCACGTAGGCAACTCCCATGCGGCCTGTGAGGAAGGGGTCCTCGCCGTAGGTTTCTTGTCCACGGCCCCAGCGTGGATCGCGGAAAATGTTCAGATTGGGCGACCAGAAATCTAGGCCCCCCATGATGCCGACGTGCCCCTCGCGCACGTTTTGTACGTGCTTAATGCGGCCCTCAATGCCAATCTGCGCGGCCATGGTGTGAATACCTGGCACGTCGAACGTCGCCGCGAGCCCAATCGGCTCGGGATATTCAGTCACTCCCTCGTTGATCACTCCGTGCAGGGCTTCGCTCCACCATTGGTACGCACGAACCTTTAGCCGCGGGATGGCAGCTGAATTGTTCTGCATCTGCGAAGCTTTCTCCGCCAGGGTCATACGCCGAACCAGGTCCGTTGCGCGCTGCTCGGGTGAGAGCTGGGGATTCAGGTAGGCAGGATTCTCAGATTCCTGCGCAACGGCATTTTGCAAGGCTGCCCCTACGGAGAGCGCTCCCACACAAATAACAATCCCCTCGACGATTCGCATCATGCGGCGTTTCATGTTGTTCTCCATTCTGAATACGAATTCTGGCACTTTCGACTGCGCTGTTTTGTGTAATCCCGTGCTCAATCCGGCCTGGCGCTCCGTTTTGCCAAGCCGGTTCGGTACGGCGAGTGGATCGTAGGTCATGCCATCGGCCCCTGACGCCGGTGTCTAGTTGTTTCGCAAGGGATCGACGATACAAAGGCTAACGTGAAGCAGACAAGTGAAATGAATCGCGCTATTCTTCATGCTTTGGTATCAGCGTCCACGTTTCTGTCATCAGCAGCTGGGTGCTGAAGGCTAACACTGCTGACGGCTCGTCGAAGAGAAGACGGCAGCATACCTCACATCGGGAAAATGACTTCCGTCTTTGCCTCAATGATCACCAATATCGATGCCTAAAGAGTGGGGCAGATAAATCGAACTGCCATTATTGCAGCGGCTACTCTCTTGCCGGCCGGCGTAGTTGAACCCAGAAGCACCCTGCATGACGAGCCAAAGCGCACCAGGAACTCAGAGTCAAAATTGACACCTAGGAAACTGCGCAGCCTGTGCCGCCTTACGAATACAGCATGTTCATCGAACATCTCGGCGCGCTCATTTATCGCAGCCTGTGGTCCGAGATGCTTGATGACCTCAAGTTCTTCTTTCCAATCAAGCCGAGGAGTCCACGGTGGCTGCACTCGCACTGGGCGGCCCTTCCGCAATATGCAATTGTCCCACCCTTGACGCGCACCTTGCGACAGGGTGGAGATTCTGATTCTTAACTCAATGAGATTTTTCGAATCCACCCTTCAGCGGCACCAGCGAATATACAACGTATGTTTAGGACAGAAACAGACGTTCCCAGCAAACATGGAGTCCGTTCCTCGGCCAACTATCTACCGGGGAGCAATTCATTAATTGCGAGGACATAAGTCGTCACCTTGTTGAGTTTGATGTTTGAGCGCGAAGAAACAAGAACAACCGAGCCGTCTGCGCCGCTCGCTGATTTTATATTCTTCATTAGAACCCGTTTCTTAGAGATGATCGATGCTGGCGCACCCGCGTTCATACCATTGTCCTGCTGAGTCGACAACTTCTGAGCCGGATTCGGTGGATCGGTGGTATCGACGGTGGGATCGACTCCGCCCCAATTCCTTTTTTCGCCCGGCGGAACATAGGAGAGGTCCGGGGGAGCCATCGGCGCCGGCGGATAATACCACGCGGTCATATAGAACTTGAATTTCGCCCCGCCATTTTTCCATTGCGCCGAATCCATGCGAATCGCAAGCCTGGATGGAGAATTTTCTGATTTCGCCACCGACTCGATTACCTCGCCCAAAATCACCGCTCCCCGAGGAAGCACTCCGCCCTCAATCATCGTGCCGATCACCAGCCGCGCTTCAACCTTTGTTCCCACGGCTGTCTTTCCGGCTTCTACATTTTGCCGCAGGGTAATCGGCAGTTCGCATTCGACACAACCGTGGGCACTGCTCGTCCCAGTGCCTGCAGGTAAAGAGGCTCCAGCCCCCGCTACCTTCTGATCCGTGGGAGCTTGAGCTAGAAGAACAGCTGAGCCGAGAACAATCGCGCATGCCGCACGACCTGCTGCTTTGATTTTGCGAGACATCACTCCTCCTTGAGCGAGCGCGTGCGCGGGAAAGTATACTGCGTCTATGAACTCTAGTTGTCGCCTGCCGCAATCCATTTTTCATCGCGAACAGCTGCTGGCGGCACCCTGGAGATATTGGGCGACTGTTCGGCGACGCGCAGCCCGCCGCCGAGGGCGAGATCAAACATCGACAGATCAAACATCGAACCCTTGGGTAGCTACAGCATGAAGCGGGCGATCGCGAGCGCTTCATGCTCGCGTTTTCCCAGATCATCGCGAGCATTTGATGAGCGGCTCGCTGGCGAGCGACCATCATGGCCATGCGGCTTGGGCTCATTTGTCTGCATGTTGGAAATTTCGTTTCTTTTTAGTAACTAATCGCACCACTATCGGGTACGCGTGGCGCCGCGCCGAGATTTTCCCTGCAATTCGATATCTCTCGCTTAATCGGCCCGGACGAGAGGAAAAGTATCAATGATCTCTTTCATGTCCTCCGCCGATAACGGCTGCTGCAGCACCATGAGCTGATAGCGGACAAGGTCGAAAGGGAGCGCAGCCAAGCGAGGCGTAAGCTTCTCAGCAGCGACTTCTCCGCGTCGAATCCCGCGGGCTAGAATTTCCGCCCAAAAAAACCAACAGCAAGGAGCTACAAACGAAGAGCTATAAGCTGTCTGCAAACAAATGTTCAACCGGGCTTGATATTTCGAATCTGAGCTTACTTTGCCGGCGATTCGATGGCAGCCAAAACGTAGGTCGTCATCTTATACAACTTGATGTTGTCATGCTGGGACACAAGATCGAGCCCGTTATCAGGCACAGGCTCCATCACTACATTCTTCATCGGGACCGGTCGGCTAGAGAGCGTCAGAATATTTGGCATGGCTTCCTGGACCGCCTCTGAGTTGCCGCCCGCAAATGATGGTTGCGACATCGGGGAAGATGAGGACTGGTTGGGTCCATTCGTGGTTCGGGAGCTCGGGTCAGGAGACTCAGTCGGCGGCCCCTGAGTGGATTGGCTGACCATCGGGTAGTACAGAGGCATGAGATAGGCCTTCATCATGCAAGTGGATTCATCCTTCCACTTCGCATTCTCCATCCGAATTCCCAACCGGGATGGAGCGGTGGCGCTTTTCCGCACCGACTCAAAAACCACTCCCGTGACCACAGCATTGCGAGGAATGACGAGGCCATGGAACGTGGTCGCAACTGCGAGTTTCCCTTGCACCTTAGTTCCCACTGGGGTCTTCCCGGCCTCGACGCTCTGCTGCAGAACCACGGGGAATTGCCGCAGAACTTGAGAAGAAGAAGCGGCGGGCGTCTGCTGGGCAATCGCAGCAGCGGAACAGACCCCGATGATGGCCGCGTGGACGACCAGTCCTCGACTAAACATGTAATTGAACTCCTTGAAGCAAAAAAGACCGCTCGCACCTGATTGGATGCGAGCAGTCTAACAGATCGAACTGTAAAAACCCTGTCATCCCGCTCGCACACTGTGTGCGAGCGGGACTAAGGTCAAATTCAGGTTAGAAGTAAACCTTCCCGGCGAGCTGGATGATTCTCGCAGGGTAGGCCGACGTGAACTGGCCGAAGGTACCCTGACCGAAGTTGTTGTTAACGTTCTGGAACTGGGTGTGGTTAAAGGTGTTGAAGCTTTCCAAACGAATCTGCAAGCCGCTCGTCTCCGTGAAGGCAAAGGTCTTGAAGAGAGAGAGGTTCCAGTTGTCGCGTCCCGGTCCACGCAGGGCGTTGTGGCCGAGATTGCCAAAGGTCCCAGCCGACGCGACGCTAGTGAAGGCTGCGGGATCGATGTACAGGATCTTCTGCGGGCCGACAACCTGGTGTGTATATCTGATTTTGCCGGTTAAGTCAGGACGGTTGCCATTCCCAACGACGTCGTTAGCAATAGGCGTCGTGTCGTTGATGTTAACTGGCAATCCGGACACGATTGTGATAATCCCGGAGACCTGCCAGCCGCCCAGCGTGGACTTCAAAATTCGGCTGGAGCTGCTGCGCAGTACCGGGATGTCATAGATGAAGTTGGCGGAAAAGTTGTGGGTCCGGTCGAAGAGGCTGGGCCCGAGATCGTACCGCCATCCTAAATACGGGTTTGTAACAGCGTTCAGGTCCTGACCGCTGCCACCGGTGGATGGATCGATGGAGCGCGACAGAGTGTAGTAAGCGCGAAGCTGCAGGTCCTTGCTGAATTGCGAGTTCAAATCAATCTGCAGTGAGTTGTAGTGGCCATTCGCCTCGTTCTGCGCCATGTTCAGGTGTCGGAATCCCTTGTATGGCAGAGTCGACGTCGCCGTGTATTGAACGGCATTTGTATCCACCAGCGGGAGCTCGGCCAGCGAAGGCAGGTTGATGTTGCGATAGTCGTTCAGGTGCCGGTTCACATTGCCCACGTAGGAGGCAGACAGAACCGTCTTCGGGCCAAACGCGTGCTGAATCCCAGCGCTGTACTGAGTGCTGGTTGTTGGCTTGTAGTTATTGATAGCCAAGCCACCTGGGTTAAGATCCGCCGGCTTAATGGTCGCGAAGGTGGGTGGGGCGCCGGTCGAAAGCAGAGTATTCGGATCCTGCAGCTCCACGCCGCTCGCGCCCGCGTTCAGACTAAAGGGGATGTTTGGACCGGCATTGTACATGTCGTTGCCTTGAATGCGCTCGTACATAATGCCAAGTCCGGCGCGAACGACCGTCTTGCCACTACCGGTCAGGTCGTAAGCAAAGCCGAGCCTCGGGCCGAAAGTCGCCCAGTAATTGTCTACTAAGCCTTTCGGCACGCCGTTCTGTCCGGCAACGCCGATTCCGTTTAGGTACAGAGGAACACCCGCCAAGGCACCACTCCCCGCGGTAACGCCAGGACTCTGGAGGCCGCCGCAAGCAGGATCCGGGTCTCCCGTGCTGCATACGTTCCCTGCGGTATCAATCGTGGCAGCTTGAGCTGGATCATAGAGATTCGGATAGAAGTTACCCATTTTATTGTTAACTTCGTAGGCGTGAGGTATGCCATCCCAGCGCAGGCCGAGGTTCAGAGTCAACCTGTTATTCACGCGCCAGTTGTCCTGTACATACGCCGCCCATGAAACGTTAGGCCACGTGCGTACGTCTTGAATGGCAAGCTCGCTATAACCGTTGGCGGTGCCAAGCAGGAAATCGGCGAAGGAATTTCCAGTGTACGTACCGTTGAAGTTAAACGCACCCTGGGTAGTTCCGAAGAGTTGCTGCTTCTTCTTGTAGAGCGACCAGCTTCCACCCATTTTTAGCTGGTGCGCGCCTTTGGTCCAGGAAACGTCATCCCGGATCTGATAGCCATTGGCGGCGTTGACCCACGGCCAGCTGGAGATCTCGAAATTCGCCCCGAATGGGTTTCCGAGGTCGATGTTGGGTATGCGATTCATGGGATTCGGGCCCGTGAAGAAGCGCGTATTGCTGAAGTCGCATGGCGTGCTGCAAGAAGGAAGCGACAGGCTCGTCATGCCGGTAGCGGGATACGGAGTGATGTTAATGCGGTTCCCGTTGTAGTTAAAGGCCATTTCATTGAGCAGGGACGAGCTGATGGTATGCGTGGCGTGAACAACGGCGCTGTACCCTGGATTGTTGAAGGTGTCTCCAACTGTGGGCAAATTGTCGCCGCTCCACTGGCTCGTAGCGTACCCCTGGGAAACTTGCTCGGCGATGAAGTGTCCGAACACGGAGAACCTATCGGAGAAGTTTTGGTCGATGCGGACCATCTCCTCCTTCAGATTTGTTTTAGCGTCGGCGCCGCCGCGGAACTGGCCCTGGCCGTTGGCGATACCGGTGGTGGGTGGCGGCAAAAAGCCAGTGCCTAGGAGAGCAGCCGCGTTCGGGTTAATCATGCAGGCCGGGATCACATTGCCAGGGAATGGCGAACCTTGCACGACTCCGGCTGGCGCAACCCCGCCCGGGCAGTTAGCAAACAACACAGAAGGAGCTACTGCGCTCGGGACTGTTATCGTAGGAGCCGAGCTGAAATCGCCACCGTACGTCGCGGTATCAGGAACCGTTACGTTGCTTGACCCGCCTTCCAGGTATTTGCGCCACTCCATGTTGTAAAAGAAGAACGTCTTGTTCTTGACGATGGGGCCGCCGACATTGAAGCCAAAGATGTTCCAGCGCAATTTTTGCTTACTGGCTTGGACCGACTTCGGGAAGAAGTAGTTGCGAGCATCGTAGGCGTCGTTGCGGTTGATCTCCCATGCCGAGCCATGGAATTTGTTAGTACCGGACTTGAGAACCATGGTGACGGTTCCAGCTGAAGAGAGCCCGAAGTCTGCGCCGTAGTTGGACGTCAATTGGCGCATCTCGGCGATACCCTCGGTCGAAGGCGCAGTGGTCACGCAGCCTCCGCAACCGCGGTCGTAGTTCTCACCGCCGTCCAGCATGAAGACATTGTGGGCGGTGCGCTGGCCGTTGAAGCTGACGCCCGTGTCGCCTCCCACCGCGAG
>Ga0068871_100003756_pt1 | contig 10457 bp, 11 predicted proteins | sample KBSMisM72_FD_72750 | JGI IMG/M metagenome (GOLD analysis project Ga0068871, IMG submission 72750) | Miscanthus rhizosphere microbial communities from Kellogg Biological Station, Michigan, USA - KBS Miscanthus M7-2 | ecosystem: Host-associated > Plants > Roots > Rhizosphere > Soil ...
CCGGTGCCGACGATCACCGGCGATCGCGAGGTCTTCCCGAAGATCGAGATGTGCCGCCAGTTCGCGAACGGCCTCCTGCCGCGCCATCACGACATCCGTCGGAGCTCGCGTCAGCAGCCAGCCGGCGAGCGTCGACAGGCCGAGCTCGGTGCGCGCGACGGAGATGCGCTGAAACAGCGAACCATGGCCGACCACGTCCAGGTCCGACGCGTAGAGGTGCTCACCGTTGAGAAACTCGGCGCCGTCGTCTCCCTGGCCGACCCAGCGGTCGTCCAGCCGGTCAAGGCCCTGTTTATAGAAAGCGATCGCACGATTGAGTCGGCCGATTCGTCTTTCCACCTGCTGAAGGCGGCGCCCAACCCCGATTAACACGCCGACAGGGACGATCAGCCACCAGGCGGAGAACCACCGCCCGATGAATGCTGCGACGACGACGCCGACCGTGAGCAGGAAGAGGGCAATCCGAGTGTTGCCGATGTTGATGTGACGGCGCTCTTCGAGGGCCAGCGCCGCCCGACGTTCGGCGAACCTGGCGGCGTAGCCGTCGCGCGGAGCGGTGGATGAAGGCATACTATCGCGCCGCGATTAACGCCATCGCTCGAGCCTCGAGCTTCCTCAACTCCTCTTCGAGATGCCGCCGCGCCACTTCGAGCTGCTCGTCGTCCGCCTCCGCTGCGACACGAAACGGCGTCCCGACCACAAGAGCCACCGTCGAAAACGGCTTGGGAATCTGTGTCTGGTCCCAGCTGTTGACGGTCCAATGACGGTTGGCTTCGAGGTGGAACGGGAGCACCGGATGACCGGTCGCCTTCGACAGCCACACGGCGCCGGGCTGCGCCACGCGTGCGGGACCGCGTGGGCCGTCGAGCGTGAATCCCGTTGGCTTCCCCGCCTCTACCTCGTGCTTCATCTGGACGAGCGCTTTGGCGCCGCCCCTCGACGTCGAACCGCGAGCCGTGCCGTAGCCGAACCGCTCGATGATCCCCGCAATCCACTCGCCGTCAAAGTTCTCGCTCGTGATGACGACGATGCCACGATGTTTGAAGTAGATGGTCGCCGGGAGGATGCGGCCGTGCCAGAACGCCATGATCGGCTGATGGCCGCCGAGCACGACCTCGTCGTAATGCTGAAGCCCTTCGACGCGCCACGTGAGCGTGGCGCCGAGCGCGGCGCAGATGCGATAGCCGACCATCGAGATCGCCGCCGCCTCGGCACGCTTCAGCGGCGACGACCTCCAGTCGCTCATGACACCCGCTGTCGATCGCGAACGAACGTCATGAGGTCGACGAACTGGACGTCGTTGGCCGGCGCGCTCGTCTGCGCGCCTTTGAGCATGATCGAGCAGAACGGGCAGGCGGTGACAACCGTGTTGGCGCCTGTCGCCGTCAGCTGTTTGAACCGCACGTCGCTGATGCGGCTGCCGGGCTCTTCTTCTTTGTCGGCGAACAGCAGTCCGCCGCCGGCGCCGCAGCAATAGGGGTTGTCGCGGTTGCGTTCCGGCTCGTGGATGTCGGCGCCGAACTTGGCGAGCAGCTCGCGCGGCTCGTCGACCTTGCCGGCGTAGCGGCCGAGATAACACGGATCGTGAAACGTCACCACGCCGTCGCCCTTCGACACCGGCGCCTCGTCGCGGAGCAACTCAGCCACGAAGACGGACGAATGCACGATCTCGACGTCGTAGCCGAACTTCCGGTAGTCCTCGCCGATCGTCTTCACGCAGTGCGGACAGGAGGTGAGGATTTTCTTCGGTCCTGCGGCTTTGAGGTCCTCGATGTTCGCCCGCGCCAGCTCCTGAAACATGTACTCGTTGCCGGTGCGCTTGGCGGGATCCCCGTTGCACTGCTCTTTCGACAACACGCCGAATCGCACGTGCTTGGCGCGCAGGATCTCGAACAGCGATCGCAAGGATTTCTGAAAATCCGCTTCGAAGGCTCCCGCACAGCCAAGCCACACGAGGACGTCGTGCTTCGACGGGTCGAAGATCTCGAGCGATGCCGCGGCGACGAACTTCTGCCGCTGGTCGTAGCCCAAGCCCCAGATGTTCTTGCGGCGCTCGAGGTTGTTGAACATCCCCGCGAGGTAGTCCGGCGCCTCGCCGTTGCTCACCAGACCGCGGCGCGATCCGATGATCATCGGCACGTGCTCGATGCCAACGGGACACTGGTTTTCACAGGCGCCGCAGGTGGTGCACTGCCAGAGCTCCTTCTCACCGAGGACGGCGCCCAGCTTTGCGTCGGGCGGGCCGGCCAGCAGCGCCTCCTGTGCCCGCAGAATCAGGGCCTTCGGGTTGAGCGCCTTGCCCGCGCCAAACGCGGGACAATTCACCTGACATCGCCCGCACTCGACGCACGTGAACGCGTCGAGCACGGTTTTCTTCGGCAGGTCTTTGACGGTCTCGAGTCCGACCTCCTCCTTCTCGAAGTCGAGGTTCGGCACACGTCCCAGTTCGAGCGACTTCAGGAATACGGTCACCGGCGACAGCACGAGATGCAGGTGCTTCGATGCCGGAATCAGCGCCATGAACGCGAGAATCACCAGCATGTGCGCCCACCAGTTGACGCGGCCGGCGAGCGTGTCCTCGTCGAGATTGAAGCCGAGCAGGAACGTCATCATCAGCGTCGCGATAAAACACGCGATGACGATGGACTCGAGCGACACGCTCGTGCCAAGTGCCTTCGGCCGGAACACGGCGCGGCGCACGAGCAGAAACAGAATGCCGCCGAGAACGGCCGTCGCAAACGGCACCAGCACCACGCGGTACGCGAAGAACCAGCGCGTGTCCGTCAGATCGACGATGCCGAGCCCGCGAAGGAATTCGACGCCCGTGTAGCCCGCGAACGCGATGAAGCCCCAGAAGACGAACGCGTGCGCGAGGCCGACGATGGGCCGCTCGCGAATCGTCCGCACCTGCAGCAGCACGTCGACCAGAAAACGGCCCACGTGTCCTGGGAGATCGTCGAGGTCGAACTGTCCGGGGGCGGCGGCGATGAGCCGGACGCGCGTCGCGACTTGCACTGCGAAGGCGCCGACGAACGTCAGGAAGAAGACCCAGAAGACCAGCGTCTGCACTGGCCTCTATCTTATTGCTTGAGTGCGTCGATCATGGCCGGGACGATCTCGAACAGATCGCCGACGATGCCGTAGTCGGCAATCTCGAAAATCGGCGCGTCGGGATCCTTGTTGATGGCGGCGATCGTCTGCGACCCCTTCATGCCGACCAGATGCTGGATCGCGCCAGAAATGCCGAGCGCGAGATAGAGCTTCGGCGCGACCGTCTGTCCCGAGCTGCCGACCTGACGCTCCATCGGCAGCCATCCGGCGTCGCAAATCGGGCGGGAGGCGGCGAGTTCGGCATGGAGCGCGTCCGCGAGCTGCTGAGCGATCGGGAGCTTGTCCTGTTCCTTGATCCCGCGCCCCACCGACACAATCCGCTCCGCCTGGGAGAGGTCGACGGCCTGGCGCGCCTCCTGGAACGGCGCCTCGGGCTTCTGGCGAATCGACGCCGCGTCGACAGCGACCGTCAACGCTCTGACAGCCGCGGGCGACGGCCCCTTGCGCGCGCTGTCGGCGCGAAACGATCCGATTTGCGTCGTGACGACATGCGGCGCCGGCCCCTGCGGCACGACATCAGCAGTGAGTTTGCCTTGAAACATCGGGCGAACGAACCGCGGCTCGTGGCTCGAGGCTGGCGGCTCGGTTTTAATGGCCGTCACGTCGGTGATTAAGGCGCGGTCGAGCCGCGCGGCGAGTTTGGGCGCCAAGTCGCGCGTCTGATACGTGTGCGGCAGGAAGACGAGGGACGGTTTCAGCTGGTCGATGGCCTGAGCCAGCGCCGCGGTAAAGCCGTCGGGCGTGTACGGCTCGAGCGCCGCAGCGTCGATCGTGACGACCTCCTGCACGTCCGCGGCGGCGACTTCCGCCGCCACCGCAGCAACCCCGCTGCCGACGACCGCGACGGTCAACGGCTCGCCAAGCTGCTGCGCGGCGGCGATCGACTCCCACGTCGCGCGATTGAGCTTGCCTCCGCGCTGCTCAGCGATGACGAGAATCACTGGCGATCCCTATAGCCACGAAGACACGAAGAACACGAAGGTACACGAAGCAGATCCCGTACATCGAAGTCTTCGTGCGTCTTCGTGTCCTTCGTGACTTCGTGGCAAAGCTCAGATAACACGCGCTTCCTCACGCAGTCGTCGCACGAGTTCTTTCGCGGCCGCAGCGGGTGCGCCTTCGATGAGCTGTGTCTTCTTCGTCTTTTCAGGCGCGTAGAGCGCGACAATCTTCGTCTTTGGAGCGGCGGCGGCCAGCGGGACGGCCTTAATCTCTTTCTTCTTCGCCGCCATGATGCCCTTGAGCGTCGCGTAGCGCAGCTGGTTGATGCCGCTCTGAATCGTGAGCACGGCCGGCAGCGGCATGCTCACCCACTGAAACCACCCGCCTTCCAGCTCGCGTTTCACGCGCAGGGTCGGCGGCGCCGCCTGCACGTCCATGACGATCGTCGCGTGCGGCAGGCCCAGCTTTTCGGCGAGGATGACGCCGGTCTGACCGAAGCCTTGATCGTCGGATTGTAGGCCGGTGAGGACGAGGTCGAACTGCTCGGTCTTCACGGCGTCGGCGAGCGCCGACGCGACGACGAACGCATCGGCGTTTCCAGGTCCCGACATCGCGTCGCTCTGCACGTGGATGGCACGATCGGCGCCTCGCGCCAGCGCCTCGCGCAGCACCTGCGCGACGCGGGCCGGCCCGACCGAACACACGACGACTTCGCCGCCGTGCTTTTCCTTCAGGCGCAGGCCCTCCTCGAGCGCGTAGGCGTCCGGCTCGTTCATCTCGAAGGTCGCGTCCTGCTCGCGGATCCACGTCTTCGAGTCGTCCAGGCGCGGCTGCCAGTCGCGCGTTGGGACCTGTTTCAGGCAGATGGCGATCTTCATCAGATCACGAAAACGACGTTAACCGCAGAGCACGCAAAGCACGCTGAGCCATTTGTTGTCTGCGTGCTCGGCGTGCTCCGCGGTGATCGTCGTCATCCCTGAAATCTCTTGAAGAGCAGCGCGGCGTTGGTCCCACCGAAACCGAAGGAGTTCGACAGCGCGTAGTCGATTTTCATCGAGCGCGCTACCTTCGGCACGTAATCGAGGTCGCACTCGGGATCAGGACAGTCGAGGTTGACCGTAGGCGGCGCGATTTGATGATGCACTGCCAGCACCGCGATGCCGGCCTCGAGGCCACCGGCCGCGCCCAGGAGGTGCCCTGTCATGGACTTCGTCGACGACACCGCGACTTTCCTCGCGTGCTCGCCGAAGCAGCGCTTGATGGCAATGGTCTCGACGCGGTCGCCGTGGGGCGTCGAGGTGCCGTGCGCGTTGATGTAGTCGACCTCGCTGGCGTTGACGCCGGCGCTGGCCAGAGCGGCCCCCATCACGCGGTACGGTCCGTCGCCGTCTTCAGAGGGCGCCGTGATGTGGTACGCGTCGGCCGACATGCCGTAGCCGATGAGCTCCGCGTAAATCTTGGCCCCACGCGCTCTCGCGCGTTCGTATTCCTCGAGCACCAACACGCCCGAGCCCTCGCCGACCACGAAGCCGTCGCGGTCTTTGTCGAAAGGGCGGCTGGCCCTCTCCGGCTCGTCGTTGCGCGTCGAGAGCGCGCGCAGCGCCGAAAATCCGCCGACGCCCATCGGCGTGATGGCCGCTTCCGATCCGCCGGCAATCATCACGTCGGCCGCCCCGCGCAGGATGATCTCGTAGGCGTCGCCAATCGCGTGCGCCGACGCGGAGCACGCCGTGCAGGTCGCGGAGTTCGGTCCCTTGGCGCCCAGCCGGATCGAGACCTGTCCCGCGGCGAGATTGATGATGGCGGACGGAATGAAGAACGGTGAGATCTTTCGCGGGCCACCCGCGAGGAGCGCGCGATGCTCGCGCTCGATCGTGGTGAACCCGCCGATGCCCGACGCAATGAAGACGCCGGTGCGCGGCGCCTCCTCTGGCGAAATCGTCAGCCCCGCATTGCCGGCCGCGAACTGCGACGCGGCGATCGCGTACTGAATGAAGACGTCCATCTTCTTGACGTCTTTCTTCTCCACGAACGCCAGCGGATCGAAATCTTTGACTTCGCCGGCGATCCGGGTCGAGTACTCGACGTCGAATTCGTTGACATCGAACTTGGTGATGGGCCCAATGCCGCTCTTGCCGGCAAGAAGGGCCTGCCAGTTCTCGTCCGTCCCGATGCCGAGCGGCGACACCAGGCCGATGCCGGTGACGACAACCCTCCGGTGCTCTGCCATCTACTTCTTGGATTTCGCGTGCGACTCGATGTATTCGACGGCTTCCTTGACGCGCGTGATCTTCTCGGCGTCCTCGTCGGGGATCTCGATGCCGAATTCCTCTTCAAACGCCATCACGAGCTCGACGGTGTCGAGCGAGTCGGCTCCCAGATCGTCGACAAACGACGCATCCGGTGTTACTTCCTCCTCGTCCACGCCCAGCTGCTCCACGATGATGCTTTTGACTTTGTCCGATACGGCCATTCGATCCTCCCTACATGTTCATGCCGCCATTGACGGCGAGAACGTGCCCTGTAATATACGCTGCCTCGTCGGACGCAAGATAGCACGCCGCCGCAGCGATATCGTTTCCCGTGCCCAATCGACCGAGCGGAATCTGAGCCGCCCAATCCACTTGTGTTTTCTCCGCGATCGCGCGCGTCATGTCGGTGTCGATCATGCCGGGCGTGATCACGTTCACCGTGATCCCGCGCGACGCCACCTCGCGCGCCAGCGCCTTCGCAAAGCCAATCAGCCCCGCTTTCGAGGCCGCGTAGTTCGTCTGGCCGGCGTTGCCAATCTCGCCGACCACCGATCCGATGGCGATGATGCGTCCGCCCTTCTGCTTCAGCATCGGGCGCACGGCGGCCTGCGCGAGCGCGAACGTCGCCGTGAGGTTCGTCGCGATCACCGCATCCCAGTCGTCGCGCTTCATCCGCATCAACAATTGGTCGCGCGTAATGCCGGCGTTGCTCACGACGATGTCGAGGCGCCCGTGCTTCTCGACGATGTCGCCAGGCACCTTCGCCAGCGCCGCATCGTCGGTCACGTCGAGCGTGATGGCTTCCGCGCGCCCGCGGGCGCCGACAATCGCATCGGCCGTCCCTTTCGCGTTCTCGCCGCGCGCCGCGCACACGACAAAGGCGCCCTGCTCGGCGAGCTTCGTCGCGATGGCTCTCCCGATTCCCCGGGACGCGCCGGTGACGAGCGCGACTTTGTTGGCCAGAGAAAACATCGCGATTCGGTAGCGTCTGCCTTCAGGCGGACGGCCGGCTCAGGCCGGCCACTACCTCGAGAGCATTGAGATCGTCTGGGCTGCCGAAATTCACGACCGTCGCATCTCGATGAATTTTCTTCACGAGCCCGCTCAAGACCGTGCCCGGACCCACCTCAACATACGTTGTGACGCCCTCTTTCGCAAGGCGCTGCACCACGGCTTCCCACCGGACCGGCGACGACACCTGCGCCACGAGCGCCTCGATGGCGCTCCCGGCATCACGTTTCGGCTCCGCGTCCACGTTGGCGACGATGGGCACACGCGGCGTCCGCGTGGCCAGTGCGCGCAGTTCGGGCGCGAGACGATCCTCGGCCGGTTTCATCAGCGCGCAGTGGAACGGCGCACTGACAGACAGCGGAATCGCACGCTTGGCGCCGAGTGCCTTCGCGCGCTCGCCCGCGCGCGCCACGGCCGCGGCCGCGCCGGCGATCACGATCTGCCCGGCGCCGTTGATGTTCGCCGGACTGACGACCTCCCCTTGCGCCGCCTCGCGACACGCGTCCGCCACTGTGTCGGCGTCGAGTCCCAGTATCGCTGCCATGGCGCCGGTGCCGACAGGCACGGCTTCCTGCATGTACTGACCGCGGCGGCGGACGATTCGGACCGCATCCGCAAAGGTAAAGGTGCCGGCGGCGACGTTCGCCGTGTACTCCCCAAGGCTGTGGCCGGCGACAAATGCGGGTTTCGGGAAGCCCCTCGACTCGAGCAGCCGTCCTGCCGCGACGCACACGGTGAGAATCGCCGGTTGCGCGTTTTCAGTCAGCGTCAGCTGATCCTCCGGGCCATCGAAGATGACGCGGCTCAGCGCGGTGCCGAGCGCGGCATCGGCCTCGTCGAACGTCTCACGGCAAATTGGGAAGGCGTCGGCCAGAGCTTTCCCCATGCCGACTTTCTGCGAGCCTTGTCCTGGAAAAATGAGTGCGATCATGCCGGAGCCGCGGCCGAGATTTCATGGCCGACGCGTTCGATGAACCGCGTGCTGGCGAAGCGATACGCCATCGCCACGGCATTGCGAATGGCTTTCGCGCTCGATCGCCCGTGGCCGACAATGGTGACGCCGGCGACGCCGAGGAGCGGCGCGCCGCCGTATTCCGAATAGTCGACGCGCATCCGGAAATGCCGGAGCGCGCGGCGTGTGAACAGCGTGCCCACGCGATTGGTGATCGTGCTCGACAACTCTTCGCTCAACAGCCCCTCGACCAGCTCGACGAGCCCCTCGCTCGTCTTCAGCGCGACGTTGCCGGTGAAGCCGTCGCACACAATCACGTCGGCGTCGCCGCTGTAGACGTCGCGCGCCTCGACGTTGCCGATGAAGTTCACCGGCGCCGCTTTCAGCAAGCGGTGCGAGTCACGCGTCAACTCGTTGCCCTTGGTTTCCTCGTGCCCAATCGACAGCAGCCCGATTCGCGGCTTCTCGATGTCGTAGACGACGCGCGCGAACATGCTGCCCATGACCGCGAACTGCAGCAGATGCTGCGGACGGCACTCGACACTTGCGCCCACGTCGAGCAGCAGCGCCGGCCGCCGGCGCGTGGGAATGACGGCGGCCAAGGCGGGCCGATCCACGCCGTGCAGCATGCCGAACGCGCCGTGCGCGGCCATGACCGTGGCGCCCGTGTGTCCGGCGCTCACAAGGGCCGATGCCTCGCCCCTCGCCACGGCTTCCGCCGCGACCCTGATCGACGAGGCGGGTTTGCGCCGCAGCGCCAGGGAGGGCGACTCCTCCATCGCGACGACATCGGGCGCGTCGACAATCCGCACACGCGCGCGGTCGCCGTCGTGCCGCTCCAACTCCGCGCCCACAGCGTCCGCGCGCCCGACGAGCAGCACGCCGAGGTCGAAGTGACGGACGGCCGCCAGCGCGCCATCGACGATGTTGCGCGGGGCGTCGTCGCCGCCCATGGCATCGACTGCGATCCAAATCATGCAGGTTCCAGGTTCCAGGTTCCTGGTTCAAGGGTTCGCGGTTCCAGGTTCGTGGTTCGCGGTTCCAGGTTCGTGGTTCGAAGTTCCAGGTTCGTGGTTCGAGGTTCGAGGTTCGAGGTTCCAAGTTCGAGGCGCGAACCTTGAACCGTGAACCCGAACCTGGATCTCTGGAACATGGAACTTTGGAACCCCTGCAGGTTCAGTCTTCGTCGACCGCGCGTGCCTGGCGGCCTTTGTAATATCCGCAGTTGCCGCACACGCGGTGCGGCGCCTTCGGTTCATGACAGTGCGGACATTCGCCGAGGCCGGTCGCCTTCAGCGCGTCGTGCGTTCGCCGCTTGGCCGTGCGTGTCTTGGAATGACGTCGTTTGGGATTAGGCATCGTTGTCTCAGTTCTCAGTTCTCAGTTCTTACTTCTAAGTGCTCTCAACGCATCAAACCGCGGATCGTCGAAGTCGCGCTTGCAGTCGCACGTGCCCCGGTTCAGATTGGTGCCGCACATCACGCACAAGCCCTTGCAGTCGTCGGTGCACAACGGCTTCATCGGCAGCGCCAGATAAAACTGCTCGCGCATCAGATGCTCGAGGTCGATCTCGTCGTTCTGGTAGAACGCCGTCGTCAGATCGTCTTCCTCGATCTCGCGCTCGCCTTCGCCGGTGTTCTCAGTGTGCGGCTGATACCGCAAATCGAACGCGGCATCGACCGGCACCACCATCGGCTCGAGACAGCGGCTGCACGGCGTTTCGAGCGTCGTCACCGTGTGGCCCACGAGCCGGAACGTGCTCTTGTCCTTGTAGATCTCGAACGCGAGCTTCACGGGAGACGCCACTTTGAAGTCGGCGTCGGCCGCTGGCGCGCCGAACGCTTCGGGCGGGAACACCCGCTCGAAGTGCTCGTGCGGCGTCCTGATCTGGCTTAGATCGAGCCGCATGGAACCCCTAAGTATAACAATTGTTGCTAATTGGCGCGCAACGTGAGCTCGGCGCGGAGGCCGCCGAGCGGCGACGGCCGAAGAGCAATCGACCCGCCGTACGCGTCGGCGAGTTCGCGAACGATCGACAGGCCAATGCCGGACCCAGGTGCGGCCTCATCGGCCCGCGCGCCCCGCTGAAGTACCTGCTCGTGGAGCGCGGCATCCAAACCTGGGCCGTCGTCGTCGACGTTGACGAGGACGCGATCGCCGGCGGCCTCGACGGAGAGCCTCACGCGCGA
>Ga0068871_100003757_pt1 | contig 10457 bp, 8 predicted proteins | sample KBSMisM72_FD_72750 | JGI IMG/M metagenome (GOLD analysis project Ga0068871, IMG submission 72750) | Miscanthus rhizosphere microbial communities from Kellogg Biological Station, Michigan, USA - KBS Miscanthus M7-2 | ecosystem: Host-associated > Plants > Roots > Rhizosphere > Soil ...
CAACGCCTGGTCGGCGCCGCCCGGGCTGGACAAAGAGTTCATCCGGAACGCGCGGATGACGCCGGCGCTGCGGCCGCTGAAGCAGGATGTCGTCGGCGACATTTCGGGCGCGCTGTGGGTGGTGACGGGCACCATCGGCATCGTCCTGCTGATTGCCTGCGCGAACGTCGCGAACCTCCTGCTCGTGCGCGCAGAAGGCCGCCAGCACGAAATGGCGGTCCGCGCGGCGCTCGGTGCCGGCCGCTGGCGGCTGCTGCGGGAGTGGGTGCTCGAAAGCCTCGCGCTGACGTCACTGAGCGGCGTGCTGGGCATCGGCCTGACCATCGCCATTCTCCGGTTGCTCGTCGCGATCGGGCCCGCGTCGCTGCCGCGGCTCGACGAGATCGCCGTCGATCCGATCGTGCTCCTGTTCGCCATGGCCGTCTCCATCCTGTCTGGCCTGTTGTTCGGCGCGATCCCCGTGCTCCGGCGTTCCGGACGGAATGTGACGCCGGCGCTCGGGGGATCCAGCCGGACATCGACCCACAGCCGCGATCGGCACCGGGCGCGGCAGACGCTCGTGGTCGTGCAGGTCGCGCTGGCGCTCGTGCTGCTCGTCGGTTCCGGGCTGATGATTCGAAGCTTTCTCGCCCTGCGCGCGGTCGACGCGGGGTTCACGGGCGCGGATCGTCTTCAGCTGGTGCGCATCGCCATCCCCGAGACGCAGATCGAGAACCCGGAGCGCGTCGTTCGCATGCAGAGCGCCATCCGCGACGCCGTCGCGGCCATCCCGGGTGTGTCGGCCGCGGCGTTCACGAGCTCCGCTCCGATGGAGCCGTTCAACAGCAACGACGTGCTCATCGTCGAGGGCAAGACCTACAGGGAAGGCGAGTTCCCGCCGATTCGGCGGTTCAAGTTCGTGTCGCCGGGCTTCTTTCGGACGCTTGGCATCCGGCAGATTGCCGGGCGTGACCTGACCTGGACGGATCTCTATCAGCGCAAGGCGATCGCGGTCGTCTCGGAAAACCTGGCGCGGGAGCTCTGGCGGGATCCGGCCGCGGCTGTCGGAAAGCGCATCCGCGAGAACCCCACCGGTCCGTGGCACGAAATCGTCGGCGTCGTCGGCGACGTGCACGACGATGGCCTGCATGAGGCGGCGCGGGCGACCGTCTACTGGCCCATGCTCATCGACAATTTCTGGGGCAACCCGGTCCAGATCCAGCGGGCGGTCACCTTCGCGATCCGCAGCGATCAGGCGGGCTCGGACGTGCTCCTGAACCAGGTGCGCCGGGCGGTGTGGAGTGTCAACGCGGGCCTTCCGCTGGCCCAGGTCCGCACGCTCAAGACCGTCGTGGATCGATCGCTGGCGCGGACGTCGTTCACCGTGGTCATGCTGGCGATCGCCGGCGGCATCGCGCTCATTCTTGGCACGGTCGGCATCTACGGCGTCATCGCGTACACGGTCGCGCAGCGCACACGCGAGATTGGTATCCGGGTCGCGCTCGGCGGGCAGGAGGCGGAGCTCAGGCGGATGTTCGTGCGGCAGGCGGTGGCGCTCGCGGCCGTGGGGGTCGCATTCGGGCTTTGCGCGGCTGCAGGGCTCACGCGGTTCATGACGTCGCTGCTGTTTGGAATCGCCCCGCTCGATGCCACGACCTACGCGGCGGTCGCGATGCTGCTGCTCATGGTGGCCGCGCTCGCCAGCTACGTTCCCGCGCATCGCGCGACGGGTGTGGACCCGGTGAAGGCGCTTCGCGCCGATTAGCGACGTACAACGCAGAGCACGCAGAGTTCGCAGAGACGACCAGGACTGATGGGCGAAGCGACGGAATCAGCGCGTTTCCGTTAACCGAATCGACTCGGCCACGTGTTGGAACGCGCCTCGAAGCGCATCAGCGTCGTTCTCCTGCGTCACCGTCATGTAGTAGAACAGGCTGCCATCCGTCAGGAACGTCGTGTAGACGTCGATGCGCTCCTGGCCGCCGAGCGGGGAAGGGTTCACGAGCGGCGTGCTGAGGGCTGAACGATCTGAAATCCGCGTCGTCTTCTGCGAGCCGGCAACACGAAGCCCCGGATTGCTCTGCGTGACGGCCTTCACCCACGCATCCGTCGCGTCCTGCAGATCGCGCGACGCGGCTTTCGCCACGCCGAACTCCACGCCGTGGCTGAACACCGTCTCGCCCTTGTACGGACCGTACCCGTTTTGCGGGACCACCTTGACGGCGCTGCTCGACGACAGGGCCGTCCAGTTGGACGGAACCGACGCCCGGAACACGTTGCCGCCGCGGATGTCGCGATACTGCGACGATGGCGGCGGCACGGGCTGCCCCGGCGTTCCGACCGCCTGAACCGATTCGCCGCCACCGGTGCTCTTCGCCTTCGCGAGATCGGCCGTCGACTTCGCCGCCGGCAGCGCGGCAAACGCCGTCTTCATCGGCTCGAACTCGCTGGCGTCGGCGGGGCTGGCAATCGCCACCAGGGTGGCTTCCTTGTTGATGTATTCCGTGCGGTTGCCCGGATTCGGATGGCTGTTCAGCCACTGCGGACCGCCTCCGCCGCCGCTCTTCGCGTCGCGCTCGATCGTCTCGAACATGTGCGCGAGCGCGCGCGGGTCGTACCCGGCGCGCGCCATGATTTGCGAGCCCAGCAAGTCCGCCTGTTTCTCGAAGTCGCGGCTGTATCGCAGGAGTACAGTGCCCAGTCCGAACTGGCTGCCTTGCGCGATGGCCGACCCGGCCGCGCCGCCGACCACGGCGCCGCCGACGACGCCGGCGATCTGGCCCAGCTGCAGCCAGGGATTCTGTGCCTTGGTCATGTTGGCGGTCCCGTGCCGCAGCAGCACGTGCGACAGCTCGTGCGCCATGACGCCCACGACCTCACCCTCCGATGCCGCGGCGTCGAACATGCCGCGGTGCACGAACATCGGTCCGCCCGGCAGCGCGAACGCGTTGATCTCCTTGAGGTTCACCGGCGTGAACGAGTACTCGTAGACCGATTCTTTCAGCTCGGCCGGCGCCGCCGCCACGAGCCGATCCCCGAGCTTGCCGAGGTAGCGCGCGATGCGGTCGTCCTTGATGATGGGGTATTCCTTGCGGACTTCGGCGGCGGCCTCGCGTCCGAGCTCCACGTCCTGCTTGGGCGTGTATTTGTTTTTCGGCGGCTTGACCACCGTCTGCGCGGAAGCGCCGACGACTGACATCGACAGGACCATCGCGACGACGGTCGCACGCGCGGATGAGGTTCTCATCGCCACGGTCCTAACGAGCAGCATGTCCGATGCCAATCGTAGCTGATCTGTCGGCTTATCGGCGGTCCTGCCGCGTGTACACGTTTACAGCGTGACGCGCTAAATCGCTCGTGGCGGATTCCTGGCCCTCTGTTCGCTGCACGCGGCAACGGGTTCGAACCGATACCTTGCTCGTCCCTCTGAGAGGATCGAGCATGAGCAAGGCTCCGGTACGACGAACGGTGAAGAAGCCGACGCGGAAGCCGAACGACATCCAGCGCGCGCGGAAGCCGCGGCGCGGTGGCAACGGCGGGCCTGATCGTGAGCCGCCGGATCCCGGAGGCAGCGGGCCCGTCGCGCCCATGACGCCCGATCCGTGGTTCCCCGATATCTCAGTCCATTTCTACGGGCTGAACTGGGATCTGGAGAATCTTCCGCCCGGCGATCTCAAGCAGCAGCTTACCGCGGCGCTGTCGGGCGCTTTCCCGGGCATGGCATCCCGCGCCGCTTTCGACCCCGCTTATTCGGGACTCGGCACGTCGTGGAGCCTCAGCATCGGCCTGTGGACGGGCGCGCCGCAGCCGCAGTACGACGCGGCGCGGCGCCGCGGCCTGCTCGCGCTCCGCTCGACCGGCAACCGCGCGATGTCGGCAGAGGCTCTCATCAGCGTCCAGTATCTTCGGGACTCGATTACTCGCGCCATTCCCTCGAGCCTCGGTGACAAAACGCTGACTCTGAATCTCGTCAGCTCCAGCGTGAGCGTCGTGCTGCCGTCGACGCTGCACGTCGTTGCGAGTTACAGCGTATCGCTGCCGTCGCTCGGGACGGCTCAGCCGTCGGTCGACACGAGCATCACCTTCGGCGCGAGCGGCGGAGCCGTCACGCTGTCGTCCACGCCTCTCAACGCCGGCGACTTCGGCGCGGGCCAGCTGATCGTGCAGAACCTGTTCAATCCGCTGGGCCTGACGGTGTTGATCCTCGGCGGCCTTGGCCTTGGCGGCTTCGTGATCCACAACCTCGGGAGCAACCTGCCAGCGCTGCCAGCGCTGCCGGTCCTGCCGCTGCCCAACCCGGCGAGTCTGCTGCCACGCAGCATCCCGCTGGATGCGCAGAAGATGACGCTGCTCTACCAGACACCGGACATCGTGACCCGCGGCGCGACGCCGGGCCTGCAGGTCCTTCACCTTCCGCTGGCTTGGAACATCGTCTCGCGCGTGCCGGCGCTCACGGTGAGCGGGCCAACCTCCGCAGCCCTCGAGAGCGGCGTCGCTCAGTTGACCTACCGCGCTAATACCACGGACATGGTGAACCCGGGCTTCGCCTGGACCGTGGGCGGCGTGTCGCAGCCAGGCCAGGCGGGCTCCAGCGCAACGCTTACGCTGAACGCGCACACGACGACGGTCGGCACCTCGAAGAACTTTGTGATCGGGGCGCGGGCTGTCGACGGAGTTGTGTCGTCGCTGACGGCATCGAACACTCTCACGACGCACGGGACGGTCATCAGGCCGAATGAGGGCGAACGAGACCCGCCAGGCGGACCGCACGGCCGCTGGGGCGACTAGGGGACAGACGAGCGCTGCAGGTCGGACGCGATCGCTGTCGCGATCGCGCGAGCAGCGTCTGCGTTCGGATGGAGCGACCGGCTGAGACGCCAGCCGTCGGCGATTTCGATCCAGACGTACGGCAAGCCGGTGTCGTCGAGGATGCGGAGCCGGAGCGCGCGCTCGGCCGGGTCCTCGACGCCGAACTGCGGGACGACGACCAGCGGCCGTGCGCCCCTTGCCCGCGCCAGGTCTGACGTCGCGCGGAGTACGTCGCGTGTCATCGCGACGCCGCGTTCCACCGTCTGTTCCGTGCGGAAAGGAACGAGCAACCCGGCCAACGACGCCAGCCGTCCGTGTTGTGCCGCCGGAAGCCAGATTAGTCCTGGCGCCAGATGCGGCCGGTTGTCGTCCAGGTTCCGGCCGAAGATCGCGGTCATGAATAGCGAGACGACGGCGACGGGCTGACGGAAGCGGGGCAGTTCCCGCTCGAGTCTCAGATATGCCTGATCGTTGCTGAAGCCGTGCACGGCGAGGTTCGCGCTCTGGATCCCCATCATCGCGCCGACCTGCGCGGGTACGCTGTCCTCCCACGTCAGATCTTCCCCGAACATCACCGACTCGCCGATGAACAGGATCGCCGGCTTCGCGGGATCGACAGGTTCGTCCAGGCTCCGGACACGATATCCCGCCGCATCGAGCGAGTAGTCGATGACGCGCGCGCCGGCGGCGTGCCGCCCGGTTCGTGCCGGCTCGAAGGTCCAGCCGAGGCGGGAGTCGCTGCGGCGGCGCGGTTCCTCCTCCGGCACCAGCCATCCGACGGGGCGCGACTGGACGTGGCGGAGGACCAGCTCTCCCGCGACCAGCGCAAGGACGATCGCGATGGCTGACGGCAAGACGGCTCCCGGTGTGGAAGCGGCGAAACGTCCGGCCCGCGGGCGCAGCCAGAGCAGGAGCCACACACCGCCGGCGGCCAGCACGACGCGGACCGACGACTCGATCAGCACCAACCACGAACGCGGCAGGAACCAGGACGGTAATAAATGCCTGTCGAGCCAGCGCTGCGTGGCGAACACAGCGCAGAGCAGAAACAGGGTTCCGATGAGAGCGATGAACGTTTCGGCGGCGACGCGCGTGCCTGACCGTCCGGACGCAGATTCCGATTCCACGTATTTCGCAGGATATTCCAACGCCGTCGTTCTGACGCGAACTTACGTCGGCCGTAACGCCTTACGTCCGTGCGCAAGCCCGTCTGTTGAGGCCGGCGCCAAAAATACGCGCAAACCGTGGAGCGCGGAAGGGGCAGCGCCTTTGCTTCTACACTACGGGTTCAGGTGTCATGCCGATGGCTGTTCAACAGGGAACACGGCTCGACCGCTTGCTTCGACCGGTCCACCGCTGGGTCTGGGGCAGTTTCGACCGCCGGGTGCGCAAGCTGATCGCCTTCTCGCAGGTCGAAGGAGACGGCGGGCGCGACATCCTGCGGGCCGCTGAACTCACCCCGGACCCACTCCTGCGCCGGTTGTACCTCGAGCACGCGATCGACGAATTGCGCCACGCCGATCTGTTCCGACGGCGCAGCGCCGCGCTTCTCCGCCTGCGCTCGACGCGTTCGACGGCGCTCTTCGACTCGAGCCCCCTACCCGGTGGCCATGGTCTCGACGATCTGTCGATCGAAGGCGAGCCCGATCACCGGCTGCTTGCGTTCCTGCACGTGGCGGAAAAGGCGGCCGCCGGCCGCTTCGCGATTTATCGCGACGTCGTCGCCGACGATCCGCCGACGCGCGCAATCTTCGAAGAAATCCTCCGCGACGAAGTGTTCCACATGAACTACACCTACACCCAGCTCGCTCGCGTGCTCCCGGAGTCCTACCGCCGGCGCGTCTGGCAGGCGCGCGCGAGCCGCTTGTGGAAGCGATACCTCCGTCTGGCGGCAGCCGTCGCCGACGTGCTGGGCAGCGTCCTCCTCACCGTCGTGTATTTCGTGGCGCTTGCGCCGTTTGCATGGCTCGCAAAACGCGCTGAACGCCGTGAAGCGGCCGGCTGGAAGCCAATTGCGCAGCGGGACAACGAGCCGTCGGCCAGCCAGTATTGACATGAAGGTCCTCGGCATCTCCGCGCATTACCACGACTCGGCCGCCGCGCTCGTGATTGACGGCGTGCCCGCCTGTGCCGTGCAGGAAGAGCGTTTGTCGCGCCGCAAGAACGACGCGGCATTTCCGCTCGGCGCCATCGAATGGTGCCTGGATCACGCGGGCCTGGAGCCGCGCGACCTCGACGCCGTGGTGTTCTACGAGCGGAGCATGCGGAAGTTCGATCGGATCCTGACTTCTGCGCTCCGCACCTTTCCGCATTCCTGGCGGTCCTTTCCCCACGCCATCAAGAACTCGCTCGGCGAAAAGGTCTGGGTCCGCGGCATCATTTCGTCCCAGCTGGGCGTGCCGCGATCGAAGATCCTGTTCACCGGCCATCACCAGTCGCACGCGGCGGCCGGATTTCTGACGGCGCCGACCAGCCGCGCCGCAATCCTGACGGCTGACGGCGTCGGCGAGTGGGCCACGCTGACCGTCGGCCAGGGAGAGCGATGCCCGGGCCGCGGCGCCAGCATCACGCTCCGCCGGGAGATCCGATATCCGCACTCGCTCGGCATGCTGTATTCCACGTTCACCGCCTTTCTGGGATTCGCCGTGAACGAGGACGAATACAAGGTCATGGGCCTCGCCGCCTACGGGCGGCCGACGATGACCGACGCGGTCCGCAAGTTGATCCGCAGCACGCCCGACGGCGCGTTCGCCCTCGACATGAAGTACTTCGAGTATCAGACGACAGCCAGGCAGTCGTATTCGCCGCGATTCGTCGAGTTGTTCGGGCGCCCGCGCAACCCGTACGAGCCGATCGATCTCGAGACGGCGGACGGGCGGCGCTACGCGGACTGCGCCGCGAGTGTCCAGGCCGTTCTCGAAGACACCCTGGTGGACATCACGCGCGCGCTGCACCGTGAGACCGGCCTTCCGGATCTGTGTCTCAGCGGCGGCGTGGCGCTCAACGGCGTCGCGAACGCGCGGATTCTCGCCGAATCCGGCTTCGAGCGCGTCTTCGTCCCGTCCGCGCCAGGCGACGCAGGCTGCGCGCTCGGGGCGGCGCTCTATGCCGATCGGGTGTTCCTCGGCAACCCCGATCGCGACGTGCCCGATCATCCGTTCTGGGGGCCGGCGGTGGACAGCAGGGAGCTGGCGCAGGCGGCGCGCGAGGACGACCAGGTCGTCGAGGAGCTGGACGACGCGGTGCTGGTCGAGCGGATCGCGGATCAACTCGCCGCCGGGCGCATCGTCGGCTGGATGGATGGGGCCTCGGAATTCGGCCCGCGCGCCCTTGGCCACCGGAGCATCCTGGCCGCGCCGCACTCGCGGGAGATGCGCGATCGGCTCAATCGGGACATCAAGTACCGGGAGGAGTTCCGGCCGTTCGCGCCCGTGGCGCCCGCCGAGGTCGCCGACCGGTATTTCGATCTGCCGCCGGGAGGGTCGCGGCTGGCCCGCTTCATGTCGGGTGTCTTTCCGGTGCGGCCCGAGTGGCGTTCGCGGCTCGCCGCGATCACCCATGTGGACGGTTCGGCGCGGCTGCAGACCCTCGAACGCGGCATGGCGCCGAGGCTGTATCAGTTGCTCGAGGCGTACGGACGCCGTACCGGCATTCCGGTGCTGCTCAACACCTCGTTCAATGTGGCGGGAGAGCCGATCGTCAACCGCGCGCTCGAAGGGTACTCGACCTTCCGGCGCTGCGGGATCGACGTGCTCGTCGCAGGATCGACCCTTGTGACCAAGCGCGCGTCGCCGGCTCACCGAGTGAAGGAGGAAGTCGCGTGATCAAGAAACGCAGCGGGATCCGTCGCCGGTTGATCATGCTCGGCAGCGCGTCGGGATCGATCGCCGATCTGGTGCGCGGGCTGTGGCGCGCCGACTCCGGCAAGCGCTGGCTCGTGCCGCTTGCCGTGTTTCTCTGCCTGTTCGGGCTGGTGCTCATCCTGGCGACCACGGTCGAGGCGCTGGCCCCGTTCGTCTACGCGATATTCTGAAAATGGACGGCTTCCGCGACCTGCTGGCCTGTCCGGCGTGTGGCGGCGAGCTCTCCGCCGAGTGGTGCTGCCGCCGCTGCGCCGCCCGCTTCGAGGCGCCGGACGGGATTCCCGCGCTCCGCCTCGCCGGCGGCCCGCGCACCGAGGCCGTCGCCCGCTTCTACGAGCACGCCCCGTTTCCTGGTTACCCGGCACGCGACAGCCTGCACGCCCTTCACGAGCGGGCGGGCCGAAGTCAGTTCGCGCGGCTGGTGCACGAGGCGATCCCAGGCGATGCGCGAATCGCCGACATCGGGTGCGGAACCGGGCAGATGAGTCTCTATCTCGCGCGTGCCGACCGCGTCGTCATCGGCGCCGATCTGACTCGCGCGGCGCTCCTGCCCGGCGCCGCGGCGGCGCGGCGCTTCGGGCTCACGCAGGTGCGATTCGTGGAGACCGATCTGCGGCGGCCCGGGTTGAGGGCGGGCTCGTTCGACGTGGTCTATTCGTCGGGGGTCCTGCATCACACACCGGACCCGCGCGCGGCGTTCGCCAGGCTGGCGCAGCTGGCCCGGCCGGGCGGGACCATCATCCTCGGCGTCTACAACGCGTTCGCGCGCGCGCCGCTGCGGTTGCGGCGGCTGATCGCGAGGCTGTCAGGCTTTCGCGTCATCCCTTTCGACCCTGTGCTGCGCGACCGCGCCGGTGAGCCGGCGCGGCGGGCGGCGTGGCTGCGGGATCAGTATCAGCACCCCGAAGAACACCGGCACACGCTCGCGGAGGTGCAAGGCTGGTTTGCCGAGAATCGAGTCGAGTACTTGCGGGCGTACCCGAGCGCCGTGCTCGGCGATGAGCCGGACGGGCTGTTCACGCGCGCGGCCGACAACTGGCGGCCGGAGGGCTGGCTGACTCAAATGGGCTGGATTCGTGCGCTCGGGCACGAAGGGGGCCTGTTCTTCACGGTCGGCCGGCGAACCTAGGACACTGCCCGCTACACGGTCTTCTTGAGCAGCGCCTGGAGACTGGGCCAGATCAATTCGGCGATTGCGCGCGCTCCGTCCCGGTTTGGGTGCGCGCGATCGCTCTGCATCAGCGAGGGATTGCTCATGATGTTCACGAGCAGGAACGGCACGAGCGGCACCCGAAACCGCATCGCGAGATCTTCGTACAGGCGGTGAAACGCGACCGAGTAGTCCCAACCGAGTATGGGCAGTGCGTCCATCCCGACCAGCAGGGTTTCGATACGCCGGCGCTGCGCATCCTCCATGATCACGCTCAGATTCGACTTCACCTGGTCCACCGGCACGCCCCTGAGGCCGTCGTTGGCGCCGAGCGCGACGATCAGGATCTCCACGTCGTCGTCCAGCGTGTCGCGATAGCGCCTCAACGCGCGCGCGGTCGTGTCTCCGGAGATGCCGGCGTTGACCACCTCGTATTTGTAGCCGCTGTCCTCGAGGCGCTGCTGCAGGATCGCGGGATAGGCTGCGTCCTTGCCGATCCCGCGGCCTGAAGTCAGGCTGTCGCCCAGCACGACGATCTTCGGCGTGCGGGCAGCGACCGTCGAGGGCGAAGACAACGCGGCCACGGCGCCGATAAACACCAGCCATCGAACGCTCATGACTTCAACTCTAATTCAGATGGTCCTGCCTGGCGCTTC
>Ga0068871_100003761_pt1 | contig 10447 bp, 9 predicted proteins | sample KBSMisM72_FD_72750 | JGI IMG/M metagenome (GOLD analysis project Ga0068871, IMG submission 72750) | Miscanthus rhizosphere microbial communities from Kellogg Biological Station, Michigan, USA - KBS Miscanthus M7-2 | ecosystem: Host-associated > Plants > Roots > Rhizosphere > Soil ...
GGCGCAACACTGGCTCAGGACAAGGCGGCAACTCCGGACAAGCCGGCCGCGGCAGCCGAAGCGGCCAAGCCGGCCGCGACGCCTGGGACACCGGCGGCGAAGCCACCGGAGCCCAACAAGGGCGATGTGGCTTGGATGCTGGTCTCGACCGCACTCGTGCTCATGATGAGCGTGCCGGCCCTGGCGCTCTTCTACGGCGGAATGGTGCGGTCAAAGAACATGCTCTCCATGCTGATGCAGGTATTCGTGGTCTTCTCGCTGATCACGGTCCTGTGGATGATTTACGGCTACAGCCTCGCGTTCACCGAGAACAACCAGTTCATCGGCAGCTTCGATCGCTTGTTCCTGAAAGGCGCCCTTGACCCGTTCAAGGGGGATTACGCGATGGCCGCTACCTTCAGCAAGGGCGTCGTGATCCCGGAGATCGTCTTCGTCGTGTTCCAGGCGACCTTCGCCGCGATCACGTGCTGCCTGATCCTCGGTGCGTTCGCCGAGCGCGCGAAGTTCTCCGCGGTGCTGGTCTTCGTGGTGCTGTGGTTCACCTTCGCCTACACACCGATCGCGCACATGGTGTGGTTCTGGATGGGCCCCGACGCGTATGCCGATCCGAAGGTCGCGGCTACGCTGGGCGCCAAGGCGGGCTACCTTTGGGACATGGGCGCGCTCGACTTCGCCGGCGGGACGGTGGTGCACATCAATGCCGGGATCGCCGGCATCGTCGGTGCCTACATGATCGGCAAGCGCATCGGTTACGGCAAGGAAGCCATGCCGGCGCACAACCTGCCGCTCACCATGATCGGCGCCTCGCTGCTGTGGGTGGGCTGGTTCGGCTTCAACGCCGGGTCGGCGCTCGAGGCCGGCAATTCCGCCTCGCTCGCCTTCATCAACACCTACCTCGCCACTGCCTGCGCGGTGCTGTCCTGGTCGCTGTTCGAGGCGATGTTCAAGGGCAGGCCGACGATGCTGGGGGCTGCCTCCGGCGCGGTTGCTGGCCTGGTCGCAATTACCCCGGCGGCCGGCAACGTGGGCATTCCCGGAGCTTTCGTCATCGGCCTGGCTGCGGGCATCGTGTGCCTGTGGGGCGTAAGCGGGCTGAAGAAGCTGCTGGGCGCCGACGACTCGCTCGACGTTTTCGGCGTGCACGCCGTCGGCGGAATCCTCGGTGCGTTGCTCACCGGCGTGTTCGCTTCGCCCGATCTGGGCGGACCCGGCTTCACCGACTGGGTGGCGGGAAAACAGGACTTCACTTCGATCGGTGCCCAGGTGTGGATACAGGCCAAGGCTGTCGGGGTCACGGTCCTGTGGTCGGGTATTGTCGCCGCGGTCGCCTACAAGCTGGTCGATCTGACGATCGGCCTGCGTGTCACCGAGGAAGAAGAGCGCGAAGGCCTCGACACCAGCTCGCACGGCGAAGCTGCGTACCGGATGTAAAAGCCGGGATCTGCAGCAAAGTAGAAGGGGCGCTTCGGCGCCCTTTCTATTTCCCGTCTACGCCGAGAGTTTTTCGAGCAGCGCGACGAGCTGCGCCCGCTCCGCGGCGCTCAGGTGCGCCGCGAACCGCCGCTCATGGGCTTCAATACGGTTCTTCAGTCGCGCCAGCGTGCCGCGCCCGCTGCGCGTCAGCCACAGGCCGTTGGTGCGCCGGTCTTCGCCGCGGCGCCGCTCGATCAGACCGCGTTCCTCGAGCGCGTCGATCACGCCGACCATGGTCGAGCGGTCAAGGTGCACCGCGCGCGCCAGACGGCTCTGCGTGACCCCCGGGTTCGCCTCGACGAGCAGCAGGATGCCTGCCCGCCCGGGCGAGACTTCGCGAACGCTCGCGGCGAAATCGCGGAACAGGGCCTGCTGCGCGAGGCGCAGCCGGTAGCCCAGAAGCTCAGCGAGCCCGCCCGGCCGCAGCGGTACGTCACGGTTCATTTTGTTTGGGTCCCAAACAACCTGATACCATCGTATTCGCCGCCGCCACTGCATGCAAATCATCCTGCAAGGACGCGCCGAGCCGGTGCCGGCGCAAGCCGGAGAAACCATCCTTACGTCGCTCCTGCGGGCGGGCGTGCAGTTTCCTTTTTCCTGCCAGACCGGCACCTGCGGCACCTGCAAGTGCGAGCTGCTGTCGGGAAAAGTAGTGGAACTCGCGCACTCGGAGCAGGCGCTTTCGCCAATGGAGCGAGCCAAGGGCATCGTGCTCGCCTGCCGCGCCCAGCTCTGCGCCGACGCCGTGGTTCGCCGCCTCGATACTGAAAGGACCCCGTGAACGCAGCCGAGCATTTGCTCGGTGCCGCGGCGCTTGCCTTGCGCGGCTCAAAGGCCGCGTTGATCTGCGGCGAGCAAAGCGTCAGCTATTTCGAGCTCGCCGAGCGCACTGCGCGCGCGGCCGCGGCGCTGCAGGCGGCGGGCGTGAAGCATGGCGACGCCGTTCTCTTCATGATGCGGGACACACCTGACTTCGCCGCTGCCTGGCTCGGAGCAGTACGCGCAGGCGCCGTGGTGGTGGCGCTTAACAGCAAGCTGGCCCCAGCCGATCTTCGCCATGTCGCCCGTGACAGCGGAGCGCGACTCGCGGTGATCGACGACGCGTTTGTCGCCGAAGGCGCCGCGCTGGCCCCCGAGGCGCGGGTGCTCGAGGCGGCCGCCTGGGACGAGCTCACGCGCAATCCTGGCCATGCGCCGGCCTTCCCCGCCACGCCGGATTCGCCTGCCTTCGCTCTGTACTCGTCCGGCACGACCGGCCGGCCGAAAGGCATCGTTCATCGTCACCAGGCCATCTTCAGCGTCGGGCAGTCCTTCCGCCTGCTCGGCCTGGGCGCTGGGGATCGGGTCTTCGGCACCTCGAAGTTCTTCTTCGCTTACGGCCTCGAGCACGGCTTGCTCGCGCCACTCGCGCTCGGCGCCACCTCGATCCTCTACCCGGGCTGGCCCGACGCTGAGGCGGTGCTCACGACAGTCGCAAGGCATCGTCCGGATGCTTTCTTCAGCGTGCCGACGATGTATCGGCGTCTTCTCGGGCTTGAGCCGGCACCCCTTCAGGCCTTCAAGGGGATACGGCGTTTTGTTTCCGCTGGCGAGCGTCCTTCGAGGCTGCTGGCTGAACAGTGGAAGAAGGCGCTAGGCGGTGAGATGCTCAACCTGTACGGCATGTCGGAGACCTTCTGCGCCTGCATCGTCACGCCGCCGGGCACCTCCGACGGCGTGCGGACCGGAAAGCCGCTGCCGCGCGTCGAACTGCGCCTCCTCGACCCAGCGGGCCATCCGGTCGCCGCAGGCGAGTCGGGCATCCTGTGGATTCGCCATCCCGCGCAGGCGAGCGAATATGCCCACCTGCCCGATAAGACGCGCGAGCACTTTCGCGACGGATGGTTCTGCACGCGGGATCTTTTCGCGCAGGATGCCGAGGGCTACTACATCCATCAGGGCCGCTCCGACGAGATGATCAAGGTCGCCGGTCAGTGGGTACAGCCGAGCGAGCTGGAGGAGACGGTCGCGCGGGAAGCAGCGGTGTCCGAAGCGGTGTGCGTTCCGGTCCAGGATGCCGACGGACTGGAGCGCCTGGCGCTCTTCGTCACCACCGAGGGCGCCGCCGAGGAAGCGCAACGCGCAGCGCACGACGCCTGCGAGCGAGCGCTGCCGCGCCACAAGCGGCCCAAATGGATCCGCACCGTCGAAGAGCTGCCGCGGACCGCTACCGGGAAGGTGCAGCGATACAAGCTGCGCGAAATCCTGGAACGCGAGCTCTCGGCGAAGGACTAAAATCCCTCCTTCTTTTCCGAGGACTGCATGAGCTACGCGATTCCGCTCTGGACCCAGCCTGCGCTTCCGATCGCAGGGTCCGACAACACCTTTCCCGTGCGCCGCATCTTCTGCGTGGGGCGCAATTACGTCGAGCACCAGAAGGAAATGGGCGGCGATGGCCGCGAGCAGCCGTTTTTCTTCCTGAAGGCGGCGCACACGCTCGTGCCGCGCGGCGGGGACGTGCACTATCCGGCGAAAACCTCGAACTATCACTATGAGACCGAGATGGTCGTGGCGATTGCGAAGGGTGGCCGCCGCATCGACGCAAAGAAGGCGAACGAGCACATATTCGGCTATGCGGTGGGTTTCGACATGACGCGCCGCGACCTGCAGCAGATCGGCAAGGACCATGGCCGCCCCTGGGACTTCGGCAAGGACTTCGACGAAGGCGCTCCCTGCGGCGTGCTCGCGTCAGCGGCGAAGATCGGCCATCCGTCCAAGGGTTCGATCTGGCTCAACGTCAACGGCAAGCAGCGGCAGAAAGCCGACCTGTCCGACATGATCTGGTCGGTGCCCGAGCAGATCGCCTATCTTTCGGAGTACTACACGCTCGAGCCCGGCGACCTTATCTATTCGGGCACGCCCGCCGGCGTGGGACCGGTCAAGCCCGGCGACGAGCTTCACGCAGGCATCGACGGCGTCGGCGAGATCAAGGTAAAAATCATTCCGGCGCTGTGAAGCTTTACACGTACTTTCGCAGTTCCGCCTCGTTCCGCGTCCGCATCGCGCTCAACCTGAAGGGCATCGCCTACGAAGCTCAATTCGTGCACCTGCCGAAAGGCGAGCACCGCGCGGCGAGCTACTCGAGCGTTAATCCTCAGGGCCTGACCCCGACGCTGGTGGTCGACGATGGCGAGCAGCTCGCGCAATCGCTTGCCATCATGGAATACCTCGACGAGACGCATCCCAAGCCAGCCCTGCTGCCGAGCGATGCGAAGGGTCGCGCCCGCGTCCGCTCGCTTTCCCTGCTGATCGCCTGCGAGATTCATCCGTTGAACAACTTGCGCACCCTGCAATACTTGAAGCGCGCGCTTGGACAGAACGAAGAGCAGGTAAATGCCTGGTATCGGCACTGGGTTGCCGACGGCCTCGCCAAGTTCGAGGCGGATCTGGCCGCCGGACCTTCGAGCAGGTTCTGCTATGGCGACATGCCGACGATGGCGGACTGTTGCCTGGTGCCGCAGATATTCAATGCCCAGCGCTACCAGTGCGACCTGGCGCCGTATCCGGTTACCATGCGCGCATTCGAGGAGTGCATGAGGCTGGAAGCTTTCGACCGCGCTCAACCAAGCAGGCAACCGGACGCAGAATGAAGACCATCGTCGGCTACCGCAGGTACCACCCCGGCACGCAGCCGGATTACAACTATCCCCCGTACGCCTCCACGCAAAAGCGCTGTCCGACTCAGCCGCTCGTGCTGCCGCCGCAGACGCTCTCCGAAATCACCGGACCGATCTTCGGCTTTGGCGACGTGAAGCCCACCGACAACGACCTGACGCGACAGCACAAGGGCGATCCGATCGGTGAGCGCATCATCGTGAGCGGCCGCGTGCTGGACGAAAACGGCCGCCCAGTGCCCTACACGCTGGTGGAAATCTGGCAGGCCAACTCCACCGGCCGCTATCCGCATCCGACCGATCAGCACAACGCGCCGCTGGATCCCAATTTCTCCGGCGCCGGCCGCACGGTCACCGACGCCGAAGGCCGTTACCGCTTTATTACCATCCGCCCGGGGGAGTATCCGTGGCGCAATCACTACAACGCCTGGCGGCCGGCCCATATTCATTTCTCGCTGTTCGGTCAGGCATTCCTTACGCGCATGGTCACGCAGATGTATTTCCCCGGGGATCCTCTGCTTCCCTACGACCCGATGTTCACCTGCATCGCCAACGAAGCGGCAAGAAACCGGCTCGTCTCGGTCTTCGATTGGGAAACCACCATCCCCGAGCAGGCGCTCGGCTACCGGTTCGACGTGGTGCTACGGGGGCGCGAGCAGACGCCCATGGAGAAAATGCCGTGAGCCTCCTCGCGACCGGAAGCCAGACCGTCGGCCCGTACCTGCATATCGGCCTGAAGTGGCTGACGACTGTCGACATCGCGGGCAAAGGCATCAAGGGCGAGCGCGTCGCTATTGCCGGGCGGCTGATCGATGGCGATGGGAACGGCGTGAACGACGGACTGATCGAGATCTGGCAGGCCAATTCCCAGGGCAAGTACGCGCATCCCGAGGATACGCAGAAGAAACCCCTTGAGAAGGGATGGCGCGGGTTTGGCCGTATCCCCACCGATGCCAAAGGGGGCTTTCGTTTCACTACGATCAAGCCCGGACGGGTCCCAAGTCCCGATGGACGCCTGCAGGCGCCGCACCTCGTCGTGGCGATATTCATGCGCGGCATGCTCAGGCAACTCGCAACGCGCATCTACTTTCCCGACGAGGCGGCGGCAAATGCCGAGGATCCGATCCTGAAGCTGGTGCCCGCAGCGCGCCGCACGACACTCATTCCGAAGTCCAAGGGCAAGGCGCTGGAGTGGAACATCGTCCTGCAGGGCAGGAACGAGACGGTTTTCTTCGACTACTGAGGCACGCCTGAGCCTCGAGCTTCTGTTCGCGGACGAGGTCTGCGCCGGGCTCCTGTCCGACGAAAAGCTGCTAGCCGCGATGGCGCGGTTCGAGGGCGCCCTCGCGCGCGCGTCGGCGCAGCACGGCCTTGTGCCTCCGGCGCACGCGGAGTTGATCTCGCGGGTCTGCGAGCACGCACGGTTCGACGCGGTGCAACTCGCGCGCGACGGACGCAGCGGCACGCTGGCGATTCCGTTCGTAAAAGAATTGACCGCACAGGTTGCGGCCGTTTCCCCGGAGGCCGCCAAGCATTTACATGCCGGCGCGACCAGCCAGGATGTTATCGATACAGCGGCCGTGCTTTGCATCGGGCCTGCCTGCGCTCGCGTAATAGACCTCACTCAACGGCTAGGCGGCGCCGCGAGCGAGCTGGCCAGGCGCCATGGCCGGACGACGACCGCCGCGCGAACGCTCCTTCAGCCGGCGTTGCCCGTGCCCTTCGGCTGGAAAGCGGCGGTGTGGCTATCCATCGTCGGGCGGAGCATGAAAGAGCTTCGCCGAGCCTCGGCTACCGCCTGCGTCCTGCAGTTCGGCGGACCCAGCGGCACACTCTCGTTTTTCGGTGAAAGAGGGCCGCTGGTGCTGGCGGCACTCGCGAAGGAGCTCGCGTTGCCGGCGAACTTGGTTCCGTGGCACAGCGCTCGAGACCGGTTCGCGCGGTTAGGCGCCGAGCTCGCGATCCTGACCGGTGCGGCTGGAAAAATCGGCCGGGATGTTTCGCTGCTCATGCAACGCGAGGTGCGGGAGGCGGCGGAGGGTGCGGCTGTCGGGCGCGGGGGTTCCTCGAGCATGCCGCACAAGCGCAATCCGGCCCTTTCGGTGCTCGCCCTCGAGGCGGCGTATCGGGCGCCAGGGCTTGTCGCAACGTTGCTCGGCCAGCTTACGTCGGAGCATGAGCGCGGGCTGGGCCAGTGGCAAAGCCAGTGGTTTACGATGCGTGAGCTTGTCTGCGCTGCGGCGAGCGCCGTTTCTGCGATGGCCGAAGTCCTCGAAGGGCTGGAAGTCGACTCGAGCGCAATGCAGTCGAACCTCGAATCGCTGCTCGAAGACCACGCACAGGACCCGCTTGGCAGCGCGAGCGCGATGATCGAGGCTGCTCTCGCAGACTGGGCTTCTGCTAGTTCGCCCGGAACAGCGCCTTGAGCTCTTCGGGGATTTTTTCGCCCTTCATTGGCGTCCCCGGGCCATCCACGAAGCGCCCCCAGACGCGTGTCTCGCTGCCCCTAGCGAGCGTCGTACCATCCTCGCGCACGATCTCATGCGCCACGAGGAATGAAGCGCCGCCGAATCGCGCAATGCGCGAGCGGACTTCGCAGCGATCGCCGTGCAATGCGGGCGCAATGAACTGGCAATCCGCGGAGACGAGGGGCATGGCCAGATGCTCCGTGCGCATGCGCTTGGGCGAGTAACCGCCGACCGAGTCCATGAACGCCCAACTCGCGGCGTCCATCCAGCGAAAATAGGTTGGATAAAAGATGATGCCGGCAGGGTCGCAGTCGCCCCATTGCACCTGGCAAGGGAAGCGCCCGACGCGCGACGGGAACGCTTCCTCCTTGGAATGTTTCTGCGCGGCCTGATGGTCCATCAAATGATTATAAGCGGTTGACACTACAGGGATTGATGGGCAGAATCCCACACTCGCGCCGATTTGATGTTCAGCTTGCGGGCGCGTTACAAATGCCGCTAAAGAGACGCGCCAAGAAAGCCCGTTTCTGCACAAGCTGAACGGGCTTTTTCTTTTTCGCGGAGCGTTGTGAGCCAGCCTTCCAATCCAGCAGCGTCCTCGGAGCTCGAGCGCCTTTTCGGCGAGCGCATCGTACTGCTCGACGGCGCCATGGGCACCATGATCCAGCGGGCGCGGCTCGCCGAAGAGGACTACCGCGGTGCGCGCTTCCGGGATTGGCACCGCGAATTGCGCGGCAACAACGACCTGCTGTGCCTGACGCAGCCCGGGCTGATCCGCGACATCCACTCGCAATACCTGCGGGCGGGCGCGGACATCCTCGAGACCAACACCTTCAACTCGACGTCCATCGCGCTCGCCGACTACGGCATGCAGGACCTTGCGCGCGAGCTCAATCGCGAAGCGGCGAGCCTCGCGAAAGACGCGGTGCGGCAATTCGCCGCCACGCATCCGGGATCCCCGCGCTTCGTCGCCGGGGTGCTGGGGCCGACGAACAAGACCGCTTCCATTTCCCCGGACGTGAACGACCCGGGCTTTCGCGCGGTGAGCTTCGATGAGCTCGTGGGTGCTTACGCAGAAGCCGTCGGCGGTCTTCTCGAAGGCGGCGTCGACCTGCTCCTCCTCGAGACCATCTTCGATACGCTGAACGCGAAAGCCGCGCTGGCGGCCGTCGAGCAGACATTCGCGGCGCGGCGGGTGCGCCTGCCCCTCATCATCAGCGGCACCATCACGGACGCTTCGGGCCGCACGCTCTCAGGACAGACCGCCGAGGCGTTCTACAACTCGGTGCGCCATGCGCGGCCGCTCGCCGTCGGGCTCAATTGCGCGCTCGGCGCAAAGGAATTGCGCCCGCACGTGGAGGAACTGGCGTCGATCGCGGAGACCGGATTTTCCTGCCATCCCAATGCCGGCCTGCCCAATGCGTTCGGCGAGTACGACGATACGCCGGAGGCGATGGCCGGGCACATGCACGACTGGGCGCGCAACGGCTGGCTGAACATTTGCGGCGGCTGCTGCGGGACCACTCCCGAGCACATTCGCGCCATGGCTGATGCGGTACGCGGAGTGCCGCCGCGCCGGCCGGCGCAACGTCCGCAGGCGCTGCGGCTTGCCGGACTCGAGGCATTCAACGTCGACGAGCGGTCGCTGTTCGTCAACGTCGGCGAGCGCACCAACGTCACCGGTTCCAAGGCGTTCGCTCGGCTGATCCTCGGCGGCGACTATGCCGGCGCCCTCACCGTCGCGCGACAGCAGGTCGAGAACGGAGCGCAGGTCATCGACGTCAACATGGACGAGGCGATGCTCGACTCCGAGAAGGCGATGACTACTTTCCTGAATCTGGTGGCGGTGGAGCCCGACATCGCCCGGGTGCCGGTAATGATCGACAGCTCGAAATGGAGCGTCATCGAAGCCGGGCTGAAGTGCGTGCAGGGCAAGCCGATCGTCAACTCGATCTCGATGAAGGAAGGCGAGGCGGAGTTTCTGCGACAGGCGCGCCTGTGCCGGCAGTACGGCGCCGCGGTCGTCGTGATGGCCTTCGATGAAAAGGGCCAGGCCGACAGCCTGCAGCGGCGCATCGAGGTTTGCCGGCGCGCCTACGACCTGCTCACGCGGCAGGCCGGGTTCCCGCCAGAGGACATCATTTTCGACCCGAACATCTTCGCGGTTGCGACCGGCCTTGAGGAGCATGCCACCTACGGCATCGACTACATCGAGGCCGTGCGCTGGATCCGAGCCAATCTGCCGCAGGTGAAGGTGTCGGGCGGCGTGTCAAATCTGTCCTTTTCCTTCCGCGGCAACGATGCGGTGCGCGAAGCCATGCACACCGCGTTCCTGTACCACGCCATTCAGGCCGGCATGTCGATGGGTATCGTCAACGCCGGGCAGCTCGGCGTCTACGCGGAGCTCGAGCCCGAGCTGCGCGAGCGCGTCGAGGACGTACTGTTCAACCGCCGTGCCGACGCGACCGAGCGGTTGATCGAAATCGCCGGCCGGGTGAAATCGGGCGCCAAAGAGGTTGCCAAGGATGAAGCCTGGCGCTCCACCAGCGTCGAGGAGCGTCTGAGCCACGCCCTGGTGAACGGCATCTCGACACATATCGTCGCTGACACCGAGGAGGCCCGGCTCAGCAGCACGCGCCCGATCGCGGTCATCGAAGGGCCCTTGATGGACGGCATGAACGTGGTCGGCGACCTCTTCGCGGCCGGCAAGATGTTCCTGCCGCAGGTCGTGAAATCTGCCAGGGTGATGAAGCAGGCCGTCGCCCACCTGGTGCCTTATATCGAAGCCGAGAAGGCAAAGAGCGGAGATGCGGGGCGCGCGAAGGGGCGCATCGTCATCGCAACGGTCAAGGG
>Ga0068871_100003763_pt1 | contig 10447 bp, 21 predicted proteins | sample KBSMisM72_FD_72750 | JGI IMG/M metagenome (GOLD analysis project Ga0068871, IMG submission 72750) | Miscanthus rhizosphere microbial communities from Kellogg Biological Station, Michigan, USA - KBS Miscanthus M7-2 | ecosystem: Host-associated > Plants > Roots > Rhizosphere > Soil ...
CCCCGGGTTCAACGGGTACTATCACCAGGGAACAGGCTTTTATTGATATGACGGACCACATCCTAAGCGATTACAAATACCTATCCCCATTGATCAAGCGCAAACTTTCCGTAAATCAGTGGGCCGCTTACCTTTCATTCTCTTACAATGAAGGCCCCGGCAACGCTGACAACCTGGTTACGCTGATCAATTCCGGTGACGACCAGGCGCTGGGGGTTAAGTGGAACCAATACATTTACGCCGGAGGGGTGGTGAATAGCGATCTTGTGGAGCGCCGGCAAAAAGAGTGGGCGTTATGGAATAGTTGATTATATTGCAAAAGGTTTAATGGTTATCGGGGGTAACCCGGGTAACTGTTAGGAATAAGGTGGTCAGGGTTATAGACCACAAACCCGCCGGCTCCCCGGGGGGTTTTTACGTTAAATATTTACCCCTATTGCTTTTTTCACAGAATTTCCCCACTTTTGGCATGTTATCAAAGCTCCCAAAAATGGCAACAACTTCAACTATCGCCTCATTAGAGGCTGAAATCACGCGTTTACAACATTTGGTAGATCAGTGCACCGACGCATGCAAACTGCTTTCCGGCACAGACCCACAGGGGTTTTCTATCAGTTTTGCAGTTACGAACCTTAAGCTGTCACAGTATCATGATGCATCGCACATGCACCAGGTTGCGACCTTTACAGGCGGCCCCGCGGAAGGCGACCTTATGATGTCGTTTTTCATGTACTGGGGCGGTTTCTATAACAGGCAACTTCAGCACACAAAACGCATACTTCAGCACCAAAAAGCTGAAATGCCGCATTAGTCCGTTCTCTCTGGGTTATTTCTCTTATACAGTGCTCAATCATTCATTAGGTTTCCGAATTACACGGCCGGTTTATTCCGGCCGTTTTTTCCCTTTCATTTATCAACTTAAAATACCGATCATGGCTACAGACCAACAAACCCCCGAAAAAAAGACCTACCGCGAAATGGTACAGGATATTTACAACATTCTCGACAAGGCTTACGACCGTGTGGGCGCTTTACGTGACTGTGCTGACCAGGGGGAAAAGCAGATATTTAATGACACTCGCGGGCTCCTGGGTGACCTTATGCGTGCATGGAACAGGTTCGACAATAACCTACCTGACAACCGTGCTGATATGATCATTGGCAACTGGACAAAGCGATTACAGTAACATAAAACCATCAACATGATAACAGAAACATTGCTCTATGCTCTGCCTACAACTGTTGAGCATAACGGCTTAGAATTTCAATTGACATTTTACTGCCTTCCTGGGCCTCGGGGCCGGTTGGCGTATGTTGGCCCCCGGTGGGAAAATCCGTTTTTGGATGGCATGACTTGCGACTATCTTTACGAGGTCGACCAAATTGAGTCGGACAGTGAACTGATCCAGGCTACTGAGGAAATTAGCGGGTTCCTGATAATTAACCTCCCTGAGATCATGGCAAAGCACTGGGGCGACCTGATAGACACAATTCGTAACGATGTAAAGTTTGCGGCAAATGTTATTAAAGGACTTAAGGGCGGGGCAGCGGTTCATCTTTGAAGATAGAGTGACCCCCGTTATTATTGACAATGGCACCGGCGCTTTTGATCCGTCAAAAACATTTGTGTACAGAAGTGTTGACGGTGGGCGGCCGGTGCTGCTTTGTGAGGAAAGTAAATTTGAATTTACAGCGGTTGCAGGTACGTACAACCGTTACGTTTTTTTACTTTTTTAAACTCTGAACATGAACAGATCAGCGATTAATGCTTTTTCCAGGGAGTTAGAGGCGCTACAGTCAAAGTATGGTATTGTTGCTATGCAGTTGTTCGCCTTTTACCGTGAAGACGACACAAAGGCCCTGCGTAATTTTGGGTTGTTGTACCATTCTGATGACCATAACGAAGATCACATAAATGCACTTAACAGAGTTGCGTTCGATGCTGCCTCCGACGTTATACAAAATGCCCCAGGTGCACATGTTATTTCAGAATCGGTGAAGATCAAGGGAACAGGTGATTTTGTTGACCCCGATAATAATTAATGCATGCAAAAACAGGTCAGCTTACACAACACCGATTTGGTTCACTACGGATCAACTGAATTTGATCAGGATAGGTTTGTTCCCGTTACAAACTACTGGGTTAAGCCGAAGGGCGGGCTTTGGTGCTGCCCCCTGGGGTCTAAATGGGGGTGGTTGCAGTGGTGCACCAGTAACGAGTTTTTTGTTACTGATTTTTCTAAAAGTTTCCAACTGAAGCTGAAGGCAACCGCTACCATCTTTGTGGTTGACTCGGTTGGCGATATGCTTACCATGCCAGTGGTGCGTACTAATAACCCTATTTTGAGGAACACAGTTGATTTCGAGAAAATGGTACAAGCTGGCATTGATTGTATTTGGCTGACCGAACGTGGTCAGTCTGCAACGCACTTATGCCGGTATGCGCACGGCCGGGACTTGTACGGTTGGGATTGCGAAAGTGTGCTCATTATGAACCCTAATTGCATTATAGTCTAAAAGGAATGGCAGCCAAACTGAGCAATATTACAGCGTTCTATGCCCCCGATTACGGCCTGGTACACCTGGTCAAACGATCGGTTTCACGGAAGTTTTGCAATGATGCGGCTTTTAACCGGCAAACAGGTCTTTTTGATCTTTCTCAGTTCTGGTATTACCAGGGGCAGGTCGTACACCAGGTTTCAGGTTGCCTCCCGACTGGGGAGAAATGGGGGCCACTCTACAGGGGTCAAATTATCTGGCTGAACTGCAACATGTTCAGCATTTTATACTAAAAGCTACTTATGACAAACGAACAGGTACCGCTTTTTTATGGTGAGCTCTCTGCTCTCGCAGCTAAATACGATGCCAGTGGCATCGTTGGCATTTGGTTCTCAGCGACGACTGATAACTATGGCTTTATCAATGGGTGTGAAGTTGGCAACATTCCCCTGAAATTTGTTTGCGACGGTCTTACAAAAAAGTTAAGGGAGTTCTGCGATCAGGTATACAAGGGGCCAACATCTTTTCACGTCCATTCCACTGCTTTTAAAATAAAACGTTAAACATCATGGTATTAGACGAACAACACCGCTTTGACTATGAATTGAACTTACTTCTGGAAAAGTATAGAATTAGATTTTTTGGCGGTATCTACATTTCTGGTGTGGGTTCCGGTGAGCAGTCAGGTGTCACAATTGCCTCTTGTGTTAAGGTAACTCCTGAAATGGCAGGTGTCGTCACTTCAGTTGTTTCACAATTAATGACTGTTGCCGACACACCGGGCCTTACACTTTTCGAATCGGCTCCCCCGGTCAGAAGGGTGTAGTGATGCTCGACTTTAGGGTATTATGGATTTATATAACGGCCTACATTTCAAACGGGGGTTTTATAAATTCCTGAACCCCAGGCAACTAAAAAAAACCACTTTCAAATGATGACGAACGACACAACCATCACCGATGAAGACCTGGTGCATGCCCTGTTGCATGATGGGTATTCCTGCATCGCCCTGGTACCAGGTCGTGGCCTTTGCGGTATTGGCCGGATGCTATTCACTACCGGCTTGTTTATTCACCTCGATTATACCGGCTACCACGGCCGGTATTGTTTTCATACCTGGTATGAGGCGGCTGCCGCCCTGATTGCCTGGGATGGTCTGAGCGATCCCCCCGGCAACTGGATTAAACACAAGGGCGGCGACGGCGAATACAGTAACCCAAACTATAGAGACTATGAGTAACGTAGTAACACCGATTGGTGCGCCAATTGCCGAACTTCACCTACAATGCTTTGAGCACGGGGACGACCTCACATTTCGGTTCAAAGTTCACGGTGACAGCGATGACATTGGGGCCATGATCCTCAGTATTTCAGAAAAAAGCCCTGCATTAAGGGTTGTTATCGCTGCTGCCGGCAGCATCGTGGAGCGAAAGCGGCAGAAACGCCGGCTAATTTGGCAGGTGGTTATTCTGTCAGTCCTTACAGCTGTAAACATTGTTATAGCGATTTTTCACCGGTAACGCCTAAAAACCTTACCCCCGGCCCCGGAAGACTGACCAGGTAATCTGCGGGGTTCATCACTATTCATTTTGCAGTTACAGAAAAAAAGCCACTGTTAAAGCAGATTACCTGGTCAGTCTTCCGGGGCCGGGGGTAAGGTTTTTAGGCGTTACCGGTGAAAAAGGAAAATAGTGTACCTTGCCGCCGACACAGTCAACCCAACTGTTGTGATTTGCTTCAAGCCATACCCGTACTGAAAACGCTATAGGAAAAGGCGATAACAACGGCCGCTGTCAGGTATGAACAGCGGCCTAATTTTTTTAGTACCTTTGTGAAAACGAACCCACATATGCAATTTATCTACCCGCAAACCCCGGTCATCCTGGGGGAACTAGCCTCGCTATTGCACGGCTCACCGCTTGAAGAATGGTGCAATATATGGCTTGGAAAAGCAAGTGAGGCAGAAGGGCGGGGCAATCAGTTGATCATTGTCGAGATCCCAAAAAACGAGATCCCGGATTTTACAGTCGGGCAGATCGTTGATGATACTTTGTACAAAGCGTTATCAGAGTAACAGACCTACGCACATGTGACGACCGAAAAAAAGCCCCGAGGTTGAAACCTGCGGGGCTTGTTGTTTAATGCCAAACAACTACATGATTGCGATCGGCAATATACAATAAAAAGCCCCGCAGGGTAGACACCCCCGGGGTTCCTATTTAATTATTGGCCGGCAGCCCGCCGGCCTTTACCTTTTTTCCTTATCCTATCAATTACTGATAGGCGCGGGTTTTTCAGGGTTAGTGTAAACTACCTGATGAAGTCCGTCAATGTGCTGACCCTTGTCAGAAACTCAAATATAGTAAAATGCCCCCACTACGTGCGGGGGCCTGCATTGTTGTACTTGAGGAAATGCCGCAGAAAGTAGACACGATCAGCGGGATGTTTGATATAGATGCTACAAGGTACGTATATACGAATTAATTGCACTCGGTAATTAACAACTTACTAACTTAGCATTTCCCCCCATTTTTTTTATAGGTTACAACAGCTTACTTTCGAAGCTGTTATCTCTTACTAACCTAAAAATATATCATTCATGCAAGGCAGTGCATCGAGTGAAAGCCCAGTTGTATACAACAACCATGTGCTTTCAGATTATTACAAAACTCCCTGTACAATTGGTTGTAAACCCTGGTCACACCAGGATCAGCCATCCATCAAAGCCACACACACGGGCATCACCTTCCTGGCAACACACAATCCCCAGACAACAAAGTACGACCGGTCACGCGACTACAAAAAGCGTTACACCGGATCAAAAACATGTGCGGTAGACATTAACGGGAACCTATGGTTAAGCAGTGCAGCACTCGATAAGGAGATCAAAGCATCTCGGGATCGTAAGAACGGAATACCACCGAAGGAAAAAAAGCAGGGGCATAAAAAAACCGGGGAGGCAGCCCCGGTTAATGTGTTATCTCGGCTCCCTGGTACATTCTTAGAGGTTGCAGCAGGGACAGGGCAAATATCACTAAAAAAGTTGGTACCCGGAAATATTGCACTTTTTCTTGCAAAAAAAGTCAGAAAAAAATCGTATACAGTCAATAAACCGGAAGTGCGGGGCCGGTTAATGACCTACCGGAACACCCAGCGGGGGCAAAATTACCTGTTCTTCTGGACTGTCAGCTTCCCCGAGGGAACCCCGGACAAGGCGGGGCATGAGATGTTCAATGTGTGGCTCACCATGCTGCGTAAACATGGTATGTTAAAAGAATACCTTTGGATCAAGGAACGGCAGTCCGGTGACCGTTTGGAAGACCCTGACAAACTACCTACCAACACCTTACACTTTCACGTCGCGATACCCCATTATATGAGCGTTACCCGTGCTAATGCATTTATGCGTGGCACACTAAAAACCTACGCCAAAGCTGGTAAAATACCTGGCGCATTCTGTGACCGGCGCAGCGGAAAGACTCACTATCTCAACTGCATAGTAAACTACAACGGGGTAGACATTGCAAAAAATCGTGCAAAAAACAGGGAAGACCGCAAACCTATAAACTTTGCAACAAAAAAAGGGGGGAAGTCACTTGCCCACTACCTAACGAAATACGTTACAAAAAACGATACTGAGTTTGACCAGCTGGCCTGGCACAATTCCCGGGGCTTTTCTTGCTTATTTACCGGCTGTACGTTTACTATTGCAGAATTTACCCGGTTGGGATTTGGGCCTTTCCTCAATCGTTGCAGGGTCTTTAAAATGGAGCATTGCATCTTCATACCCTGGCTGTACGGGCCGCCCCCTCTGTTGGAGGATCACTTGTTTAAACTTAATTCATTCATACAAACAAAACTCAATGAGCAACGACAGCAGAAAGCCGCAGGGTGACTCTACGCCCGATGGCCCAAAGACGTACATACCTGATTTTATTCTCGAAAGAATGCAGTTGGGGGATCAGAAAAAATTGTGGTCAATAGAGATAGTTTTCGTGATGGACACAAAGCATTGCACCCATAGGGAAAGGAACTTAACCAGGGCTGAACTATACCAATGGAGGGAATCTGCTTTTCGTTACGGTGTGACTCAGCCTGTAGCTCCTGGTGAGTGGCGGGTGATACCACCAGTTGATATAGTAAGTTTCACATGTGTTAAACAGGAAAAATACTTACCTCAACAGTTTTGACAGGAAAAAATATTTTTTGGAGGTTGGCCGGAAGTAACGGGGCGGCCAATGTACGGGAAATTTTACTAATATGCGTCCCCGTTACGCATGCCCTATTGACAAACGTTACTTTTTGCCATAACTTCCCTGTCCCAACTGTGAGTTATGGAAGTGATTGTGTTGTTAGCTGCCGGGTTGGGGTTGTGGCTATTTACAACTGCCCGGGCAGCATCGAATTTGACGTACTATCCGGGTGACATATCCGGGCTTTCTTTTTCAGGGGCAACCTTTGATCTGGTTGTCCAAAATACGTCGAACGTAGAGTTTACTATTTACTCGCTCGCGGCTTCCGTATTCTCCAACGATACCCTAATTGGCAACATCTCTGATTTTACACCGGTTATTATACCAGCTAATAACCAGGTAGCAATTCCACTCAACGTCAAATTTTTAGCACTCAATATAATTGACGACCTGTTAAGCGCATTCGGCACAGGGTCGTATACCAGAACTGTTACTATTAAGGGGACTGTAAACGCTAACGGGCAGCAGTTGCCCGTCGGGCCAATAACTTATTCAATCGGGATGTAATGACGCCGTCAGCGAATAAATATGCCGGCATCTTTCAGTACGTCCTGAAAATGGACGGCACCCCGGCTGAGATCAGGGCAGCACAGGCGAAGCTGTCACAGCTGACCCCGGAAACTGCCGCGGTGTTTCAGGCGCTCAATATTCTGCCCGAAGGGGGCCTGAAAGATTGGCTAATGGCGAACCCGATCCAGTTCTGGAAAAAGATCATTCAGCTATTTACCGGCAGGAAATATACATCGGGTCAATACGTGCTGGGTGAGCGCTTTATAGATCAGATCGTAGGCGGCAATGTTTCCCGAAGTCAGGTAAGTGATGCCGATGTGGCACAAGCGCAAACGCTCTTTACAATACTCTTTGGAGTTAGGATAACAACGGGTGAAGACCTGGACGCACTCGATTACGGCGTGCAGGCGTACTATAACCGTGGTGAAAAAAGCGATGTACCGCGGGAGGCGGTCGAACGTGCTGTTTTCCTTAAACAACATTTCTACCCGATCTCGTCATACAATAACTACAAGTGGGACACTATATACTTTGAACAGTACCCGCTTGTGGCACCAATACCAGGGTTGACCGAAGGAACGCTGTACAGTGGTGACCTTCCGGGGGGAGCGGTCGCCGTTAACGGGATAATTCCCATTAATGCACAGAGTATACTTAGGCAGTACGTAGACAGCGACTTTAACGAGAATACAGGAACTGTAACAACACCAGGCGGTCAGGTTATTGACCCAACGGCGACAAACACAGGGGCGGCAACGTCCTGGGTAGACAAGTTACTAACCTATGCAAAAGCCAACCCGGCGACAGGCGTGGCAGCGCTGGTCGTCCTGGGTTTGGTAGTGGAGGAACTGGAAAGCGGTGATATATGGTGACAAATACAATGGTGCTTTCAAGGCTACCGCAGTTCATTGACAAGTGGGTATTGATAAATCCCGAGCAGTATGTTCCGGACATCATTCGGGAGGTTTGCACCTCTCACCGGTTGTTCGGTCGGTACTACGACCTTTTTTCATACCTGTTTTATACAACCGATCCGGTTTTGCTTACTGAAAACCTTTACCGTTTTTGCAAGCGGTATATAGATTACCAGGAAGAACCGATCGAATTTCAGTCATCCTCAGTGCCGCAGGGTATACTTACCAGGGGCGCGGGTGACTGCAAACATTATGCAATTTTTTCGGCCGGGGTTATCGGCTCCCTTAATAGGTTATACGGCTGCTGCTTTGAAGCGAAATTTATGTTTGTGGGGTACGGACGGGCGAAGGAGCCTTACCATGTCTTTATAAGTGTGAAGGATAACAGAGACGAGAGTGAGATATGGTTAGACCCGACGCCCGGCAGCGGCGGTATGCCTACTTTAATTGTTGAACGTAAAGTGTGACGTGTGGCAAGTGTGTACGAAAAATACTACGAACGGCAACCGGGCGCAGTCAAAGTGATTGCGGTCGCCGGTATAGCACTCCTGGGGTACTCCCTGTACCGTACTTACAAACGTAAGCAGGACGAAAAGGATGCGTCACAGGCGGCCCAAAATGCTGCAAGTGAGCTTGCGACCCTTGCAAACCAGGGCATCACACCATCTTACACAGACAGTCAGTACAGTAGTTTCGTTAACGTGCTGGTGCAAGCCATGACCGGTTGCGGCACGGATGAAGATCAGGTTTACGATGTCTTCAGAAAAATGCACAATGACGCTGACATACGAAAACTGATAATTGCATTTGGGGTTCAGTATTACGAACCCTGCGTTTGGACATCTCCCGTTTCTTATGCTATTTGGCAGGCGAATGACCATGCCTATGGGGGCGACCTGGCAACCTGGTTGGGGTATGACCTTACAACAAGTGAGATCGGGAAAATTAATCAGATACTGGCCGGCAGCGGCATCAACTATCAATTTTAAGTCTATGGGGCTGTATAGAAATGTGGCGGGTGCGGGTATTGGGTCGTGGCTTACCGATCAGTTAAGTGATTCCGGCGGGTTAACTTCCGATACAACCATACGGTTGGAGCCTACGGGCGTTATTACGATCAATGACCCTGGGCAACCTACTATTTATTACGATCCTGCCACGAATACACCTTCGACCACTGATCCAACGGTTACTACTACTGATACCGCAACTACCCCACTATTCCCTGCGGATGTCACACCAACTACAACCATTACAGATCCCACTCCGACGACTCAGGCACCTTTGCCGCCGGCTACAGCTGCGCAACCAGACTGGTACCTGATCGGCATTGTGGGGGCATTGGTTGCCCTGTCAGCAAGCAATGAAACTTTTATCCCCCGGGGGAAGAAAATTCTATACATGGGGGGTGTTGGTGTCCTGTATTACTTACTATCAAAACGGCTTGCCTAAAAACTGTATTATATGGCTGCATCAAAAGCACTGACAGCGATCGTAAAAGAGGCTAAGAGTTTAAAGAGAAAACACCCACACAGGTTCGACCATTTAAAAAAGGCGACCAGGTGGAGCAAAGGTTACATTAAACAGGCATCTGCCAACTACGCAAAAAAGCATCACGGCGCCAGTCCGGTTGGTAAGAAGAAAAAAAAGAAGGTAGGCGCAAAGCGCAAACCGGCTCGAAAAATTTCGGCCCGTCCAAAGGGTAAAAAGCTGGTTAAATACGTGGAGAAAACCAGTACGGAAAGGGTAATGGGCCGGCGCAAAAAAAATCGACCCGCTACGCGGGTGTATATGGCTGGCCGCCGTCGTAGGTCGGTTGGACAGTCGGAAGGTGGGGGCGGTACAAAACTGTTGCTTGGTCTTGCGATCGGTGCAGCTGCTATCTACTTCCTAACCAAAAAAACAACCCCAACAACGACAACCACTTTGCCGCAGGTTTTACAAACTCAGAACTATACACGTAATACCCAATCGCAGGACATCGTGAATTACGCTATTGCGGCCGGTTACGCTGTGGATGCTATTGCAAACCTTATCAATAAGCTGAACAGCAGCAGCGACGATACAGTTACCTACATATACGACAAGGTCAACACTACTGGCGACCTTTCAGATATAGCTTAACGATTTAAACAACATAACTATGTCACACAGACGCAAAAGGAAACATCACACAGGCGGCCGCCGTCGCCGGCGGGTCCGTGGTGTTGGTGCAGTGAGTCCGAAAACAACAACCTTGTTGCTGAAACTGGGTTCCGTGGCTGCCGGGTA
>Ga0068871_100003765_pt1 | contig 10444 bp, 5 predicted proteins | sample KBSMisM72_FD_72750 | JGI IMG/M metagenome (GOLD analysis project Ga0068871, IMG submission 72750) | Miscanthus rhizosphere microbial communities from Kellogg Biological Station, Michigan, USA - KBS Miscanthus M7-2 | ecosystem: Host-associated > Plants > Roots > Rhizosphere > Soil ...
CCGCGCCCTCGTGATCGACCCCGCGCGCCCGCGCGCGGCGGCGCTCCTCGAGCAGTTCGACGAGCCGCTCGTGTGTCCCGCGATCGCTGGACTTGGCGACTTCCAGGCGGGCGCGATCGATGGCCGCATGAAAACGGCTCGCCGTAAATGGTTTGAGGAGGTAGTCGAGCGCGTGAGTTTCGAACGCCCTCAGTGCGTACCTGTCGTACGCCGTCACGAACACCACGATGGGCAGCTGATCCGAGGGCACGCTTTCGATCACCTCGAACCCGTTCATCACGGGCATCTGGACGTCGAGAAACAGGAGGTCCGGATGGATTCGACGCAGGAGCTCGACGGCATCGCCGCCATCGGCCGCCTCGCCGACCACTTCGATGTCGGGCTCGCCCTTCAGGCGGAGACGAATCGCATCTCGTGCGAGCGTCTCGTCGTCGACGATCACGGCTTTGATAGGCAGCGGCACGCGACCTCCCGGGACCCAACCTCCAACCTCCAACCTCTAACCTCTAACCTCCAACCTCTAACCTCTAACGTCCGCCCCTATGCCGGCCGATCGTGGAACGGAATCGAGATGAGGACCGACGCGCCACCTTCGGGCTTGCTGCCGTACTCAAACAGATATCGCGACCCGTACAGCTGCTCGAGCCGCGCGCGCGTGTTCGTCAGCCCGATGCCGGCGTGCGTATCGGCACTCCGAAACCCGGGCCCGGTATCACGGACTTCGATGACGAGTGAGCCGTTGTTTCTGACGGCGCTGACGCTGACGTGCCCCGGCCCGCGCTGCGCGTTCACGCCGTGCTTGATCGCGTTTTCGACGATGGGCTGCAGGATCATCGTCGGGACCAGGCCGTCGAGCGTGTCGTCCGCGAGCTGCGTTTCGACGCACAGGCGATCGGCAAACCTGATGCGTTGAATCGCGACGTAGTCCTCGAGGAACTCCATTTCGCGCGTGAGCGAGATCTCTTCCGTGTGCTCGTCGAGCGCGGCACGCAGCAGGCCGCTGAGCCGGCCGATTGTTTCCGTCACGGCAGGCTGATCGCCTTTGAGGGCGAGCGTCGAAATCGCGTTGAGCGTGTTGAACAGGAAATGCGGATTGAGTTGCGCGCGGAGCGCGGCGAGCCGTGCTTCGGCCAGGCTCGTCCGCAGGTTCGAGTAATGCAGGGCCAGGTACATACCGACGATGGCCCAGTACGTCAGCACGTCGAGATACAACAGCAACCGGATCGCGACGAGGAATGCGTGCGTCAGCCGCTCCCACGTCATCGGCTCGTTGGCAATGAGCACACGAAACGGCGTGATCGCGCCGAGATGAATGAACCCGAACAACGCGCATGCGAGCGTGTGCACGACGACGCTGCGAGCCCGATTGCCCCGTTCGAATGAAAACCGTCCGGCCAGCACGACGGTCGCGGCGGCAAGCGGGAGGAGGAACAGCCAGGACGGCAGCGTCCACACGAGCGCGACGTGCCACGACACTTGCCTCGCCGCGTAGGTCCAGGCGGCCTCCATCAGACCGCGCGCGGCCGAAAACCCGACGACGATGAAGAGCGTGTTCGCGTACTGACGACGACGCTCAGCCGCGGCGGGATCGTCCTGCATCGGACGAGATCTAAGCACGCCCGAGAGGGCACCGCAAAGCAAATCGTCGGCCTGCAGCGTCATTCTGTCCCCGCCGCCCTCATCCTGTCCCATTTCCGTTGTGTGGCGGGATCGAGGTACGCAAGATCGGCCCACAACCGGCCGCCGGGAGGGCTGGCCGGATGAGGAGGAGACTCATGCGGACGCTGATCGGGTGTCTCGCGGCGGCTCTCATGTGTGTGCTGTTTGTCCCTGGCACGGCCGTCGCCCAAAGCGCGATCGCCGGCACCGTGAAGGATTCGTCCGGGGCGGTGCTGCCCGGCGTCACGGTTGAAGCATCCAGTCCGGCGCTGATCGAGCGAACACGCTCGGTCGTCACCGACGGGCAGGGGGTATACAAGATTGTCGATCTGCGTCCCGGTATCTATACCGTGACGTTCACGCTCGGGGGATTCAACACCTTCAGGCGTGACAGCCTCGAACTGCCGTCGAGTTTCATTGCAACGATCAACGCCGAGCTGAACGTGGGAACCGTTGCGGAAACCGTCACCGTATCCGGCGAATCGCCGGTCGTCGACGTGCAGAGCAACACGCGGGCGGCCGTGCTGTCGCGAGACGTGCTCGACGCAGTGCCCAACGCGCACACCCTCCAGTCGGTCGGTCAGCTCGTGGTCGGCGTCACGTTGACGGCGCCCGACGTTGGCGGATCCCAAGCCATGCAGCAGACCTATTTCACCGTGCATGGCGCGGGCGCCGCGCAAACGGCCGTACTCATGGACGGGATGATCATGAACGGGCTTCAAGGGGATGGCGCGATCCAGAGCTACATGAACGACGCCGGAAGCCAGGAAATGGTGTACCAGACGGGTGGAGGCGCGGCCGATTCGACCAGCGGCGGCGTGCGGATCAACCTGATCCCCAAAGAAGGCGGCAACACCGTTCGAGGATCGCTCTTCGCCGGCCTCGAGCGCAGCGGCGGCTTCCCCGGACAGAGCGACAATCTGACGCCCTTCCTCTCGTCCACCGGCGTGAAGACGCTCGACAAGATCGGTCTCTACCGCGACATCAACGCCACGCTCGGAGGACCGATCGCGAAGGACAAGCTGTGGTATTTCACGTCGGCGCGGCTCTTCACGGTGAACAAGCCGATCTCGAACACGTTTCACATTCCGGCCGGGCAGACCTACGCCGCGTGCTTGAGCGCAGCGATCGCCTGCGAGCAGGGCGTCGACGACCAGAAGATCAACAGCGTGCTCGGTCGCGCCACGTGGCAGGTTAGTCCGCGCAACAAACTGTCGGTCTATGCCGACAAGCTCTGGAAGACGCGCGGCGCGGCGATGGCGGCAGGCGACGATCCCGATACCTCGTCGGTGGTCTGGACTTCACCGCTCTACCTCACAACGACAGCAAAGTGGACGTCGCCCGTCAGCAGCCGGCTGCTCCTCGAGGGCGGGTGGTCGAGCAACGTCGAGCGGTACGAGAACCTGAATCAGCCGGGAATCGCGCAACCGTGGGGCACGTCGGCGTGGTTTGCCGGGGCGCCGTACCGCGACATTGGCTTCGCCACGACGAGCCACGCGGTCTCGATTGCCACCGGTGGCGGCGAGTATCAAAAGTCGCCCGACCGGTACAATTTGCAAGGCTCCGCCTCGTATGTCACCGGGGCGCACACCATCAAATTTGGCGTGCAGGATTCGTGGGGCCGGGACGGCAACACGCTCCGGCAGAACGCCGACCTCGTTCAGGTCTACTCCAACGGCGCGCCGTTCCAGGTCATTCTCGAAGGGACCGCGAACCCTAGAACGTTGTGGACGGAGCATTTGAACGCGAACCTGGGCGTCTACGCGCAAGACCAATGGACCCTGAAGCGCCTGACGCTGAACTACGCCCTTCGGTACGAGTACGTCAGTGAGCAGGTCGACGGTCAACCGAATCAAGTCGGACGGTTCGCCAATATCCCGGCGTTCGGCGACATCAAGATGCCGACCTGGAAGAGCTGGTCCCCGCGCGCGTCGGCGATTTACGACCTCACGGGAGACGGGAAGACCGCAGTCCGGTTCGGCTTCAATCGCTTCCAATCGGCGGCAACGACGACGTTCGCGGGGTTGTACGACCCGGCGAATGCGCTCCAGGTCGTGCAAACGGGAGTGACGTGGAACGACAAGAACAAAGACAACATCGCGCAGGGTAATAAGGGCTGCAGCTTCACAACGGACGCGACGTGCGAGATCAATTTCGCCCAGGTTCCGGCGAACTTCGGCGTCCTCGCGCTGTCGAGTCCCGATCCAAACGTCACCCGCCCGTATGCGGATGCGTACAACGTCGGGGTCACGCGCGAAGTATTTCGGGGCGTTTCGCTGTCGTTCGACTGGTACCGGAGCTACGGGAAGAACCTCCTCGAGCGGAACAACATCCTGCGCCCGGGAACCTACAACGGCAACGGTACCGTCACCAACGCCAGCTATCGTCCCGTCACGGTCTTCAGCCCGATCGACGGCCACGCCATCACGATGTACGACACCGTCTCGGTCGCGGCAACCACGGCCGTCAAGAACGTGGATGGCAACGACACGAACCTGACGCAGCAATACGACGGGCTGGAGTTCAACTTCTCCGCGCGCCTGCCAAAGGGCGGACGGCTGTTCGGCGGCACGGCGACGGATCGAACCATCGCCAACACCTGCAGTTCCGCCGCGACCAACCCGAACCTTCTCAACTACTGCGATCAGACGCAGAGCGGCATTCCCTGGCGGACACAGCTCAAGCTCGTCGCGACTTACGAAGTGTGGTGGCAGATCCGCGTCAGCGGTGCGCTGCAGAGCCTGCCAGGTTACGTCCTCGGCACGCCAGCCCTCCAGGCCGGCGGCGCCGGTAATCCGAATCTCACCAGCGTGAGCGGCCTGGGCACCGCGTGGACAGTGGCTCCGACCACGACCTACGCGGTCTGCCCGGGCGACTCTTCCGCCCACGGCTGCGTCGTCGGCGCCAGGGTCATTCCCGGGATGTTCACGGGGAGCCTGAGCGTGCCGCTGATCGCCCCTCAGACCGAGAACACGCCGAGGATCAGCCAGCTCGATCTGGCTGTCAGCAAGCTCGTGAGGCTCGGACGCGTTCGACTCGAGCCCAAGCTCGACGTCTTCAACATCCTCAACTCGAGCGACTACTTCAGCGTCCTCACGACGACGTTCACGCCCACGGCAGTCGCCGGCGCATCGGCGCCACGGCCGGGCGGCGTCCCGACCGCGTACCTCGCACCCCAGAGCATCCTCCAGGGTCGTCTGGCGCGAGTCGCGATCAATGTCACCTGGTAACACGATCGTGCCGTAGGATCATCGTGTGAACGGCGCGTTCGCGACCTGGCTCGTCAGCGGCAGCCTCGCGGTGGCTGCCGCTGATGCCTCCCCACCGACATTCAGCCGGGACGTCGCGCCCATCGTGTTCCGTCACTGCGTCACCTGCCATCATCCCGGAACGAACGGGGCGTTCAGCCTGGTCGCGTACTCCGATGTTCGTCCCCGTGCCAGGGCGATTGCCGCGGCAGTCGCCTCTCGCTACATGCCGCCGTGGAAACCTGAAGACGGGTACAGCGACGAACTGGCCGGCCGGCGCCGCCTGACCGATACGGAAATCGACACGATCGGGCGATGGGCCGCGTCGGGCGCGCCTGAAGGCGACGCCGCCGCCCTTCCAGCTCCTCCTCACTGGGCAGACGGCTGGCGGCTTGGCAAGCCGGATCTCGTGGTCCGCATGCCTGAGGCCTTTGATGTTCCCGCAAGCGGGCCGGACATCTTCCGGATCTTCGTGGTTCCCATTCCCGCCGATGCGCCGCGCTACGTCAAAGCGATCGAATTCGTGCCCGGCACACCGGTGGTGCATCACGCCAACGTACGGCTCGACGAGACGCGAATGTCGCGGCGGCTCGATGAGAGCGATCCGCGGCCGGGGTACGACGGATTGCTCGCGCGGACGGCGCATTTTCCGGACGGATACTTTTTCGGCTGGACGCCGGGTCAGCTGGCGACGGGGTCGGACGATTTCGCGTGGCGCCTGAACCCCGGCACCGACATGGTCCTCCAACTCCACCTGCGGCCAACGGGCCGGCCCGAGCACGTTCGGGCATCGATTGGCTTGTACTTCGCCTCGGGGCCGCCCCGCCTGACGCCCGTCATGCTGCGCCTCGGCAAGCAGGACATTGACATCCCTTCCGATCAGCGGGACTACGTGGCGACCGACTCGTACGTCCTGCCGGTCGACGTCGAGGTCCACGGCGTGCAGCCGCACGCCCACTATCGCGCCCGCGACGTCATCGGCTTCGCCACGCTTCCCAACCAGACCACAAAGGGTCTGATTCACATCCCGGACTGGGACTTCGACTGGCAGGACACTTACCAGTACCTGAAACCATTCGTTCTTCCCAAAGGCACGACCCTGACGATGCGGTACGCGTACGACAACTCCGCCACAAATCGACGCAATCCTCAGCTTCCACCACAACGTGTCCACTGGGGGCAGAACTCGTCGGACGAAATGGGTGATCTCTGGATCCAGGTGGTGCCACGCTCGCCCGCCGACCTCGATCTGCTGACCCGCGACGTCAGGCAGAAGGTATTTCGCGAGGACATCCTGGGCTACGAGACAGTCTTGCGGCGGACGCCAGACGAAGTGAGCCTCCACGACGATGTGGCGATGCTCTACATGGCCGTCGGTGGCGTCAACGAGGCGATCACGCATTTTTCGGAGTCGGCGCGGCTGACGCCTGGCGTCGCCGTAGCGCACTTCAACCTCGGCACCGCGCTCGCGGCCGCCGGGCGCCGCGAAGAAGCGATCGGCCAATTTCGGTCGGCGCTGCAGATCAGCGCCGACTATGCATACGCGCGGAACAACCTCGGATCGCTATTGCTCGCCAAGGGCGAGGTCGAAGAAGCACGATCGCAATTCGAGCGGGCGCTGACGATCGATCCACGATACGCCGAAGCCCACAACAACCTCGGCAGGCTGCTGGCCTACGAAGGGCAAACCGACGAGGCCGCGAGGCATCTGACGCAGGCTCTCGCCTTACGGGAAGACTACGCCGAGGCACACTTCAACCTGGCGCGCGTACTGCTGACGCAAAATCGCGCATCCGCAGCCGTCGCCCATTACCTCCGGGCATCGGCGCTGATGCCCGACTGGCTGCCGGTGCTCGGCGAGTTGGCGTGGACCCTCGCGACCGACCCGAGCGCGGACGCGCGTGATGCCGGGAAGGCTGTCTTGCTGGCGGAGCGGGCGGCCGCGCTGACGAAGCGGCAGGATTCGGCCGCGCTCGATGTCCTCGCGGCCGCGTACGCGGCAACCGGGCGCTTCGATGAAGCGGTCGCGGTTGCCCAGCAGGCCGCCGACCTGGCGCAGCCCAAGTCCCCGGAGGCCGTCGCCGAAATCGGCCGGCGGCTTGCGCTCTATCGACAGCGGCAGCCGTACATCGATACCCGACGGCTCGGTCCCGTAAGCCGCCGACCGTGATAGCACCTTTCGCCTACGGCACATGTCCGGCCAACGGGCGCGCGGCCAGCGCCGCTTTCAGGTTCGCGCCTGCTTCGGCCGACGACGGATCGATGCCGAGCGCAGCGCGGAACTCCGCGATGGCATCGTCGAAATTGCCGGCAGAACCGAGGGCGATACCGAGATCGTTGTGATCGCCGGCCGACCGCGGCGCCAACCGGATGGCCGCACGGAATTGCTCGATCGCCGGGACGAATCGGCGCTGCGCCAGGTAGGCGCTGCCGAGTTCCTCGCGGCTCGCCACGTCCTGCGGGTCGATCTCGACGGCCCGCGAAAGTTCATCGGCCGCACCGGCGAGGTCGCCTCGAGTGAGCAGTGAATGACCGAGGTTGTAATGCGCCTTCGCCGTTCCGGGAGCGAGCACGACAACCCGCCGAAAATGATCGATGGCCTCGTCGAGTCTGCCCTCCTCCGCGAGCACGACCCCAAGGTTTGCGTGAGCCCCGAGGTCTTCGGGCATGCGACGCAGGAGCACTTCGTAGTTCGCGATTGCCTCCGCTCGGTGACCGCCCTCGCGAAGAGCGTTCGCCAGGTTGAAACGTGCGGTGTCAAAATCGGGACGCAGGCGCAACGCCGCCTCGAGATGCGCGATGGCTTCAGAGGGTCTATCCTGCTGCCGCCTGACCGATCCGAGTCCGTTGCGCGCGGGCGCGTAGTCGGGGTCGAGTATCAGCGCGCGCTCGAACGCGGCCGCAGCTTCGTCGAGACGGCCGGCTTCCTGAAGCGCCGTGCCCAGGTTCTGATACGTCACGGCACGCATCGTGTCCGCCGATAGAATCGGGACGTTGCAGAACACTGTCACGCCGGCAAGGGCTGCCACAGCGGTCATCGCGCCGGCCGGCGTCCAAATCGCAAGAACGCGGTGGACCCGAACCATTGCCGCGGCCGCGAACAGAATCATGAAGGGCACCAGCGGCAGGCGGTATCGGGCGACGACATAGAACGCCAGGACGCTGAGAACGTAAGCGCCCATCATGGCGTACAGAAGCCAGACCCGCCCGCGGTCATCCCATGTCAGCCATACGCCAAGACAGGCGAGCGGCGCCAACACGCCGAAATGCGCGACGTGCCCAAGCAGCCGCAGCAGCCAGGAATAGTCCTCGTGACTCTCCTGGCTCTCGGTATCGATCACCTCCGTGGCGTTCAGCAACAGCCTGAGCTTTCTCGCCTCCAGCGCAAGCCAGTCCACTGGCTGCGCGCGGATGTATTGAAGGGCGCGGGCCGTCCAGTAGCTCGAGACATCGCCAGGCGAGGGCGCGCGGCCTATCGCTTGCGCCGCGAGCTCCGTCGCATCAACCCGCTCGTATTCGGGCGAACCTCGCCCGACGCGAATCGGTACGTAGGCCCCGTCCGCGTGCGGATTATTTCCGATGAAGAGGTTGGTGCCGAACTGGGCGGTCGTCAGGTGGAACTCGCCGCCGGCCTTCAAGTTCCGCAGCCCGATCGGCAACAGCACGATTCCGGCCCCGGCGACAAACAGAGCCATCATCGAGACGCGCCCGGCCGCAGCGGACCGGAAGCACCACCAGATCCAGATGAGAACCACCGGGAGAAAGATCAGGGCATTCTCTCGAGTGAGACTCAGGGCGCCGAGGACAGCACCCGCCGCAATCGAACGGCGATGTGCGCCGCCCGCCTGCGTGCCACGTCCAGTTCTATCCACCGAGAAGCCCGTCAACAGCGCGAGCAGCAGACAGAGCAAGAAGACATCCAGCACAGACTTCTGGACGAGCCCGTCGAAGAATACTGCCGGCGCGTACAGCGCGAGCGTGAGACCCGCGAGAAGGCCTGCCGTCTTGCCGAACAGATGCTGGGTGGCTCGCCCGAGCAGCACGCACCCGATGGCGCCGACGACGGCTTGACACACGCGAACCAGGGTGAGGCTGCGATTGACCGTGTAGAGCGCGCCGAGAAAGTACGCGTACAGCGGAGCCTGGTAGAACACGCCCTGGCCGATCCAGTCGCCAGCGGCAATCTGCCTCGCCCACTCGTCATAGCTCCGCGCATCGCCGAGCAGCACGTCAGAGAACGGCGAATTGCGCATCGACCAGAGGTGGACGAGCCGCACGGCCAGCGCCACGGCAACGATCACTGACGCCTGCCGGCCGAAGCGCTCGTCAGCCAATTCGTTCCCGATGTCTAGATGTCTACTGCCGCCGGGCCGTGAACGTTCCTTCGCCGAGACCACCGAGTTTCACGGTTCCCTTCATGGAATCCTGGTTCTCGATCGTGCCTGAGTACGTGACATCGAGATGCGTCCCCTGCACGTCGGCGCCGAAGGCAAAGTTCACGACGCTCGCTTTGACGGTGCCGGCGAGATCCGCCTCGCCGAGCTGTGTCGACGAATAGTGTCCGGTCAGCTTCTCGCCGTCCTGCTTGAGCGTCACGGTTGGTGTGCCATTCCCTGCGGAGGTCGTAACCGTGAACAGCCACGTTCCGCTGATATCAAGCTTCACCTGTCCGGCGCCATTCGTGGACGCGGTGGATAACACGAGTGCGGCAACGATCAGCAAAGTCTTCGTCACTGTGCGCTCCTGTACGCGTTTGATCTAGCACGCTCGATGGCAGAGCGCAAAACAAACTCGCTCGAAGCGTCATTTCGTCCCTGTCGCGCTCGCTCTGTCCCATCGCCGCTGTGACGGCGTGGGTTCACTGCCACTGTAGAGTGCCGATGTGGTCAGCGGGCGTCGAACGCGGGAGCCTGCTGGACGATCAGAAACAGATTGTTCGGGTCCGGGACGATGGACAGGCGCCACGGCCGGCCGCCGAACGTCATGCTGACGGGAACACCGCCCGTCGAAATCACTCGAGCGCCCGAGTCTTTCAGCGTCGCCAGCGCGGCGTCGATGCTGCCCATCGTGAGCTGCAATCGGAACGAACCGGGATCCTGTACGCGCGAGGGAACCGGGGTCTTCGCCGAGTCGAGTCCCCTGAAGCCGATCAGCTCGAAGATCAGAGCAGAGCCCGGCATCTGGATGGTCGCCAGCTGATATTCGCCCGCGGCCGGCAATCCGGCCATATCCATCACGCTGGGGCTGCGCACGAAGGGGCGCGCGGCGCCCTGCACGCCCAGTACATGCTGGTAGTAAGCCAGCGCCTGTTCGACGTCCGCCACCGTCAGGCGCAGCCGGACGCCGATGACGTTGCTCTCCGCTGCGACCTGCGTCTGCGGCAGCGGGTCGACCTGCGCGAGCTCCACGTAGTGACCGTCCGGATCCTGAACGATCACGGCGCGCGTTGTGTTCGCTGGGCTCATCCTGATTGGCCCGCCGCTGGTGGTTACGACGTGCGCGCCGCCGTTGCGGAGCGCCGTAAAAGCCTTCTCGAT
>Ga0068871_100003767_pt1 | contig 10443 bp, 8 predicted proteins | sample KBSMisM72_FD_72750 | JGI IMG/M metagenome (GOLD analysis project Ga0068871, IMG submission 72750) | Miscanthus rhizosphere microbial communities from Kellogg Biological Station, Michigan, USA - KBS Miscanthus M7-2 | ecosystem: Host-associated > Plants > Roots > Rhizosphere > Soil ...
AAGGTGAAGACGAACTGGAATTCTCCCGCCTTCTTTACGCCGAGGTAATTCATGATCGAGATAGCAATTGTCATCAGGATCGCGAACAGCTGGCCGTAGGTGACGGCGAAGGGCGTGGTAAAAGCCGGATTGGAGAAGAACGCAAAAACCGAAAACGTGCCCAGTATTCGTACCAGTCCCACGGTGATGGTAGCGATCGATCCTGGCTTTGCGATTACGAACCATGTCCATGCGTAGAGAAACGCCGGCAAAGGTCCGTAGGCGTCGCGTACATACACGTACTCGCCGCCCGCCTGCGGGCGCATCGCGCCAAGTTCGGCGTAGGTCATCGCTCCAAATAGCGAGAGCAGTCCGCCAACAATCCATGCCAGGTAGACCAGTTGTGCCGAGCCCACGGCCTGAATCATTTCCGCCGGAACCAGGAATATGCCGCTGCCAATTACGGTGCCGACGACAACCGCGGTGGCTTGACCAGCGCCAAGTTCGCGGGAAAGTTCGTTCGAAGTTAGCTGGTTTTCCGGGGACATGGAAACGAAGTGCAGTATACGTGAAGCGGCTTAGCTGCGAACTGAGAGCCAAGAACTGATTAAGAATCGCTTTCCAACACCGAATCACCCTCAGCGGTAAACAGACTAGCGGCGTATCCAATCGCAAATGTGATGACTGAACCGATCAGCACGTACCAGGTCCAGGGAATTTTTGTGAATAGCCACACGTACAAATCCATTACAAAGCCGCAGAACAGAGCAATGGTCGCGCCCCGTTGGTGGGCGCGTTTGGTGAGCACTCCCAACAGAAAGACGCCCAGCAACGCGCCATAAGCCACCGACGCAATCTGCAATCCCACTTCGATGACACGTCCAACCTTGTGCAGTGAGAGCACCGCAAGGGCAAACAGCAGCGCTGCCCAGAGCACGGTGGAAATGCGTGAGATCCGCATCTTGGTACGCTCATCGATATTGGGCTTGCGGCGGAGATAGAAATCCATCATCGAACTAGAAGAAAGTGAGTTCAAGGCCGCGCTCAGGTTCGACATCGCCGCCGCCAGGATAGCCGCGATCAGCAGTCCGGATATTCCGTGCGGCATCTCATGCACGATGAAGGTTGGATAAATTCTGTCTGCCTTGCCGAAGGCTGCTGAGGGTTGCTGGTGATAGAAGGCGAAAAGCATCACGCCGACCATCAGGAACAGCGCAAATTGAAATAGAATCGCGCCTCCGCTCGAAAGTAGTGCAGTCACCGACTGCTTCTGATTACGCGCTGCCAACAAGCGCTGCACGATCAGTTGATCGGTGCCGTGGCTGGCGGTGGTCAAGAATGCTCCGCCCAGTAGCCCCGCCCAAAAGGTATACGGCTTCCACAGAGTTGGGGTGAAGTCAAACATCTGCAACTTGCCAGTACTCTCGGCCAGGCTGTGGATGGCGGTCCATCCGCCGGGGACGAGATGCAGTATGGTGAAAACTCCGACCAAGGTTCCTCCGACGTAAATCACGGTCTGCACCACGTCGGTCCAGATCACCGCGGCCAATCCGCCTTCAAAGGTGTAGATCAGCGTCAGGGCGGTGATGATAGCGATCGAGGCGACTTCGCCGGTGCCGAGAGCAATCCCGACAACGATCGAAACTGCATAGACGCGTACTCCTTCGGCGGCGGCGCGGGTTATGAGAAATAGGCCGGCCGTTAGAGAGCGTAGCCGGCCGCCGAAGCGGCGCTCGATCAGTTCGTAAGCGGTATAGAGATCCCCCCGGAAATATTGGGGAAGCAACACGAAGCTGATCACCACACGGCCGACGACGTAGCCCATCACCACCTGGAGAAACATCAAGTTGGTGTCGTATGCGAGGCCGGGAATGCTGATGATGGTGAGCGTGCTGGTTTCGGCGGCAACAATCGACAGCGAAATCGCCCACCAGGGAATATTGCGGTCCGCCAGAAAATAATCGCGCATGGAGCGCTGCCGCTTACGAAAGCGCAGGCCGAACAGCGTGATTCCCGCGAGGTAGATCGCGATGATGATGAGGTCGAGGCGGTCGAGTCCCATGAGGATTTCATCCAGAGTAGCGGCCCGCCGCCGGGAAGGGAACGGGAAGAACCACGGAGGTCACCGAGCCCTCTGCAATCCCTGTGCTAGAACTACGCTGTGGCTCTGTTTCTCGGCATCGATGGCGGCGGCAGTAAAACGGTGTGCGTTCTCGGCGACGAGACTACGATCCTGGGCCGCGGCCTTGCCGCCGGGAGCAACATCGTTCGTCTGGGAGAAATGCGCGCTCGCGAAGCTCTGTCTAGCGCTATCGGTCAAGCCTGCGCCGAAGCCAAAATTGACCCCGTACACATTGCGCGCACCTGCATCGGAGTAGCTGGAGCGGGCCGGGTCGACATCGCCGAAAAGATTCGAGCACTGATCGCAGAAGTGGTCGGCGGCGCAATCCTGGTTGTGGGCGATATGGAGATTACTCTTCACGCGGTCTTCGGTGACGGGCCCGGTGTCATTGTGATTGCTGGAACCGGTTCGATTGGGTTCGGACGCAACGCTGAAGGAAAAACCGCACGCGCCGGTGGTTGGGGATTTGCGATCTCCGACGAAGGGTCTGGCCACTGGATCGGAAAGCGCGCTGTCACGGCTGCGATGCGGGCACGGGACCAAGGCACCAGTGGCAATCTTCTCGACAATCTGTTGAAGTCATTCGGTATTGGTTCTCCGGATGAATTGGTACTGACTGCGAATGCGTCGCCGCCGGCAGACTTTGCGAAACTATTTCCAGCGGTTCTAATCGCGGCTGAAGCCGGAGATGCGATGGCGAATTCCGTTCTGGTTCAAGCGGGAGACGAACTATCAGAACTGGCACACGTGGTGATCGCACGGCTCTTTCCCGAGAAGGCGGCTGTACCCGTGGCCATGTCCGGCGGTGTGTTTCACAACAGCCGCCAAGTGCGAGAGACTTTCATTAGCAGGTTGAATGCGTTGCGCTCCGGCGTAGTCGTCAATGCGGACGTAGTCGATCCCGTCCTGGGCGCCCTGGCGCTGGCTCGAAAATGATCTCTGACGAACACAGCACGGTTGAGGCGGACAAAAACATTCCTCCGGCCTCTGCTTCGGATCTTTCCCTCACCGAAGACTTGGCGCTGGCATGGCTGAAGCGCAGCGACCTCCCCGCGCCAGACCTGGAGAGACTGTCCAAGAATCCCTCGCTAGCCAAGAGCCGCAAACTCAAGCTGGCGTTGATCGAGCATCCGCGAACTCCACGCCATCTGTCATTGTCGCTGCTGCGGCATCTTTACACCTTCGAGCTCATGGCTGTGGCGCTGATGCCGGTGGTGACAGCCGACATCAAGATCGCGGTCGAAGAAGCCCTCATCAACCGTCTTGAAACCATCTCAACCGGTGAAAAGATGTCGCTGGCGCGACGGGCCTCGGCGAGAGTCGTAGCCGCTTTGCTCGGCGATGACGACATGCGGGTGGTGAATACGGCTTTGGAAAATTCCCGGCTCACTGAGGCGATGGTGGCCAAAGCGCTTCTTCGGTGCGATAGCCGAGACTCGCTGGCGGACGCGGTTGGGCGAAATGGCAAATGGTCCCTCCGTCCGGAGATTCAACTCGCGTTGAAGCGCCGAGCCGAACAGCTGGCTGAAAGCCAACCCGCTCCTCAACCAGAAATCTAAAGGAAAACTTTAAATACTCATGTCACGTAAAGTTGCCGTAATCACGGGTGCTGCTCAGGGCATCGGGCGCAAAACTGCCGAAGTGCTGGCGCAATATGGATACGCCATCGCTCTAAACGACCTTCGCTCGACAAGAGAAACTTCCGCCGCCATCGGTAACTTGGGCGGCACCTCGCTGGAAGTTCTGGGTGACATCTCAAAGGAGCTGGAAGTCCAACGTATCGCGGCCGCGGTGCAGTCCCAGTTCGGACGGGTCGACGTGCTGGTCAACAATGCCGGTGTCAGCTTCATTTGCCCAGCGGAAAATATCGAGGTGAAGGATTGGCAGCGCGTTCTCGAGGTAAATCTTACCGGACCGTTCCTGCTGTGCCGGGAATTTGGGAAGCTGATGCTGCAACAAGGGCAAGGCTCGATTGTGAATGTAAGTTCGGTGGCCGGACTCGCCGGCATCTCCGATCGCGCTGCCTACAATGCCAGCAAACATGGACTCATCGGTCTGACCAGAACTCTGGCGGCGGAGTGGGGCGGACGCGGCGTACGCTGCAATGCGGTTTGCCCGGGATGGGTGAAGACTGAGATGGACGTGGCCGACCAGGCAGGCGGCTCGTACTCTGATGCCGATATAGAGAACCGGGTCCCAATGGCGCGCTTCGCTTCTCCCAACGATATTGCGGAAGCCATCGCATTTCTCGCCGACCCCAGGAAGAGCGCTTTTGTGAACGGCCAGACCTTGGGTGTCGATGGAGGTTGGTTAGCCGATGGAAGCTGGGAGAGTCTCAGATTGAGGCATAGAATTTCGAAGGACGCTAAGTGATTGAATCTGGGCGGACCAATTGAATCCTGAAAATTGTGGTCAAGAAATGCTCTAGCGTGCCCTTTTGCGAGCGTCCTGTTGGCTTCTGTTGCGCACCCGTATTTCGCCAGAGCTATAGATAGTGCCTGCTCGTTCCAACTATATCGATTAAAGTCTATGTCTGGAGATGGTTAGTTGTTACGATCCATGGAGATAGCTGCGAACGCTCTTCACCCTCTAAAAGTCGAAGGAGATTCACACGCGCGTGTACGCGAGATGAGTCGTTTGCCCCTAGGCGTTCGACTTTAAACTCTGTACCGCTTCCGGGAGCTGCTTCTTGCGGAGCAACTCCACTAACTGAGTGTAGAGCTTCGTGCGCGTGGCAAAGCGCTCGTGGGCGCGCGTGATGTAACGAATGTGCAACTCCACTCCCGCGCCCGTCGGCCGCAAGTTAATTGCAGGCGCCAACGAAACTGGTTCTACACGGTAGTGACTCGTGGCGCGTCCCCACTCCTGCTCGGCGGTTTTCGAGTTGGCTTCCGTTTCCTTGTTGACCAGAACTTGGATCGCCTCGATGATCGGATACGGATCTTCGCTGGATGGAATCATCAATTCAATTTCATCCCACAGCCATTGCCCGCTGGTGGAGAAGTTGAAGAAGTGGCCCTCGATGGCGTAGCCGTTCATAAACGCCACTTTGCGGCCCGTCGGGTGACCTGCGTCGGTCCAGTTGCCGGTTTCGAGCAGGAGGGTGCGCATCAGATTGATCTCGGCGACTTCTCCGACCACGCCGTTAATTTCCACCCAATCTCCGACATGGATTCCGTTTCGCCCCATCAGTACGAACCAGCCAAAGAAAGCCACGATGAAATCTTTCAAGACGACAGTGAGACCGGCGCCCGCGAGACCGAGGATGGTTGGCATCTGCGCCGGGATTCCCAATATCACGAAAATAATCAGCAGCACACCAATTGTCTGCACTGCGAAGCGAACAACGACCCGCAGAGTTTGTAGGCGTTTGCGTTCGTGAGTAACGTCGCCAAACAAACGGTCGATCATCAGACCTGCCTCATATGCCAGGAGCACAATCAAGACGACAAGCAGAAGCGAGCGGAACATGCCATGCAGGGCGCTCTGCTTCTGTCCCTGAACGAGCGCTGTCCAACTGGTATAGGTATCCGCGAGTTCCTGATGGTCGCGAATCTGTTTGGCTTTGTCGCTAAGGTTTTTCTGATCGACGGACAGTTGGTGCAGGGAAGCAATAGCCGCCGCCGTTGTCTTGCCGCTCGGGGCAGCTGAGCCGTTTGTCCGCAGAGCTGAGGCAGCCTGCGCCACCTGCTGCTTTGCCCCTTCCTCCGCCGCTACTTTCTGCTGCAAGCCATTGATCTCTTGTGTGAGTCCGTCGGCGGCTTTCAGGGCATCGTTGCCCGCCTGGCCCAACTGGTTTTGCTTGTCGCTCAGCCCCCGCCAGGTGGCGAACTGCTTGCTGAGGCTGCCTTCGCCATAGTCAACGTCTGGCTTGTATTGGGTGTTTTGCGCTTGTTCGTTCTGGTGTTGCTCGTCTGCCTGATGTCTTTCAAAGAGGCGCTGCAGGCGTCCTGCGTTATTGCCCGCTCGCCTAACATCTTCCTGCGCGTCCTCCATCTCGTCCTGGTCGAGTTCCAGCTGGGCCTGCATCAGGTTGAGTTGCTGTTGAAAGGTGTCCTGCTCCATTACCCCGGCGGATGAGAGACTCTTCTTGAGTTCGTCAACCTTGGCCTGATCAACTTTTACCTGTGCCTGAAATTGATTGAGACGCGCCAGCGCCTCGCGGCTCTTTGGGTCGGTGGGTTGAGCGGCGGCCTTGCGGAACTCAATGGAAAATGCAAGGTCGACGGCATGGTCGGCGATTCGCAGCGCCTGGCGCGCGTAGCGGACTTCTTCGCGCGTCGACGCCAAAGCCGAGACATTGCGCGCGGTTTGCAATGGGCGCTGGTCTACCAAGTTGTTCGATCGCCGGGTGCTAGGGGCCGGTTGGCCGTCGGGACGAGTCATGATCAACCCGACTATGGCTCCGATGATTAGGGCCAAGAGTGTCAAAGGCACGACACGCCGCCGGATTGTCATTGCAGTTATGTTCACACCAACCTCTTGATGGAAGTCTAGGATCCTGGATCCGAACGAGAGCGGCGTTGGAAGGGCTGGCCTTTTACTCTGGTGGCCATGCCTCGATTCTGGAAAACATCGATAGTTACAGTTCTAATACGGACCGATGATTCCGCCAATGTATCGTGAGGCCGGGGGGGCATCGGGCTTCCGGTAACCATCAATTACGTCCAGATATTTCAGGCCTGAGCCGGTATTGAAAAGCACGACTGCGTCTTCCGCGCTAAAGAACCCGCTTGCCCGCAACTTACGATACGCAACTAGCGAAGCCGCTCCCTCGGGCGCAGCGAAAACTCCCTCCACACGGGCCCAATGTCGCACTGCTTCCATGATCTCAGAGTCGTCGGCCGAAACCGCGGTACCCTTGCTTCGATCCATGATGTCGAGGATTAAGTAATCGCCGTAAGGTTTTGGAACACGTAAGCCCGCCGCCAGGGTAGAGGCGTTTGCCCACGCTTCTGAAGCTGCGGCATGAGTTTCCCACGCCTTTACCACTGGAGCGCAGCCTTCGGCTTGGACGCACACCATGCGCGGGCGCTCAGGACCGATCCAGCCCAGCTTTTCCATCTCGTCGAAGGCCTTCCACATTCCGATCAGGCCTACGCCTCCACCGGTGGGATAGATGATGCCGTAAGGGAGTCTTCCGCCGAGTTGCTCGAAGACCTCGTACGCCATAGTCTTCTTGCCCTCGACGCGATAAGGTTCTTTCAAAGTGGAAATATCAAACCAACCTTCCGCTTCTCTACGCTCGGCTACAATGCGGGCGCAATCGCTGATCAGGCCGTCGACCAGGGTGACTTTGGCTCCGTAGCTTTCGCATTCCACGCGATTGGCCATGGGCACATCCTTAGGCATGAAGATGTTGGCCTCAATACTTCCCGCTGCGGCGTAGGCAGCAAGCGCACTGGCGGCGTTTCCTGCCGAGGGAATCGCCAGTTTCTTCAGTCCGTAAGCTTTTGCCATGGTGACTGCGGCGGAGAGGCCACGGGCCTTGAATGATCCGGTAGGATTCAGCCCTTCATCCTTGATGAAGACGTTAGGATATTCACGGCTGGCAAGAATGGGAGTGAAGCCTTCGCCCAGGCTTACCGGTTCCACATCGGGCAGGACTTCAGCGTAACGCCACATGGTGGCGGGCCGGCCAGCCAAATTCTCGAGCTTAAAGTGTCCCTTTAAGGCTGCGAGGTTATAACGCGCCAGCAAAACTCCACCGTCCTTACCGCAGACGGTAAGGGGCTCGGCGGTTTCGTAGGTTGCACCACATTTGGTGCAAGCGAGATAGGCTGGGCGGGTCATGCGGAATAAAGAGTTTAGCAGGGAAGATGGGGATTTATCCCGGGAGAGGCAGGCGCCGCAGCAGCGCCGATGCGCGCCGGAACCAGGGCCGGTCTCGCCGTTTCTGGTAGCCCGGCATGGTTGGCTTTTTATCCAGAATGCGCTGCGCCCACTCGCGCGCCTCCCCAATCTGGCCCTGTGCTGCCAGGAAATCTGCGTAGTTGTAATAGGCCTCGGACAAAGTCGAAATCTTCACTACTTGGGGAAAGAGCGCCGCCGCTTTCTCGGCGTTGCCAGTCTGGGCATAGGTATGGGCCAGAAGACCTGCGGCGCGATGAAAGTCATAGGCGGTGTCCTGCGAAACTACGCGTTCGAAGTCCGGCAGGGCAGCGGCATAGTCCCCCATGTACATCGCTGCCAGGCCACGTCGGTAGAAGGGATCAGGCGAATCCGTACGCGAGGAAATTGCACGATTGAAGCATTCGCGAGAGCGGACGTACTTACCTTCTTCAAGGTAGAGGTCGCCCAACTCTTCGTAGTTTCCCGCGGAGGGATTGTCGATGACGGCTGCCTCCAATTCGCGAATGCGGCGGCGGCGCGGGAAAACCTTAAACGATTGCTTCAACAATCCCGCGTCCGGCGCCATTTCGCTGACGATGTAAACCAGCGCGCCCAGCCAGCCCCCAATCAGGATGATCCACAGCCAAAACATATCCGGACGGCGCCGGATGAAGTGGATGATGGCCACTGCCTGCAGCATGAAGCCCCACCACGAGAACAGATGAAAGAGGAGAAATCCCATTGTTAGGGCGCACTATAGCATACGGAATTCGGCGGGCTCGCCCAGGCTCGAATGGTAAAATTGATGGTGGTGAAGCCTCCCATCCGTCTGCTCGCCGTAGATATTGACGGCACCTTGCTCAACTCACAATTCAAGGTTTCCCCGGAGGATCTTGCTGCCCTATGGCGCGCCCGCGAAGAGGGCGTGGAGGTAATTCTGGCGACCGGACGCCGCCACGCTTTTGCCTTGCCTATCGCGCAACAATTGGGATTCGATTTCTCGCTGATTAGTTCGAATGGGGCGATTACTCGCTCGCTGAGCGGCGAGACCTTTCACCGCGACCTCCTGCCTGCGGAGACCTGCCGCAGTCTGTGCGCTGCGATGAAGGAATTTCGCGGCCACAGCGTTCTCACGTTCGACAAAGAAACGAAGGGTGCGATCGTGCTGGAACGCATGGACAAGCTTACTGCCAGCATCCAGAAATGGCTGGAGAAAAACCTGGAGTTTATCGAGTTTGTAATTCCGGTGGAGGATTCACTAGTGACCGATCCAGTGCAAGCCATGTTCTGTGGACCGATTGCCCGCATGGCCGAGGTGCTAAGGGCGATTGAGGGAAGCGGGTTGGCCAAGCAGATAACCGTTCTTCGCACCGAATATCCCGTGCGGGATCTTTCCATCGTCGACATTCTCAACGAGGGCTGCTCCAAGGGGCATGCGCTGCAACGGTTGGCCCGGCACCGGGGGATAGCCAGGGAAGAAATCATGGCAATCGGCGACAACTTCAACGATATCGAAATGCTTACCATCGCTGGCCGCCCGTTCGTGATGGGCAATGCCAGCGAAGACATGCGAACCCGGGGCTGGGAGGTGACCCTCTCCAACGACCGGAACGGGGTGGCGGCGGCGGTGGAGCAGGTGCTTGGGGTGAAGGTCTGAGGCGGATTTTCGTATCTAAACAGCCGACGTGTTCGAGATAATACGAGTAAGTACCTGTTGCCCTAGAACAGGTACTTGAGTACCTCGCGTACTGGGTGAATTTTATTTAGAGTGGGACCTGAAGTTCGTATCGCTTCGCCAAGGATCCTCTCGCAAGACGTTTTGAAAGTGAAAGATTTGACAAAATTCGCCATTGCCATGATTGCCGCTCTGCTGGCGCTTCCCGCATGGGGCGCTCAGATTGCCATTCTGCACAACGGATTTTCGGTTCCGCATGAGCGTCATGTTCCCATGGGTGCTGTGACCCGCCTTTACTTGTCGGCAGACGACAAGGGCTACGTCGACGTGGCCACCGCTGACATTGATCACTTCGAAGATGACTTGAGCGTACCCGCGGAGAAGCCTGATCCGCTTCCCCAGCTGACGACTCCGCCGCCGAAACCGACTCTAAGTGATGTAGTTACCGCAACCGGTTTCCAGCACCGCATCGATCCCGACCTCATCAGCAGCGTGATTCATGCTGAAAGCAATTTCAATCCTCACGCCCGCTCTCCAAAAGGTGCACAGGGATTAATGCAACTCATGCCGCAAACTGCACAGAAGCTGGGAGTGGCCGATGCCTACGACAGTCAAGCCAATGTTGACGGCGGCACGCGTTATCTGAAGCAGTTGCTTGAGCTTTATCATTACGACTTGGTTAAAGCCCTGGCCGCTTACAACGCAGGGCCACAGCGAGTGAGTCAGTACCGTGGCGTGCCCCCTTACCGCGAGACTCAGCTTTACATTCGCAAGATCATCCTGGATTACAACCGCAAGAAGCTGGTGGAGCAGAAGGCGGCTGCGGCAGCCGCGA
>Ga0068871_100003768_pt1 | contig 10442 bp, 7 predicted proteins | sample KBSMisM72_FD_72750 | JGI IMG/M metagenome (GOLD analysis project Ga0068871, IMG submission 72750) | Miscanthus rhizosphere microbial communities from Kellogg Biological Station, Michigan, USA - KBS Miscanthus M7-2 | ecosystem: Host-associated > Plants > Roots > Rhizosphere > Soil ...
CTTTTCGGTCGGCGACTTCGAACTCCGCTACCGGATGCATCTGCGCGCCGGGCGGGCGATCAGGGCGGTGCTCGATGCGGATGTGGATCAGCTCGTCAAGAACGAGGCGGCGTACCGTCTAGCGCGCATCGAGTTCCAGAAGGATCAGCCCGAGGATGCGCTGCAAGCCCTGGAGCGGATCCAGGGGACGGTCCCCGAAAACATCAGGGACGACATCGAGTTCCTTCGCGCCAACGTCTTTCTCGCGCTCGGTCGACCAGCCGACGCCGTGGAAGTGCTCAAGCGCTTGCAGGGCGCGCAGAGCCTGAAGGGATTTGCCGCCTACAATCTCGGTATCGCGCTGCTGCAGTCGGGCCATAGCCTGGAGGGCTTGCGGCAGCTGGATAGAGCCGGTCAGGTCGACAGTCTTGAGGCGGCCACGGCGGCGATGCGTGACAAATCGAACATGGTCCTCGGCAGCGTCATGCTGCGGTCGGAGGACTACGCGCACGCTCAGCTCGCCTTCGATCGCGTCCGGCTCGAGGGACCGTACTCCAACCGAGCGCTGCTCAGCACCGGATGGGCCGAGGTATCGGCACATGACTACCAGAAGGCAGTCGTACCGTGGGGGATCCTCATTGGCCGTGACCCAACCGACGCCGCGGTGCAGGAGGCCAAGCTGGCATTACCGTTTGCCTACAGCAAGCTGCGGGTCTACGGACGCGCTGCGCGCCTCTATGGCCAGGCGCTCGATTCCTTCGGCAAAGAGCTGGAGAGGGTGGATGCCTCCATGCGGAGCATTCGCGCGGGCAGCTTTCTCAAAGCTCTGGTGCGGGAGGAAGTCAAGCAGGACAACGTGTGGGTCGTACGCCTGCGCACGCTCCCCGACACGCCGGAGACCTTCTACCTGACGGAGCTGATGGCATCGAATGACTTTCAGACGGCGCTGCACAATTACCTCGACCTGGAGGATCTGCACCGGAGGCTCATTGCCTGGCAGGGCGGTTTCGGCGCGTTCCAGGATCTGATTCGCCTGCGCCGGGGGAACTACGAGCCGCTGCTGCCGCAGGTCGATGCGCGCTTCAGGGAGCTGGACTCGCAGATGCGCGTGCGTTTCGAGCAACGTGATCATCTGCAGAAACGTCTTCAGGACATTCTGACGGCGCCGCGGCCGACGCTGCTGGCAACAGCCGACGAACGTGTGGCGCTCGAGCGTCTGCGACAGATCGAGTCCGCGCTACGACACGTCAGCGGGCCGGAATGCGCCGCCCTGCAGACGAGAGCGCGGCACCTTCAAGGCGTACTCACGTGGCGCTTGTACACGGAGTACCCGGAGCGGCTGACGCAGGCGCACAAGGATCTGCACGAGCTGAACGACAACGTGCGGATCCTGCAGGAGAAGTACACGGCGTTCGTGCGCGCAAGACAGGCGGCGGTGCACAGCTACGCTGGCTACGAGCAGTCGATCAGTCGTCTGCACACGCGTGTCGGTGAGGCGCTGGAGCGCGTCGACACACTGCAGGCTCGGCAAGGTCACGTAATCGAGGCGGTCGCCATTGAAGAGCTCAACTCACGACGTGATCGCCTCGAGGCCTATCAGCTACAGGCTCGCTACGCGGTCGCCGACAGCTATGACAGGGCCTTGAAGGAGCACGCGAGCGGAGGCGCGCCGTGATGCGTTCCGTGCGCGCGCCTACCATGGCGGTTCTTCTGATGGTCATGGCCGCCTGCGCTCATCAGCCCGACCGTTCGGGGACTCTGGCGACCCTTCACCAGGTGCAGGCGGACACGAAAGAGATGCCGGTCGACCAGGGCCTCGATCGGGCGGTACAGAGTTACCGCGACTTCCTCAAGCAGGCACCGGACAGCCTGCTGGCGCCGGAGGCGATGCGGCGCCTGGCGGACCTCAAGATCGAGAAGCAATTCGGAATCCAGGGCGATGGCAAGCTGGTGGACCTACCCGCATCGCAAAGTGGTGTGCCGGCGCCGTCCATTACGCCGGCTGCGACGGTTGCCACGCCAGCCGCAACACTAGGCAGCGCCGGGCGAGAGCGCGCGTCCGTGTTGCGCGCGCCGGCGGCCACAAAGATCGACGCGCGGACTGCGACGCAAGCACACGCCGAAGCGCCAGGCTCCGAGCCCGCGGCGGTATCGGAGCGTGATCTGGAGCAGCGGGCTGCGTCGGAGGCGGGGATCCCGACTGCGAACGCCGCCTCGCCGTTGGCGCTGCCGGGCGGAATGGATGCCGACGCTGGGGCGCGCGCCGGTCCGTTCGAGGCGATCCAGCTCTACGACCAGCTGCTGGCGAAATATCCGCAGTACCCGTTCCGTGACCAGGTGCTCTATCAGAAGGCGCGCGCCTACGACGAGCTGGGGCAGACGGAAGAGGCAATGAAGGTCATGGAGCAGCTCGTAAGTGAAAATCCGCGCTCGCGGTTCACTGACGAAGTGCAGTTCCGGCGCGCGGAGCGCTTGTTCATTCAAAGGAAATTTCGTGATGCGGAGAGCGCGTACGCGGCGATAGTCGATGGCGGGAGCGCTTCGGAGTACTACGAGCCCGCTCTCTACAAGCTGGGATGGACATTGTACAAGCAGCAGCTCTACCCAGAGGCGCTGCACCGATACATCGCGCTGCTCGATTACAAGGTCAAGAGCGGCTATGACTTCGATGCGAAGCATACCGAGGCCGAGCAGCGGCGCGTCGAGGACACGTTTCAGGTCATCAGCCTGAGTTTCTCGAATATCGGGGGTCCGGATGTAATCGGCTCGTACTTTGCCACCAACGGACATCGAGCCTACGAGGATCGTGTCTACGGCTACCTCGCGGAGTTCTACCTGGTAAAGCTGCGGTATCAGGACGCCGCCACGGTCTACAAGTCTTTCGTGGCCCTGTACCCGTTCCACCAGACGTCGCCTCACTTCAGCATGCGGGTGATCGAGATCTACGAGAAGGGCGGATTCCCGCAGCTGGTGCTCGGGGCGAAGAAGGACTTCGCGGCCACCTACGGCCTGCAGGGCGAGTACTGGCAGCACTTCGACGTGAACAAGTCGCTGGAAGTGCTGAGTTACCTGAAGGGCAACCTGAAAGATCTGGCGAACTACTATCACGCCCAATACCAGGATCCGAAGCAGCATGAGCAGCAGGCGGCGAACTACGCCGAAGCAACGCGCTGGTATCGGGAGTTCCTCACCTCATTCCACGCCGATCCGCAAGCACCGCAGACCAACTACCAACTCGCCGACCTGATGCTCGAGAATCACGATCACGCGGCGGCGGCGCACGAGTACGAGAGGACAGCTTACGACTACCCGGCGCACGCGAAGTCGGCGGCAGCGGGCTACGCGGCGATCTACGCACATCGGGAGTATCTCAAGGTCGCGAGCGCCGATGTGAAGGACGCGGCACGTCGCGACACGATCAACAGCTCCATCAAGTTCGCGGACAGGTTTCCGCAGCACGAGCAGGCGCCGGTCGTGCTCGCGGCAGCGGCGCAAGACGCCTACGAGATGAAGGACCTGGTACTCGCGCGCGACTCCAGTCAACACCTCATCGAGCAGTTCCCGAATGCAGCCCCGGGTGTGCGCCGCGACGCGTGGCTGGTCATCGGACACTCGACCTTCGGCCTTGCCGAGTATGCGAACGCGGAGCAGGCCTACGGGCGCGTACTCGAATCCACGCCGGCGGGCGATGCATCGCGCGCCGGTCTAATAGAGAACCTCGCGGCCTCCATCTATAAGCAGGGTGAACAGGCGAACCAGGCGGGTGACTACCGCACCGCGGCCAATCACTTCGTGCGCGTCAAGCAGGTCGCACCGACGTCGAAGATCTGCGCCCCGGCGGAGTATGACGCCGGCGCGGCGCTGCTGCGCTTGCAGGACTGGACGGCCGCGGCGCAGGTGCTGGACGAGTTCCGGCGCAGTTTCCCCGAGCATGAGCTAGTGAAGGACGCGACCAAACAGATCGCCTACGCGGAGCAACAGGCCGGTCAGCTGGCGCAATCCGCCAGTGAGTACGAGCGGGTCGCGAAAGAGTCGCCGAATCCGCAGCTGCGCGCCGAAGCACTGCTGCAGGCGGGCGACCTGTTCGGGCAGGCAAGCAACGCCGACCGTGCCCTGCAGGCGTACTCGAAGTATGTCGAGGATTTTCCCAAGCCGGTTGAGACGGCTGTGGAGACGCGCTCGAAGATAGCCGGGATCTACAAGTCGAAGGGAGACCAGGCCCAGTACACGCACCAACTGGAAGAAATCGTGCGCGCCGATGGTGCCGCCGGGGGCGAGCGGACGGACCGTACGCGCAACGTTGCGGCGGGCGCGGCACTGGAGCTGGCCAAGCCGATCTACGAGCAGTTTGCGGCGCTCAAGCTCGTGCAGCCCTTCGAGCGCAGCCTGCAGGAGAAGCAACGAAGCATGGACACCGCGACCAAGGCCTTCGGCGCGCTGGTTGACTACCAGGTCGGGGAGGTCACGGCGGCGGCGACATTCTACATGGCCGAGATCTACGCCAATTTCAGCCAGACCCTGCGCGAGTCTGAGCGGCCGGCCGATCTCGGCTCGGACGCTCTCAAGGACTATGAGCAGCAGCTCACCGCCGCCGCGCAGCCGGTGCAGGAGAAGGCGATCGGCGTTCACGAGAAGAACCTCGAGCTGATGAGACGTGGGCTCAGCAACGCGTGGACACAGAAGAGCCTCGACCGCCTCGCAGCGCTCAAGCCGGACACGTACGCGCGCGCCGAGATCAGCAGTGGGTTTCTCGGATCACCTGAGCAATATGTCTATCGGCCGCCGTCGCGTTCGGTTGAATCGGTCAGCACATCGACGCTGCCGGCTACGGCGCAGAACGCGACGGCACCGGAAGGCGCGGGCGCGCCAGCGGCAGCCTCCGCGCCGGTGGACGCCGCGATAACACAGGCCCTCACAGCCGGAGCAGGCAATGCAACCCCGCACTGATCTGGGTCGCATAACGCCCTCGCGGCCAGCCGCGGCCGCACTTCTGGCCGTAGCGCTCATCAGCTGCTGGACCCTGGCGTCGGCGGGCAAGCCGCGCGATGCCGCAGCCACACCTCAGCCGGACGGTGGCTTCCAGCTCACTGAAAAAGTCCGGATCCCCGCGGACGTTCGTGCCGACTACGACAACGCGGTGCGCCTGCTCGAGGCGCAGCAATACGAGCAGGGGATCGCATTGCTCCTCAAGGTCACTCAGAAAGCCTCCAACGCCGCCGCGGCCTACGTCGACCTCGGAATTGCCTACAGCAAGTCAGGCGATCTCGACAAGGCGCTCGCGAGCTTCAAGCGCGCAGTCGAGCTCGAGCCCCGCCAGCTCGTGGCCTACAACGAGTTAGGCATCGTCTATCGCCGGAAGGGGGACTTCGCCGCCGCCCGGGACAGTTACCAGCACGCGCTGGCGGTCTTCCCCGGCTTCCACTACGCCAGGCTGAATCTGGCAATTCTGTGCGATCTCTACCTGAGCGACCTCGGTTGCGCACGCGATAACTACCTTGCCTATCAGCAGGTGGTTCCCGACGACAAGCGGGTGGCGAAGTGGATCGCCGATCTGAATACCAGGGCGAAACCCTAGGAGGGCTCATGGTACGGACGCTCATTCTCAGACTGTTGCTGCTCGCTGCCGCGCGCGCCGCGGCGGCCGACGAAGCGGAGCCGAGCGTGCCCCCAGCGACGGCAAGTGCGCCCGCGCCAGCGGCGGGCAAGGCGGCGTCGCAAGCCGCGGCCAGAGAGGCAGCCCCCCCCGGCGGCGACGTGAAGATGTCGGGTATATCGATTCTCGGCAACGAGGACGCCCCGAAGTCGCTCGTGATCGTGCCCTGGAAGAGCTCTCAGCTCGCGGACATGCCGAGCGTGTCGAGGCTCCTGGACTCGGCCACTCAGCCGGTGGACAAGGACGTCTTCATGCGCGAGCTGTCGTACTACGAATTCAAGTCGGGCTCTAAGTGAGCGACGTGGCTCGCGCGAGCGTCAGGTTGAAAGTGAATCGTCTAGAGGTTTGACAGGTCCGTAACGTTCAAGAGGTTCGCATATGGATTTCTTCTATGCATTCATCAGGTTCTTCACGGCCGGCGGGGCCTTCATGTTCCCGATCCTGCTCGTGGGGGCGATCGCAATCGCGATCACGATCGAGCGCTACGTCACCCTTGCGAAGATGGGTGCACGCAACCGGCGCACGTGGACCCGCGTCGAGTCGGTTCTCACGAGCGGGGAGTTCGATCAGGCACGAGAGCTCCTGAGCAAGGACGACTCGGCGCTGTCGCGTCTGCTGAGCATGGGACTCGCCCTGCAGGGGGCGGTGCGCCGGCGCGATGACGTAGAGAAAGCGATGCAGGAGGGCATGATGGAAATCGTGCCGCAGCTCGAGAAGCGCACCCACTACCTCGCGACCATGGCCAACGTCGCGACGCTGCTCGGGCTCCTGGGCACGGTGAGCGGCCTGATCCACGCCTTCGCCGCCGTGGCCACGGTCAATCCGGCGGAAAAGGCGAACCTGCTGGCGGCGAGTATCTCGGAAGCCATGAACTGCACGGCCTTCGGACTTGTGACTGCGGTGCCGATCCTGATCGTGCACGCCTTCCTGCAGTCTAAGACCACGGGGCTGAGCGACGGACTGGAGACGGCCGCAATCCGCTTCCTGAACGCACTCGCGGCTCGTCAGGCCGCGCGGGCCCAGAGCCGGCTGGAGTTGGTGCAACCGGCGCAGAAGGCCGCTTCGGCCTGAGGGTGATGCCATGCGCAGTCTTCTGATGCGCCGCGAGCGCAAGCCGGCCGAGCTGCTGCTCGTGCCGATGATCGACATCTTCACGGTGTTGGTCACTTTTCTCTTGATGACCGCGGTGTTCTCGCGCATTGCGATCATGCAGATTGACTTGCCGAGTTCAGCGGCTCCGAAGCCTGCGGAGCCGAAGTTCCGGCTCGAAATCCTCGTCCGCCAGGACGGCTTCGAGCTCAGCGACGGCAAGCAGGAGATCGGCACGATCCCGAAGGCGAGCGGCGCATACGACCTGAACGCCTTGACCGAGCGTGTGCTGGCCGTCAAGCGCGAGCATCCGACTTCGGAGGATGCATCGGTGCTTTCGGAGCCGAAGGTCGCCTACGACGATCTCGTCCAGGTGATGGACGCGATCCGCAGCACCGAGCTGCCGGCTACGGATGAGCTTGTCGCGGGCCAGGCCCTATCCGCGGCGCCGGCCGGCGCAGCGGGTGTCGGCGCGCCGCAGACCGTGAAAGTTGCGCTGTTCACGAACATCGCGCTGGGAGACGCGCCATGAAGGTGCTGAAACGTGGTCTCGGGCTGATGCCCCGCAAGGTGCGCGAGGATGCGCATCTGAATCTCATTCCGATGATCGACATTCTGTCAGTGCTGGTGGCGTTCCTGCTCGTGTACTCAACGGAAGTGGAAGTGATCCAGAACTCCAAGGGTGTAGTCATTCCGGAGTCGCGTAACGACGTGCGCCCGAAGCAGTCGGTCGTCGTCATGGTCACCAAGGACGATATCTTTGTGCAAGGCGAGAGGGTTGCAAGCCTCGCGGAGGTCAGCGACCCGCACACGCAGCTGATCGAGTCATTGCGCACCGTGCTGCAGCGTCCGATCGCTGGGCTGGACGCGGCCGCGCGTGATGCCGCGCTCAACTCGCACGAGGTCACGGTCATGGCGGACAAGGACCTGCCGTACGAAGTGTTGCGGAAAGTGCTGGCGACCTGTACGGCGGCCGCATACGGGAAGATCTCGCTCGCGGTGCTGCAGAAGGAGAAGCCGGTCAGCGGGGTCAAGAGCTAGCGGCCTTCTCAGGGGGACACAATGACCGTCATTTCACCTCAAGGTAACGGCATGGATTCGGAAACCGCGCCAGATCGACAGACGCTCGAGGGCGAGCGCACTCCGCAGGGTCCCGATGCGCCGAGAAGCGAGGCCCTCAAGGATCAGGAGGCGCTCATCGCGCAGCTCGGCACGTCGCAGGACTCGATCGATGCCCTGGTGGGCGAGCTGCGCTCATTCGATGCGCAGCTCGAGGCTCTCACGACCGAGCGCAAGCAGCACCGGCTGCTGCACCAGGTGTGCGACGCGCTGGACGAGCTGGGCGAGCTCCGCGGCGCGCAGTTGTTCTGGGGTACAGCGGAGGCGGTCACGACCGGTGAGGTTCAGCTGGGTCGGGTGCGCGAACGGGTCGTCGCCTTCGAGAGCCAAGTGGGCGAGCTTGAAACGCGCCGTCAGGGCACCCGCGCCCAGATCGACCAGGAACAGTATCGGGCTGGTCTCATCGAGGACGAGCTGTTCGAGGCGCAGGAAGAGGAGGAGCGGCTCCGACAGGAATGGATCGTCGAGCGCGAGATCGCCGGGCTTCACACCCGTCCACTCACCATGCCCTGGACGTGGGGAGGGGAGGATGACCGGCGCTTTCAGAAGTCGCTGCTCAGTACCCTGGCACTGTGCTTCCTTCTGACACTGCTCTTTTCCCTGATCCGTCTGCCCGTGACGCAAGCGCCCACGGAGGCGCCGCCGGAGCAGGTGCTCCACATCACCATGGCGCTGCCGCGGCCGCCTCCGCCGCCGCGCGCGCTGCCTCCGCCGCCACCGAAACTGGCGGTGCAGAAGCCCGTCGAGAAGCCGACACCACAGCAGGCGCGTAAGCCTCCGACGGAGGAGCCGGTGAAGCCGGCCGTGGAGACTCCGGAGCCACCGAAGCCGGCGGGGCTGATGGCGTTCAAGGAACGCCTCGCCGCACTCGCCGACACCAAGGTCGATCCGGCGCTCGGCGCCCAGGCACGCATCAACAACGCTAACAGCTCGTCGGGAACGCCCGAGCGCGCGATGCTGACCACCAGCGCGCCAGGCTCGAGCGGTGGAATCAATCTCGCCGCCGTGAGTCGCGGGCTCGGCGGCGGCGGCGAGCGCAACGCGATTCGCGGCGGCGCGCTGACGCAGGCCTCCAGCGGCATCGGCGCGGGCGCTGCGGCGAGCCGCCCAGTGAGCGGCGGCCCGGGTCCGGGACGAACCGATGAGGAGATTCAGATCGTCTTCGACCGTCACAAGGCGCAGCTCTATCGGTTGTACAACCTCGAGCTCCGTCGGGATCCGACGCTGCAGGGCAAGATCATCCTGCGCCTGACAATCGAGCCGGACGGCTCCGTGTCGCTGTGCCAGCTGCACGCCACCAACATGAATGCGCCGGACCTTGCGTCGCAGGTGGTGGAGCGGGTGAAGACGTTCAACTTCGGCGCCAAGGTCGTACCGCCGGTGACCATCATCTATCCAATCGATTTCCTGCCCACCGCCTGAGGAGGCGCAATTTTGACCTGAGCGATCAGCTCTTCCTGGATACGACAAGGGCAAACCCACCGAAAGGTGGGGACGCAAAGTCACCGGTCTAAAGAGCCTCGAGGGCTCCACGACAGCGGGACTGCCGAACCTCCAGTCCGAAACTCGGGCTGTCTCGGCCCCTTGTCGATGCGATTGATCGGCAAGAGGTATGCAATTGAGCACGAGTGGGTCGAAGACGAACGTGAGAGCGCGCCGCGGCGGGATGGCCATCCTGCTGCTCGGCCTCGCGCTGCTGTTCCTCGGCGGCGCCCGCCCGGCGCATGCGCAGAGCTCGAATTGCGTCGCCGACTTCGGCGGCGTCGTGGACGGCAACGTCCACCCGACGCCGCCGAACCTGTTGCAGATCGACGGCGCCTGCACCATCAGGAACTACCCGGCGTCGAATCCCTATACGGGCAGCATCAGTTGGTTGAGCACGAACAACACGCTGCTCGTGTTCGACAACGTCGTCTTCAATGGCAACATGTCGTGCGACAGCCACGAGCACGGCGACTTCGTCTGGTTCGTTAACGGCTCGGTTACCCGCTCGCACATCTTGAAGTGCGCGAACCTCTTCGTACCAGTCGACAAGATCGACAAACAGAATCCACCCGGGCCGCCGTACGTCTCGATCGGGGTGCCCTTTACCTACACGCTTACTTTCCCGGAGCTGGTGAGCGGACTGACCGGCGCCGTGGTCAATGCCAACGGGTCGAACGTCGAAGTCGACCAGGTCACCGTCACTGACGACCTCAATGCGACCGGAGTCTCGCTCAGTTACGTGAGCAGCACCGCCACCTGGAAGGGTAGCGGCGCTGCGGTGCCCTTCACGGTCAATAACGCGGGCGGGCTCCTCACGTTCGGCGGCTTCCCTGCGATCCCAGCCGGGCAGCAGATCGTGCTGAAAGTCACGGTGGTGCTCAACAACACCGTGCCGCCGAACTCCCCGGGCACGCAGTTTTCCAACACCGCCAACTGGACGCTGGGAACAACCATCGGGGGAGTTTTCCACTTCCCGCTGCCAGGTGAGCAGGGCATCTCGCCGCCGCTCACTATCGCGGCGCCCAAGCCGGTGATGACCAAGAGCGGTCCGGCGACGATGAACGTCGGGCAGCTCGGGCAGTTCGCCCTCAACGTGCAGAACACCGGCAACATCGAC
>Ga0068871_100003769_pt1 | contig 10437 bp, 3 predicted proteins | sample KBSMisM72_FD_72750 | JGI IMG/M metagenome (GOLD analysis project Ga0068871, IMG submission 72750) | Miscanthus rhizosphere microbial communities from Kellogg Biological Station, Michigan, USA - KBS Miscanthus M7-2 | ecosystem: Host-associated > Plants > Roots > Rhizosphere > Soil ...
GTAGCCGGCCTTGATGTTGTGCGAGCCGGTGACGTACGAGATGTTCGCGTGCCACGTGTTCGCCGAAATCCAGCCGGTCGAATTGAGGAACGTGCCGCCGCACAGCGGGCTGCCCGCGCGATAGCACAATCCCGGAATCGCGCCGCCCTGTTCGCGGACCTGGATGAGGTCCGGCGTCGGATTGCCCGGCGCCGACGGTCCGCCCCAGCGGTTGTTGTACGCGCTGTAGCCGAACTCGAACAACGCCTTGCTCGAAAGCGTGCTGACATATGTCGCCTGCCAGATTCGGTTCGGCGGCGTGGAGTACACGCCCGTCTCGGGCGCCTGCGTCGCCGTCCCGCCCATGATCCAGCCGTCAGGCGTCTCGCGGCAGCCGGAACCCGTCGTCCCGATCCACTGGGCGCCGTTGCACCCGTGCTGCTCGTCCCAGAAGAGGTTCAGCTTGTTCTTCTGACTGATCTGCCAGGTCACCCGGAGCCCGTTGGCCAACGTCGAGCCGTCATTGCGCGCCTGCAGGCTCTTGTCGGCCGTGTACGACCAGGAGTTCGGGTTGCCGACGTTGGCGTTCGCGAACATGCCCGTCACCGACGTCCCGTTGCCATACGAGCGGCCCAGATAGAAGAACCAGAGTTTGTCTTTCTTGATGGGGCCGCCGAGCGCGAAATCCACGTCCCACAACCGGAGAATCTGGCTGGGGGCGCTCAGCTTGCTTCTGAGGTTGTCGTCGTAGTTGTCGCTCTGGAACGACGAGTTCGCATACTGGAAACCGCTCGACCCGCGGAAGGTATTGCCGCCCGTCCGCGGCACGATGTTCATCAGCGGGCCGCCCGTTTCCGCCTCGCCCAGCCCTCCGGATGTCCGGAACGAGATCTCCTGGACGTTCGCCGTATCGACCGAATACCCCGAGACGCCGCCGCCGCCGCGCGACGCGCCGACGTTCATGCCGTCCACCTGCAGACGGCCCTCCGTCGTCGGGCCGCCGTGGATGCCGAACAGCACCATCCCGGGCGTGAGCTGCACCGTGTTCGGATCGCCCGTGACGCCGGGAATCAGCAGCATGATGCCGTTCCAGCTCTTGGCGGCGGGCGTATTCGCGACGAGGTCGCCGTTCAGCACCTGCTGGCGCGCGGCGTTCTGCACGTCGACGATGGGGGTCTCGCCGCTGACCGTGATCGTCTCTTCGAGCGTGCCGACCTTCATCTCGCCGTTCACCTGAACCGTGCCCGATCCGCCGAGCTCGATGCCTTCGCGCTTGACGACGCTGAACCCGGTCAGCGAAAACGTCACGGTGTAGGTTCCCGGACGCAGGTCGACGATCTTGTACTGGCCGCTCGCGTCGGTGGTGACCGAACGGACTTTCTCAATCAAAGCCGGGCTGGCGGCTTCAACCGTCACTCCCGGCAGTACGGCACCGGATGTGTCCCTCGCGACACCGGCCAACGACGATTGAGCCGACGCGATTGCGGGGAGCAGCAGTAGGAGCCCGACGACGAACACGAATCGCAGACAACGCATGTCCAGACCTCCAGCGAAACGCCCTCAGATACGGATCTTGTTTCGTGTAGCAGGGCGCAACATACGTCCGCACATGTTCAGCGTCAAGCGACAATCCGCACAGCCGGTAAGAAAATCAGGCGGGCGATCCAGAAAATTGTTCGAGGTGGGGCGGGCACGTACGTCGCCACAGAGGCACAGAGACCACAGAGCCCTTTTATTAAAGAGTCTCCGTGTCCTCCGTGCCTCGGTGGCTGGCGTCTTCTTCTACTAGAAGTCGATCGACGCGCCGATCTTCATGACCCTCGCCGCCAGCACCGACGTCGGCGCCAGCCACGTTGTCGTCGCGGGGTTGTAGGTCTGGTTATAGGTCAGGATCGGCGCCGAATTGAGCGCGTTGTACATGTCCAGGCTGATCTTCGTCCGTGTGCGGCCGTATTTGAGCACCTTGGCGAACCGCAGGTCGAGCTCATTGATCCGGTCACCATAGAGGCTGCCTGGCGTCACGAGATTCATCGTTACGTTCGCCACGCCGCCCGACGGCGCACGGCCCAGGAACTGCGCGACCTGCGCCGCCGGCATGTTGTAGTTGGCGGCCAGCAGCGCACCCGGCTTGCTCTGGTATGTCGCCGAAACCTCGACGTCGATCTTCGGCACCGCATACGACCCGAGCCCTCTGAACTGCGTGAGGAAGCCCGAGTTCAACTTGCAGTACTGACCAGGCGCCATGCCCGCCTGCGTCAACGGCAGGACGCCGTTGAACGCGCTGAAACCAGGGACGCTCACGCCGATGGCCAATGCCTGCGACGCGAGGAGCGCGTCGGGCACGGCGTTGGAGGCGCTGCAGATGTCCATGGTGTACTCACCCGTGCTGGTGCCGCCCTGGAACGAGAGGCCCTTGGCCGCGCGCATCGCCACCGTCACATCCACGCCGCTCCACTGCTGGAACGACGCGTCCTGGCCGTAGTTGCCGGCCGCCTGGATCTCATAGTTCGCCTGCCCGAACTTGGTCGGCGCGATATCGTGCAGGCCGCTCACGGTGTAGCCGCCGCCGCCCGGCAGCCGGGAATCGACGGGCGCCGTGACGTTGAAGGTCTGCCAGTCAGACGGGCTGATCGCGGTATTGCGGCTCACGTAGTAGCCGTCGAACCACCGCTTGTTCCACTGCACCTCGGCGGACACGCGCGAGGTGAGCTGCTGCTGGACGGCGACGCCGAACTGATAGTCCCACGGGCGCAGATCGGTCAGCAGCTGGTTGCTGTAGGTGAAGCCCGGCGTCAGCGTGCCGAAGTTGTTGTTCGACAGCGCGCCGCACCGGTCCCCGCCGGATCCCGTGGCGTCGGACGCCCCGGGGGTCGTCAGGTTGCAGTCCACGACGAAGTTCTTGTTGGTGTCGGTCCAGCTGCGCGTGGCCGCCGTCACGATCGTCGACGTCGGCGCCGCGCCGGTGTAAATGCCCGCGTTCTGCGCCGGCTGCACATACTTGCCCCAGTTGGCCTTCACCGACGTCCTGCCGTTGCCGAAGAGATCGTAGGCGACACCGACGCGCGGCAGCATATCGTTGAAGCTCGCGCCGTCCGCGGCCGGAATCGTCGAGTAGGGGATGAAGCGGGTGCCCCCGATGAAGGATTCCGGATAGTAGCTCCACGCGTGCTCGTAGCGCAGCGCGGCCTGCACGGTGAGGCGATCGCGTGTCCACGAGTCCTGGGCGAAGAACGCGGTGTACGCCGTGCGCCACTGGCTCTTGAAGAGGCCGGAGAGCTGCCAGAACTGGTTCGGCACGCCGTTGTTGAACTGGTAGACCATCGCCTGAGAGTTGGCGTAGTTCGAATCCTGGTTGTCGTAATCGTACAGGCCGTTGTAGCCGAACTTCACGTTGTGCGAGCCCGTCACGTACGAAATGTTCGCGTGCCACGTGTTCGCCGAAATCCAGCCGGTGGACGTCGCGAAGCCGGTGCCGCACAGCGTGCTGATCGAGCGGTAGCAGAGACCCGGAATCGAGCCGCCCTGTTCGCGGACCTGGATGAAATCCTGCGTCGGGTTCCCTGGCCCCTGCGGTCCGCCCCAGCGGCTGTTGTAGCCGCTGTAACCGAACTCGAACAGCATCTTGCTGCTGAGCGTGTTGGTGTAGGTCACCTGCTGGATGCGCTGCGGGGCAGAATTGCCGTACACGGCGCCTTCCGGAGCGATCGTCGACGTGCCGCCTTCAATCCAGCCGTCAGGATTCTGACGGCAGGCCGGGGCCGTGGTGCCGATCCACGCCGCACCGGTGCACCCCTGTTGCGAGTCCCAGAACACGTTGAGCTTGCCCTTCTGGGTGATTTGCCACGTCAGCCGCACGCCGTTGGCGATGGTCGAGCCGTCGTTGCGGGCCTGGATGTTGGGATCGGGCGCGAAGGTCCAGGCGCTCGCGATGCCGGCGTTCTTGTTCGAGAACATGCCCGTGACCGACGTGCTGCTGCCGTACGTCCGGCCAAGATAGAAGAACCACAGCTTGTCCTTCTTGATCGGGCCGCCGAGCGCGCCGTCGACGTCATACAGGCTGAGCAACGTGCTGGGTTTGCTCAGCGCCGACCGCAACGCGTCGTTGTAGTTGTCGCCTTGCAGCGACGAGTTCGAGAACTGGAACGACCCTGTTCCCCTGAATGTGTTGCCGCCCGTCTTCGGCACGATGTTCATGTACGGCCCGCCGGTTTCCGCTTCGCCCAGGCCGCCCGACGTGCGGAACGTCACTTCCTGAACGTTGGCGGTGTCGACGGAGTACCCGGACACGCCGCCGCCGCCGCGCGACGCGCCGACGTTCATGCCGTCCACCTGGAGACGGCCTTCGGTCGCCGGACCGCCGTGGATGCCGAACAGCACCATCCCGGGCGTGAGCTGCACGGTGCCGGGATCGCCCGTCACACCGGGCACCAGCAGCATGATGCCGTTCCAGCTCTTGGCCGCCGGAGTATTCGCGACGAGATTGCCGTCGAGCACCTGCTGGCGCGCGGCGTTCTGCACGTCCACGATGGGCGTCTCGCCCGTGACCGTGATCGTCTCTTCCAGCGTGCCGACCTTCATGTCGCCGTTCACCTGGACCGTCCCCGATCCGCCGAGCTCGATGCCTTCGCGCTTGACGACGCTGAAGCCGGTCAGGGTGAAGGTGACGGTGTAGGTGCCGGGCCGCAGATCCACGATCTTGTACTGACCGCTCGCATCAGTAGTGACCGAACGGACCTTCTCGATCAACGCCGGGCTGGCGGCTTCAACCGTCACTCCCGGTAGCACGGCGCCGGATGTGTCTCTCGCGACACCGGCGAGTGATTGCGCCCACGCACCCGCGGGGAGCATCAGCAGCCCGACGACGAACATCAATCGCAGACTACGCATTGCGAACCTCCAGCTAACGGCACGAGACACGGGGTCTTACGCTGTGTAGCAGCGCTGAACATATGCCCCATATGTGCTAGCCGTCAAGGGTGATTCGTCGCTGCGGGCAGAAAAATTCCCGCGCCGATCCAACCTGCCGATTTCGCCGGAACGAAAAACGGATCTAGGGCCGCTGGGTTGTGTAGAGGACGTTCGTCTTGGAGCCGGGCCGGTAGGGAAACGGCGCGAAATGGACGTCGTACCCCGCCCGGGCGCCGACGGCGCGGAGCAGCGCGCCGTTCACCCAGACGACGAGCGACCCATCGAGCTTCCCGGGTCCCTTGAACGCCTGGCGATATTCGTCCATGGAGGAGACGAAGATGTCCTGCACCTGCAGGTAGCCGCGCGGATGCAGCAGCGGCAGCGTGTTGGCGAAGCTCTCTGCGGCGCCCCGCGAGACGTGAAATCGAATGTCGTCGGGCGCCTCGGCGAGGAGATCGTCCAGGTGGAGACGGGTCAGGCCGGGAGGCACGTGCGCCTCTTCCCCGTCGTCGAGCAGGCGGAGACGTTCCTCCAGCCGGAAGGCAGCCCACACCTGCCGCCAGAAGGCGACGCCGCGTTCACCCGGCCCGGCCGCCGACGGTCCCTCGCGCAGCATGCGCTCCACGAGACGCGGCAGATCCTTGCCCGCGACGCCGAACGCGGCGTGGAGCTGTTCGACGTCCGCCGAGGGAATGTACCCGCGCGTCTCGACGATGTAGTGGCGGCCGTCGCGGCGGACCAGTTCGTCGAACGGCAGGTTGTCGTACACGTTGGTCAGGTGGACGTACATCACCTTGAAACGCATCGCCTGCAGGCTCTTGAACGGGTTGAGCGCGTCCATCGGCACGCCGCAGACGCGGCCCGCATGTCCCTGGACGGCTTTCAACGCCCGCTCGAGCGTCGCCGGCGAGTAGTCGCCCAGGATGAACTTCAGCTTCGCGTAGTAGCCCGTGCCCGACTGCTCGTCGAGCGCCTTGAAGCCGTCGAGCCACGCTTTGGCGCGCATCCCCGAGCCGCCGCCGATCTCGAGCGCGACGATCTCCGGCGGCAGCTGATGCCGGCCCTCGAGATCTTTCAGCAGCCGCCAGAACTCGCCGACCGAGTCGGCCACGGCCGCCGGATGATTCGCGTCGGACGAGCCGCTCGGGAGCGCTTCCTCGAAGCCCCGGCCCGACGCAGCCTCCCATTCGGGCAGCCACTGCCAGAACATCCGGTTGAACTGCCAGATGATGCTCTCGCGCCAGGGGACGAAGCCGTCCAGATAGACCCCATCCTCGTCGTGCGCGGCGTTCGCGACGTGCGCCTTCGCCAGCGCCTGGGCGATCCGGCTCGGGAGCGTTTCGGGGTTCGCCTGGCGGAGGTCGATCGCGATCTCCGCCAGCGGCCCGGGCTGTCCGGCCGGCATCGTCGTCCGCCGGACCATGACGGGCTCGCGGAAGTTCGTCTTGTAGTGAATCCAGTCGAGGTGCACGCGGAGGGCGCGCAGCAGCTTCGGATCGATGGCGCCGCCTTCCGCCAGCGTCGTCAACGACGCGGTGACGAGGCCCGTCAGCTCGCCGAGACTCTTCGCGCTCTTGCCGCGTGAGACGTGGTTGAAATGGAGGATCACGCCGCGGCGATCTGGTAGTGGGGCCCTTCGGTAACGGATTCAGGCGTGAACGGAAAACGCGAGCCCATCGGCCCTCCACGGGAGCGGCCACCGGCCGCAGAACGACCGGGAAATGTACACCGGCGACCGTAGAGTGTCAATGCACATAGGTCGATCCAAGAAACGGGATCCGCGAACCTGGATCCACGCGAAATACTCCTACTTTCTTGCGAATGTCCGGGTTGACGTCTTGTAAATTAGGACTGCACGTTACCCGTTTGGGGTAGATCGAACAGGAGCATGAATTTGAGTCATCGGAGAGAGGGAGTTCTTATGTTACGAACCGTAAGACTAGCGGCGCTGCTGGCATGTGTGGGCCTCGCCCCGACCGCCGCATGGGCCCAGGCGACGCTTGCCGGAACCGTCAGGGACGCGTCGGGCGCTGTGCTGCCCGGTGTCACCGTCGAAGCGGCAAGCCCCGTCCTGATTGAGAAGACCCGTACGGCGATCAGCGACGGCACCGGCCAGTACCGTATCGAGAGCCTGGTGCCGGGCTCTTACAGCGTGACGTTCACGCTCGCGGGGTTCTCGACGCTGAAGCGGGACGACGTGGTGCTGTCAGGCAGCGGCGTCATCCAGATTAACGCGGACATGAAGGTCGGCGGCGTCTCCGAGACGATCACCGTAGCCGGCGAGACGCCGGTCGTCGACGTGCAGAGCACCAGGCGCGAGGTCACGCTCGACAACGAGACCATGCGCAACCTGCCGAGCGTCCGCAGCTACAGCTACCTGCTCACCGCGGTTCCCGGTGTGCTGTCGAACAACAACAACGTCAACTCCGGCCCGGTCTTCGCGATCTTCCCGGTCCACGGCGGCCGCGGGGTCGAATCGCGTCTGACGGTCGATGGCCTCAACATCGGCAACCCGCCCGGCGGCAACCAGCCGTCGAACTACGTGGCGGACATCGGGAACGCGGCGGAAGTGTCGATGATCACGTCGGGCGGCCTCGGCGAATTGGAGACGGCCGGCGTCACCGTCAACGTCATCCCGAAGTCCGGCGGCAACACGATGTCCGGCCTCGTGTTCGCGTCCGGCTTCGGCAAGGGCATGCAGTCGAGCAACTTCGATTCAGAACTCGCGTCACGCGGTGTCACCCAACCGAACCCGGTGTACCACGTCTACGACTTCAACGCCGCCGTCGGCGGGCCCATCGTCAAGGACAAGCTCTGGTACTACATGAGCGTCCGCCAGCAGGGTTCGCGGCAGAACACGCTGAACCTGTACTTCAACCAGAACGCGGGCGACCCCAATGCGTGGACGTGGGTCGGCGACTACACCAAGCCGGCGTACTCGGATCGCACGTGGGAGAACTACACGCCCCGCATCACGTGGCAGGCGAACCAGAAGAACAAGTTCTCGTTCGTGTGGGACGAACAGCCGATCTGCCGCAAGTGCACGGGCGCGACCTCGTTCAGCGGCTCGCCATCCCCGACCACGTCGCCCGAAGCGGACGGCCTGGGCGATTTCAACCCGCAGCGCGTCCAGCAGGTGCGTTGGACGTCCCCGATGACCAACAAGCTGCTCCTCGAAGCCGGGCTGGGCACCAGCTACTACCAGTGGGCGGGCAAGGAACGCGATCCCAACCCCACCCGCGACCTCGCGCGCGTGTTCAACATCGGGCAGGTGTTCGTACCGGCCACGGCGACGACCCCCGCGGTCACGGGCAACATGACGTATCGGTCGCAGAGCTGGTACCAGAACTTCACCAACGCCGTGAACTGGCAGGGGTCGGCCGCGTACGTGACCGGTTCGCACAGCATGAAGTTCGGGTATCAGGGCTACTGGTGGAAGGACGACCGGGGGATGTACGTCAACAGCCAGAGCGTGCAGTACACGTTCATCGGCGGGGCGCCGTCTTCGATCACGGAGTACATCAACGGGTACAACGTGAACGCGCGCGCGGCGGATGCGTCGTTCTACGCGCAGGATCAATGGACGCTCAAGCGCCTGACGCTGCAGGGCGCCATCCGGTACGACCATCCGTGGAGCTGGTTCCCGGCCGTGACCGAACCGTCGAGCCGCTTCTTCCCCGGCGCCAGCTTCGCCCGCGCCGACGGCGTGACCGGCTACAACGACATCACACCACGCGTCGGTGCCACCTATGACGTGTTCGGCAACGGCAAAACGGCGCTGAAGGCGAACGCCGGCAGGTACCTGCAGGGCGCCAGCGTCAGTAACCTGGCCTACGGCGCGAACCCGGCGTTGCGGATCCCGAACGGCAACACGACGTTCGGCGGCATTTTCGCCCCGTCGACGGGCCGGACGTGGGGTGATGCGAATCGCAACTTCGTACCGGACTGCGTGCTGACCAACCCGCTGGCGAACGGCGAATGCGGCCAGATCGACAACCTCGCATTCGGCCAGACCAATACCGTTGGCACCAATTTCGATCCGGGCCTGCTCTCCGGCTACGGCGTCCGTCCGTCCGACTGGTCGTACGGTGTGTCGGTACAGCAGCAGATCCTGCCGCGCGCATCGGTCGAGGTCGGCTACTACCGCCGCACGTTCACCCAGTTCACGACGGGCGGCACGGTGACCGACAACCTCGCGGTGGCACCGGGCGACGTCAGCGCGTACTATGTGACGGCCCCGCTCGATCCGCGCCTGCCGGGCGGCGGCGGCTACAAGGCCGGCCCGTTCTACAACCTGACGCCCGCGGCGTTCAGCCGGGTGCCGAACAACCTGTTCAAGTCGACCAGCGACGTGGGCGACGACACGCGCGTCTTCAACGGCGTGGACGTGACGTTCAACGTGCGTTCGCTCAAGAACTTCACGTTCTCGGGCGGCACCAGCACGGGCAAGGTGACCAACGACTGGTGCGCGATTCGCGACGCAGTTCCTGAGGCGACGGCGTTCATCCTCAACCCATACTGCAATGTATCGTCGCCCTTCCAGACATCGTTTCGCAGCCTCGCGAGCTACGTCATCCCGCGCGTCGATGTGATTATCAGCGGCGTGTACCAGGACAAGCCCGCCGCCAACAACGGAACCGACCAGCTCTCTGGTTCGTTCGCCGCCAACTACACGCTCACGGCGGCGGACCAGGCCGCGGCCGCCGCACAGATCGGCCGTCCGTTGACGGTCACGGGGCCAATCACGGTCAATCTGATCGCCCCGGGCCAGGTGTACGGCGATCGCGTCCGCCAGCTCGACCTGTCGTTCAAGAAGGTGCTTCACTTCGGCAGCCAGCGGCTGACGGCCGGCGTGGACATCTACAACCTGATGAACAACAGCGTGACGCTGGCCTACAACTACACGTACTCCCCGGCGTCGGCCGGCTGGCTGCAGCCAACGACGTACATGAATCCTCGCGTGTTCCGTCTGAACGCGGAGTATTCCTGGTAGGTTGAACCGACAGGCGTAGTGCAGGCCTTCAGGCCTGCCGGAATAGGGTCTGCTCCCGAACAGGGGCAGGCCCTTTTTCGTTGTCAGGCGAGGATATCCTTGACGACGTCGCCGGTCACGCCGGTCAACCGCACGTCCAGCCCCTGGAACTGCACGGCAAGCCGTTTGTGGTCGATGCCCAGCTGATGGAGCATCGTCGCGTGGAAATCGTGGACGCTGACGGGGTTTTCCGTGGCGGCGTAGCCCAGGTCGTCCGTCGCCCCGTACGTGAGGCCGGCCCTGACGCCGCCGCCGGCCACGGCGTACGAAAACGCCTTGATGTGATGGTCGCGCCCGTCGCCCGTCTGCGACATCGGCGTGCGCCCGAACTCGCCGCCGAAGATCACGAGGGTGTCGTCGAGCATCCCCCGCTGTTTCAGATCGGTGATGAGCGCCGCCGTCGGCTTGTCCACTTCCTCGGCCTTGTAGGCCATGCCGGTCTTGACGCCGGAGTGGTGATCCCAGTCGCGGTGGTAGAGCTGGATGAAGCGGACGCCGCGTTCGGCGAGGCGTCGCGC
>Ga0068871_100003773_pt1 | contig 10433 bp, 8 predicted proteins | sample KBSMisM72_FD_72750 | JGI IMG/M metagenome (GOLD analysis project Ga0068871, IMG submission 72750) | Miscanthus rhizosphere microbial communities from Kellogg Biological Station, Michigan, USA - KBS Miscanthus M7-2 | ecosystem: Host-associated > Plants > Roots > Rhizosphere > Soil ...
AAAGGTCCAGCAACTTGGCCAAGACTCCCAACCCAACCGAAGCCGACCTCACGGCCGGCGAACCCCGCCGTCGCCCGCGCCATCAGGCGCTGGAGATAGGCAATCACCGGCTCAGCCCCTCGACCCTGATGATGGGCCACGGCTTCGACCCGGCTTTGTCCGAAGGCTCGCTCAAGCCGCCCGTCTTTCTCACTTCCACCTATGTTTTCGAGAGTGCCGCGGCGGGTAAACGCTTCTTCGAAGGCGTTACCGGCAAGCGTCCGGGCGGTGCCGAGGGACTGGTCTATTCGCGCTTCAACGGGCCCAATCAGGAAATATTGGAGGACCGGCTCGGCATCTGGGAGGGCGCGGAGGACGCGCTGACCTTCTCGTCGGGCATGGCCGCGATCGCGACCGTATTGCTCGCGCTGGTGCGGCCGGGCGATACGATTGTCCATTCGGCGCCGCTTTATGCCGCGACCGAGACGCTGATCGGCAAGATTCTTGGCCGCTTCGGCGTGCACTGGCTCGATTTCCCGGCGGGCGCGACCCGCGCGGAGATCGATGCGGTGCTGACCAAGGCGTCCGCCGCCGGCCGCGTGCCGCTCATCTATCTGGAGAGCCCCGCCAATCCGACCAATGCCCTGGTCGATATCGAGGCGGTGAGCGCATCGCGCGACGCTTTGTTCAAGGGGGAGAAGCCCCTGATCGTGATCGACAACACCTTCCTCGGCCCGCTCTGGCAGCAGCCGTTGAAGCATGGCGCGGATCTCGTGCTCTATAGCCTCACCAAATATGCCGGCGGCCATAGCGATCTGGTCGCGGGCGGCGCGGTCGGTTCGAGGGCAGCGATCAACCCGATCCGCTTGATGCGTAACACGATCGGAACGATCCTCGATCCGCACCCGGCGTGGATGCTGTTGCGCAGCCTGGAAACGCTCGAACTGCGGATGAGCCGCGCAGGGGAGAATGCGGCCAAGGTTTGCGCCTGGCTGCGCGATCATCCCAAGGTCGAGCATGTCGGCTATCTCGGCTTCCTCGATGGAGGATCGCGGCAGGCGGACATTTACAACCGCCATTGCACCGGGGCGGGCTCGACCTTCTCGCTGTATCTGAAGGGTGGCGAGCCTGAGGCGTTCCGTTTCCTCGACGCACTCAAGATCGCCAAGCTCGCGGTCAGCCTTGGTGGGACGGAGACGCTCGCCAGCCACCCGGCGGCGATGACGCATCTGTCGGTGCCCGATGCGCGCAAGCAAGCACTGGGTATCGGCGACAATCTCGTTCGCATCTCGATCGGCGTCGAGAATGCGGACGACCTTATTGCCGATTTCGAGCAGGCGCTGGCCGAGGTGTGAGCGGCGTCGGACGGTATAGCGTCCGCAGCCTCAGCCCGATGATATCGATCGGTCCGTCCTGCCAGGAGCGGACGATATAGCGATCCCGGTGCAGTTCCTGGAGGAACATGTCGCCGGGATCATATGTCTTCGCGCCCAGCCGCAACAGCCAGATCGTGGGCACGCTTTTAGTCTCGGGCGCCTGGGCAATGGCGCGGAGTTGCTCGCGGGGGAGCGAGACCACGCCACGGCTGCCGGTCGGATACCAGCCGCCGGCGACGTTGAAGCTGGGCACCGCGGTCGGGATCGGCCGGATCGGGTAAGCCAGCTTTTTGTCGCGCAGCGCATAGAAAAGCGGCAGCGCGCCCTCATTGGGATAAGCGAAAAGCTGGTCGCCGGATTGAAAGCGGGGGGCGAGCCAGGCGATGGTGCGGTACCAATCCTGCATCGGCCCGGCCATCCGCGCCTGCACGTCGGCAGCAAGCATCGGCGCGCCAAGGATCAGGGCTGCCCCAAGCCCGAGTAATTTTCGGGTGTCGGTCCACGCCGCGGCCCCGATCGCGAGAAGCAGCATCGCGGGCACCGCAACCGGGGTCATGATCCGCGTGATGAAAACGGGCGAAACGGCGATCGAAATCGCGGTCGCAAGTATCACCGGCAGCAAGGCCAGGATCAGGAGCACTCCCGCCAGCCGCCGGCCATTTGCCGCGCGGATGAGGAAGAGGATGGCGAGACCAAGCAGCACAAAGAGGAAGAAACCGGGCCAACTGGGTGCGGAATAAAGCGAGGTCAGATGATCGAAATAGCCCCGGTTGATCTGGAAACGCAGCCAGGTATGCGACACCCAGGTCGGCGCCTGATCGCGCAGGATGGCGAGCCCGGGCAGATAGAGCAGCCCGACCAGAATATGTGCCGCGGCCAGCCAGCCGAGGTCGGCGCGATGCTGGCCCTGGCCAAGCAAAGCCACACCGAGCGCCAGCGTTAGCGAAAATGCGTAGAGCGGCCCCAGATTGTGGAGCCACAACATGGTTTCGAGCAGCAGGAAGTAACCCGCAAAGGCGCGCCCGACCAAAGGCCGTCCCGCCGCGCGCAGCCGCGCCAGCCGCAGCAGCAATGTCAGCGCGCCGGCATAGACCAGGATCATCAGCGGATAAGGCCGTACCTGCCGCGTCATTTCGACCAGCGCATTGGAGACGCAGGCGAGACCGAAGGCCGCAAGATAGAGACGGTCGCGGCGCTCGGCATCCCAGCCCAGCCATGCCGACGCCTCGCGCGCGGCAAGTATAAGCACGAACGGCGTCGCCAGGCCCGCGATCAGGCCCGGCATGCGCATCGCCAGCACGCCGTCGCCAAACGCCTGCGCCCAGACGTGCATCAGCGAATAATAAAAAGGCGGGTGCGTTTCGAACCTGGGGACGACATGGAGCAGGAAGTTCCAGTCATGGTCGGCGGCGTAGGCGCTATAGGCTTCGTCCAGCCAAAAGGGCTCGGAACCGATATGCCACGCCCGTACCGCGAGCCCGATCAGCCCGAGCAAAGCGAAGACCGGCCAGAAGGATCGCGATTTTCCCATCGCTTAATGCCCTTAAGCTGCTCGCAGGCACTTGTCGCGCCCGCTGGCGACGCCATAAGGGACCCCGATGTTCCGCTCAGGACCCCCGGTCGAAACGCCTGCAGGCTGGTGGAATAGTCGCTGGTTCCTGACCCTGCTGGTGCTGCTGACTGCCGTACCGCTCCTTTACCCGACCATCCCGCCGCTGACCGACCTCCCCGAACATATGGGCCGCTATCGGATCCAGCTCTCCGGCCCGAACGATCCTTTGCTCAAGGATTATTTCAGCTTCCACTGGTCGTTCATCGCCAATCTTGGCGTCGATCTGCTGATCGTGCCGCTCGCCAAGATTTTCGGGCTCGAACTCGGCGTGAAACTGATCGTGATCGGCATCGTGGTCCTGACCGCGAGCGGCATCCTGTGGACCGCGCATGAGGCACATGGCCGGGTGCCCCCGCCGGTATTGTTCGCACTGCCGCTCGCCTACAATTTTCCGCTGATCTGGGGCTTTCTCAACTTCCTGCTGTCGATGGCGCTGGCGCTCAACGCCTATGCCTTGTGGCTCCGGCTCGGTCGGCAGGGGCGGTGGGTCCTGCGCCATGCCGTGTTCGTGCCGATCGGGCTTATTCTGACCACCGCGCACATTTTCGGCTGGGCGGTGCTGTGCCTGCTCGCATTCGGAGCGGAGACGGTGCGCGCGCGTGACGCGGGCCGCAAATTCGTGCCGAGCCTGTGGCAGGGGGCTATTTCCTGCCTGTCGCTGGCGCCGCCTTTGCTGCTGCTGATCGTGTGGCGCAGCGGGGATGCGAGCGGCCAGAATATCGACTGGTTCGCCTGGCGCGCCAAATATGTCTACATGGTCTCGATCCTGCGCAACAGCGGGATGGCGTTCGATCTCGCCTGCGTCTATTTCTTGTGGGGGCTGGTCGCGTTCGGGCTGGCAGGCGTGTGGGTCCGGATGAACCGCACGCTCGGCATCGCCTCCTTGATGCTGATGCTCGCCTATATCCTGCTGCCGCGCATCTTGTTCGGATCGGCTTATGCCGACATGCGACTGGCGCCCTATGTCATGATCATCGCGGTAAGTGCGCTGGTATTGGTCACGCCATCGCGTCGGCAGGCTGCGGTCGTGGCGGCGGCGGCGACCGCCTTGTTCGTGCTGCGCATAGGCATTCTTACCGACGATTTCGCACGTCATGACCGCGACAATGCGCATCAGCTGACGGCGCTGAGCCTGGTCAAGCCGGGCAGTCGTGTCTTTGTCGAGGTGCATCTCCCCTGCCTGAGCCTGTGGGAGACGTCGCGCATGGACCATCTCGGCGCGATGGCGATCGTGCGGCGGGGGGCTTTTGCCAATGGTCAGTGGACCGACGCAGGAGCGCAACTGGTGCGGATCAAATATGCGCCGGCCAAGGGTTATGCCGAGGATCCGACCGAGATATTGCGCCCGCGCGCCTGCAATGATCGCCGCGCCAAACATTATCCCGACGGGATCAACAACCTGCCGCACGACGCGTTCGACTATGTCTGGCTGATCGACATGCCGCGCGCCAAATGGAACAGTTTTCCCGGCCTGACCCCGATCTGGACCGGGGGTGAAAGCGGCATCCTTTATCGGGTCGGGCCGCGCCCTGCCTGGTCGGTGCCGATGCCGGAACCGGCGGGCTCCGCCACCAACGCGATCGAAACGCCCGCCGGGAACAAACCGCGCACCGCGCAGTGACGTTCGGACCCGAATAGCCATGTCAGGATCATATTGATCGGCCGGGGCGGAATACGGTCTTCGTCCCCACCCTCGCGCCCGAGCGCGCGGTTGAGCCAGCGTATCCCGATGATCGCGGGCAGCAGCAATGTGTTGAACGCGGTGCGGCGGATCGTGCGAAAGCCGGCCGCGTGCACCACTGTCTCCAGCGTTGCCCGGGTATAACGCCGCTGATGATGATGGGCGACGTCGTGGCCGCTCCAGAGCGACGGCATGGCGGGGACCGCGACCACCAGCCGGCCGCCCGGCGCGAGCTTCGGTCTCAGCGCGACGAGCGCACCTTTGTCGTCCGGAATATGTTCCAGCACGTCGAGCAGCACGATCAGGTCGTAACGGCCGTCATCCAGTGCCACGTCGGGCAGGTAACCGCCCTTCACCGCCACGCCGGTACGCTGCGCCGCGAAGGCGCGCGCATGGTCGTCCGGCTCGATGGCATCGACCGTCCCGAATTGCTGAAGCATGGCGATGTTCGAGCCGGTACCGCAGCCGACTTCGAGTATCCTGAGCGGTCCCTGACGGGGACGCCAACGTTCGAGCAAAGCCGTGAGGATCTTGCGCCGGCCGACGAACCACCAGTGATCGCTGTCGATCTCCGCCATCCGGTCATAGACATGGCGTTCCATCAGGCTTCGTCGTCGCCCGTGTCGCCGATTGTTTCCCGCACGATGTAGATCGGGCGGCGCTTGGCCTCGACCAGGATGCGCCCGACATATTCGCCGAGGATCCCCAGCGAGAGCAATTGCACGCCGCCCAGGAACAGGACGGCGACCATCATCGAGGCATAGCCCGCGACGTCGATCCCGTAGAGCACGACCCGCCCGATCAGGAACACCGCGTAAAGCAATGCGATCGCCGCGATGACGAAACCGATATAGGACCAGACCCGCAATGGTGCGGTCGAGGCGGAGGTAAGGCCGTCAATCGCGAGCTTCCACAGCTTGATATAATTGAACTTGGTGCGGCCGACGGATCGCTCGGCCCGATCATAATGGACCGCCGCCTGTCTGAAGCCGCCCCACGAGAAGAGGCCCTTCATGAAGCGGTTGCGCTCGGGCATCGCGCGGATCACCTCGACCACCTTGCGGTCGAGCAGGCGGAAATCGCCCGCATGTTCGGGGATCTTGTCCTCCGACAGCCAGTTATGCGCGCGATAATAAAGATCCGCGGTCAGCCTCTTTGGCAGACTGTCGGTCATCCGGTTGCGCCGTACGCCGAACACGACCTCATTGCCCAGCCGCCATTCGTCGAGCATCGCGCCGATCACCTCGGGCGGATCCTGCAGGTCGACGTCGATCGGAATCACGGTTTCGCCCCGGACATGATCAAGGCCCGCGGACAAAGCCGCCTCCTTGCCGAAATTGCGCGACAGCGAGATGCCGACGATGCGCGGGTCGCGGCGGTTGGCGGCCATGATCGCGGCGAGCGTTGCGTCCGAGCTGCCGTCGTCGACGAACAATATCTCCCACAACACCGCGTCGCCGGCGGGGTCGCGCAAGCCGTCGAGAACCGCGCTCACACGTGCGACGAACGGCTGGATCGCGTCTTCCTCATCCTTGACCGGCACGATTACGGAGACGAGCGGACGCCTGGCCACCGCCGCGACCGGCTTGTTGTGCGTATCAGGCGTGGACGAGATGACTTTCACTTGAAAACCCACCAGCGGTTGACCGCGAACAGCATAATAGGAGTGACGCACCATATTGGTACGTAAATCGTCCAATGCGGCCATTTCAGCGCTTCGATCAGCAGCCATACCCAAAATGTGTTTAGCGCCAGGCTGGGCAGCGATGCGAGCGCGAAGCGGATCTGGCTCGCCCGATCGCGCGTGCCGTGATTGCGGAACGTCACCCTCGAATGGAGAAAATAGCCCAGGCAGACTGCGGCGAGATAGCCGGCGACGTTGCAAAGCTGGACCGGCAGCGCCGACCAGCTGTCGAGCGTCAGCAGCACCACCGAATAGAGCCCGGTGACGATGCTGCCGTTCACGCCATAGCGGACGAGTTGCCAGAATATCTCGCGTCGGGCCGCCATCGCAGTCAAACTGTCATCCCCTGTTCGTCCCTGCCGCTGGAAAGCGCGAAACGCTTCCCCGACCACGCCTATGGCTCTAGAGCGCCGCCAACGAAGAGGGAAGAGCGGGTGAGCGAACAGTCCGAACAACCGACCTACTGGCGGCGCTGGTTCTTCGCCTGCTGGGCCGCGTTCGCCGTCTACATGCTCTATTACAAGTGGAACGGGATCCACTGGTTCTCGCTCAGCGATACCGACGACAATATGCGGTTCGCGCAGGTACAGGCCTTGCTCGACGGGCAAGCCTGGTACGATCTGCGCCAGCACCGGATCAATCCGCCGGGCGGAATCTCGATCCATTGGTCGCGCCTTGTCGATCTGCCGATCGCGGCTTTGATGTTGATCCTCAGGCCCTTCCTGGGCGGGCAGGAAGCCGCGCGCTGGGCCTGCGCGATCGCCCCGATGCTGGCAATCGGGCCAGCGCTGTACGGATTGATGCTGACCGTTCGGCGGCTCGTTGACCGATGGTCTTTCTTCCTCGCGGCCGCGATCCTGGCCTGCGCCAACACGACATTGCTGATGTGGATGCCGCTCAGGGTTGACCATCATGGCTGGCAGCTGGCGAGCCTGATCGTTGCGGTATCGGGCATGGCCGACGGCAAGCGCTTTCGTGGCGGGCTCACGGCGGGGTTCGCCACGGCCGTCTCGCTCACGATCGGGCTTGAGCTCCTTCCCTATCTGGCGGTGGTCGGCGCGCTGATCCTGCTCTGGTGGGTGATCGAGGGTACTCAGGCGCGGCGGCTGCAGGGTTATGGCATCAGCCTCGCGGCGGGCACCGCCTTCGGCTATCTCGTGTTCGGCTCGTTCGACAATGCGCAGATGCTGTGCGACGCGCTGACGCCGGTCTATCTGTCCACCCTGGTCGCCGCTGGCGCGATCCTGTTTGCGCTCGGCGCCACGCCCCTGGTCAAAAGCTGGCAGCGGGCGGGCGCCGCAGTCCTCGCCGGCGCCGCAATCTGCGGTTTCTACGCCGGTGCTTTCCCGCAATGTCTGGGGCGGCCGGAACATCTCTCACCCGAGGCGGATAAGCTCTGGTTCAGTCATATCAAAGAGGCCAAACCGCTCTATCAGCATGGCTGGCGCGTCGCCTTTCCGACGCTCTCGCTGTCAGTGATCGGGGTGATCGGCGCGGCCTGGTCCTTCTGGCGCGCGCGCGGGACCGAGAAAGCGATCCCCTGGGCTCTGGTTTTGCTGCTCTCGCTCTTCTCGGCGCTATTGCTCTTCTGGCAAACACGCGCGGGGCCAGGTTCGCAACTGATGGGCGTGATCGGCGCGACCGCGATGGGCTGGCCCCTGATGGCTTGGACCCTCGAGCATCGCAACGTGCTGATCCGCGTGTGCGGCACGGTTGCCGTGTTTCTGCTCGTCTCGGGCTCTTTCTCGGCCCTGATCGTCCAGAACATGCCCGAGCATAAGAGCGCCTATCGGGTGAAGGTGGATCTGGCGAGCCGGCGATGCCCGACCTTGCCCGCTTTGCGTCCGATCGCGGAACTGCCGCCCGCGACGATCCTGACCTTCATCGACCTGGGGCCGCGGCTGATCGCAGTGACGCATCATGATGCGGTGGCGGGCCCCTATCATCGCGCAGGCGATGCGATTCTCGATGTGCAGCACAGCTTCCGCAACCCCGATCCGGAATTCGCGCATGACGTGATGCGCCGCCACGGTGCGAGCCTGCTTCTGATCTGTCCGGGTTTCCCCGAATCCACCGTCTATCTGAGCGAGGCGCCGAAAGGCTTTTACGCGCAGATTCTGCACAATCAGGTGCCTGGCTGGCTGCAGCCGGTGAAGCTGCCCGAAAATTCGCCCTATCGGCTATGGCGAAGGATCAATTGATGATTGAGCCCGGGCCATTTGCAGAGCGCTGGCTGACGGCGTGGAATGCGCACGACCTGGATGCGGTGCTGAGGCTGTTTCACGACGACGTCGTTTTCACCTCCCCGCTTGCGGCCAAGGTGGTTCCCGAAAGCCAGGGCGTGATCCATGGCAAGCCGGCGTTGCGGAATTACTGGACGGCGGCGCTCGCCCAGTTGCCCGACCTTCATTTCGAGCTGACCAGCCTGTTCGCTGGCGTGGACACGCTACTGATTGGCTTCCGCATGAATGGTGGGCCGGAACGATACGAGATTCTGCGTTTCCGGGACGATCGCGTGAGCGAAGGTCATGGCACCTACCGGGTCGCCGCCTAACGCCGTTCCGGCGGAATATCCCGCAGTTTGTGCGATAAGGCGTCGATCTCCGCGATAGTATAGTTCAGCGACCGGCGCTGCATGGAGGGCGGGCGTTTGGCCACCGACAGGCCGGGGCGCCATTCGGTCGCGGGCCGAATCGGCCGGGGCGTGAAGCCGCCGCCGCAATTGGGACAGACGTTGAACAGTCTCGTATCGACGCAGTCGGCGCAAAAGGTGCACTCATAGGTGCAGATACGCGCGTCGGTCGCGTCCGCCGGCAGATCCTTGTCGCAATATTCGCAATTCGGCCGAAGCTCGAGCGCCATCTGTGCCTCCCTGCCGGCCTGTAAAATGCGCCGATCCGGCGGGCAATGCCGTGACCGGACTGACGCGCCAATCGTCCAGACGCCGGTAAGGAATTGAAACGCCGCAGATAAATGGAAGAATTCGAAATATCTTATTGCGATGCAATAATAAAATTGGGGTTCGCCTCAAGGGAATCACAAGAAAATTGTTGCGTTGCAAAAGCGAATCGGTCAGCATCGCTGCAACGCACAACGCTTGTGCGTCACATCGGCCGCAGCTCAATGATGAGCTCACCGGCCAACGGAATCAGCAAAGCCGCTGTTGGACCCGCAAAGGGCCCAAGGGCGGCTTTTTTCGTGTTTACGCTTCATCGGGGGATAGAATGACCGACACCGGCAAGACCATCATCGATCAGCTGGGCGCTCCGCTGGGGCGTCGGCGCTTCCTGTCGCTGGCGGGAGCGGGCGCGACGGCGCTCGCCGTCGGCGGCGGGCTGGCCGAGAGCGCGCTCGCCGCACCGTTCAAGCCGGAAGTGACCGGCGCCAAGCTGGGCTTCATCGCGCTGACAGACGCGGCGCCGCTGATCATCGCCAAGGAGCTGGGCCTGTTCGCCAAATATGGCATGCCCGACGTGGTCGTCGCGAAACAGGCCAGCTGGGCCGCGACGCGCGACAATATCGTGCTGGGTTCGGGCGGCGGCGGCATCGATGGTGCGCATATTTTGTCGCCCTTGCCGTATCTGCTGACGCTCGGCGCGGCGGGCAAGTCCACGCCGATGAACATCCTCGCCCGACTGAACGTCAACGGCCAGGCGATTTCGGTCGAGAAGCAATATCTCGGCTCGCGCGTCGACATCAATTCGGCGCGGATGAAGCCGCTGATCGCGCAGCGCAAGGCGCAAGGTCGCAAAATCACAATGGCGATGACCTTTCCGGGCGGCACCCACGATCTGTGGATTCGCTACTGGCTCGCGGCGCAGGGCATCAACCCCGAGACGGACGTGGACCTGATCACGATTCCGCCGCCTCAGATGGTGGCGAATATGAAGGCCGGCACGATGGAAGCCTTCTGCGTCGGCGAACCCTGGAACGATCAGCTGGTCGCGCAGGGCCTTGGCTACACCGCGGTTTCCACCGGCCAGTTGTGGATGGATCATCCGGAAAAGGCATTCGCGATGCGTGCGGACTGGGTTGCCGCGCATCCCATGGCGGCGATCGCGCTGACCGCCGCGGTCATCGATGCGCAGCGCTGGGCCGACG
>Ga0068871_100003774_pt1 | contig 10433 bp, 11 predicted proteins | sample KBSMisM72_FD_72750 | JGI IMG/M metagenome (GOLD analysis project Ga0068871, IMG submission 72750) | Miscanthus rhizosphere microbial communities from Kellogg Biological Station, Michigan, USA - KBS Miscanthus M7-2 | ecosystem: Host-associated > Plants > Roots > Rhizosphere > Soil ...
ACCAGCGGCACGCTCATGCCCATGTTCTCGAGGCGCGTGCGAATCGCGGGCACCTGCCTTGCGGCTTCGAGCGTGTTGACGGTGATGCGCACGATCTCGGATCCGGCGCGCGCGAGCGCGGCGACCTGGTCCGCAGTCGCGCGTGCGTCCTCGGTATCGGTGTTGGTCATCGACTGGACGAGGATCGGCGCCTCGCCGCCGATGGTCTTGTCGGCAACCCGAACGGGACGCGAGATGCGGCGTGAAGACGTCATGGGGTCATTCGACGGTGAAGCGGGCGACCGCGACCCGGGTGTGCGGCTCGAGGTCGAACTCGTGGTCGTTGTAGTAGAGCTGGACTTCCGGCGCGTTGCCGACCACCACGTTGAACGGCGGCTTGCCCGAGACTTCCGCGTCGCTGCCGGGGGGATTGAGGCGCGAGAAGAGGAGCCTGCCCTTGCTGTCGCGCACCTCCACCCATGACTGCCCCTTGAAGACGAACTTGAGCGTGCTGCCCTGCGCCGCATTCACGAACGCGGGCGTGGGTATCGCCGGCTCGGGTGTCTTCTTCACGGCCTCGGCCTTCTTCGCCGGCTCGGGCTCCTTTTGCGGCGCGGCTTCCACGGGTGGCGCGGGCTGCGGCGCAGGCTCGATGGGTGCAGGGGCCGGGGCCGGCACGTAGGTCTGCTGAGCGCTCGCAACTATCGCGGGCGCGGGCTTCTGCGCGGCCGCGCCGGGTGGCGCCGGGCGAATGAAAAGCCACCAGTACATCGCGGCGAACGCGAGCGCGATCACGACGAACGCAATGCCGGCCGCCTTCACGTACGGATTGCGCAGGCCTTCGCCCGTCGGATCGAAGCGGATGCTTTCCGTGGGCACCACGATGCCCGGGCGCTGTTTCGGCGCGGCCCCTTCGGACAGGAGAGCGAGCAACGGATCGGCCGCGATGCCCAGGGCCTTGGCGTAGTTGCGCACGAAGCCGCGCAGGAACGTGCCCTGCGGCAGGCGCGCGTAGTCGCCGGTCTCGATCGCCTCCACCTGGTAGGCGCTCATGTGCAGGCGCTGCGCGACGTCCGCGCGCGAAAGGCCCTGGCGCTCGCGTTCGGCCGCGAGCGTCTGCCCCAGCGTGCGCGCCGGGGTCGATGCGGGGTTGTCGGCGACGGCTTCCACGATCTACTGGCGCTTCTCCGTGAGCTCCGCGAACTCGGGCGAGTCCGGGAAGCGCCGGCGCAGCTGCTGCAGGTAGCTTTGCTCGGCCGCGCCGTCGTTCCTGGCGCGCGCGATCTTCACGCCCATCACCAGCGCTTCCAGGTTCGGCTGCGAGTTGAGCTTCATGTAGCGCAGCAGGTACGACTCCGCTTCCTTCATGTCCCCGCGCTCGAAGGTGATCTGCGCGAGGTTGAAGAGCGCGCCGATGAGGTCGGGGCGGATCAGGACCGCGCGGCGCAGCTGGTCTTCGGCCTCCGGGTTGCGGCCCAGGCGGCGAAGGCACAGGCCCGCCGAGACGTAAGCCTTCTCCGGCGTGGGATACATCGTGTCCAGTTGCGCTCGCTTGATGAGCTCGAGGCCGCGCTGGCCCTCGCTCGTGCTCACGCACAGGAACCAGCCGTAGTTGTTCAGCACCTCGGGGTTGTTCGGCTGGAGCTTGAGCGCCTGGTTGAAGGAATCGCGCGCGGCGTTGATCTCGCGCAGCTGCATCAGCACCAGGCCCTGCATGTTGTAGGCGCCGTAATAGCTCGAGTCGTCGTTGATCGCGGCGCGCACCTCCGAGAGGGCCACGGGATAGTTGCCGCGCGCGTAGTACTCGCCGGCGAGCGCCGTGTGGACTTCCGCGCGGCGGCGCCCGTCGGCCGGGGTGTTGTCGGTGACCTGCTTGGTCTCGGTCGTGCTTTGCGATGAGCAGGCGGCGAGCAACAGCGCGGCAAGGGCAAGGGCTATGCGCATCAGTGTCCCGGGTATGAGTGGATGCGGACGGTCTTCTTCTTCATGCGGTTCACCACCTGTCCGGCGAGCTGGCCGCACGCCGCGTCGATGTCGTCGCCACGCGTCCTGCGGATGGTGGCAATGAACCCTGCGTCCAGGAGCACCTGCTGGAAGCGCTTCACGCGATCCATCTCCGTGGTCTCGAAGCCCGAGTCGGGAAACGGGTTGAACGGGATGAGGTTCACCTTCGAAGGCACCGACTTCAGCAGTCTTGCGAGCTCCTTCGCGTGGTCGGGCGCGTCGTTCACGCCCTTCAGCATCACGTATTCGAACGTGATGAAGTCGCGCGGCGAAACCTCGAGGTACTCGCGGCACGCCTCCAGCAGCTTCGCGATCGGGTATGCGTCGTTCACGGGCATGATGCGGCTGCGAATCTCGTCGTTGGGCGCATGCAGGCTCACCGCGAGCGCCACGGGCAGGGCCTGGGCGAGCTTGCGGATGTTGGGAACGACACCCGAGGTGGAGAGGGTCACGCGCCGGCGCGACAGGCCGTACGCATGGTCGTCGAGCATGATCGACATGGCGTCGACGACCGGCTGGAAATTGTTGAGCGGCTCGCCCATGCCCATCATGACCACGTTGCTCACGGGGCGCGGCGAGCGCGAGGGTTCGGGCGAGGGATCGTCGGGGTCGGCCAGGCGCGTGGAGATCCCCTGGCGCTCCATCTCCTCCAGGCGGCGATTGGCGACCCAGAGCTGTCCGATGATCTCGCTCACGGCGAGGTCGCGGTTGAAGCCCTGGCGTCCGGTCGAGCAGAACTTGCAGTCGAGCGCGCAGCCCACCTGCGACGAAACGCAGAGCGTGCCGCGGTCGTCCTCCGGAATGTAGACGGTCTCGATACCGTTGCCGATACCGACGTCGAAGAGCCACTTCACCGTGCCGTCCGTGGAGCGGTGCTCGGACAGGATCGCCGGCGGCTTCACCTGCGCGATCTCCTTCAGTTTCTCGCGCAACGACTTGGCCAGGTCCGTCATCGCGTCGAAGTCGTCCACGCCGCGCTGGTGGATCCACTTGTATACCTGCTTCGCGCGGAAAGGCTTCTCGGCCTGCGCGGCGAACCATTCGGTCAGCGCCGGCAGCGTGAAGTCCAGGAGATTTGTTTTTTCAGCCACGCCTTCGTGTCCTTCGCCGTTCAGCTTCTAACGCGTGTAAACCTGCGACGCCGGGAAGAAGTATGCGATCTCGACAGCGGCGGTGTCCGGTGCGTCCGAGCCGTGCACGGCGTTGGCGTCGATCGATTGCGCGAAATCCGCGCGGATGGTGCCCTTCGCGGCCTTCTTGGGATCCGTGGCGCCCATGAGGTCGCGGTTCTTCAGGATCGCGTTATCGCCCTCGAGCACCTGGATCATCACCGGGCCCGAGATCATGAAATCCACGAGGTCGTTGAAGAACGGGCGGCCCTTGTGAACCGCGTAAAAACCTTCCGCATCGCCGCGCGACAAGCGCGCCATGCGCGCCGCCACGATCTTGAGCCCGGCCTTCTCGAATCGTGCGTAGATCTCGCCGATCACGTTCCTCGCAACCGCGTCGGGCTTGATGATGGAAAGGGTGCGCTGTACCGCCATGAAATTCCTCGCTAAATCGTTGTAAATTGATGAAAAATTTAGCTTTTCATTCTAGCACAGGGATGCCCTTCCCGCCACCGTCCAGCATGGCGAAAGGCCCTCTTTTCCGCTCTCGCAAGCGAATTCCGTGGCGATTCCCACGCCCGGCACCCACGCAAGGCTCTCGCCCCTGAAAAGCAGCGGCAAGCGGTCGCGTTGCCACTCGGGAACGTCGTGTTCCTGGAGCAGGTTCTTCAGCGTGCGCGTGGGGCGCTTCGCGTCGAGACGGATCTTCTCGCCGCCCGCGCGCGGCATGAAATGCCATTGGTCGCCGCGCACGAGAGCCGCGGCAAGGCCGCGGCCCGTCACCCGCTCGAAATGCACTTGTCCGCGCCCGGGCCCCAGCTCGAGGTCGGCCTCGCCGCGCCACTGCACTCGCCACGGCCGCGCCCGCGGGTCCGCATCCACGTGCACGGTGTCGCGTTGGCGCACGAGATGCACGCCGTCGTGCTCGATCCTCACGCGCGCATCGCCGCGCGCGCCGTAGAGCTGCCGGGCCATTTCGGCCAGCCGCGCCTGGCTGGGCATCGCAAGCCCGTTCATCGCGATGAATGCGCGCAGCGCGTTCGCGCGGCGCGCTTCCGGGATCGTCGGATCGACGAGGAGTCCCGCGTCGAGCGCCCCATCCTTGCGCGCGAGCTCGTCCAGGAGCTCGTTGGCGGAGCCCGCATGGCGCGCGAAACGCGCGACGGCATCGCGCCATCCGGGGAATCGGGCATCGAGGAGCGGGGCCACGTCGTGGCGAAGGAAATTGCGATCGTGGCGGGTGGACTCGTTCGACTCGTCCTCGATCCACTCGAGGCCGCGCGTGCGCGCGCGCAAGACGAGATCCGCACGCGGGATGGAAAGCAACGGGCGATAGAGGCGCACGTGGCTTCCGGGCAGCGGGCGCATCTCGGGCATCGCGGCGATGCCCTTCAGTCCCGTGCCGCGCAGCAGCTGCAGCAGGACCGTTTCGGCCTGGTCGTCGAGGTGATGCGCGAGCGCCACGTAGGGCTCAGGCCTCGCGGCGTAGATCGCGTAGCGCTGCGTGCGCGCCGCGGCCTCCAGTCCTTCAGCGGCCGCGCGATCGACCGTCACCCGTTCGATGGAAAGAGGAACGGCGCGCGCCGCGCAGAAATCGCGGCAGAAATCCGCCCAGCGATCGGCATTGGGGCTCAATCCATGGTGGACATGCACGGCGGTGACCGGTCGCGCGCCCTCTGCGGCCATCGCATCGAGCAGCACGACGGAATCGACGCCGCCCGAGAAACCGACGCACACCCGCTCGCCCGGCGGTAGCCGGAACGTCAGGTCACTCGGCGAGCTCCTTGAACTTGCCATAGTTCACCCACCGTTCCTGGCGCCGCTCCAGCAGCGCGTCGGCCGAGAGGTCCTGCAGGCTGCGCAGGCTCTCCTGGATCTGCTTCTTCAGGCTCTTCGCGGCCTCCGCGGGATCGCGATGCGCTCCACCCAGCGGCTCGGTGATGACCTTGTCGATCAGTCCGAGCGTCTTCAGGCGCGTCGCGGTGATGGCGAGGCTCTCCGCGGCCTCGCCCGCGTTCTCCGCGCTCTTCCAGAGGATCGCCGCGCATCCCTCGGGCGAGATCACCGAATACGTCGAGTACTGCATCATGAGCGTCGTGTCGCCCACCGCGATCGCGAGCGCGCCGCCGCTGCCGCCTTCGCCGATCACCGAGACCACCACCGGCACGCGCAGCCCCGCCATCGCATAGAGGTTCTTGCCGATCGCTTCCGACTGGCCGCGCTCTTCGGCGCCGATGCCGGGATACGCACCCGGCGTGTCGATGAACGTGAGCAGCGGCACGCCGAATTTCTCGGCGAGCCTCATGAGGCGCAGCGCCTTGCGGTAGCCCTCGGGGCGCGGCATGCCGAAGTTGCGGAAGATCTTGTCGTTGGTGTCGCGGCCCTTCTGGTGCCCGATCACCATCACCGCCTGGCCGTTGAAGCGCGCGAGCCCGCCCACGATCGCCGGGTCGTCGGCGAACGCGCGATCGCCGTGCATCTCCTCGAAGTCGGTGCACATCGCCTGCACGTAATCGAGCGTGTACGGCCTTTGCGGATGGCGCGCGACCTTCGAGATCTGCCACGCGGTGAGCTTGGAGTAGATCTCCTTGGTGAGCTCGCGGCTCTTCTTCGACAGGCGCTCGATCTCCTGCGAGATGTCCACCGCGGAGTCGTCCTGCACGAAACGCAGCTCCTCGATCTTCTGCTCGAGCTCCGCGATGGGCTGCTCGAATTCCAGGAAGCTCGTCTTCATGGGCCGAAATGATACAGCGAAGCATCGACTAGAATCATGCGATGGCAAATCGACTGACGAAGATCGTGACGCGCACCGGCGACGACGGGACCACGGGCCTGGGCGACGGCACGCGCGTGAAGAAGGACTCGCCGCGCGTCTGGGCGATGGGCGAGATCGACGAGCTGACGAGCGCCATCGGCTGCGTGCTCGCCGAGGACGTGCCCGCGAACGTGCGCGCCGCGCTGGCCGCCGTCCAGAACGACCTCTTCGACCTGGGCGGCGAGATCTGCATTCCGGGACGCTCGGCACTGTGGGACGTGCACGTCGAGGAGCTCGAGCGGCGCATCGAGGCGCTGCGCGAGCCGCTGCCGGCCCTGAAGGAATTCGTTCTGCCGGGGGGGACCCGCGCCGGCGCGATGTGCCATCTCGCGCGCACCGTCTGCCGCCGCGCGGAGCGATCGCTCGTGGCGCTGGGCCGCGTCGAGGGCGTCTCCGAGCTCAGCATTCGCTACATGAACCGCCTCTCGGACCTGCTCTTCATCGCGGCACGCTCGATCAACGCCGCCGCGGGCGCGCCCGAGACGCTCTGGAACCCGGGACGGGAGGGCGAGTCCTCCTAGCGCACGCGGTCGAGCCCTTCGCAAAGCTCGGTGATTCCCAGGACGATGCGCAGCGACGGGCGCTGGATCGTGTCGGGGTGCACGTACACGAGGCGCCGGCCCTTCACCGCGGCGAGCGTGGACCTCTCGCGCCAGCTCGCCTCGAAGGTTGCGCGGTCTCCCGCGGAACCCGCTCCCACGACGACCTCGGGATCTCGCGCGTAGACCGATTCCCACGGAACCACGGGGGTCACGCCCGGCAGGTCGGCGAACACGTTGCGCGCGCCGCACACTTCGAGCGCGTCGTTCATGTAGTGGCGCCCGGCGATGGTGGTGAGCGGCCTGTTCCAGATCTCGAGGAACGCATCGAGGCGCCGGCGTCCCGAATAGGTGGCGCGAAGCCGCGCGATGCGGTCGCGAAACCCTCGCACCGGCAAGGACACGTCCACGCCTGCGGCGTCGCCGATGGTTTCCAGCGCGAGCGGGATCTCCACCAGCGTGCGCGCCGAGACCACGATCACGCGGATGCCCAGCTTCGCGAGCTGCTCGATCTCCTCGGGCTTCACGCTGTCGCGCCACACGAACGCGACGTCGGGCCGCAGGGCGGCGATCTTCTCGATGGACAACCCGGCCGCCGACGAGACTTCGGGCAACGCGCGCGCGGCCGGCGGATAGTCGCTGTAGGCGGAGACGCCGACGACGCGATCGCCGATGCCCGCGTCGAAGGCGAGCTCGGTGATGAAGGGGGCGAGGGTGACGACCCGCGAAGGCGGCGCGGCGCAATTTGTGCCAGGCACAAATACGGCAAGGGCCGCGATCAGGGCTGTCAGTCGCGTATTTGTGCCTGGCACAAATTGCGCCGCTCGTACGCCTCGCGTGCGATGGCGCAGTCCTCGAGGAAGCGCGGCAGCTCTTCGAGCGTGATCGCCTGTCCGGCGTCCACGAGCGCCTTGCGCGGCTCCGGATGGATGTCGGTGAGGACGAGGTTCGCGCCGGCGATGATGCCCTGCGCCGCGGCGTGGAAGATGTCCTGGAGGCCGTGCTCGTCCTCTGCGCGCACCCCTACGGAGTGCGACGGATCGACGCACACCGGCATGCGCGTGAGGCGCTTGACCACCGGCACGTGCGCGAAGTCCACGAGGTTGCGATGCGGATCGCCGAAGTTGGTCTTCATGCCGCGCAGGCAGAACACGATGTCGCGGTTTCCCGCGCTCGCCACGTATTCCGCGGCCAGAAGCGACTCGTGCAGCGTGATGCCGAAGCCGCGCTTCACGAGGATCGGGAAATCGCGCTGGCTGCCCACGGTCTTCAGCAGCTCGAAATTCTGCGTGTTGCGGGTGCCGATCTGGAGCATCACGCCGCAGGGATCCCCGGCGGCGGCGAGCGCCTCGCGGATCTCGTCCACGTGCTCGTTGCGCGTGACTTCCATCGAGATCACGCGCACGCCGTACTTTCCCGCAAGCTCGAACACGTACGGGAGGCACTGTTTTCCGTAGCCCTGGAACGAGTAGGGACTCGTGCGCGGCTTGTACGCGCCCATGCGCGCGCACACCTGGCCCGCGGATTTCAGCGCCTTGAATGTCTGCTCGGTGTACTCGCGCGTGTCGACCGCGTTCAGCCCGGCGACCACGTGGAAGCATTCCGGATGGAAGTCGACGCCCTTGTAGGTGAAGCGGATCGGCTCCTCGTTGCCCTTGCGGCGCCCGAGGATGCGGAACTCGTCGGCCGCCTTACTCACGATTCGCGAGCCGGCGGTCGCGTACGCCCTTGGCAAGGACGTCGAGCAGCGATTCGGTATCGCTCCATCCGAGGCAGGGATCCGTGATCGAGACGCCGTACTGCAGCGCCTCGCCCGGCACCAGGTCCTGGCGCCCTTCATTCAAATGGCTCTCGACCATGACGCCCATCACGCGCTCCTCGCCCTTCGCGAGCTGCGCCGCGACGTTCGCGCCCACTTCAATTTGCTTGCGGTACTGCTTGGAAGCGTTGGCGTGCGAGAAATCGATCATCAGATGCGGGGCGAGGCCCGCCGCGGACAGTTCGCTCGCCGCGGCTTCCACGTTCGCCGCGTCGTAGTTCGGCGCCTTGCCCCCGCGCAGGATCACGTGGCAGTCCTCGTTGCCGACGGTCTCGAAGATCGCCGCCTGCCCGGTCTTCGTCATGCCCATGAAGGCGTGCGGCGCGGCGGCCGCGCGCAACGCATCGACCGCGACCCTGATCGAGCCGTCGGTGCCGTTCTTGAATCCCACCGGGCACGACAATCCGGAGGCGAGCTGGCGATGCGTCTGCGATTCGGTCGTGCGCGCGCCGATGGCGCCCCACGCAATGAGGTCGGAGGTGTACTGGGGCGACAGAAGGTCGAGGAACTCCGTGCCCGCCGGCAGTCCCATGCGGTTGATCTCGAGCAGCAGCTTCCTCGCCTGGCGCAGGCCCTCGTTGATGGCGAAGCTGCCGTCCAGGTGCGGATCGTTGATGAATCCCTTCCAGCCGACGGTCGTGCGCGGCTTCTCGAAGTAGACGCGCATCACGAGGAGGAGGTCCGCGGCGTGGTGGTCGGCGGCCTTCTTCAGGCGCGCGGCATATTCGAGCGCCGCCTTCGAATCGTGGATCGAGCAGGGGCCCACGACGGCGAGGAGGCGATCGTCCGCTCCGTGCAGCACGCGATGGATCGCCTGGCGCGCATTGGTGACCGTGGCGAGCGCCGCGGCATCCATGGGCAGCTCCTCCAGCAGGAGCTGCGGCGGGATCAGCGCGCGCACACCGGCGATGCGAAGGTCGTCGGTGCGGCCGACGACCGCGATGGGCTTCTTCTCGGCTTTCATCATTCCTCTCCTGCGACCCGGCGCCGGCGCACCGCGTCGGCGAGCGTATCGAGCAACTTCACGGTTTCGTCCCAACCCAGGCACGCATCGGTGATGGACACGCCGTACTGCAGCTCCTGTCCCGGCACCAGGTCCTGGCGTCCTGCGTTCACATGGCTTTCCACCATCACGCCCACGATGCGGCGATCGCCTTTCGCGAGCTGGCCCGCCACATCCTTCGCGACTGCGGCCTGCTTGCGGTAATCCTTCCCGGAATTCGCGTGCGAGAAATCGATCATGAGGCGCTGCGCGAGCCCGGCGGCGGCCAGCTCGCGGCACGCGGCGTCGACACTCGCGGTGTCGTAGTTGGGCGCCTTGCCCCCGCGAAGGATCACGTGGCAGTCCTCGTTGCCCACGGTCTTGAACACGGCGACCTGGCCCGACTTGGTGACCGAGATGAAATGGTGGCGCGATGCCGCGGCCTTGATCGCGTCCACGGCGATGCGGATGTTGCCGTCGGTGCCGTTCTTGAATCCCACGGGGCACGAAAGGCCCGAGGCGAGCTGGCGATGCGATTGCGACTCGGTGGTGCGCGCGCCGATCGCACCCCACGCGATGAGGTCGGCGATGTACTGCGGCGAGATGAGGTCGAGGAACTCGGTGCCCGCGGGAACGCCGATCTCGTTGATCTCGAGGAGGAGCTTGCGCGCGAGGCGCAGGCCCTCGTTCATGTCGAAGGTCTCGTCCAGGTGGGGGTCGTTGATGAAGCCCTTCCACCCCACGGTCGTGCGCGGCTTCTCGAAGTACACGCGCATCACGATCGCAAGATCGTGCCTCAACCGCTCGCGTTCCTTCACGAGGCGCTTCGCGTAGTCCACCGCGGCGGCATAGTCGTGGATCGAGCACGGCCCCACCACGACGAGCAGTCGATCGTCGGCGCCGCGCAGGATGTCGTGCACGCCCTTGCGGCCCTCGAACGTGGTGCTCTCCGAGCGCTCGGTGGAAGCCAGCTCGCGCATGACCTGCATGGGGGCGAGGAGCTCGTCCCCCTGCTCGATCCTGACGTCGTCCGTCCGGTAATGCGTCATATAAAGAAAAAAACCGCCAGTTTCGCTGGCGGTTTTCGTGGATTCGTTTTTGTCCTACCGGCTCAAATCCTCTCAACCGCCTTCGGCGTGAGATGGAAGAACCAGAAGTAATTCGCGGCCCAGCGATTCATGAAGCC
>Ga0068871_100003785_pt1 | contig 10418 bp, 9 predicted proteins | sample KBSMisM72_FD_72750 | JGI IMG/M metagenome (GOLD analysis project Ga0068871, IMG submission 72750) | Miscanthus rhizosphere microbial communities from Kellogg Biological Station, Michigan, USA - KBS Miscanthus M7-2 | ecosystem: Host-associated > Plants > Roots > Rhizosphere > Soil ...
GTCGCGAGCCTGCTCCAGGAGCGCCTCGCCGACGGCGGCGAGAGCGACGCCGAGGTGCGCGCCGCATTGCAGCAGGCACTCGCCGCGGTGCGCGGTCGCCTCGCGTGGGGCGAGCGCCTCGCCGTCGTCTTCACCGGCATCAGCCTCGGCTCGGTGCTCCTCCTCGTCGCCCTCGGCCTTGCGATCACGTACGGCCTGATGGGCGTCATCAACATGGCGCACGGCGAGCTGATGATGATCGGCGCGTACACGACGTACGTCGTCCAGAACGTCTTTCGCAGCGTCTGGCCAGGGGCGTTCGACGCCTACGTGATCGCCGCGATCCCGGCAGCGTTCCTGGTCTCCGCCGGCGTCGGCGCGCTGCTCGAGCGCGGCGTCATCCGCTTCCTCTACGGCCGCCCGCTCGAGACGCTGCTCGCGACGTGGGGCATCAGCCTCGTCCTGCAGCAGGCGGTGCGCTCGCTGTTCGGCGCCCAGAACGTCGCCGTCGAGAACCCGTCGTGGCTCTCGGGCGGCGTCGAGGTGATGAGCAACGTCGTGCTGCCGTTCAACCGCATCGCGATCATCGCGTTCGCCGCGATCGTCCTCGGCGGCGTCGCGTTCCTGATCGCGCGCACGCGCTTCGGCCTCTTCATCCGCGGCGTGACGCAGAACCGGCGGATGGCGTCGTGCGTCGGCGTCGACACCCGTCGCATCGACCTGCTCGCGTTCTCGTTCGGCGCCGGCATCGCCGGGCTCGGCGGCGTCGCGCTCTCGCAGATCGGCAACGTCGGGCCCGATCTCGGGCAGAGCTACATCGTCGATTCGTTCCTGGTCGTCGTCGTCGGCGGCGTCGGCCAGCTCGCAGGCACCGTCGTCGCCGGCCTCGGCCTCGGCGTCCTCAACAAGCTGCTCGAAGGCGTCGCCGGCGCGGTCCTCGCGAAGATCGCCGTGCTCGTGCTGATCGTCGTCTTCATCCAGAAGAAGCCCTCGGGGCTGTTCGCGCTCAGAGGCAGGAGCGCCGAGGCGTGAGCGCGGTCATGCCGCTGCCGGCGGGCGCGCCGCGCGGACCGTTCCTGCTCGGCATGCGCGGCTGGATCGGCGTGACGGTCGCGCTCGGGGTGGTCGCGGTCGTCGTTCCGGTCGCCAACCTGCTCGTTCCCGCCGGCAGCGTCTTCCACCTGAGCGACTACGCGGTGCAGCTCGTCGGCAAGATCATGTGCTACGCGATCTGCGCGCTCGCGATGGACCTGATCTGGGGCTACACCGGGATCCTCTCGCTCGGCCACGGCGTCTTCTTCGCGCTCGGCGGCTACGCGATGGGCATGTACCTGATGCGCCAGATCGGAGCAGACGGCCAGTACCGCCTGCCGATGCCCGACTTCATGGTCTTCCTCAACTGGAAGGAGTTCCCCTGGCACTGGGCGCTCTCGGACTCGTTCGTCGCCCAGATGGCGCTCGTCGTCCTCGCGCCGGGCCTGCTCGCGTTCGTGTTCGGCTACTTCGCGTTCCGCTCGCGGATCAAGGGCGTCTACTTCTCGATCATCACGCAGGCGATGACCTACGCGGCGATGCTGCTCTTCTTCCGCAACGAGACGGGCTTCGGCGGCAACAACGGCTTCACCGACTTCAAGCGGATCCTCGGCGTGCCGATCGCGACGCCGACGATGCGCATGCTCCTCTTCGTCGTCACCGGCTGCACGCTGATCGCGTTCTTCCTGCTCGCGCGCGCGATCGTCGAGAGCAAGTTCGGCCGCATCCTGATGGCGATCCGCGACGCCGAGAGCCGCGTCATGTTCACCGGCTACGACCCGCTGCGCTACAAGCTCGCCGTCTGGACGCTCTCGGCGGTGATGTGCGGCGTCGCCGGCGCGCTCTACGTGCCGCAGGTCGGCATCATCAACCCGAGCGAGATGACGCCGGCGGCGTCGATCGAGATCGCGATCTGGACCGCGGTCGGCGGCCGCGCGACCCTGGTCGGGCCGATCGTCGGCGCGTTCTTCGTCAACGGCGCGAAGAGCTGGTTCACGCAGGCGATGCCGGAGGTCTGGCTGTACGCGCTCGGCGCGATGTTCATTGCCGTGACGCTCTTCCTGCCGCAGGGAATCGTCGGACTCCTGCGCGGGCAGGACGGCCTGTTCGCGCGGCTGCTCCGCGCGACGCGAAAGGAAGCGGGGAGCGAACGGTGACGCCCGACCTCATGCGCGCCGGCGCCGAGACCCGCCGTGCCGCCGACGAGCGCGCCGCCGCGGCCGCCGCCGGCCGCTCGGGCGGCCGCCAGGCGAGCTGGTCGCGCGTCGCCACCGGCGAGCTCGACCTCGCGCACGGCGCGATCCTCTACCTCGACGACATCACCGTCAGCTTCGACGGCTTCAAGGCGCTCGACCGGCTCACGCTCTCGATCAGCGCCGGCGAGCTGCGCTGCATCATCGGGCCGAACGGCGCCGGCAAGACGACGATGATGGACGTCATCACCGGCAAGACCCGTCCCGACTCGGGCCGAGCGTTCTTCGGCTCGACGATCGACCTGCTGCGGCTGCGCGAGAACGAGATCGCCGAGGCCGGGATCGGCCGCAAGTTCCAGAAGCCGACCGTGTTCGAGCACCTCACGGTGTTCGAGAACCTCGAGCTCGCGCTGAAGAGCGAGCGCGGCGTGCGCTCGTCGCTCTTCTTTCGTCTCTCGGGCGAGCAGCTCGACCGGATCGGCGAGACGCTCGTGCTCATCCACCTCAAGGCGCACGCGCAGAAGAAGGCCGGGCTCCTCTCGCACGGCCAGAAGCAGTGGCTCGAGATCGGCATGCTGCTGATCCAGGACCCGCGCCTGCTCCTCCTCGACGAGCCGGTCGCGGGGATGACCGACGAGGAGACCGAGCGCACCGCCGAGCTCTTCCTCTCGCTCGAAGGAAGCCACTCGCTCGTCGTCGTCGAGCACGACATGCAGTTCATCGACGCGCTCACGCGCGGCCGCGTCGGCAGAAGGGTCACGGTCCTGCACGAGGGGCGCGTGCTCGCCGAAGGGTCGCTCGCCGAGGTGCAGGGCAACGACGAGGTCGTCGAGGTCTACCTTGGACGCTAGAGTGGCTCCGCTGCTGCAGCTCGACCGCGTGCAGCAGTACTACGGCGGCTCGCACATCCTGCGCAACGTCGGCTTCAGCGCCGCCGCCGGCGAGGTGACCGTCGTCCTCGGCCGCAACGGCGTCGGCAAGACGACGCTGCTGAAGAGCCTGATGGGAGTCGTTCCGGTGCGCTCGGGCTCGGTGCGCTTCGGGGGCGCCGACATCACCGCCGAGACGCCGTACCAGCGCGCGCGCCGCGGCATCGGCTACGTGCCGCAGGGCCGCGAGATCTTCGCCCGCCTCACGGTCGCCGAGAACCTGCAGATGGGGCTGGCGACGCGGCGCGCCGGCAGCGCGCTGCCGGCGCAGCTGTTCGAGCTCTTTCCGGTGCTGCAGGCGATGCTGCATCGCCGCGGCGGCGATCTCTCCGGCGGCCAGCAGCAGCAGCTCGCGATCGCGCGCGCGCTCGCGGCCGAGCCGTCGCTCCTCGTCCTCGACGAGCCGACCGAGGGCATCCAGCCGTCGATCATCAAGGAGATCGGCCGCGTCATTCGCACGCTCGCCGACGTCGGCCTCGCGGTCGATGGCGCGCCGCGGCCGATGGCGATCGTGCTCGTCGAGCAGTACTACGACTTCGCCGCCGAGCTCGCCGACCGCTACCTCGTGATGGAGCGCGGCGAGGTCGTGCAGCAGGGGCGCGGCGCCGACATGCACGCCGACGGCGTGCGCGCGCGCATGTCGATCTGAGCGCCGTCAGGTCGTCGCGCGGTGCGCGTCGCGCAGCGACCGGATCTGGTCGTGGTTGCGCTTCACGCCCTCGTACTGGCGCTGCACGATGTCCATGACGTCGCTCGGCAAGTCCTGCTTGATCGCGTCGCGGTAGCGCGCGAGCGCCGCGTCCTCGCCGCGCTCGCACTCGTTGAGCGCCGCCTGGTCGCTGTCGCCCGTCAGCATGCCCTTGAGGGCGACCCAGCCGCGGTGCAGCGTCCCGGGGGCGCTGCTGTGCTCGTCGGGCTTGCCGCCCAAGCGCACGACCGCCGCCTGCAACTCGGTCGCGCCCCGGCGGCACGACTCGGCGCGCTCGAGGAAGACGCTGCGCAGATTCTCGGACTTGACGTGCTCGGCCGAGGTGCGAAAGCCGTACTCGCCATCCAGGCAGGTGTCGATGAGCTTGTTGAGGGTGTCGATGACGTCGTCGTTGTCCATCGTGGTCTCCGCAGTTGGGGTCGTCCCCTGCGAGTGGCAGGGCGCGTGCCCGGACGGCGACAATGCGGCCCTGCCCGGCGCCGACGAAAGATCCCGATGCTCATCGTCCACCACCTCAACAACTCGCGCTCGCAGCGCGTCCTCTGGCTGCTCGAGGAGCTCGGCGTGCCGTACGAGATCCAGAAGTACGAGCGCGACTCGAAAACAATGCTCGCGCCGCCCGAGCTCGCGCGCATCCATCCGCTCGGCAAGTCGCCGGTCGTTGTCGACGACGGCGCCGTCGTCGCCGAGTCGGGCGCGATCATCGAGCACATCCTCGACAAGTACGGCGCCGGCATGCTGCGGCCGCCGGCGGGAACCGACGATCGTCGGCGCTTCACCTATTGGCTGCATTTCGCCGAAGGCTCGGCGATGCCGCCGCTGTTGCTCAAGCTCATCTTCGACCGCATCGAAAGCGGGCCGATGCCGTTCTTCGTCAAGCCGATCGCGCGCGGCATCGCGGGCAAGGTCAAGAAGCTGATGATCGAGCCGAACCTGAAGCGCCAGCTCGACTTCATGGAGAGCGAGCTCGAGCGCACCGAATGGTTCGCCGGCGCCGGCTTCACCGCCGCCGACATCCAGATGAGCTTTCCGGTCGAGGCCGCGCAGCAGCGCGCCGGGCTCGACGCGAGCCGGCCGAAGCTGCTCGAGTTCCTGAAGAAGATCCACGCTCGCCCCGCGTACCAGCGGGCGCTCGAGCGCGGCGGGCCCTACAGCTTCGCGCGCGACTGAGGGATCAGCGCGACGACGATTCGCCCGCCGTCGCAGGCGCATCGAACCGCGCCGTCATTGGACGCAGCGAGCTGCCTTCGCGTTGCGGCCGCGCGCCGCCGGCGGCCTCGCCGTTGCTCGCGAGCGCCGTCGTCGGGATCGCGCTCGGCAGCGCCGGCGCCGGCGCGTCGAGCAGCGTCAGCACCGGGCTCTTGATCGCCTTGGCGAAGCCGATCACCGTGCGCGACGTATCGAACGGAAGCTTCTGGCGCGGGTTGGCGCCGTGCGCGAGGAGGAAGCTCACCATCTCGGGCTGCGCCGCGGGGTCGGCGAGGAAGCCCGGCAGCAAGACGCGCTGCAAGGGCACCCACGACATCTGGCCGCCGCGGCTCGGCGGCGCGATGTTCGCGAGCTGCGGCAGCTCGAAGAACCACCATTCGAGCGCGGCCCAGTTGGCGGTGCGCAGCGCCTCCTCGAAGCCGCTCGGCAGCGCGCCGTCGTAGTTGTCGAGCGCTGCGCTCGATGCGTGGCCGGCGATCTGCAGCTCGCGGCCGAAGCGAGAGACGAGGACTTGCGGATCGAGCGCTTCGAGCGGGCTGAACGAGAGCTTGCCGGGCTGGAGCTTGCCGCTGTCGAGCCAGCCGACGAGAACGCGGTCGAGTCCGGCTGCGCGCGCCCGCGAGCAGCTGAACATCCGGAAGACGTCGTGGCGCATCGAGCGCGGGTCGCTCTCGGCGAGGACGACCATCGCCTTCAGCACTTCGGGCGGCGCCGAGGCGAAGTCGGGACAGGCGTCGGCCTCGGCGAGATCCTGCAGCGGCGAGCGCGCGCAGCTCTCGCTCTTCGCACCCTTTTCGAGCAGCTCCGGAAGGGCGCGCCAGACGCGGGAATCGCTCGTCGCGACGCTCAGCGGGCAGCCTTGCAGGCCGCTCTTGGCGATGTCGGTGCTCTTGATGCTGCCTGGCTCGAACGGGCAGCGTGCGTTGAGCGCGCGCTGCACGCTGTTCAGCATCGCGCACGGCGTCGGGTCGTCGGCGGTGAGCTGGGCGTGGACATGCTTGACGATGTCCCACGTCACGCTGGTGTCGGTCGCGACACCCATGCCGGTCAGGATCAGGCCGGGCGCGGTGCAGCCGGAGAGCAGCGTCGCGCCGAGCGCCAGCGCGGCGAGGTGGCCGGGCATTCGACGGGTGCGGAACATGGCGGCGGCGTGCAGGACCGTCGTACCGCGGCACGGGCGCGCGCGGGAAACGGGAAGTCATCCTAGGCGGCGCCATCGCACGGCGTCTGTGAACAAAAGCCCTGTTCGCACCCGAGGTGGTAACACGATGTGCAGCGTTGCACGCCCAACGGCGGTCGCGGCTCGCGCTTACAGTCGGAGTGGGCGCGCGCAGTGCGGCTCACGATTGCTTACAGGAGAAAGACGGATGGTCGCGGATCGGTTGCTCAACAGGAGAAGCGTGCTCGGGCTCGCGCTCGCGCTCGGGTCGGCGTGGCTGCCGGCAGCGCAGGCGGCGTCGGTCGCGCCGGTGGCGGCCGAGAACGGCATGGTCGTCACCGCGCAGCACCTCGCCAGCCAGGTCGGCGTCGATGTGCTCAAGCGCGGCGGCAACGCCGTCGATGCCGCGGTCGCGGTCGGCTATGCGCTCGCGGTCGTCTATCCCGCCGCGGGCAATCTCGGCGGCGGCGGCTTCATGACCATCCAGCTCGCCGACGGCAAGAAGACCTTCCTCGACTTCCGCGAGCGCGCGCCGCTCGCAGCGACCGCGAACATGTACCTCGATGCCGCGGGCAACGTCATCAAGGGATCGACGACGACCGGGCACCTCGCGGTCGCGGTGCCCGGCTCGGTCGCGGGCCTGGAGGCCGCGCTCGCCAAGTACGGGACGATGAAGCGCGCCGAACTGATCGCGCCGGCGATCCGCCTCGCCGAAGAGGGCTTCGTCCTCGACCAGGGCGACGCCGACCTGTTCGCGACCGCGACCGACGCATTCAAGGTCGATCCGGCGACGCGCGCGATCTTCCTCAAGCCCGACGGCGGCGCGTTTCAGCCCGGCGACCGCCTCGTCCAGCGCGACCTCGGCCAGACGCTGCGCCAGATTCGCGATGCAGGCGCTGCCGGCTTCTACAAAGGCCCGGTCGCGCAAGCTATCGTCGCTTCGAGCCAGTCCGGCAAGGGCATCATCACCCAGCGTGACCTCGATGCCTACAAGGTGCGCGAGCTGGCGCCGATCGAGTGCGACTACCGCGGCTACCACATCGTGTCGGCGCCGCCGCCGAGCTCGGGCGGCGTGGTCATCTGCGAGATCCTGAACATCGTGGAGGGCTACCCGCTCAAGGACTGGGGCTTCCGCTCGGCGCAGGCGATGCACGTGCAGATCGAGGCGATGCGCCATGCGTACGTCGACCGCAACAGCTATCTCGGCGATCCGGACTTCGTCAAGAACCCGCTCGACCGCCTGCTCGACAAGGCGTACGCAGCGAAGATCCGCGCCGCGATCGATCCGCAGAAGGCTGCGATCTCGCAGAACCTGAAGCCCGGCGTGGCGCCGCACGAGGGCAGCAACACGACGCACTACTCGATCGTCGACGGCAAGGGCAACGCGGTCTCGGTCACGTACACGCTCAACGACTGGTTCGGCGCCAAGGTCACCGCCGGTGGCACCGGCGTGCTGCTCAACGACGAGATGGACGACTTCACCGCCAAGCTCGGCGTGCCCAACATCTACGGACTCGTGCAGGGCGAGGCGAACTCGATCGCTCCGGGCAAGACGCCGCTCTCGTCGATGAGCCCGACGATCGTGACGCAGAACGGCCAGCCCGTGATGGTGGTGGGAACGCCCGGCGGCAGCCGCATCATCACGGCGGTGCTCGAGACGATCATGAACGTGATCGACTACGGCATGAACGTGCAGGAGGCGATCGACGCGCCACGCTTCCACCAGCAGTGGCTGCCGAACACGACCAACCTCGAGACGTTCGCAGTCAGCCCCGACACGCGCAAGATCCTCGAGGGCATGGGGCACGTGTTCTCGGGGCCGCAGCCGGCCAACCACGTCGTCGCGATCCTCGTCGGGGCGCCGTCGCTCGGCGGCAAGCCGGTCGGGAAGAACCGCTTCTACGGCGGCAACGATCCGCGCCGCAACAGCGGCCTCGTGCTCGGCTACTAGCGCCGGAGCGTCGGGAGAGGCGGTCGCCGGAGCCGATGGCTCCGGCGACCGGCGTCGGCTACGACGAGCGCTTCGCCGGCGACTTGCGGGCCGTCTTGCGCGCGCCCGCCTTGCGCGCCGTCCTGCGCGACGCGGTCTTGCGCGAGGCGCTCTTGCGCGCGCCGGTCTTGCGCGCAGCGCTCTTGCGGGCCGTGCTCTTGCGAGCGGTCGACTTGCGCGCGCCGCCGGCCTTCTTCGCCGCGCCGTTCTTCTTCGCCGGCACTTTGCCGCCGGCCTGCCGCGCCTCCGACAGGCCGATCGCGATCGCCTGCTTCTTGCTCTTCACCGTCTTGCCGGAGCGGCCGCTCTTCAGCGTGCCGCGCTTGCGCTCGTGCATCGCCTTCTCGACCTTTTCCGACGCCTTGTTGCCATACGCTGCCATCGGGATGTCCTCGTCTCTGGTTGAACGTGGTCCTGTCGCCCGGCAGTCGACGTGCCTGGAGGGAAGCGCGCCGCGTCGTGCGACGCTTGTGATCATGCGTCCAATCGCGCGCGAAGCCAATCGCGCGCCGCAACGAAACGTGCGTTGCGCAGCGGGTGCGCAACGCCGAGATGAACGTGCCTGCGCTCAGGCAGGGGCGAGCGTGCCCTGCATCGCCTGCAGTCCCTGCTCGATCATTCCGGCGATCGCCGGCGCGTGCTCGTCGGGGAGGAAATCCGCAATCCAGACGATGCGGCAGGCGCCGTCGCCGTCGGCGAACGCCTGCGCGCTCGCGTTGTGGTGGCTCAGACGCCCACCGACGACCGACCATGCGACGCGCCGTCGCTCGGGATCGACCGAGACGATCAGCTCGCGCGCGACGAGCCCGTTGGCGAAGGTGACGACGCGCGCGCCGGGTTCGAGCCGGCAGTCGGTGACGAACCCGCGGACGAGCCGCGTATGGAGCGCGCCGACGTCGGCGAGCGCGTCCCAGACCTCGGCGACCGGCCGTTCGACGACGATCTCGCGATGCACAGAAGCCATCTCCACCTCCGCGATGCCAGAGCCCGAAGGCTAGCGCGTCGACCGCGGCGCAGCCGGCCGCTTCCGGACATCTGCCACCCGCGCGGCGCGTCGAGTCGCCGCCCATAGACTTGGCGCCATGCCGGACGACCGCGCCACCGCCGACGCCTTCGACCTCAAGCGGCTGCCCGACGCGTTCTACGACGACCCTTATCCGACATACCGCGCGCTGCGCGAGCACGCGCCGGTCAAGCGCATGCCCGACGGCAGCGTCTTCCTCAGCCGCTACGCCGACGTCGTCGCCGTCTACAAGGACGCGACGACATTCAGCTCCGACAAGCACGAGGAGTTCGCGCCGAAGTACGGCGTCTCGCCGCTCTACGAGCACCACACGACGAGCCTCGTCTTCAACGACCCGCCGCTGCACACGCGGGTGCGCCGGCTGATCGCGGGCGCGCTGACGCCGCGCCACATCGCCGCGATGGAAGCGCGCCTCACCGACCGCGTCGACCACCTGCTCGACGCGATGGCGGCGCGCGGACCCGGCGCCGAGGTCGACCTGATCGCATCGTTCGCGAGCGCGATTCCCGTCGAGATCATTGGCAACCTGCTCGCCGTCCCGGGCGAGGAGCGCGCGCCGCTGCGCGACTGGTCGCTCGCGATCCTCGGTGCGCTCGAGCCGACGCTGACCGACGCGCAGCTCGGGCGCGGCAACCGCGCGGTGCGCGAGTTCCTGCGCTATCTCGAAGGGCTCGTCGAACGGCGCCGCGCCGCGCCCGGCGATCCCGAGGTCGATGTCCTGACGCGACTCATCGCGGGCGAGGGCGGCGAAGCGCTGAGCGCTCCCGAGCTGCTGCACAACTGCATCTTCCTTCTCAACGCCGGCCACGAGACGACGACCAACCTGATCGGCAACGGCCTCGCCTGCCTCCTCGCCTGGCCCGACGAGAAGGCGCGGCTGCTCGCCGATCCCGCGCTCGTGCGCAGCGCGGTCGAGGAGTTCCTCCGCTTCGAGAGCTCGAACCAGCTCGGCAATCGGATCACGACGTGCGCGACCGCGATCGGCGGCATCGCGCTCGCGCCGCGCACGCAGGTGACGCTCGGCATCGGCTCGGCGAACCGCGACGGCGAAGCGTTCGCGGACCCCGACCGGCTCGACGTCGCGCGAACGCCGAATCGCCACGTCGCGTTCGGCTCGGACATCCACCAATGCGTCGGCATGGGACTCGCGCGCCTCGAAGGCCGCGTCGCGATCGGCCGCTTCCTCGCCCGCTT
>Ga0068871_100003787_pt1 | contig 10416 bp, 6 predicted proteins | sample KBSMisM72_FD_72750 | JGI IMG/M metagenome (GOLD analysis project Ga0068871, IMG submission 72750) | Miscanthus rhizosphere microbial communities from Kellogg Biological Station, Michigan, USA - KBS Miscanthus M7-2 | ecosystem: Host-associated > Plants > Roots > Rhizosphere > Soil ...
TTGGTGTTTTCACCAACAACTATCCTATTTTGCCAATACCAGTAATTTCTCCATTACATAAAAAGTAATTGGGCAAAAGCCTACATTCTTTAACGTTATCTGCGGCCGGTCAATCAATACGTCTTCATCTGTATAGGGAAACCGGTGACAATCGGATGGGCGATCTTTATAAATACTGCAGTAATTATCTTCGCCTAAAAACGGACAAGGAGCAGATTTAGCAACGTAATCACCCTCTTTGTCCAGCCGTAAGTATGATTCAATAAAAACGCCTTCTTTCATTTTTAAACTTTTGGCTATTCGTTTTATATCGGGCGTTTTAAAACGGGGAGAATAATTTTTGCAACAGGCACCGCATTGCAGGCAATCAATTTTTTCAAAAGCCGCTTCATGCAGATCCGGCAATTGTTGCAATACTTTTTTCCTGTTTGGCCGTTGCAAAAATTGCTTGTATTTTTTCTGGTGCTCTTCCGATATTTTTTGCCAATTATCAGGCAATTCGTTTTCCATATTTGCAAAATTACTGCATTTATATTGCGCGCGCGAAGAGCGAAGGGCTGCACCCTTCCCGGGGATACACCGCCCTCGCAGGGCTTTGTATCCGCACACCTGGCCCTGCAAGGGCGGTGTATCTCAAGCATCGGGTGTAGCCCGGCGCGCTATACGGCAAACAATACCCTCAATCCCACACATACCGCTCATCATAATCAACTTTATATTTTTTCAAAAATTTCCTGTATTCAGTCCCGAAAGTCATCGCACTGTGATGATCTCTCTGATTGGAAATATATCTGATCACGTTTTCTATTTGAGCAGGATTGACAGAAAAAGCCCCATACCCATCCTGCCAGTAAAAGTTTTGCAAGCCCGCATCAACCGTCTTTATCCATTTGGATGAATGTGATTTTACTTTTTCCAGCAGCCCCGAAAGGGTAATCGTCTTTGAAAGCATGCAAAGTATATGCACATGATCATCATAACCACCAATTTTTATAGGCTGACAATTCAATGCTTTGCAAACACTGCCTAAATAGACATACAATTCGTTTTCTATTTCTTCAGCAATAAATTTTTGCCGGTATTTAGTACTAAAAGTAATATGCAAATAGTTTTTTACCAGAGATTGTCCCATAAGAAAGGTTTTAAGTTTACGTATTCTTCTGGTATAAATCTATTTCATTGTCTTCTGCGAAAGAAAAGCCCAAATAGATTTATTATTTCGTTATGCAACGTATCTCTATTTAGAAAACAAATAGCCCTGAAAGGGCGGTGTATGCCGAACATCGCGTAAAGCCCGATGTCCGCGTAAAAGGGCATACCGAACATCGATGATGCCCCATGCCAGCCCTGCAAGGGCGTTGTATCCAAAGCACCGGGTGTAGCCCGGTGCGCCTGCGGGTAACCCGGTGCATCTTGGTATAACCCGGTGCGCCCCGGCACAACCCGGGGCGTCCCGGTGTAACCACCCATGCACCCCGAAACCCAAATCACCCTATTAACTGCATTTTAGCAATCATTTAGCCGCTGTATCTTACTTTTGCCCGTCAGGGAGGATTCGCTTCCCGCAAAGCGGTTTGTATGGATACTACTTTAAGAGAGACATGGTTAATTCTTATCAGTACACCCCTGTATATAGCGGTGATTGGATTGGAGATCCTGCTGAGCAATATACAGCGGCAGGACACCTACACCCTGAAAGATACGGTACAGAATGTGTACCTTATGCTCTCCAATGCCGCTATCGACATCCTTTTCAGAGGTATTTATATCAGCATCATACTTAGCTTTTTTTACAACCACCGCATCACTGAAATAGAAACCGGCTGGCGTTACTGGGTACTGTTATTTATAGCAGAAGATTTTATGTATTACTGGTTGCACCGTGCAGACCATCATATCCGTTTATTCTGGGCTACACATGTCACCCATCATTCGTCGGAAAAATTCAATTTTACGGTGGGCTTTCGTTCTTCTGTAATGGAGCCCTTGTATCGGTTCATTTATTTTATTCCTATTGCCCTGTGCGGCTTCAAACCGCTGGATATAGCATTCGTTTATGCAGCCACGCAGATTTGGGGCATACTGGTACACACAGAAAAAATAAATAAACTTGGCTGGCTGGAATACATATTGGTAACGCCATCGCATCACCGGGTACACCATGCCTCCAATCCCAAATACCTTGATAAAAACATGGGTATGTTTCTTATTATCTGGGATAAGCTGTTTGGCACTTTTCAGGCCGAACTGCCCGAATCGGATTATACACCGCTAAAATACGGCCTTACCAAAGATCTTGATGATCAGACTCCTGTAAACCTCATTTTTCACGAATGGAAAAACATGTGGGCCGACTTGCGCAGAAAAGACATTGGCCTGAAAGAAAAGGCGGGCTATCTCTTTGGACCGCCCGGCTGGAGCCATGATGGCACCCGGCATACCAGCCATCAAATGCGTGAAATAGAAAACAGTCAGCCAGTCGGAAAAAATACCATAGCTGTGACTCCTGTGGAAACAACCCTGGTGGCAAATCATCCCTGAAACAATGCTTATTGATAATTGTTGCATACATTATCAAAGATTTCCCCACGCTATGCACGCAACCTCCGGGGCATAATTTATCTGCTTTTCAACCATTACCTTTGCCTTCTTTTTAAAGGCACAATCCCAGTATAATTATGAATCTTTTTGAGCAGCAATCCACAGAGTTCCAGGCAAGGCATATTGGTGTAAACGAGATAGCAACCAGGGAAATGTTAAGCGTTATTGGTGTAAAAGAAATTGATGAATTGATTGGTAAAACCATACCGGCTTCCATACGTTTAAAAACGCCTTTACAACATCCGGCTCCCCAGGGCGAATTTGAATATCTCCAGGAACTGAAAACAGCCGCTGCAAAAAATAAAGTATATAAGAATTATATTGGCCAGGGTTATTATGGCACCATCACCCCAAGTGTTATTCTCAGAAATATTTTTGAAAACCCGGGCTGGTACACGCAGTACACACCCTACCAGGCAGAAATTTCACAGGGCCGCCTGGAAAGCCTGCTCAACTTTCAAACCGTTGTTACTGATCTAACGGCACTGCCTATTGCAAACGCCTCTTTATTGGATGAAGGTACTGCTGCAGCGGAAGCAATGGCTATGTTCTTTCATCATGTTAATAAAACCGATGAAATAAAGCAGCCTAAGTTTTTTGTTGACAGCGCCACGTTTCCCCAAACAAAAGATGTATTATCCACCAGGGCCGCACCTATCGGCATTGAGATGGTGTTTGGTGATTATAAAACAACCACCATTGACAACACATTCTTTGGTGCCTTGCTGCAATATCCCAATGACAATGGATCAATAGAAGATTACCGTTCGTTTATAGATAAAGTTCATACAGCCGGCGGACATGTAGTTATGGCGACTGATTTGCTGGCATTGACCTTATTAACACCTCCCGGCGAACTGGGTGCTGATGCTGCTGTTGGCTCTGCCCAGCGTTTTGGCGTACCCATGGGCTTTGGTGGCCCGCACGCAGCATTTTTCTCCACCAAAGAAGATTTTAAACGCGCCATCCCCGGCCGCCTGATCGGAGTAAGCATTGATGCAAAAGGCAACCGGGCACTGCGCATGGCACTACAAACAAGGGAGCAGCATATTAAAAGAGAAAAAGCTACTTCCAATATATGTACGGCGCAGGCATTGCTGGCAAATATGGCCGCCATGTACGCCGTGTTTCATGGTGCAGAAGGATTAAAGAAAATTGCGCAGCGCGTGGCATTACTGGCAAATACCCTGTCAGACGAATTAAATGAACGCGGCCATTCAAACATCAACAACGGCTATTTTGATACACTGAAAATTAAAGTGGCAGATGCAGCAAAAATCAAAACCATAGCTGAACAGCACCAAATCAATTTCCGTTATTTTAGCAACAACTATATCGGCATCAGCATCGATGAAACCACCATGCAGAAAGATCTGCTGCAGATAGTGGCCGTTTTTGAAACCGCTGGCGGAAAAAGTACCGCCTCCGTTAGTTTTGACAATGACGAGATACCTGTAAATATACCAGCCACCTTAAAAAGAACTTCTCCCTTTCTGTCGCAGGCAGTATTCAACACACATCATAGCGAAAGCCAGATGATGCGTTATATAAAATTTCTTGAGAACAAAGATTTATCATTAAATACATCCATGATTTCATTGGGTAGTTGTACGATGAAATTGAACGCAGCAACAGAACTGATTCCGGTTAGCTGGCCTGAGTTTGGAGGTTTGCACCCTTTTGTGCCGGCAGACCAGGCAATGGGCTACAGACAAATTACAGATGAGTTAAGCGCTTATTTATGTGAGATAACCGGTTTTACAGCCTGCAGCCTGCAGCCCAATAGTGGTGCGCAGGGCGAATTTGCCGGTTTACTGGCTATCCGCGATTATCATATTGCTAACGGCAATGCACACCGTAATGTAGTACTGATACCCATTTCTGCACATGGCACCAACCCCGCCAGCGCTGTAATGGCAGGCATGAAAGTAGTGGTAGTAAAAAGTGATGATGAAGGGCATATTGACGTTACCGATCTGAAGGCAAAAGCTGCCCAGTACAAAGACAGCCTGTCTGCACTGATGGTTACTTATCCTTCCACACACGGTGTATTTGAAGAAAGCATTATTGATATTTGCGCCACTGTTCATGCAAATGGCGGGCTGGTATATATGGACGGGGCTAATATGAATGCACAGGTAGGCCTGACATCGCCCGGTATGATTGGCGCGGATGTTTGTCATCTTAACCTGCATAAGACTTTCGCCATACCACACGGTGGCGGCGGTCCTGGTATGGGCCCTATTTGTGTAAATGACAAATTGAAACCCTACCTGCCGGGACATGTATCAGAGACATCGGGTTCAACCGCACAGGGAGCTGTATCTGCAGCCACATTTGGTTCTGCTTCTATCTTACTTATTAGTTACGCCTATATAAAACTCCTGGGGGCAGAAGGAATGAAACGCTCCACGCAATATGCCATACTGAATGCAAATTATATGCGCGCAAGGCTGGAAAAATATTATCCCATTTTATACCTTGGCAAAGGCGGCACTTGTGCGCATGAGTTTATTGTAGACCTCCGTCCGTTTAAAGCAAGCGCCGGTATTGAAGCTGAGGATGTGGCCAAACGTTTGATTGACTATGGCTTTCATGCGCCTACCATGAGCTTTCCTGTACCAGGTACTATTATGATTGAACCCACAGAAAGTGAAGATAAAGGCGAACTGGATCGTTTCTGTGATGCCATGATAAGCATTCACGAAGAAATAAAGGCCATTGAAAGCGGCAAGTCAGACAAAACAAACAATGCATTGAAAAATGCACCTCATACACTATGGACGGTTTGCGGAACTGAATGGAACTATCCATACACCCGCCAGGAAGCTGCTTTTCCGCTGGCTTATGTGGCGAAAAATAAATTCTGGCCAAGCGTGGCAAGGATCAATAATACATTTGGCGACAGGAACCTGATTTGTACCTGCGAACCAATGGAAAGTTATATGAGCTAGTATGTTTGCCATATTCCGGTAATTCCATTGATCATTATACGTCACTTCCATGCCGTTGACCATCACTTCCAGGTCTTTGACCCGTCATTCCTCAAGGAACGCAATGATTCTATGCGGTGCTTCATCAGGAATGACGCGACCCTCGGGGAATGACGCGCCCACATGGTTAGCTCTTTGGCTTCAATAAAATATACTTGTATGAAGTGTTATAGGCAGCATCTATAAAAGCAAGCATATCTTTCCATTTGTCTTTGGCAATATTTGCCTGCTTGTACACTTTTGTTATTTTCATAACCACGTTGCCGGCTTCCTCCTTTGCCTCGCAGCTAAATTTGCCAGTTTCATTTTCCACAGTAGTGTTTAATTCTTTCACGCCAGCAGCCGTGTATCCCTCGGGTATTTTTAAGTTGATTACCCAGTTAAATGTTCTGGCATAACCAACATTGATATCATATTTTCTTTCTCTTTCATCCTTTTTTACCTGTAACTGCGGACCTATTAAAGCGGTAAGATTAACCAGGTATTTTTTACCTGCTTTCCTTATCTGCCCGGGCAATTCATAATCCTCTGTCAGCACCAGATCTTTTTTCTTTTCGCTGCGTCCGTCGCTGATTATTTTGAAATCGGTAAATTTAACTTTCTGCTGAAACTCTTTTTCAAGACCCTCTTTCACATAATCGGGCTTGGCCTTTTTAAATTCTTCCTTAATTGCTTTAATAGACTTTTCATATTCGTCCTGTTCTTTTGGTTTCATCCGCTCTGTTGGTGCGCTTCCGCCATAAGATTTATAATCGTCCAGCATATAAGTAGTAAGCCGCATTGCGCCGCTAATATTATTGGTCTTTATCAGCCCGGTGTAATCGCTGGCCCTTGACACAATTATATTGTTAAAATCTGTACTAACAGATGAGTTGATGGTATAAGTAACCGCATTATCTGTCGCAGTTGCATTAGGCAGCGCGAAAGGCTTTATTTCCTGGGTATGTTTCTTTTTATCGGGTTCACTTACAATATAGGCTTCATTTCCCAGCAAAGATTGTACAAGATCTCCGGGCAGCGAATGATCCGTACAATTGAAATAAAGCTGGTTGTCTACCTTTACTGCATAGCGTATCTCATCATCAAATAAAACATCTTTTAGTTTACCGATATTATTACTGCTGCTGATAACCAGCTCATTTTTTATGTTGTGACGGGTAAGCAGCAATGAAAACACAAATGCAAACCACCTGTCTGGCAGGTAGTTGCTGCGGAACACTACCTTATTCCGAATCATGTAATAGGCACTTTTAATAAACTGCTGATCAGGCCAGTCTTTTGCACCCATTTTTTTAAATTCTTCCTGGCAGCTATAAAACAACGAATAGGCGGAATTGGGATCCATCCAGTTAGACCCTGCCGCGCTGAAATTTTCATAGGCTCTTAAGGCAAGCTCTTCCTTGTTAAACCCATTTTTTAATTCTCCCTTCCCACCTATCATTAACCCCTTTACATTTTCGCTATTGGCATAAATAACCTGGAATTTCACCACCGGATATACCAGGAAGCGGTTTACAAAATTGATATCTTTTTCCACGCCCCTGTCCCTGTCTGTAAATACATACCTGTAAAAGTTCTTATCGTCTGAAGGTTCCTTTTTAAATTCAGGCGCTCCATTTAATGACAATGATTTAAAAAAAGATTTATCATCTGTCTCTATATCAATTTCATTATACATTAAGGGATATCCCTTGCTGCATATTTCGTATTGCGGATCAAACTCTACAAAACCGGAACCGCGCACATCCAGTTTACTTTTTGTATAAGAGGCATACTCAAGTATATCGCCCGGTTCAAGATTGGGAATAGCCACTTTGTAGTACCGCGATTGCGCGCCCGAGGTCTGATCAAAAAAACTCTTGAAGAATTCAGGTATATCGCTGCCGAGCTCCAATTCTACCGCTTCTTTTAGATCTACCGCGGATATTTCTCCGCCGGGTTTTATAATACGCGCCACAAAACCGTCTTCTTTTGAACTGTAACGAAAATAAATTTCAGAAAATGACTGCACCGAATTTTTATCATGCAATTGTATTTTGAGCCTGACCTTTTCGAAGAAAAAAACATTTTTTTGCCGGGGCGAGAAAAATCCGCCGCTTGATTTTTTATCAAACAGGATGCTGCGTTTATACCCCATTACCACAGCAGATTCTTCATTCCATTTGGCCGGTGATTCGGTAACGGCAAACGCCGCCGCAGGCTCGGCCCATATAAATTTGGCATTGGCCTCTATATTATCCAAAAAATCCTCATCAATAAAATCCTGTGCCTTTCCGGAGATAGCCGAACAACATGAAACTATAAAAATAGCAGTGTATGCCAGCCAGTGCTGAAAATATTTTTTCATACCCAATATTATTTTTTGGTAACGCTTAGTAAATATTTGCTGAATTCTTTAATGGATTCAAGGAATTTTGTCCAGTTGGTAAAGTCGCTTTTTTTGATAACGCTGTTTTTAATAACAATCTTTTTCTTCAGCACAATCTTGTTTCCAGAAACAGCGTATTCGCCTTTGAATTCATACCCGTCGTATTTGAGTTCTGCTTTGTCAGGTACATCTACAAATTTTGTATCGGGCGGAATGCTTAGCGATATCTCATCTTCAAAACTGAGTACATCATCAAAATCGTATCCACCCACCCTTTTTTCATCGGGCATATACCTTTCCAGTGTTTTTGGAAAAAAATCAATGCTGATATATTTATCACCTGAAATGGTATTTACATAATTGCTTAAATCAACATCACCCTCTATGGTTACGGGTATCTCGCGGTTCTTCAAATCGCTTGTTTTAATATTGGCCGCCTGCATATTGTCATTGCCAAATTCAAGGTATTCATTCAAAAAATCTTTTTGCGAAGTGATGGGCAGATCCTGGTAAGCCTGGTGAAAGTCTTTTCTTTCGTTACCGGTTAAAACAACTTTAATTTTTCCGGACAATACATCGTTGGTTAAAACAAAATCGGCTTTGGAAAATATTTTATGTTCATTGCCGGTTGTGAGCGGCACTGTTTTTAAATCATAGGTCGTCCCTTTTGCAATCATTGCTTCTTTGCCCTGGATACGATAAGCATTCTCTCCAAAAGGCGCATATTTTTCCGTGCCATCTAAAAAATATTCTTTGCCCTGAAAATACAGGGTGGTTATAGCATGGTTGTTTACACAAAGTGCCGGCATCGATTGCTGGTAAGGGATGGACCGCGTACCTATCCACGTAAAATGTGCATCATAGCCTGCCATTTTCAGCAATTCCGTAAGCAGGTTGGCCATGCCTTTGCAATCACCAAATTTTTTTGCCAATACATCCTGAGCCGCTGCAGGTATGTATCCTGAATAGCCGTCTTCATAAGCGATGTACCTGATATTATCCTGCACCCAGTAGTAAATGGCTTTTATCTTATCAATATCGCTTGTTTTACCCTGTGTGATTTTTGTGAGGGTGGATTGCAACTGTTCTTTTTTATTGCCCGCCATTTCATACAAGCGGTTATTCCAGGCATAGAGATCGTCTGTTTTGTCAAACCCTTTTAGCGTTTCGCCTTTGCTTTCAAAAGATTTTATTTGTATAATGATATGCGGATCGGTGTATGCATGACCGATACTCCTAAATTCCTGTTTATTGGCCGGAATATCTTTCATGGTAAATACGTATGTAACATACCCGCCTTTTTTATTTTCCTGCTTGTCTATTTTATAGCCATCAAAATTGATGGGCTTAAAATCAACCGTCAGCCATTCGGGCACTTTAAATTCATATACCTGTTCTTTGACGGGGTAATTCTCTGCAAAAAATAAACGCGTCAGATAACGGCCGTCTGTATATTCTTTTTTTACGGTAACACGGGCCATGCTTCCTTTTTCAGAGAAACGGATAGGATAGTATTGCACCCGGCTATCATCAAAAAAAACGCCATCACTGGTAACAGATCTGTCCATGGCAGGCATCCTTGAAACAGCATATTTAGAACCTATTTTCAGCGCTTTTTTAAATGTCTTCAGTTCAATAAACTTATTATAAAATTCAGGATAGGTGACAGTCGCAAATTTTTTGAGCGATAAAAATTCCATTTCCGCTTCTTCATCAATTACCACTACCTTATCATTCAATGCGTTTTTGCCTTTGTCGAAAGTAAAATAGTGATGCGATGAAGTACACATCACATCATCATCTTTGTATTTTCTTGACAAAGCATCGGCATTGGCTGCATCTTCATCGTTTACACGTATTTGTGCACAGGCACAAAAGGATATAGTTGCCGTGTACAGCAGCAAGGCTATATACCTGAAAACAGTGTTTGAAAAAAATTGATGCACCCGTACAAAAAAAAGGCAGCTTAGGTAAGAAGAGGTTTTTTCCATGATTGATTAAAAATTACAGGCCAAATTCAAAACATGATGTCTTATGTTTCAACGAAATACAACGGAAATCAGATAAATTAATTGTACGCGCAATTGACTTTAATCCCAACCGCAGAAAATAAAACAACTACGGCACACAAAGACAAATTCCTAAGGGTTAACACCTGTCTGTATGAGTGGTTGTGTGTACCCGTTTTGTTAAACAGTGCTGGTATTCATTGAGGAAATATTTCCCCCTGTTAATAAGCCTCACTGTGTGTGCATTAATTTTTATTAACAGTGCAATTTGTATGCGTTTATTAATACACCGGTCTATAAAGGGTTCCGGCAAATGCCCCATGCCATTAACTAAGCTGGTTAGTCTCTGGCATAATTTTTAAATCCCTCTGTGATTATTACACCAAATTAAACGCCATGAAAAATACAAATAAACCGAAAAAGACGGGCATGAAAGATTCAAAAA
>Ga0068871_100003790_pt1 | contig 10414 bp, 7 predicted proteins | sample KBSMisM72_FD_72750 | JGI IMG/M metagenome (GOLD analysis project Ga0068871, IMG submission 72750) | Miscanthus rhizosphere microbial communities from Kellogg Biological Station, Michigan, USA - KBS Miscanthus M7-2 | ecosystem: Host-associated > Plants > Roots > Rhizosphere > Soil ...
CTGATCATCGGCCACATCGGCTCGCTCGCCGTCAACCCGTACATGTACGAGAAGCTGCCGTACAACGTCGACCGCGATTTCGCCGCCGTCTCGCTCCTGGCGATCGTGCCGGCGATCTTCGTCGTCTACCACGAAGTCCCGGCGAAGGACCTGCGCGAGCTGGTGGCGCTCGCGAAGAAGAAGCCGGGCGAGCTCTTCTATGGCAGCGCCGGAAACGGCTCGGCCGGTCACCTGGCGATGGAATACCTGAAGCAGACCGCGGGCATCGACCTGAAGCACGTGCCCTACAAAGGCACCGGGCCGAACATCACCGACCTCATCGCCGGGCGCACGCAGGTCGCCTCCGCCGGCACGCCGCCGCTCATGCCGCACGTGAAAAGCGGCAAGCTGCGCGTGATCGCCGTGGGCGGCGCCAAGCGCCTCGCCTCGATGCCCGACGTGGCGACGGTCGCCGAGCAGGGCTATCCGGGCTTCCAGACCTCGCAGTGGTACGGCCTCAACGCGCCGGCGAAGACGCCTAAGGCGATCATCGACCGATTGGCGGCCGAAGCGGCGAAGGCGGCGAAGAGCCACCTGATGCTCGAGCGCCTCGCGGTGGACGACGCCGAGGCGGTCGGCTCGACGCCGGAGGAGTACGCCGCGTTCATCAAGAAGGAGCAGGAGCGCTGGAGCAAGGTCGTGCGCGCCGCGCACATCAAGGCGGACTGATCAGGCGGCGATAGCGGCCGCGACCGGCTGCACGCCGGTCCAGGTTCCCGAGTCCATCAGTCCGCGCGCCGTTTCCTTCAGCTCGCTCGCGACCGCGGCGGCGGCGGCCGACAACCGCTGCGCCGGCAGGGAATAGAGATAGTTGCGCCGGCTCATGCGCGCGTCGGAGATCGACAGCGCGCGCCACTGCCGGCCGCGGCTGCCTTCGAGGTAGATCGCGGCCATCGGCTTGATGGTCGCCGCCATGCCGTCGTAGACGCAGGTCATCAGCAGCGAAAGCGAATCGATCTCCGCCACCACCTGCGCGACCAGGTTGCGCTGCTCGAACTCGGCGGCGATGCGCCGGCGCAGGCCGTGCGACCCGGTCGGCAGGATGAGCGGCAGCGCGGCGGCCTCGGCGATGGTGACGCTCGTGCGCCGCGGCGCGACGAGCGTGCTGTGACGCGGCAGCATGAGGAACAGCTCTTCCTCGAGCAGCGGCTCGATCGACGCGTCGGGCGCCGCGTCGCTGCTGAAGAGCACGGCGAGGTCGAGCTGCCCCATGCGCATCATCTGGCCGAGGTGCCCGCTCATGCCTTCGACCACGTTGATCAGCACGTTCGGGTAGCGCTCGCGGATGCGGCGCACCAGCGGCAGGCCGAGCGCCGAGACGGTGGTCGCCGGCAGGCCGATCGACACCATGCCCTGCATCGCGCCCGATTCCTGGCGCGCGATGGAAAGCGCCTGGTCGAGCTGGCGCAGCATGAAGCGCGCGTGGTGGTAGAGCGCGAGGCCGTTGTCGGTCGGCGCGACGCCCTTCGAGGAGCGGTTGAGCAGCGGCTTGCCGACTTCGCCCTCCAGCTTGGAGAGCTGCTGGCTGAGCGCGGGCTGCGCGATGAAGAGCTGGCGCGAGGCCTTCGACAGGCTGCCGCTCTCGACGATCTGGGTGAAATAGCGAAGCTGGCGCAGGTCCACCGTTTTCCTCCTCCAAGGAACCGGCCATAACTTTAGCTTATACCCAGCCTCGGAAAACGGTATTTTCGGCGGCGCGCCGGAGTTCCTACACTGGCCGCAAGAGGAGGAAGCATGCGGCTATCCGGTTTTCCCGCGGCGGCGCTCGTCATCGCGGCGCTCGCGCCGCTTTCCGCCGCCGCGCAGCAGGGCAAGGCGCAGGTGCTCTGGCTCGGGCAGTCGGCGTTCCGCATCACCACGCCCGGCGGCAAGGTCATCGTCACCGATCCCTGGCTGCTGAGGAATCCGCTCACTCCGGCGCCGTACAAGGATCTCGCGGCCCTCGGCAAGGTGGACGTGCTGCTCGTCACCCACGGCCATGGCGACCACATCGCCGACGCGCCGGCGCTCGCGAAGCTCAACAACATTCCGATGTGGGGGCCGGGCGACCTCAACATGGCGCTCACCACGCTCGGCGTGCTGCCGGGCGCGCAGCTGCCGCGCTTCAACAAGGGCGGGCGCATCGCGCCGGCGCCCGGCATCAAGGTCACCGCCACGCGCGCCGAGCATTCGTCGGTCTACGTGTGGCGCAATCCGGCCACCGACAAGGACGAGACGCACGCCGGCGGCGAGCCGGTCGGCTATCTCATCGAGCTCGAGAACGGGTTTCGCATCTGGCACATGGGCGACACCGGCGTGTTCGGCGACATGAAGTGGATCGGCGAGTACTACAAGCCCGACCTCGTGCTGATCCCGATCGGCGGGCACTTCACCATGGATCCGGCGGATGCCGCGTACGCGCTGCGCGAGCTGATCAAGCCGAAGTTCGCGATTCCCATGCACTATGGCGCCAACCCGCTCGGCAAGGGCACGCCGCAGGAGCTGATGGACGCTCTCGGCTCGGCGCCGGTCAAGGTCCTCGCGCTCAAGCCGGGCGAGAAAGCGGAGTTCTGACATGAAGAAGAAGGTCGCTTTCGTCGAGAAGATGGCGCGGCTGCCGTGGAAAGAGTTTCCCGGTCATTTTGGAGGTGCGCTTTCCAAGATGCTCGTCGGCACCGAGCGCATCGACTTCCGCATCTCGCGCTACGCGCCGAATGCCTACGTGCAGGAGCACTCGCACAGGATCCAGGAGCAGATCTACTACGTGCTGGAAGGCGAGGGCATCCTCACCGTCGGCAAGGAGGAGCACCTCATGCGCCCGCACGACTACGTCTACCTGCCGCCTGGCGTGCCGCACAGCTTCACGAACACCGGCCTTTCCGGCCTGGTGTTTCTCGTAGTCACCACACCTGCTGAGGATGGAGGCAAGAAATGACCACGCGTAGAACGGTACTGAAGGCAAGCGCAGCGGCCGCGGCGCTCGGCTTTCCTTTCGTTTCCAGAGGCCAGTCGGACAGGATCAGGATCGGGCACCTGACGCCGCTGACGGGCTTTCTCGGCGCGCTCGGCGAATACGCCGTGCAAGGGCTCAAGATCGCGGTCGACGAGATCAACAAGGGCGGCGGCGTGATGGGGCGCCAGCTCGACGTGATGTCGGAGGACTCGGTCAATCCGGCCACCGCCGCCACCAAGGCGCAGCGCATGCTCGACCAGGACCGCGTCGCGCTGCTGATGGGCGAGATCAACTCCGCCTCGGCGAAGACCATCATGCAGGTGGCCGCGCGCGAGAAGCGCCTGTTCCTGCAGGTCGGCGCGCGCTCCGACGTATTGCGCGGCGCGGACTGCAACCGCTACACCTTCCACGTCGACATCCCGGTCACCGTGATGGTGAACGCCGAGGGCCAGGCGCTGCTGCGCGACGGCCTCGTCAAGGGCAAGAAGATCTTCTGCCTCACCTCGGACTACCTGTTCGGCCACGACCTGGCGAAGGCGGCGAAGGCCTTCATCACGGCGAACGGCGGCAGCGTCATCGGCGATGAGCTCACGGCGACCGACGTCACCGACTTCAGCCCCTACCTGCTCAAGATCCGGCAGGCGAAGCCCGACATGGTCGCCACCAACCTCGGCGGCAACCAGGTCACCAACTTCGTCAAGCAGTACGCCGAGTTCGGGCTGCCCTACGCGGTCGCCGGCTTCAACCTGAACACCGCGGACGCCTGGGCGGCGGGCGAAGGCAACCTGGGCGGCGTCTGGCCCACCGTCTGGCACCACGAGGTCGATACGCCGGGATCGAAGGCGTTCGTCGCGGAATTCCGCAAGCGCTACGGCAAGCCGCCGGAAAACCACGCCTGGATCGAATACGTGTCGCTGCACATCCTGGCGCGCGCCATGAACGAGACCAGATCGACCGACACGGACAAGCTGATCGGCTTCTTCGAGAAGCAGCCGGAGTTCGACCTGCTCAAGCCGCGCAAGGGCTACTTCCGCTCCTGGGACCACCAGCTGATGCAGGAGGCCTACACCTTCACCGTCAAGCCCAGGGGCCAGGCGAAGGACAAGTGGGACACGCTGCAGTTCGGGCCCGCCGTCCCGGCCGCCAACCAGCCGCTCGAGCTGCTGGCGACCAGCAAAGCGCAGAACACCTGCAAGATGTAATGCAGCTTCTGTTTTTGCTGGAGCAGGTCCTGAACGGCCTCGTTCTCGGGGGCTACTACCTGCTGATCGCACTGGGGCTGTCGCTGATCTTCAGCGTGGGCGGGGTGGTGAACCTCGCCCACGGCGCCTTCTACGCGCTGGGCGCCTATCTTTCGCTCGAGATCGCGCGGTTCCTCGGCTTCGCGCCGGCGGTGGTGCTCTCCCCGATCGCGGTGGCGCTGCTCGGCATCCTGTTCGAGCGCTTCATCCTGCGCCGCTTCTATACGGCCGACCCGATCCTGTCGCTGCTCGTCACCTTCGGCGTCGCGCTCGTCGCGGAGCAGGCGATCCGCATGGCGTGGGGCGCGGCGCCGCTGCCCGCGACCATGCCGCAGGCGCTGAAGGGCAACGTGATGGCAGGCGACTTCCTGTTCTCGCGCTACCGCCTGCTGCTCCTCGCGATCGTCGCGGTGATCCTCGCCGGCATCTGGCTGCTGCTCAACAAGACGTCCTTCGGCCGCGTGGTGCGCGCCGGCATCCAGCGGCCCGACATGGTGGCCGCGCTCGGCATCCGCCTGCAGCCGTACATGACGGCGATCGTGATGCTCGGCGTGGGCATGGCCGCGCTCGGCGGCGCCTTGTTCGCGCCGATCGTCATCGTGCACCCGGCGATGGGCGCCGAGATCATCACCGTGGCTTTCGTCGTGGTGGTGATCGGCGGGCTGGGCAGCTTCTGGGGCGTGGTGCTCGCCGCGCTGCTGGTCGGCGTGGTGCGCGGCATCACCATCCATTTCGCGCCCGCGGCGGGCGAGGCGTCGATATACGTGCTGATGTTCCTGGTGCTCATGTTCCGCCCGCGCGGCCTGCTCGGCGAGCGCATCGAGAAGTTCGAGTGACGAGCCGGCGCACGCTCCTCGTCGGAATGGCGGCGCTCGTCGCGCTGCCCTTTGCCGTTCGCCTGCTCGGGCTGAGCACCAACACCGCCACGCAGGTCGCCTGCCTCGCCATCGCGGCGCTCGGCCTGAACCTGCTGGTCGGCTTCACCGGCCTCACCTCCTTCGGCCACAGCGCCTGGTTCGGCATCGGCGCCTATGCCGCCGCGGTCTCGCAGCAGCGCTGGTTCGCGGGGCAGCTCGCCGTGCCGCTTCTTTTTTCCATGGTTCTTGTCGCGGGACTTTCCTGCGCGGTCGGGGCGCTCATGCTCAGGCGGCGCGGCGTGTACTTCGCGCTCCTGACGCTCGCGTTCGTCGCGCTTACGTACGCCGTCGCGTTTCGCTGGACCGCGCTGACCGGCGGCGAGGACGGCCTGGGCGGGCTGCAGCGCGGCGGCTTCGCCGCGATCCCGCTCGATACTCCGCCCGTCTACTACGCGTTCGTCGCTTTGATCGCGTTTGGCGTCCTCTACGCGATGCTGCGCGTAACGCGCTCGCCCTTCGGCCACGTGCTGGTCGCGATCCGCGAAAACCAGCAACGCGCCACGTTCCAGGGCTATGACGTCGACCGCTATCGCCTCGCCGTGTTCGTGCTCTCCGCCGTCGTCACCGGACTCGCCGGCGCGCTCTATGGCTTCCTCAACTACCTGGTTTCCGCCGAGGCGGTCTCGGTCGCGTTCTCCGGCGAGCTGCTGGCCATGGTGGTCATCGGCGGCATGCACCACATCCTCGGGCCCGCGCTGGGCGTGTTGTTCTACATGCTGTTCCGCGAGCTGTTCTCGATCTGGACCGGAAACTGGCTGCTTTGGTTCGGCGTGGTATTCGTCGGCTTCGTGCTGTATTCGCCCGAAGGGCTGGCAGGCATCTGGGCGAGGCTGCGGCGCCGCTGGCATCCGCCGCCGGAAGAATCCGCCGCCATGAGCAACCGCAGGATCTACGAGGGACTGCCCCTGCCTGCGTTTCTCGGCGGGAAAGAAGCTGCCCTGGAAATCCACGACATCCACAAGCACTTCGGCGGTATCCGTGCGGTGTCGGGCGCGAGCCTGGAGGTGAGGAGCGGCGAGATCCACGCGCTGATCGGCCCGAACGGCGCCGGCAAGACGACGCTCTTCAACCTGGCGACCGGCCTGTTCCCGGCGGACCAGGGCGTGGTGCGCCTGGGCGGCGGCGAGATCCAGGCGCTCGCGCCGCATCGCATCTGCGCGCGCGGGCTCGCGCGCTCTTTCCAGATCACCAACCTCTTCCGCGGGCTGTCGATCTACGAGAACCTGCGCCTTTCGCTGCAGGCGCGGCACCCGGCGCGCTTCAACGCCTGGCGCGACATCGACAGCTATCCGCAGATCCACGCCGAGACGGCGGCGCTGGTGAAGTTCCTCGGCCTGGAGGGCATCGAGGCGATCGAGGCGGGCGCGCTCTCCTATGGCGGGCAGCGCCTGGTGGACCTCGGCATCGCGCTGGGCTCCAAGCCCGGCGTGCTGCTCCTCGACGAGCCGCTCGCGGGCCTCGCCGCGGCCGAGCGCGAGCGCGTGTCGAGCCTCATCCGCAACGTGGCCGCCGGCATCCCGGTGCTGGTCGTCGAGCACGACGTCGATCGCGTGCTCGGCTTCTCGCAGCGCGTCACGGTGATGAACCAGGGCAAGGTGCTGATGACCGGCACGCCGCAGGAAGTACGCGCCGACAGGCGGGTGCAGGAAATATATACCGGTACCGGGACTCCTCCGGTCGCTTCTCGCGGTTCTTCTGGAGACCGAGGCCAGAAGCGTGCGGAGCTGCTGCGTATGCAGCAAGTGAATTCCTTTTATGGGAAGAGCCACATCCTCAATGACGCCTCGCTCGACGTGCGCCGAGGCGAGATCGTGGCGCTCCTCGGCCGCAACGGCGCCGGCAAGTCGACCCTGCTGAAAACGCTGATGGGCCTCGTGCCGGCGGCCTCCGGGCGCATCGAGTTCGACGGGCGCGACATCGGAGCGCTGGCTGCGCCCGGCATCGCTCGCCTCGGAATCGGCTACGTGCCGCAGGGCCGCGGCCTTTTTGCCGGCATGACCGTCGCCGAGAACCTCGCCCTTGGGCGCCTTGCGCGCGCTCAGGACGCGGCCGAGGGGGTCGTGTGGAGCGAGGAGAAGATCTTCGATTACTTCCCGCGGCTGCGCGAGCGGATGCACGTCGCCGCGGACTACCTCTCCGGCGGCGAGCAGCAGATGGCGGCGGTGGCGCGCGCGCTGTCGGGCAACGTGAAGCTGCTGCTCCTCGACGAGCCTTTCGAGGGGCTCGCGCCGGCCATCGTGCAGGAGCTGTTCCGCGTCTTCGACCGCCTGCGCGGGCAGGCGTCGATCATGATCGTCGAGCACAACCTCGACCTCGTCCTCGCGCTCGCCGACCGCGTCTTCGCGCTCGAGCGCGGCGCCGTGTTCCACCAGGGGCCGGCCGAGCCCCTCCTCAAAGACCTCGACTACCGGAAGAAGATCCTATGGCTGTAGACAACCAACCGTTGCTTTCGGACGGCGAGTGGATCGCGGGCAAGGGCGCCCCGCTTTCCGTGCTGGACAAGTTCCACCTGCGCCATGGCGCCGAAGTGAGCACCGCCGACCAGGCGCAGGTCGAGCGCACGGTGGCGAGCGCGCACGCCGCGTTCCGCCGCGGGGCACCGGGGCCCTTCGAGCGCGGCGCGATCCTCGAGCGCGCCGCCGCCCTCATGGAGCCGCGCGCCGCGGAGTTCGTGCGCATCATGCAGATGGAGGCGGGCTTCACCGCGGCCGATGCGGCCGGGGAAGTGCGCCGCTGCGTGCAGACGCTCAAGCTCTCGGCCGAGGAGGCGCGGCGGCTCGCCGGCGACGTGATCCCGCTCGCCGGCGCGCCGCAGCAGTCGGGCCGCATGGGCCTCACCCTGCGCGTGCCGCTCGGCGTGGTGCTCGCCATCACGCCGTTCAACTCGCCGCTCAACACGGTGGCGCACAAGATCGCCCCGGCGTTCGCCGCCGGCAACGCGGCGATCCTGAAGCCTGCTTCGGCCACGCCGCTGACCGCGTGCAAGCTCGCGGAAGTGCTCATAGAGGCCGGCATGCCGCGCGGCTTCCTTTCGGTGGTCCCCGGCGGCGCCCAGGTCGCCGAATGGCTGATCGCGGACCAGCGCGTGCGCTTCTTCGCTTTCACCGGCAGCACCGCGGTGGGCCGCAGCATCCAGGGCCGCGCCGGCCTGCGCCGCACCCAGATGGAGCTCGGCTCGATCGCCTGCACCATCCTTTGCGACGACGCCAACCTCGACGCCGCGCTGCCGAAGGTCGTCAACGCCGGCTACCGCAAGGCCGGGCAGGTCTGCACTTCCGTTCAATTGCTGCTGGTTCATCGAACGATTCTTTCCCAAGTGGAAGCCAGGTTGGGAAAGCTTGTCGCCGAGTTGCCGTATGGCGATCCGAAGAACGAAAACACTGTCGTTGGCCCCCTGATCAGCGAGAAGGAAGCGATCCGCGTCGAAAGCTGGGTGGCGGAGGCGGTGGCCAAAGGCGCGAGGCGGCTCGCGGGCGGCGCGCGCAAGGGCGCCGTGGTGCCGCCCACGCTGCTCGGCTCGATCGACGACTCGATGAAGGTCGGCTGCGAGGAGGTTTTCGGGCCGCTGGTGTGCGTCGTGCCCTTCGATACGCTCGACCAGGCGATCGCGCGCGTGAATGCCACGCCGTACGGCCTCGCCACCGGTATCTTCACCAACCGGCTGAACGACGCCTTCGCCGCCGCGCGCAGGCTGGAGGTGGGCGGCGTGCACGTCAACGAGACCTCGAGCTCGAGGGTCGACCTGATGCCCTACGGCGGCTCGAAAGACAGCGGCTTCGGGCGCGAAGGTCCGCGCTATGCTGTCCACGAGATGACCGAGGAGCGCATCGTCACTTTTACTTTCGGGTAAGGAAGAACCATGGCAAAGATGAAAGGCGGGGAGCTGATCGCCGAGTACCTGATCAAGCAGAAGGTGCCGTATCTCTTCGGCATCTGCGGGCACGGCAACGTCGGCATCCTCGATCCGCTGCACGCGGTGCGCGACCGGCTGAAGCTGATCTCGCCGCGCCACGAGCAGTGCGCCGGCCACATGGCCGACGGCTACTTCCGCGTGAAGCACCAGCCGGTGGCGACGCTCACCTCGACCGGCCCGGGCTCGGCGAACCTCGTGATGTCGCTCGCCACGGCGCTGTCGGACTCCTCGGCGTTCCTCGCGATCACCTCGAACGTGCCGACTTCGCAGATGAACCGCGCGCCGTTCCAGGAGATCTACAAGCACAACCAGGCCGACTTTCCCTCGGTGATCCGCCCGGTGGTGAAGCGCGCGTTCCAGCCGACGCGCGTCGACATGCTGCCCCTCGCGCTGCGCCAGGCTTTCGACACCATGGTGACCGGCCGTCCCGGCCCGGTGAACATCGACGTTCCGTACAACGTGTACCAGGAAGAGGACGACGTCGAGGTGCCGCCGGCGTCGCACGTGTTCGGCCAGCACCGGCCGGGCGCTTCGGAATCGGACGTTGCGAAGGCAGTCGACCTGCTGGCCGACGCGACGCGCCCGGTGATCTTCATCGGCCACGGCGCCACGCTCTCCGAGGCCGGCCCCGAGATCACGAAGCTGCAGCAGGCCTACGGCATCCCGGTCATCACCTCGCCGAACGGCATGGGCTGCGTGCCCGCCGACGATCCGCTCACGCTCGGCTTCATCGGCCGCAACGGCGCCTATCCGGCGAACCAGGCCGGCCGCCACGCCGATCTCGTGCTCACCATCGGCACGCGCTTCGACGATCGCTCGTCCTCGAGCTGGCACGCCGGATACTCCTGGAATTTCCCGAAGACCAAGCTGGTCCACGTCGACCTCGATCCGCAGGAGCTCGGCCGCAACTATCCGCCGACGCTCGGCATCATCGCCGACGCGAAAGTGTTCACCGCGCAGCTGCTGGGCGCGCTCGGCCTGCGCGAGAGCCGCGGCGCGCCGCCGCTCAGGCGGCAGTATTCCGAGTGGAACAACGAAGTCGCCGCCTGGCGCGCCGAGTGGGAAGCGTTCGTGCGCCCGAACTTCGGCAAGCTGACCACGCCGCTGCGGCCCGAATACGTCGTCGACTCGCTGCAGAAGGTGCTGCCCGACGACGCGATCCTCACCTGCGATTCGGGCGTGCACCACAACTGGTTCATGCAGTTCTGGCGGCCCAAGCGCACGCAGAGCATGCTGAACAGCTGGGGCTATTCCTCGATGGGCTTCGGCGTGTGCAGCGTGCTCGGCGCGCAGCTCGCCGCGCCCGAGCGGCCGTGCGTCTCGGTGTGCGGCGACGGCGGCTTCTCGATGACGCCGTACGTGGTGGCGACCG
>Ga0068871_100003794_pt1 | contig 10413 bp, 17 predicted proteins | sample KBSMisM72_FD_72750 | JGI IMG/M metagenome (GOLD analysis project Ga0068871, IMG submission 72750) | Miscanthus rhizosphere microbial communities from Kellogg Biological Station, Michigan, USA - KBS Miscanthus M7-2 | ecosystem: Host-associated > Plants > Roots > Rhizosphere > Soil ...
CTTGCCTGCTCGGACCGGTCGCCACGTTCGCCAGTCACCGGCCATACGCACCTCACCAGCCTCTACCCAACGCAGGATGGTGGCTTGCATAACATCCACTGTATCGAGTTGCACCTTGTTAGTCATCTCTCCACCTTTGTCCAGCCTACCTGACGAACCCGCCACTCTCTGTGGTCGGTCTCGTGTTCATCCCAACACTCACCGGCGCACACAGCTCGACGGCACGACCGGCAGTATGAGTTGCATAGAGTATCGCAGTGCACACAGGGCTTAATGCCGCGGGCCGGGGCTATCTCTATTGGACGCACTGTCACCACCACCCCGTGTAGCACCATATACCACTTGTCACCTATGAGGGCGAACGTGGGTTTAGCGGTGTGTCCTTTAGTCACCGCTTACCACCACGATTCATCACCCGTAAGGTGGCTAGGATGGTAGCCGCCATAGTCCCAACTAGGAGCAAGCCATACCCTACGAGGAATAGTATCAATGAGCACGTCTCTGTCATACCTATACCCTATGCCACACGTGTGGCATAGGGTACCGCCATTAGGGTGACCCGTTGCGTACGCCATCGCCCGTTAACTCTGCGGTCGTCATACCCCTGCCACAATAATATGAGCTATTTTCTCGATGGCGCTTGCACATGCATTGTGCTTGTAACGTAAATAAGCCGCCTCGTTCAATGAGCCATCTTGCTTACGAAAGTCACCACTAGTAGCGGCATCTACAGCCTGGCACCACACTAGCTCTAACACTTCCCGTAATTGCTCTGATGGCCGAGTCGTCATGACAACGCACCTAAATCCACACCCTCGACACGGACCGTCAGGTCCCCCCTCACCTCTACCGCGGCGGGCGCGTCAGCACCCATTAAACGACGCCGTGACTCACTTATCCGTAGCTTAGTCAGCTCCAACTTGCATAATTCGTCTATGTCAGGGCGAGCACCCAACCGCATGATAGCCAGCTCTATTCGCTCTAGAGACACATCTAGGCGTTCCATCTCTAGAGCACGCACCTCTTCAACCCTAGGTGCCACTAACTCCTTACATGCCGTTTCGATACGAAATTGCACAGTAGATTTAGGCAACCCAGTAGCGGCCGCTATAGCACGCACTGACAAGCCACGGCGCTTAAGGTCGAAGCATTGCTCCGTTTGCTCCGCCACGGTAGCAGGATTAGTGACCGCAGCCCGCGCGGTAGGACTAGCTAACACTGTCCAACCCCCTATGTCCCGTAGGTGACCCGCTATACCTAAACCTAGCCCTGGCGTCCTCGGACATCTCCGGTGCACGCCACATACCAGCCCGATAGAACATAAGGCGCTTACCAAGCTTAGTGACTAGTAGATTAGGGTCGTAGCAGCCACCGTGCTCACCCCGCGCATGCCGATGCCGGTCGAACAGCGACGGCCCAGAGAACGTCTGATGGCACGCCCCACAGTGAGCGACGTTCTGTCCCGTCCACGTGGCACCGCACCGGCAGGTCGCTAGCTCACCTGCAGTGCGGTGCCGTGGCGCCTTCTCCTGTATCCCTGCCGTGCCAGCATGATCAACGGGGGTGCCCAGTGTGATTGGGTGGGGGCTCATGACTGGGCCTCCTGCACGCAATCAGGGCGCGGTGCGTGGCGGTCGCTGATCAGCGGTGAGGACGGCCATTCGATCTTAGTTAAGCCATCTATATGCCGCTTAAGGATAGGGACGTTCCAACCGAGATACACCGCGCCCGCATGTGCCAGGGATAACCCATCGGCTTCATCGTCCCCCGCTGTGCCCACGGTTGATAGTGGTATCTCTGGGTAGAGCCGCACAATGGCGTCTCGGACAGCACCTTTACCGGCGGTGCCGGCTCCGGTGATGAACCGTTTATTAGCTGTGGGGCTAGCTATTGCGATCGGTACGTTGAGTGCTCGGAGTTTACTTATACACACCCCCAGTATCCAGTTGAGCTGGAACTTATACTTGCTCTTGGAATCATGGGATGGTCCTTCTACCACAACTAGAGTACATGTGCCAAGCGCGTACACTATCTGGTCACTTAGTGTACGGATACGGTCAGCCCATTCAGTGTAGGTTGCGCCCTCCTTCCCTCTGCTGGTTATACGGGTCACACTGGGTTTGCAGGTGCCGTCACTGATCTGGGTAATGAGGCCGATACCTGTGCTCGTGAGGGATGTGTCTAAACCGCCGATGATACGCATAGATCCTCTCCGGAAGGGTTCCGATGGGAATAGTTCGGGTTGAGTCATGCTAATAGCTTCTTATACTCAGTGCGCATCACCATTCACAGCTTCACCACGCGGAAACCGGCATTGGTAAGCGCGGAGTATACCCAGCTGGCAATGTCACGCGAGTTTACTGCTGGCATCTCTTCATTAGCTGCCTCAGCTAGTCCCCACGCAATAGCATCTACTATATCATTCACGCTACCAGTCCCCTTATCCCTGATGTGGCCAATTGCTACCTGGTAGTTCATCGCGTGCCCTCTGTTAAGCATGCAATTCTCCGGCCACATGCAACCTCTGCCCCAGTAGGTACATACGCCACAAGCCATCATCTCTCCTTAGAAGTCATGCGAACATAGTGGGCATATGCGAATATCACTAGCTGCCCTTGGCTGCGGTGGCGGATCACCGACCCTGAATATGCGGCATAGTATCGCGTGGTCCAGTTTTTCCAACTCAGCCGCAGTCACATAGCAATGCCCACACTCGATGCATACCTTGTAGTAGCTGTCCGGTAGTGGTTCATAGCCGTGGATGATGCACAGATCATTGTCTGTAATGTGCAGATCGCTCATGCCGCATCCTGCCATTCGAAAGAAGGCTCATTCGGAGATGCAATCACCGGTAGGCCGTTGATCTCCCCAGTCATGCACTGCACTAGGGCTTCGGTGGCGGCCACTGCGTCAGCCTCGGGCACCATCACCACCAGTTCATCATGGATAGGGAGGATGATTGCCTTGCCCCAGGGGGTTTGTCGCCACCGAAGCATCGCATCCACCAGTAACTCCCGCGCGGTGCGTTGAATAACGTAGTTGGGCCACTTGTGGGGGAACGCCGCCGGGAGTTGCAGCACCATGCCCGTATACAACATGTACCTGTTTCTACCCCGCTTGAGTCGGTTGGCCCACGACACATATTGCGGGGTCAGGTCAGTCAACCCATCCACCACAGCCTGCGCAATGGCCGTAGAGCAGCCCATCTCAATGGCTAGCTTATCCACACCCCCACCGTAAAGATAACCGTACACACCAGGCTTGACAGTGTACCGATGTGTCTTAGTCGCATTAGGCCCGAACACTTGTTTGGCTACCAGCCAATGGATGTCGTCCCGGTTGGCTGAGCTGCCATGCACCACCGCGTGAGTGAGCACCGAATCACCCGACAACGCCGCTGCCCCCCTCAACTCGATACTCGCCAGATCCGCGCTGACCAACAAGTACCCAGGATCAGCAGTGATACAGCCCCTTATGCCGCCTAATCTCGGCACATTCTGCAGGTTAGGGCGTACGCTTGAGGTGCGTCCCGTCCGTGCGGTCAGTGTGTAGATAGTGGGTCTGACCCGACCGTCCCCTTCCCGGCAGATAAGCTCATAAGGCCGCAGGAAGGTGCTTACAAGGGTGGTGTGCTGCCGGTAGGACAGCAGGGCGGCACCGAGCGGGGCAAGCTCGTGACTCGAGTTGGCCAACTCGGTGAGCACCGCGGCGGTGACCGAGGGGTTGCCGGCGTCCGTGGTCGGTAACGCGATGCCGGCGGACTCCAGCATGGCGACCACCACCTTGCCGCTGCCGGGCTCTGAGAGGCCGTGTGCCGCGCAATCAGCCGCCGCGGTCTCAGCACACCGGGCATGCTCCCCCAGGAGCGCAGCGACGCGCTCAGGGGCCAAGGGGAGGCCGTCGTGGCTTATTCGGGCCACCATGTGTTGCAGGCCGCGTTCCCGGTCGATCACTGCGCGGGGGACACGGGGTAGCACACCCGGTTCGGCGAGTGCTGCGGTGTCGAGGACGTCGGCCGCCGCGTAGGTGATCATGCGTTGCCACCGTGGGTTGGCCTGCAGCCATCCGTTACGCGCTGGCGGGGTGTCGAGATCGACGTTGGTTAGCCACCCTCCCGCGGCGAACAGTGCTTTGCGCCCGTCCAGTGCTTGTGGTGATACTGCTCTTGCCCCGAGTACTTGCGCCGCGGTCTGCTTGAGCCCGACATCGGTGCCTACTGCATTAGGGTCGGTGAGTTTGGTGGCGAGCATGACGTCGTACATCTTGCCCCAGGCGTCGTCATAGCTGATCAGTCCTGCGTGCACTAGTGGTACTAGGTCAGCGGTTGCCGAGTAGGCAACTAGGTATTGTGCCCGCTGAATAGCCTCCCTCACTATGTCAAGGCAGTCAGCACACTCCGCGTCGAACACTAGAGCTCTGTGTGCGTTGCCGACCTGTATTGTTTTCAACATGTAGTCTGGATGCCCGAGTGGGTAGCCACTGGTCTCCACATCGATGGTGAGCACAGGTTGACATGCCTCTACCGCGCCATCCGCACTGAGGTGGCTCACTTCACTGGGGGGGAGCGCGCGAGGGAACATACTATTAAAGTCGTACCGATAGACAAGCGCCGGCAACGCATAGGTGGGCTCTATCGCTGACAGCACCCGGTGCTTACGGGTGGGTGCGTCTGGTACATCCGCAGTGCCAAACAACCCACATTGTCCGGATAGGGTCGCTGTCTGTTTAGTCACAGAATTGGCTCCGGGTTGTCATCATAAGCCGGTCGGATGGCTACACCCTTGTACACTTGACCTCGGCTGTACCGGGTGCGTATGTACTTACTTCGCATAGCCATACCGAACACTCTATGGCTGGCAAGGTACGGGTGGTACCAACCGTGCTTATCCGCGTAACGTAGGAATGCCCGATAGAGGGCACTAGCGTCGGTGGTGGCGGCCGGGGCAGCGAAAAGTGCTTCCGCTACGAACAGTCGCACTTGATCTTCTACGGAGGGGGTCTGTGCCATCCGCTCCTGATGTGTCAACTCGATCATACCACTACTATACACTATGCAACTGACATCTGTCGTCATAGTTGATCTCCGCCATCGTCATAGTTGATCTCCGCATGATCATCGAGGAGTGTATGATGATGCTCTTATGACGGATATGACGGGTTGTCCAAAGTTGTAATCCCATGCGCACGCGAAGGAAGTTTGGACCATCCGTCATATCCGTCATAAGAGCATCGTACATGCACATCATACACCGTCTTGAACAGGGGCTATTACGCATAGATGACATAGCGCTACTCTCCGTACATTTCGTGGTTAGGCAACCCTAAATCGTCACGGACCACGCCGATGTTCGTCCAATGCGCGCCGCGCATGCCGCGCCCCTTCTGCCCGCCGTGACGCTCTACGGCAGCCGTGAAAGCCTTCTGTGAAAGGTCCGGGCGCTCCCCCTCGCCGCGGCACCACATGAGGTAAGCCTCGTACAGGGCACTCGAAGGTGTCGGCCCACGGTCACGCACAGTAGCTTCATCCAGGAACCTCGCCACCGGGTCGGAGTTGTGTTGATAACGGCTTGTAGCGTCAATAACCGCTTGTGGTGGGTTAAGTCCGTTGTCTAGGTAGTCAAGCCAGCCGCGCCATACCCATGCGAATAAGGCATCAGGACATGCCGCCAGTTTCTCTGGTAGTTCTTTGTCCCGTTCGTCTGCTGGGATTACTTGGTTGAAGGGAACGGCGAGGATGCGCCGCCACGTGGCGGGATCGTCACCATGTACTTTAGGTAGGTGATTAGTCAGCATGAATAGGGTGTGTGACGGCTCGAACTGAATAGGATTGGAGTACAGCAGTTTCGCATTCACCGGGTCACCGCCGGTGAGGCGTTTCATCATGGCTTCATCCAGCCTAGCACCGCTGGGTATCTCTGAGCAGAATGCAAGCCTAGCCCCCTTGAGTCGCATACGGTCGGGTGCTAGTGCTTGTTCCCCATACTTGGATTGCAGCATGATGGCGGACGGCACTTCCACCGCATAGTCACCTAAGGCATGTGCTACGGCGTCCCGTAACGTTCCTTTACCATTAGCCCCGGTGCCCTGCCAGATGAATAAGTGTTGCTCCCTTACCTTCCCCAGTAGTGCTGAGCCGAGTTGCCGCGCTAAGAAGTCCCGCATTGCTTCATCGGGTTGTATGCGGCCGATGAATTGGTCGAACACGTCGGCTTGCGCCTCGGGGTGAAACTTAGCCTGAGTGACTTTGGAGATGTAGTCATAGGGGTCTGGGTCTCGGATGGTGCCCTCAGTGAGGGTTACTGTGCCGCTAGCTGTGTTAATGACGTAAGGGTTGCCGTCTAGTCTGTCGGCGGCGATAGCGCATGGGGCGAGATCCCTGGCGATAGCTAAGGTGCCGGTGATGCCCGCGCTGGACTCGACACGCCGGATGTCTTGATACAGTGCGTCCCGTGCTTTTTTGTCTAGTGTGGCTAGTTCCCGGAGGGCTAGTTTCAGGAGTCGCCGGACAGCGCGGGTGGGTGCGCCATCGGTGCAGGCCGACCAGCGGGTGCCGTCGTAGGCGTGCCAACCGAGGCCGTGGGCGTAGAGCATGGCGCCGCCGTATTCGCGGGTGAAACGCTCCGCGAGCCGCAACTGTCCTCGGTGCAGCTCTAGAGGTGCCTCCTCTTCGGGCTGAGTGGGCGGCTGAGCGGCCGGGGGGACGTCTATGGGTGTCAGGTCGGCGAGGGTGTGCCCGGCGTCCAGGTGGTCGCTGAGGTCGGCCCCTTTGTGGTCGGGCGCGACCCGCAGCACTTGCACGGTGGCGACCTGGGCTAGTTGGGTGGCGAGGTTGTCAGCGTGTGCATAACCCGGCGGATCATTATCGGCAATGATGATTATGTCGGCACCGGTGAGCACTTGGTTATAGTCCTCTAGCCACTTGCCGGCACCATTGTAGTTGCAGGTGGCGCAGTGCCCTAGCGCCGCGAGCCGATCAGCGTCTTTCTCCCCTTCAACGATGTATACGGTCTCATTGCTTTGTATGGCTGTGACCACGTGGGGGAGCCGGTAGAGCACGCGGGTGGCGTTGCCGATGTTCCATACCCAGCCGCCCCCCTCGGGCCGACGCACCCTAAACGTCTTAGGCTCATAACGCAGCTTCTGGTAAAGCAGTTTGCCGCCAGCATCCACATAATCGTATATGGCAACCACTTTAGGTTTAGTAGCCACCTTAGGCTTGGGTGCTTGGTAGTCGTCGAACAGGGCTTCCCACGTGAGATCGAGATCGGCGATGATCTGCTCAGTCGAGCACCCCGCGAAGCAGCGCAGCATCACCTTGCCTGCCCCGTTGGACACGGCGAGGGAAGGTCGGTTATCCGGGTGGGTGGGGCATTGCGCCATCACCCCGTGCTCGGTGGGTTGCCAACTGCGTTCCCGCACCCGCAACGCGTCTAGGACACGCTCAAGGGCCGGTCCGGGGCTGTTCATGAAAGGACCCCCCGGTGATATCTGCACCTTGCCACGGGTGCACCGGGGGGTCTGTCCATCATGAAGCCGTCAAGCCTCACCCCCAGTATAGCCAGGGGTGTCGATAGGGAAGGCAGGGTCGGGAGCATCGTGCTCCTCCTCAGCTGACGGCTTGACGCCCGGATGGCCGTCCAGGCTATGGACAGTCTAGCGGATGGGTCGGTCCGCCGGGTGTGCGGATGTTAGACCGGAGTTAGCCACTGGATGGCCGGGGCACGGGCCAGCTGCCATCCGGGTTGGGTGCAGGCAGTTCGTCGATGTGCTCTAAACCGCAGGCGATGATCTCTAGGAGGGTGATGCAGGGCCACCCTGTTCCGCAGCCCGAGCACCGGATGGTGGCCGCCTTGGCACCGGAGGTGAGGACACCATGTATGTTGACCAATCGGACTAACAGTTCAGCCGAGTGCCGCTGGTCGATAAGCGCGTAAGCGATGCTGGCGCTTATTGCGTTGGTCACGTCTGCTATCACCGCGTTGGTAAGTGACCTAGTTGGTTTTCCGTCAGTGCTCATTGATCATTCTCCTGCCGGCCGGTCTTGATCATCCACTGTGGGCACTAAATCCTGTTCGTGATCATGCGTTTCCGCAGGTGAGAGCCTGTCCTTTGTGGTAGGAGGTGGCGGCGCACCCGCGATGATCTCCGCTGCGGTACGGATCGCGGGCGGGAACATGTCGGCTTTCTGCACCTCACCTCGGGTGATGGACCTACCGATGTTCCCGAGGGTGACCACATCATGCACTGTCCACCGTGTTGATTCCTTATCGAGTCGCGCCGCCAGCTGGCGCTCTGAGATGTCCAGCTTGCCGGCGAACCAATCAATGAGGCTGCCTATACGCACAGGTAACGGTGGTTGCCCCACTCGTTTACCGTCAGGCCCCAACTCGCCCTCGGTGAGGGTTTGCCGACACAGGTTCTCTGCCTCTTCACGGAACCATGCGGGCATCACAGCGAACATAGTTTCCCGCACATTCCTACCACCCACGGATAGGTTATTGAATTGGATTTCCCGCAGATCCACCATGCGGGTCACTTTGCTACCTTTCTTAGGTGTGTAGGCTTTGTGGGGGAGGATGAATATGCGGGAGGATCGGACACCTGTTTGCACATCCCAACCGAACGCTAGTATCTCGGATTGTCCGTGTTCGTCGTCCCGCAGTAGCTCATTGATTCCGTAGTGGATGTGTCCCCAGGCTAGGGCCATGTAGCGGGCGAGCGATACGGTGGGGCCTTCCACCATTGTCCCGCCTTGTGGGTATGAGTAGAAGGCGTTTTCGGCGACGGACATCATGCCACAGGTGATGGCCAGTTCCCGCCGAGCTAGTTGGGTGTCCCGTGGCCACCGTTGCGCTGCTTCTATGGCCCCGAGGGCTTCCGCAGCTGCCCGGCTTTGCTCTACGGCGGTGCCTTGGCCGATACGGGCCGGTGTAGGTGTGACCTGTGTGCTACTCATAGCGCTATCCTCGCGTTCTTCACGCACTAACTTCACTTTCCATCATTGCGTCTAGTTGGTATTCGGCATAGGTAGGCAGTGACACGCCCACTACGTCATCGGTGTATCCGCCCCATCGGCCGGTAGCCACGCAACGCTTATACACCTCGATAGCTTTAGCGTTGAGTACGCGTCCCCACTTGATAGCATCGGGCTTCATCTGGGCTATGGTCACAATATAAGGTGGCTCCTTTTCCTGCATAATGAAGTAGAATGGTACGTCACGTTCTCCCGTTAACCCTAGGCTATGCATACCATCCTGGTAGTATGGTCCCTGCTGGCAGTATCGGCGTTCCCACAGCGCCCGTGAAATGGCATCAGGATGGGCCGATAAACAGGTCTTGTACTCGACCCCGTACATGCTGTCGGTGTCTCGGTCTGGCAGGAAGTCCAGTAAGGCGCGCCGCCATATCCCTGAGTCTCGCCACACTAGTGCCTGCTCAGGCTTACCCCCACGGAGGAGCGCGGCGGCCGCTTTGTGCTCATAGAGCTCCGTGGCCATGTCTTGCACCCGCTGCCACTGTGCAGTGAGAAGTGGTATCTTGCCTTGCGCATAAGCTAAGGCTTTAGCGGCTTGGGCTGATTTGGTTCTCCAACTGTCGTGGTCAATTACTGTTACAGCGTTGACACCACGGAGCACTAGTTCGTGTGCTGCTTTTCCGATATCGAAGACTTCGCTGGGTGGCTCCGGGTTGCATTGCCGGTGGAAGTATTTCGCTGGGCATGAGGGGGGCAGTAGCATCACTGCACCGGTGTGGGATAGACTGCCGTTTTCCACAGGGTCTTCATGGTATGCCGCGGCGGGCATGGTGTAGACACCGGGCTTAGTGATCATTGCTACTTCACCGGTTCGGATAGGTGAATGAATACTCGTACTGAGTCTGGGTCAGCCCCAAACTCGGACACTTCCAGATCTATATACGGCCCAGTGTCACCGAGGGCCACACTTGCCTTGAGTAGGTAGAACTCTGACCCTTTGCCTGGGTGGGGGAGCAGTTCCAGCCCGGATATGCGTCGGGCTAACACGTCCATGATGGTGGGTATGTGGTCGGCGAGGGTGAGTGGTGCTAGAGCCATCCGTTGGGTTGCGTCGTGCATCAGGTAGTAGCCTCCCGTTGATAGTGGTGGTTTACGAGGAATAGGATTTGCTCCGCGAGCCGCTGAGCATCATCCGCCGTCAAGTGGATTGTGGCCGATGTGGTAGGGCCTTGTGGGTTGTCAGGATTAGTGGGAATGGTCACATCCAACCATAGGTGTGGGCCGCATGCCGCCGATGACTCATATACCCTGACTGCACCACCGTATGTTCCAATACAGGGCGGCATGTGCAGGAACCCACGGTCTGTAGTGATTGCTACTAGATGATCTCGGTTGTTACTCATTATCCGCCACCTTGAAATAGTCGATGTAGTCGGTAG
>Ga0068871_100003799_pt1 | contig 10407 bp, 6 predicted proteins | sample KBSMisM72_FD_72750 | JGI IMG/M metagenome (GOLD analysis project Ga0068871, IMG submission 72750) | Miscanthus rhizosphere microbial communities from Kellogg Biological Station, Michigan, USA - KBS Miscanthus M7-2 | ecosystem: Host-associated > Plants > Roots > Rhizosphere > Soil ...
GATTATTGTATGACTCATATTTTGCAGAATCCGTTTTAGTGGTGTCTGAAAAGATGTCCTTCCTGTAGGAATCGATTGGATGGTTAGTATTTACTGTGGCAAAAACGACAACCGGAGATACCAATAAAAGGAGTCTGGGCAGGGATATCCATTTCGTCAAAGGCATAGAAAGCAGTTTAGCGGATGAAAATAAGGAGTTCCGGGTTAACCCGTAAAAAGATTATTATAAATGGTATGGAGGAAAGTATGGAAGTATGGAAGTATGGGAGTATGGGAGTATGGGAGTTGGCGGTTGACTAAGGTAAATTACTTATATAAGGCACCCGTTACTCAGTGTGACTGGGAATGGGGGGCCCGGCAATCTAGATTTGTTTCAGAAGCAAAAAAATTAATCAACCATCAAATCTAAAACAATGAAAAAGATTACGCTTGTCCTCATCATCGGACTATTATCCACAGTAGCTTTCAGCAAAAGCACCAATGCACAAAATGCCTTTGTTTATAATTCATTGCCCAATGATAAAACCTTAATGGCCCATGTGCTGGAAATGGGCGACCCGCATAACACACCACATGCCGGTAATTATGTTCCTGATACAAAGACCATTCATGCCAAGGCGATCAAAGATTTCGAAGGAAGGTTTAATAAAGTAAACAATGCCATGTGGTTTGCAGATCAGGATGGATATGAAGCATATTTTATGCAGGATGGTTATGGAGACCGGGTATTTTATGATAAAAAGGGGCATTGGAAATATTCATTGATCTTTTATAATGAATTCAAACTGCCCACAGACATTAGGACAGAAATTAAAACCACCTATTTCGATATGGACATTAAGCAGGTTGAAGAAGTGAGATATCCTGATGAAGTCGCTTATATCGTAATGCTGCAGGACAAATCAAGCATTAAGGTTTTAAAAATAAACCAGGATGGTGAACTTAAAATTTTACAAGACCTGAACAGGGAATAATATTAACCTGGATCCTATTATTAAAAATTGCCTTCCCCAAATGGAAGGCAATTTTTTTTCGGGTTTAAACGAATGAAGTCTGCTTCATTCAAGAATGACGACATTCACATGGAAAAATTGAGGAACCCGACATAAAACTTTCTAAATCCGGATCTAATCCGATTTACTCATTCTCCCCCGGGGTTAAATTTATTCAATAACATTTCTTTTCGACTTCTCGATACATTTATAGTTGAGCCATTGCTCATGACCAGATAACCGCCATCGCCACGAATATATTTTTTCGCTTCGTTCAGATTCACAACATAAGAATGGTGAACACGCAGATAAGAGTCGAAATCATTCAGCTGCTCTTCAATTTCCTTTAGAGTGCGACAGGCGGTAACCTTAGTTCCATTTTTAAGAAAGAGATGCGAATAGTTGTCATTGGCCTCGCAATATATCAGCTGGTCGACGGGTATCAATTCGAATCCATCAATGGTTGGAATTGCCAGTTTATTAAAAGTTGATCCCTTATGCTGATAATGATCCTTAAGCATTTGGAATTGATCCATAGACGGATGGTTTTTTTGAACATTAACCTTGTGCACAGCCGAAACCAATTCCTTTGGGTCTATGGGTTTTAATAAATAATCCAAAGCACTAAACCGTATAGCCTTGATTGCATACTGATCGTAGCCGGTGGTAAAAATTACGGAAAAGGGAATCTGGCTATAATTTTCAAGCAATTCAAAACCGTTCATTAAGGGCATTTCGATATCGAGGAACACAAGCTCCGGTTTTAGTTTATCGATCGTTGCTATCGCGCTTTCCCCTGAAACGCAACGGCCGATCATCTGTACTTCGGGACAATAGTCGGAGAGGATCATTTCCAGTGTGTCGAGACAATGAATTTCATCATCAACAAGAATAGTTTTAATCATATATAACCGGTTTATTGAATTACAGGAATTTTGATTACTACCTCGGTACCCGCTGCGCTTCCATCTTCGTTTACCAGATCATTGATGATAACTGAAGATCCCTGATATTTGCCGGACTTCAACATATCGATGCGTCGGGCAGTGATGCCCAGACCCATGGATTTATGCAGGGTTGCCGATTTACTTGCCAAAGTAGCTGCCTGACTTCGTCCGATACCATTATCTGTTATTTTGAAATACAGGTGATCCTCTTCCTGCGACAATTCGATATCCAGTTGGCCCTTTTCCTTTTTATGCATCAGTCCATGCCAGATCGCATTTTCGAGGTAAGGCTGAATAATCAGTGACGGAACTTTCAAAAGGGAGATATCCAGGTCGGGATCCACTGACAATTTATATTCAAAATGATCATCAAAGCGAAGTGCTTCCAGGCTGAGGTATAATTTTACTGATTCTATTTCGCTTTCCAAATTGATCAATGCAGTCTGTGAATTCTGCAGGATTAAACGGATGAGCCTTGAAAATTTAGTAAGATATTCAGCTGCCTGGAGACGGTTATTTTGCAGGATGAACCGGTTAATGGAATTTAGTGAATTGAATATAAAATGCGGATTCATCTGTGCGCGAAGTGCCTGCATTTCAAGTTCTGTTGTCTGCTGTTTTAATTCTGCGGTATTTTGCCGCATATCCGCCAACTGCTTCTCTTTTTCCGAACTCGCCAGCTTAAGCCGGAATTTTTGATTAAGCCGGTAGCGGATGGCAGTATAAAATCCGCCAATAAGAATCAATCCGGTTATTATCCTGAACCACCAGGTATTCCAAAAAGCAGGACTGATCCGGATGAGGAGACTCCGTATGGGTCCCGTAAATTCATGGCCCGCGTTGTCTGCCTGCATAAATAATTTATACTCTCCGGGCGGTAATTCTTCATATCGAATGGTGTAGTTAGCCGGACCATACTGCCAATCCTTGTTTACTCCATCGAGTTTATACCTGATTTTATTTATCCCTTTTGAATAAAAATCAATGATACCGGTCTCTATACTGATTTTATTCTGAAAATATTTCAGGTTGAGTTCCTCCTGTTCACCATCAACTGCCGTCGGTATGGAAACCGGAGCCTGATTGATTTCCAAAGATTTCAAATAAACTAATGACGGCGGGTAGTCATCTTTTATCTGATCAGGTCTAACCCTGTCCAGTCCATTAAATCCCAAAAAATACAAATCTCCATTGTCATCCGCTGCAAGCGGACCTGGAAAATAAGATTGCTCCTGGAAACCCTCCGGTGTTGAAAGTGTTCTGATATGACCGGTCTTTGGATTCAACCTGGCAATAGAGTATTCCGTGTTGAACCAGATATTACCCATTTTATCGGCGTGAATTCCATACACATTAATAAGCGGAACGCCCTCGCTGTGGGTATACCGATGAATGACCTTGAAATGGTTGTCGTAGTGAATCAGTTCCATAAAATTTCCCACCCACCAGCTATGATCAGACCAGTCCAAATAAATATGGTTCCACTCTTCAATACTATCTAACGGATTCGGCGTTCTTTCTAATTTTCCTTTCACGAGCGTGTAAGTAAGATTGTGACCCAAGCCATGTCTTCTCAGAAATACCATACGGTCACCATCTGATTCCCATCCGGAAAAATCTGTATCTATAGTGCTCAATTGGCGAGCCACCGAACTGTCTTTATTCAGTAAATAGATTCCATATTCAACATCCGAAAGCCTGCCAACAAACAGATCATCCTGCCCATGATTTAATTTGACGCCGGATATTAAAGCGGGATGTAATATGGGTTGATTTTCTCTATCCACGACGGTGAATGGGCGGCATCGTTTGGAAAGGATATCCAATTCAAATAATTCACCCGTTTGATACGTTTGATAGGCGGTTATCCAGGCTTTCTGTGCTGTACGGCCTATTCCCAAATAGTAGAAACCCCGGTTATTTCCAATCCCCGAAATGTCTTTCGCCTTAATCACCTGGAAGGAATCTGTAACCGGGTTAAATATATTCAGATCAGGATTCACAGAGATCCATATCCGGCCATCCGCAGCTTTTCCACTAAGGCTTCCAAATGTGGAACTTAAGCTATTTGGTTTGCCGGTATTGCCCGGATAGCGTCGGAAGGATTTCAAGACGGGTAACAGCTGATTGATTCCCTTACCGGATGTTATATTGTATCCTATCCATACCAGCCCGTCCCGGTCACAGTAGATCCTGTAATTAAATTCATTTGCCTTTTGACTTAATCCGGTATCCTTTTCAAAGGGCCGCTCCACGGACTCTGTTTGCGGATCATAAATGATCAATCCCTTATCCCATGTTCCAACCCAGACCCTGTTTGCCAGGTCCATGCATATTCCGGTGCCCCGGTTAAAAAAATTCAGGCAGTCTATATAATGAAACTGTTTATCAGCGAGCGTAAATTGTATCAGGCCCGCCAGATCGCTTATCCAGATACAATTCCTTTTTTTGTCAAAACACATCGATTCCGACCAATGATTTTCCTTCATAAATGAAGGAAAGTTGTAGCGTTGCTCCTTACCATCTGATAAAGAAATACGAAGCAGGCCGCCTTCATTGTCAAGCCAGCTGGTTAACATCCAGATGCAATTCGAATCCTGTTCCAATATCGAAAAAGTATTGGCATACCATGAAAGTCTGTGATGCAACCAGCAAATCTTTTTTTTCTGCGATGTAGTCGTGTTGTAAGCCGTAACCAGCGTATCTGACTCCACGCAATAAATCCAATCGGCAGTTGCCCAGAACGAAATTATCGTTCGATCAAAAGAAGAAAACGGGATATTGGGATCGACTACAAAATGCGTAAAACTGTCTGCCCGTATATCATAACGCGAAATCCCCTTGTCAGTGCCCACCCAGATATTATGCAGGCTGTCTTCATTTAAGCTGAGGATATAATTGCCGATAGTAGTTTGATTTCCACCAGAAGGGTTGAGATAATTTTTAAATATTGATCCGTCAAACCGGTTCAATCCTCTTTCGGTGCCCACCCATAAAAAGCCATTTTTATCTTTCAGGAAACAATCGACCTTGCCATAATAAAGGCCCTGTGCCGCATTCCAGTTTACCATTCGAAAATCCTGCGGGACATGATTATCGTCAACCCTCTGGGCCAGCGAAAAATGGGAAAAGCCCAGCAATAATAAAACAGTGCTTATAAATCTCATCAGCATTTTTTCTTTCATATGATCGACGATTTCTACTTCTGCATGCAGTCACTCATCGCCGGCAGTGAATAGGATGTTTTATAAATATTCTGTCATCAATAACCGGGATTTTGATTTAGCCTGTGATCGCTTTTATCGATTTCACTCTGTGGAATCGGAAAGTATGAATCCTGCGCCGGTTTAAATTCTGCGTCGCTCAGATAGCCAGAGATATTCACTTCTTTTTTGAGATATATCTTGATATCATTTTCTGCAATTCCCCATCGGACCAGATCAAAGAACCGATGTCCTTCCATGCCCAGTTCAAGCATGCGTTCATATCTTATTGCCTTCATAGCAAACGTGTGATCTGTCCATACTCCCGGATAGGGTTTAACAACGTAATTGGCAGCCTTCACATCGGAATACCCCGCAGCAGGATTGTTGACATCTTTGTATTTATATACCCAATCCGAAGAGTCGTTAGCCCGATTCCTTAATTGGTTAACGTAATCCTGCGCTTTTGCCAGGCTCCCATTTGTACTCATCACTTCTGCTTCAGCGGCCCAGAGTAATACATCGGCATAACGAATCAGGTTAATATTGATCGCATTTTCACCGATGGTCCAGGAGGAAGCTTGCGAGTAAGTTCCGACCTGTGATGCATAGATGGAAGTTTTTTTTGGAGAATACGGCCCTCCGCTGCTCTGCTCCCGTATCCAGTCAAATCCCGGATGAATACCCCAGTCCAGATAAGGAATGCCCCGCCGGCCTACGGTCCAGTCCAGCCGGGGATCCAGGGTTCCATCGTAAGGTTCAAACGGGTCACTGGAAAACAACCCAATATCATTCTTTACATCCACCTGGTTAAAATTGTCCAGGTCCGGGAGACCGGTAGCAGCGACGGTCTTAAAGTGATTTACAAAGTATTGGCTGGGCTGAAAGAATCCACAACATTGGCTAAGACTATTGCCGTTAGGCTGATTTAATGCGTCTCCAGAATTGCCGTTCCCTCCCTGTGCGCCGTCGTTTACTGAACTCTGTGCCGCAAAAACAGATTCTTCGTTGTTTTTAGTTGATGCATTAAAATTTTCCGAATACTTTTTAAGACGATATTTTTTACTGGAAATGATTTCATCCAGAAGAATTTTAGCTGCGTCATATTTATGCTGGAATAAATAGACTTTAGCCAGCAATGCCTCCGCTGAATAATGATTCGCCCTGCCGATTTGTTCTCCTTGACTTTCCGGAAGATGATCAACCGCATATCTTAAATCTTCTTCTATGAATGGCCAGGTGTCAACCTCGTTGGACATTTTATAGTTACCAGCCTCATAGGTGATATTTTCATCTACGAACGGAATTCTGTTCCACATTTTTTTCGCTTCGAAGTGGTAGAATGCACGGAGAAATAAAGCCTCGGCCCTGAATTCAATTGTATCTGCATCCGTTAAACCGGAAACCTTTCTCATTGTCCTTAGAACGTCATTACACCTTTGCGCACCATCATACAGGGCTCCCCACCTGCTCAACACATATTCATTACTGGCAGTAGTAGAAAATGTCTCGATAGAAGCCAGTTCAGGCTGATCAGTCGGTTCAGAACCAACATGTGCTTCACTACCTGTAACAGAGCCGAATACCCAATTCGAACCGGCAGATTCAAAGGGATAGGCTGAATTGGGTGTACCAACCCCATCCAAAAGAGAATAGGCTCCGATTAAAAGCGCCGCAACACCCTGCTTATTAGTAACAGCCGTAGGATCCAGCTGCCCCAGCGGGCGCAGATCAAGCACTTTTTTGCTGCAGGAAAACAGGAGGGCTTCCGCCAGCAAAAAGATGAAAAAATTTTTGGAGTATCTCATGAGTCATATTATTTAGCTGAGCACACCTACAAACCAATATTCAAACCGAATAACCATTGAATTTGATTGTTCGGATAATTCCCGCCATCTACTCCGGTAAAAGCAACGTCCCCCCCGCTTATTGATTCCGGATCAAGACCTGTGTAACTAGTAATCGTAAACAGATTAGCAACCTGCACATATATTCTCAGTTGCTTCATCCTGATTTTTTGGAGGGTATTTTTACCGAGAGAATAGCCCAGGATCATAGACTTATTCCGGAAATAAGAGCCATTTTCTATGCCATAGGAATTCGGAACCGTTTTATTGCTGAAATTGGCAAAATTTTCATTGATCGAGACTTTTGCATTTTTGTGCTCCGGAGTCCAGGAATCATATAATAATATCTTGCTCTTTGCCTGAGACCCGGAGAAAAAATCAGTCCCCTGTCTCACCCCGTTAAAAACGTCATTTCCAAAAACCCCATAGAAGAAGGCAGAGAAGTCGAAATTTTTATAGGTGAATGCGATATTCAATCCGAGCGAGAATTTTGGATTGGGATTTCCAAGAAACACCCGGTCGGTATCAGAGATTTTATGATCTCCGTTGGCATCAAGATATTTAAACCTCCCGGGCGCAGCTTTGTTTTGTACAGGAGATTTGGCAACATCATCCTGGCTATTGAAAAAGCCAATGATCTTATAACCGTAAAAAGAACTTATTGGATGTCCAACCTGATTTCTCCATATCCCGTTGTCAAAATAATTTTGCCCATCATTTAATTTTAAGATTGTGTTGTCGTATGATGTATATGTGATTGTAAAATCATATCTCAGATCCTTTCCAAATCTTCCTTTGGATCCCAGCAGCAGATCGATCCCTTTATTTTCTATATCACCGACATTCACATAGGGTGCTGTTGCGCCTCCCAGGACATATGGAAGTGAAAGTGGAAATAAGAGGCCGGTAGATTTTTTTATATACCAGTCAGCCGAAAAAGTCAGTTTACTATTCCAGAGTGTACCATCCAGACCGATATTCGTTTGGATATCTGTCTGCCATCCGGTCTTGGGATTTCCGATATTCGTATTTCTGAATCCCAGTGAGGCTGTATTGCTTCTACCATTGATGTCATAAAAGGAAGACGCTGGGTCTCCACCATACAAAGTGAATTGGTTTATCAATGGTGTATTTCCATCAAAACCCAATTTGCCCCAGCTTCCTCTTAATTTAAGGTCTGTCATCCAGGATAAACCGGATGCAAAATTTTCTTTGCTGATCCGCCAGCCAGCACTTACTGAAGGAAAAAAGCTATACCTGTTTTCGGGGCCAAATACAGAGGACCCGTCTCTCCGAAGCGTACCCGTCAACAAATATTTATCCTTGTATGCATAATCGAGTCTGCTAAAAATGGAATAGATCGCCGAGTTGTAAGCCTGGCTACTATTATTCTGACCATCAACTCCTCCATTCGAGAGGTAACTATAATTGGGATCGTCGCTAAAGAAATTGACACGACTTGCCCATAAACTCCGACCATAAGAACTGATGTATTCTGTTCCTATTAAAAATTTGACGCTATGATCTTCGTGAAATGACTTACTAAAGACAATCGTATTCTGCCAGCTCCATTTGCGGGAATACCCCGAGCCTTCCATGAGCGAATTCGGTGAGCTGATTGCATAAAGGTTAAAACCGGGCTGGTAAGAGTAATAGTATTGATTATCCAGCGTTCCACCGAAATTTGTCCTGAATGTAAAATATTTAGCGAAGTCCAGTTCAGCATACATGTTTCCTAAAATGATCCAGTTATTTGATTTACTCAAGTTCAAATTATCCAACCCTATGGTATTTTTATTGAATCCCAGCCCCGGTGCGCTCCCGTAAGGGTTACCCTTAATATCGTTCATCGGCATTATCGGGTTCGGCAAACTGTTTGAGGAACCAAATCCGGGATTAAATGCGTTGGAATAATATGGAGTCTGCCTGGAGGAAAGCTGGACATTTTCACCCAGACGAAAATTATTCATCAGGTTGAACTCGGTATTAATTCTTATTGTTAATCTCTTCAGGTAAGTATTTTTTAATGTGCCCTCCTGGTCGAGGTAACCGGCCGAAAATAAATAGTGGTTCTTGTCATTCCCACCAGAAACATTCAGTGTATAGTTTTGAGAAAAGGCCGGTGAATAAATTTCATGGAATACATCTGTTCCGTATTTATTTGCTTTTACAATCTGATAGATATCACCTGCAGCCGGATCGATATTGTAAAGATTTTCTTTGACAGCCGGGTCATCAGCAGAAAGACCTCCCCGACTACCTGCTAATATGTAATCCGGTAGTACGGGAATTGCGCCATTTCCATATTGGGGATGTGAAAGGGTTTGTCCTGAATTTTCATAAGCTTTCCATGTAACTTCAGCCATTTCCCAGGGATTCAGTACATGATATCCATATTTTAAAGGGATCTGATAACCCAGATAGTTGTCAAAATTTATCCGGGTACCACCTGCTCTTCCCTTTTTCGTTGTGACTTCAACAACACCGTTTGCACCCCGTACGCCATAAATAGCCGCTGATCCCGCATCCTTTAAAACCACGACAGATTGGATATCATCCGGATTTAGGTCATTGATATCAGCGGGCGATCCGTCTACAATATACAAAGGTGATACATCTCCAAAATTGCCATAGCCATGAATGCTGATTAATGTGCGGGCTCCGGGTGTTGCCTGTGTAATCACGTTCATACCTGCAACTCTTCCTTGCAACATGGATTCCACCTGGCCTGCCGGCACTGCTGTAAGTTCTTTCGGCTTCACGATCGCAACCGATCCGGTAATATCTTTTACGGCTTCTGAAACGTAGCCGGCTACGATCACCTCATTCAGATTGTTTATTGAATTCTGAAGATGTACGCTTAAAAATAAATCAGAAGATATGGTGATCTCGCGGGTTTCATATGCGACAAAAGAAATCAAAAGCTGATCACCCTTCGCTCCGTTAATACTGAAAGATCCACTGGAGTCTGTTACCGTCCCATTACGAGAACCCCTGATAAAAACTGTGGCGCCGCTCAGCGGAAGGTCGTCATTGCCACTCACCCTCCCCGTGATTTTTTCCTGCGAATACACAGCAATCGCCTGAAGAGAAAAAATGATTGCGACTATAGAAAATTTGAAAAAATTACTATGGGACCACTTATTCAAGGGTTGCATTTAAGGGTTAAAATATACCAGGTGGAATGGAATGGATCCCTCAGGCGCGTTTAGCACCTATGCATTTATTTAGACGGGGTTACACGGATAGTTCAGGTCCCGGAAATCTATAAATGAAGCTTTTTCAGATATGAACAATAAGGTAATCTAAATAAATGATAAGATGCTGTCCTATCGCAACAGCTATTCACATATTCACTTCAAGTTGATCGTACTCAAGAAATCAGGGGAAATCTTTTTAGATATTACCGGGCAGCAGG
>Ga0068871_100003804_pt1 | contig 10403 bp, 9 predicted proteins | sample KBSMisM72_FD_72750 | JGI IMG/M metagenome (GOLD analysis project Ga0068871, IMG submission 72750) | Miscanthus rhizosphere microbial communities from Kellogg Biological Station, Michigan, USA - KBS Miscanthus M7-2 | ecosystem: Host-associated > Plants > Roots > Rhizosphere > Soil ...
GCCTGCCCCACAGACGCCATTTTGAACAACAAAGTAATTGATGGCAGCAAATGCATTTCGTATTTCACCATTGAACTAAAAGATCATTTACTACCCGAAACAATGAAAGGCAAATTTGACAACTGGATGTTTGGCTGCGATGTTTGCCAGGATGTATGCCCCTGGAACCGTTTCAGCCGCCCATCGCAGGAGCCCGGCTTCACGCCCATTAACGAAATACTCAGCTTCTCACTAAAAGACTGGAATGATTTGACGGAAGAATCATTTAAAAAAATATTCCGGCATTCTCCGCTGAAAAGAACAAAATTTACCGGCATAAAAAGAAACCTGAAATTCATAGCATCCTGATAAAACGCCTGTGAAACTGTCAAAACATCCATCCTATTTGCAAAATCACCCGGTTAAGATCATAGCTGTAAAAATCAGTACGAATATTACAGGGACCATCAAATGGACAAAAGTTATATTCATCCTGGCTATACTTTACGTTCTTGTAACTATAACCCGCACTTAGCGACAACCCTTCTCCATTTTTAAACACGGCATGGTAGCCAACGCCTATATTGCTGTAAAACCCGGGCGAATATTTTGATTTGAAAACACCCTGGTCTTTGTTTTTATCCCAAACAAAATGTGCTCCCCCATCTGCGTATACAAAAAACTGGTTCCGGCTTTTTCCAAAATAATTTCGCAGTTCTGCAAAAACAGGAATGGAACGGTAATCGTAATAATCCAGCCCGGCACCAATACCAGCAAAAATCTGTTTATGCTGAAAACCATTGACAGACTGCGCGTGAAAAGCTGTGCCAATTTCACCGTTTAACAGGCCCGCCTGGTTAATGGAATAAAATTTCCATTTAACAGGTGTTTGATTGGTCTGTGCCTGTGCAATATGCAAAAGCATCAGCATTGCTATTGTTGTTATTATTTTATTGCTCATGAATGTTAGTATTAATAAGCCGCTACTTTATTATTTTACTTACCAGGTGAATATTTTCAGGATCACTGTAATCATATTGAAACAACCCTTCTTTTGCTACTACGTAAGCGATTCCCCCAAAAGCAATAACATCATACGTATTTACACCCTGCAGGTGTTTTACCAGTTTTAAATCTGCAACATTGGTTGCATCATAAATCTTCAGGCCACTGTCGCATATAAAAAGAAGATTGCCATCTTTTGATAAACCAAGTGGATTGGTAAGTGGGTAAGTTTTAACAGGCGACTGGCTGCCTGCACCGGTAAGACTATATATTTCAAGCTGGTTTATCTGGCTACCGCAGAAATTAGCTGCATGAAGGGTAACATATGCGTAATTATCATCGGCTACAATTGGATCATGGCTGCACCAATGTCCGTTCCACGTTGATTGCTGCGGGTTTACAGGGTCCTGCAAATCATATACACTCATACTACTGCCTGCACCGATATAGAGTTTATTATTATACGGAAAAATGGTCTCGATATCCCACCCAATATTCTTACTCTGTATAAATGATGGGTTGGCTGTATTTGCAATGTCAATTACGTTAAGTGTACGGGTAGTAACGGCGTACAGATAGTTATTTACAGCCGCAAAACGTGCCATTGAACCTGCAGTACCCGTAGGTGATGAAGTTGCCGCTGCATTATTTATCTGTGGCGTTGCATAAATGCCACAGCCGGCACAGCCATTAAACCCGCGAACAGTGCAATCTGCAACAGTATCCCTGCTGTTCCAACCTGTAAGTATGGTTATTGAATCAGGATTGGTACTGCTGGTATTGTTTACTTTATCGGGAAAAGTTTTGGTGAGGTATTTTGATACCGCTATATGCGCTGGGTCTGCAATATTGATGGCCACCAGGTCGCAATACAAATCTGCATACAACGTATTTCCCTTTACGTACATGTCGAAGTTACCGGGAATATTTATGAATGAAGTTTTAACCGGGTGCGATGGATCGCTATTATTGATCACATGTATACCCTTGTTCTGTTCATTGAGAAAAATCCACTTATCGCGGATGTATAATTTGCCAGTGTTTACAACGGCTGCCGCCGGCTGACTTTGCACGGCAGATCTTAACTCACTCAATTTTTTGTAAACAGGTGTAAAAATTTTGTAGCTGTGGGTGCATTTATCTTTCATGCAGGAAGTGAAAAATAATACCATTACAATTGCAGCAACAGGTATTGCGCCTGCGGATATAATTTTTTTCATATAAACAGTATTTCAAAAGCTGACAGTCATTATAAAATAACCGTTGCACTCTTGTCTACTTTTTATGAAAGAATACCTTTGCGCTGATACCTGCAGCAAACAAATGCCTGCCGCCGTATAGTTCTTTTTTGAAAATGCTACTGATATCGTAATTAATCTGCGGTCCTATTTCTACCGGGTGCGTGTTGCTAAACAACCTATAACCAAATCCTGCCAGTAAACCGATCTGCATTTTATTAACCTGGCTTTTGTTGGTCTCATAAACATTTTTTTGTGCATCGTACACCAATACGTTGGTGGCTGCCAGCAGCGAAAAAGACATACCGCCATATAAGTTAAGACGGGCGGTCTTGCCCAATTGCTTTTCTGCTATAACCGGCAATTCAACAAAATGAAAATGATTGGTATAGGTTGAAGCACTACCCGTACTGTATTGATCAGGAGTGGCGCCATTACTAATACTACTGCTGGAATTGATTTTTGAACCTACTTCAATGTGGTTACTATTATAAACATAATTTAACCCGGCCAGGATACTGAAATTTTTGCCAACGGGTTTCCGCACAAACATGCCTGCCGCATAAAATAAGCCGGGCTTTATACTTGAAGGGCCTGCCAGACTTCCGCCCGTAGCAGGACTGCTATTTTGAAAATTGGCAACGTTGGCATAGGTGGGATTGGCTGAAAACAATCCTGAAAAGCCTTTGGAAATATTAGATATGCCCCCACCAAGATTAATGCCCCAGGTTATTTTTTTTGTTGTTGCAGTGGTCTTTTTATTGCTGGCTATGGCCTTTGCGCTGTCGCTGTTGTTTTTATTTTGTGCGATGCTTTTTGCACTTGATTTTATAACAAGTGGTATGGATGTCTTTGCCGAATCAGGTAAAGCCGCCTCATTATCCTGGCTGCTGTTTTCATGTATACTTTTCGGTACTTTATTATTTTCTTTTTTAGTTATGGCTGTTGCTTCATCGTCAATCATTTTTTCAGCCGCTACAGGTTCATCAGCTTTTACATTATCGTGATTTCCTTTTTTGTTTCCTTTTGATGTTAGTGCTGGTATGTGGTGGGAAAATTTATCTTCGTCATCTTTCACTACCGGTACAGTTACTACATTTTTTTTACGCAGGTGTTTATTATATGCGTCTGTTGCAACCCCCGTTGTCTCAGTTCTCCCCTGTACATTTTTATTTGATGTGCCTTTTGTGGGACGTTGCTTATTTGATGTATTGCCGGCAATAAAATCGTTATTTTCCGGGGTATGCTTCAACAAACTGTTGCTGTCTTTTGAACCCGCAGGCTGTATTGGATTAACAGAAGCTGTAACGGAGCCAGGTTTATTGTTGATTTTATTTTCTTTTGGAAACGCAACAACTGGTTTGCCTGTAATCAATTCTTTTGCATCCTTGTTGCCAGTACCGGCAATATAAAACGAGGCGGCACCGCCTAAAAATAGTCCGCCAATCAACAGCCATATTAATAAAGGCCTCCGTTTCTTGCGGTCTGCAATTTCCTTTTGCACTGCAGGCCATACATTGTCAGACGGAACGAATTTCAATTCGTCCATCTTTTGTTGTACCTGTTTTTCAAAATCATTTCCCGGCATAACTAGTTTTTTTTTGTGATGCTGACTGTTTGTCCAGCCAGCTAATCAACAACGCCCTGGCCCTTGCATACTGAGAACGTGAGGTGCCATCTGTAATACCTAATATTTTGCCTATTTCTACATGAGAATAACCTTCCACCGCGTGTAAATTAAAAATGGCCTGGTAACCGGGTGGTAATTGCCTGATTAGATCCGCCAGGTCTTTTGCATCTGTATTCACAATAGGGTTCTCCGAGGAAACAGGATGCATACCCATATCATTAAACGACAAATCCGCCTGGTAACGGCTGTGCCGTTTAAGGTAATTGATGGCAGTGGTGACCATAATCCTGCGTATCCATGCGCCCAGCTCGCCCTTGCCTTCATATTGCTGCAAGTGTTTAAATACTTTTACAAACGACTCCTGCAACACGTCTTCCGCATCAGCCATACTCTTTGTGTAGCGGTAACAGACACCCAGCATGGAAGGGGCATACTGCTCATACAGCTCGCGCTGGGCAGCAGGCTTACCATGGAGGCAATCCCTGATTAATTTATTGATATCTGTCATCCGTTGTGCAGTTGACAGGTGATATTGCCCAAGTGTTGCATCCGCATATTATTTTTTATTACTATTGTCCGGCTAAAATCCTAACAATCTGTTGAAACGCTTTCTGGTTACGGATACTGCCCCCTGCCATTGGAGAGGGGTTGGGCTGAGGTCTTTGCAGCGTTTCAACACTTTAGTCGGACGTACTTATTTTTTATCTTTTTGAAAAAAGGCACTTACCTGTACATTTGCCCCTATGAATTTACAGGAACGCGATAAAGCCGTTATCTGGCACCCATTTACACCATTAAAACATACTCCCCTGCCCGTACCTATTGTACGGGGTAACGGCGTTTTTTTGACAGATGAAGACGGCCATCAATACATTGACGCCATCAGCAGTTGGTGGGTAAACCTGCACGGGCATGCCCATCCTTATATAGCCGAAAAAATATACCAGCAGGCAAAGACACTTGAGCAGGTTATTTTTGCAGGCTTTACACATGTCCCCGCCATAGAACTGGCAGAAAGGCTTTTGCCCGTATTACCAGGATCGTTTTCAAAAATCTTTTATTCAGACAATGGCTCAACCGCTACCGAAGTGGCGGTTAAAATGGCGCTGCAGTACTGGTGGAACAAACAACAAGCCGTTAGCCATGAGCCTTTAGCGGTTAGTGGGAAGGGAAAGAGAAAAAAAATAATGGCTTTTAATAACAGTTATCATGGAGATACATTTGGCGCCATGAGTATCAGTGACAGAAGCATTTTTACGCTGGCATTTCATGATAAACTGTTTGAGGTAGTTTTTATTGATACGCCCACTACAGAAAACATTGATGGGGTAAAAGAAATCATTACCAAGCAAGGAGACGAAATTGCTGCATTTATATACGAGCCATTGCTGCAGGGCGCTGGTGGCATGAAGATGTATGAAGCAGGTTTACTGGATGAAGTATTACGCACGGCAAAAAAACAGGGCATCATTTGTATTGCAGATGAGGTAATGACCGGCTTTGGCAGAACAGGCAAATTATTTGCGTCTGGCTATTGCCGGGAGAAGCCAGACATCATCTGTTTATCAAAAGGACTTACCGGGGGCACCATGGCATTGGGGGTAACAGCTGCTGCACAACATATTGTTGACGCATTTATAAGCGATGATAAACTAACAACCTTTTTTCACGGACATTCTTTTACCGCCAACCCGCTTGCCTGTACTGCAGCGCTGGCAAGTCTTGATTTGCTGGAAAAAGAAAGCTGTCTTCAAAATATCCAAAACATTGCCGCAATAAATACCGCTTTTATAAACAGTTTAAAAAAATCATCACTGCCAGTCAGGAACCTGCGGCAACTGGGCACCATCATTGCTTTTGAGATTGAACAGGGCAAAGACGGATACCTGAATACTATAGCCGCCACCATTACCCAAATGGCATTAAAAAAAGGTGTTTACATAAGACCGCTCGGCAATACCGTTTACATCATGCCCCCTTATTGCATCACCACAGAAGAATTGCAAAAAACACATGCCGTTATAATAGAGGTTGTTGCCGGTATCCAAATGGTGTAGAGACATGTCTTACTGCAACAAAAAAAAACACGCCGCGGGGCGTGTTCATTAAAAAAATATTTGGAAAAATATTATTCCACTTTAAAGGAGACGTCGCTGCCGCCCCAAAGCAAATCAACTTTGCCAGTTTTAGAAACGGTTATAGTGAATTTTTCTGCAAATGGTGTGGCTTTTCCCGCTTTCACATTCACCCTTAATACATCTTCTGATTCTTTATAGCTGAAAGCGCCCCATTTGTGAACGTCTTTGTTAAAAATAATAGTCCAGTCGTCACCATTGGCAATTGTAAAAAGCGCATACCGTCCGGCTTTTAATGCTTTACCCTCAACTTTTACATCTTTATTAATTTCAAAAGCGGTGGCAGAATCTGCACCGGTACGCCAAACTTTGCCGGGCAATGGTTCCAAATCTTTGCCAATGGCACGGCCCCTTACAGAGGGTGCATTGTACCTTATGTAGATTGAAGTGCCACTGGCAGTGCTGCCCTTTGCCTCAGCAATCGGACTTTGAGTGTTAACCTTCTGGCCATGGGCGCTTAATGCAACAATACATACTACAGCGAACATTAGTACTGATTTCATATAATTCAAGTTTTATTTTAAAGAATAAGAGCAAAGGTAAAATGCTTGCACTATACTAACAAGAATGAAGGCAGTCGCCAACAGGTTTGCTATCCACCTGACCTGCAACTATTGTTATTGTGCTTTCTCTGCAATGCGCTTCAGGCCTGCCAGTGACTTTTCCATTATTGGTCCCAATTGCTGATCATACACAATGCTTTGAAATTTTTCCCAGGGATACCACTTTACATGAAAATCAAAATACCATTGCACCGTGGCATGTCCTGTATGGTTGCTTATTATTGCAAAACCACTGCCAAATTTATTGCCCGATGGCTGTTGCCAGTCTGCTGTTACCAGGTTATCTTTTTTACTGGTTATAAAGATGGCTATCTCATCCGCCTTCAGCATATCGGTTTCAGCAATCCTGTTGTGATAGACACGGATATATTCATTCCATTTCTCCCATTGCTTTGTATCTGCCAGTATCGGATAAATCTTATCTGCCGGCGCATCAATATCAATGGCCCTTGATATCCTGATATGCGATGGCAGCAATAGGGAAATGAGCAGGATAATGCCAAACAAAACTACAGCGCTGATCAAACCAAGTTTTACAAATCGCATATTATTTTTTTTCCAGAAATAAAATTTGTTATCAGTCCCACTTGAAAACTTTGACTGCCACCGTGTAGATAATAACACACCAGGCCAGCAGGACGGCCACCTCGGCAGGTGTCTGCCATATATGGGCGCCTTCAAAAGAAACTTTACGCATTGAATCATTCAACGCGGTAAGGGGTAAGTATTTTATAATCGGCTGGATACCCGGTGGCAATGCATTTCTTGAAAAAAAAGTACCAGAGAGAAAATACTGTGGAAACATAAACAAGTTGGCATAGATAGGAATGACATTTTGATTTTTTGCCACACTGCTGATAATAAAACCAAATCCCATAAATACAATCAGCCCCAGCAGGCTCAGCAACATCAGTTCAGCAAATGTTACCCAGCCATGGGCCAGCGTAAACCCATAAAAATACCTGCCAAACAAAATCAGCACTACCGCTGTGGTTAACTGAAAAACAATCCGGCCAATTCCTTCACCCAATACAATATAACCCCTTCGTATAGGGGTAGAATACATTCGTTTTAATACCAGTGTCTCACGCAATGAGAAGAAAACAAAAGCAACTCCAAATACGGATGCCCCTATCAGTGAAAAACCCAGCATGCCGGGAAGATAAAAATCGATTGCCTTATAAGAACGTACCGTTTCCACATCCTCCGTTATACTGGCATAGGTATATACATCCTGTCTGCCATGGCTGTTGATTTGGGTGACCATTTGATTTAAAACCGTTTTTAAAACCGGCAAATCACGCATGCTGGCAGAAGTGCTTTTTAAATGAATTTCGTACGCAGATTTTCCATCCGTATTTTTTTTGATATTGATGATAGCTGTGATGCGGCCTTTTTTTAACCTGTCTTCCAGGTCAGCTTCGGTGCCCTTTTTTACCACAAACGCACTGTAGCCGTTAATTGCTTTGTAAACGGCGTTCGCCGTATCGCTGTTACTGTCAAAAGCAACATCAAATGAAATACCGCTTCCACCACTCAGGGCGCCAAAAATTACAATGAGTACTACCGGAAAAAATAAACTAAAAAAAACAGCCTGGGGGCTTCTGAAAGTGGCTTTTAGCGACGCTCTTGTTATCGCCAGCATGGCCCTCCATTGATTATACTGTTTAGGCATGTATATTTATTATTTCAAACAAAACTATCTTTTAAAATTTTCGCAACAAAAACTTAGTCTATAGTCGTTAGTCTCTGGTCAGTAGTCAATACCGCTACTACTGACTACTCACCACTGACTACCTTATCTCCAGTTCAAAAGGCAATCTTGCCTGTGCAATCCCAACAGACTGCTTTACTCTTTTAACAGAGTTATAAATAGAAACACCCTGTTCTCCCAGTTCTTCGGTCATGGCTTTTACCTGCAGGGTTTTTTTATAGCCGCCCATCAGTGCTTCCCACCAGTTTAAGGGTTCAGGATATTCTTTTAACTGGAATTCTTTTAATTTGGCCATCCTGCCTGCACAATCAATGGCATCCTGCAGGCTTCCGGTTTTATCTGCCAGGCCCAGCAACACACCTCTTGTACCTGTCCATACCCTACCCTGGCCAATGCTGTCTACCAATGCCACATTAATTCTTCTTCCTTCAGAAACACGGTGCAGAAAAGTATTGTAAATAGTATCTACATCATTTTGTAAAAATCTTTTTTCTACTTCATTTAAAGGGCGGCTGGCAGTAGGCAAATCTGCGTATTGGCTGGTTTTTACGCCGTCAAAGGTTATGCCCAGTTTGTCATTGAAAAATTTTTGCAGGTTGGGTACAATGCTAAAGACACCAATGGAACCGGTTAATGTGTTGGGCTGGGTAAAAATACTGTCAGCGCCGCACGACATATAATATCCGCCCGATGCCGCGTAATCACCAAAACTGAGTACGACCGGTTTTTGTTTTTTCGCCAGGCTTAATTCGCGCCACATGTTTTCGCTGGCCATAGCACTGCCCCCGCCGCTGTTTACACGAACCACAATGGCCTTTATATCATCATCCATTCTTGCAGTACGTATCAGCGCCCGGTAAGTGTCTCCGCCAATCTGTCCTTTCTCGCCTTTGCCGTCTACAATATCGCCCTGCGCAAAAATCAGTGCAATCTTATCGGCGCCCTTGCTGCTTTTATAATTGACAGCTTTTGCATACTTACCTGCCACTATAAAATTGATCTTACCGTCGCCCTTAATTCCCAGTCTTTGCTTTAATTCTTCTTTTACTTCGTCGTCATACCGTGCGCCATCCACTAATTTGTATTTAACGGCATCATCAGTAGTTTGAATGGTCATTTCATTGGCGTAACGATGCAAAGTGGCGGTATCTATATTTCTTGCCGCAGCGGTTTCGGTTAAAAAGCGGTTATACAAGTCGTTTAGAAAAACGGAGGACTGCAGGCGGTTAGCTTCTGTCATCCGATCAGTTCTAAGTGGTTCGGTAGCGCTTTTAAATTTACCGGCATAAAAAATTTGTGGTTCGATGCCCAGCTTATCCAGCGTTTGTTTAAAAAACATGTACTGCAATGCAAAGCCTTTCCATTCCAGGCCACCTTTTGGATTGCAATACACATAATCAGCTACATTGGCTACATAATAAGCCCTTTGCGAAATCACATCTGCATAGGCGTAAATAAATTTTTTGCTGGTTTTAAAATCCAGCAGTGCGTTGCGCAGTTCATCTGAAGTGGCAAATCCATTGCTGTTATTGGCACATTTCAGGTAAATACCTTTTACAGCACTGTCTGTCTTTGCATGTCTGATAAGCCGCACCATATCAAATAATCCGGGTATATCATACTGATCATCGGAGCTTATCCCGGCAAGCGGATTATCTTTTGTTTGTTCGCCGATGGATTGTGATAAATCCAGGTACAACACGGCCTTACTGCCCACAACAGGTTTTTCGGAAGAAATATTACTGGCCAGAGCGGCAATCCAGCCTATTATAACTAAACCTGCTATTACGGCAAATACGAAGATGGCCAGCAGCGACGCGAAAAATATCTTAAAAAATTGGCGCATAATTTTTATTGAATTTTAGCAAGCGGTTAAAAATAAAGATATTTGAAACCGGCATTTGTAACAATATATGAATACAGTTTATTTACTGACAGGCGGCAATGTAGGCAATCGGCAGCAATATCTGGATAATGCAGCCCTTCTCATTGAAGCGGCATGTGGAAAAATCACCCGGCGATCGGCTATCTATGAAACGGCGGCATGGGGTAAAACAGACCAGCCGGCATTCCTTAACCAGGCGCTGGAATTATCAACATTGCTGGATGCCGGAGAACTAATGAGGGCATTACTGCTGA
>Ga0068871_100003808_pt1 | contig 10399 bp, 7 predicted proteins | sample KBSMisM72_FD_72750 | JGI IMG/M metagenome (GOLD analysis project Ga0068871, IMG submission 72750) | Miscanthus rhizosphere microbial communities from Kellogg Biological Station, Michigan, USA - KBS Miscanthus M7-2 | ecosystem: Host-associated > Plants > Roots > Rhizosphere > Soil ...
CATCTATCTTACAGCAAATTCTGACGAAATTACTTTTAACCGGGCCAAACCGACAAAGCCATCTGCCTTTATTGCAAAGCCTTTCAAACAATTAGACCTGCAGAGGGCCATCGAACTCACTATCAGCCGCATGGCAGAAAATGCAACAGGTTTAAACCCAGAAAATGACACAGCAGAAGAACAGCCTTTTCTTTTAAGCGACCGTATTTTTGTGCGCTATAAAGAAAAGATGATCAAAATTATGCTGGCAGATATTTTATATATGGAAGCCGACCGCAACTATAGTCATATTTTTACCAGCAGCAGGGAATATGTTTTATCAATACCCCTGAAAACAATAGAAGAAAAAATGTCCATGCAATTGTTCATGCGAATACACCGTTCTTACCTCATCAATATCACCCATGTGGATGAGGTAGCCGAAAACCATGTGATCATCGCAAAAAAAAATGTCCCGATCGGTACAGGCATGAGGGAACAATTGATGAACCGTATGCAGACGCTGTGATCTTATCCAGGTTGCCAGCAAAAAAAGAAATTGCCAGGGAAGAAAAAGAGCGCTGATAATAAAAAAATCTTGTTATTAAAATAAAAACAACCGGACCTCTAAACCATCCATAGACAGGGGAAATCCGGTTAAGCATTATGAAAAAACTCTTTTCCACTTTAGCTGTACTGTTACTTTTTCAGCATACGGGCAATGCACAGAAAGCTGATCCAAAAAGTATCGATTCCTTACTAACAGCATTGTCAAAAGCTAAAGAAGACAGTATTAAATTGAATTTGTATGGTCAACTAATGCATGTGCACGTTAACTACAAACCCCTGGAAGGATTAAAGTATCAACAAGCCGCATTGGACCTGGCGCAAAAACTCAATTCGAAAACTGGTATTGCGGCAATAAAAGACAATATAGGGCGGTTAAATTGGCGATTGGGCAATTTTAATGAAGCACTGAAAAATCATTTTGAAGCATTGGAGATATATACCCAAACGGGTGATAAGAAAGCGCAGGGCAAAGTTTTTGTGTCCATCGGCCAGGACTATCTTGATGACGGCAGGTACGATGAAGCCCGGAGTTATTTATTAAAAGCATTAAAGACAGGCAAAGAAGCGGCAGACACCATTACCATCGCCGCAGCCTTTGATGTACTCAGCTATTTGTACGAAGTGCAGGGCAATATCCCGGAATCGGCAAAAATCAGGTATGAATACCTGAAAGTTGTTGAATACAGTGGCGACAAAAATGCTATTGTCCATGCCACATCGCAGCTGGCGTTCAATTACAAAGACCTCGGAAACAACGAGGAAGCGATGAAATATTTTAAACTGGGTTTGCAACCCGCTAAAGAAGCAGGTGATAAAGTGGAGGAAGCTTTTTTTCACCAAAGCATTGGAGACCTCTATGTTGCCAGCAGCAATTTTGGCGAAGCAATGAATCACTATACCGCTGCATTGCAATTGGCCAATGAATTTAAAGACGTGCCGGTGGTTGCGGATATTCATCATGGTATAGGAAACTTATACCTGGCACAGGGCAATTACTCCGAAGCGATCAATTATTACCTCCTTACTGCAGGTGAACTTAAATCATTTGCCAACAGGCAGGGACTGGCTAATTTATATGCTGAAATGGGCGTGGCATACACTCGCCTTCAACAATATGACCTTGCAAGGCAATCCTTTAAGGATGCAAAGGCATTATATAATGACCTGGACAGCAAAATACCCATGGACATTTATTACAGTGGAATAGCTTTGCTGGACAGTGCCACCGGCAACTGGAAAAATGCCTATCAAAATTACAGGCAATATATTGTTGCCAGGGACAGTTCCTTCAACAAAGAAACATTGAAGAAACTGGTGACTTCGCAATTGCAATATGAAAGCGATAAAAAAGAGACCACTATAAAAGCTGAACAGGAAAAAAAGGATATTATAACACTGGCAGAAATAAAGTGGCAACGTAATATCCGGAATGCTGCTTTTGCAGTACTGTTATTGGTATTGGCATTCTCTGGAATAGTATATCGCCAGCGCAACAAAATAGCCGGAGAGAAAAAACGCAGTGACCAGTTGCTGATGGATAAAGAACTGTTGTTGAAAGAAATCCATCACCGGGTAAAAAATAACCTGGAAGTGGTAAGCAGCCTGCTTGCATTGCAAGGTGCCCAGATAGATGACCCCAATACCAAAGAAGCCATCCTGGCCGGGCAAAACAGGGTACACTCTATCGGTATTGTGCACCAGAAATTGTACCAGGGCACCAACCTGGGGGCCATAGAAATGAAGGATTATTTCATCAATCTCAGTGAGAGTATCCTGGATTCTTTTGGCGCTGAAAAAAGAGTAACCATTGAATGTATCATGGATCAACTGGATGTGGATATTGACACGGCGGTTCCCCTCGGCTTGATTGTAAATGAACTTTTAACCAATACCCTCAAATACGCCTTTCCCGAAGGACAGCCAGGAAAAGTGCAGATAAAACTACAAAAGCACGCAGACGGAGCATTGCAACTGGAAGTGTCTGATAACGGCATCGGTAAATCTGGTATTACGCATGGCACAGGCTTTGGCGGTCAATTGGTATCATTGCTTACACAACAACTAAGCGGCTCCATGAGGGAAGATATAAAAGACGGCACCCATGTTTATTTTGAATTTAAACCTATAAAGGCGGCATAGCGCTTAGGTAATTTGTTATGTTCCACTCCCACTCCGCAACGGTGTGGAAATTATCCTCTCAATACAACTATTAATCGATTAGACATTATATTAAATCAACAATCATTCTTGTCGGTATATCCCCGATAAATAAAACCACCCCTTCGGACAGTTTTAAGTACTGTTCGTCCTCACTATCTAATTTCATTAATTTTGAAAGCGTAGGTTTATAAGGTCAATTTTTAGTAAAGGCGTTACTGGCTTTTGCTGCAAAGCATTACTTAAAACCGTCAAAACTTCAATAGTGAAAAAGGTCAATTTTCTAATGGCTGCTGCTTTAATTATTGCAGCTGTCGTTCTTTCAATGATTTTTTTAATTGGCTGTAATACCCTTGTTCCGGAAAAAGAAGAACCAAAAAAAGAAGCTGTTATACCAGTGGTTCCCAATGCTGTTACCAATCCAAACTTCAGCATTGCCCCTGGTGAATATGCAGAGCTAGGCGAAAAGGCGCTGAACCTGATGGCCAAATTTGATGGGAGGGCGCAGCACACTGGATGAATTAAAAATAAGAAAGTAGACCCTTAAACCTTAGGCAGCCCGGGAAATATCTCCCGGCTGCCTTTTAATTTGATGGTAATGGTTGCCGGGTTATGCATATTTACAGTTGTTCAAATCTAAATACTACAAAATGAAAAAAAGGGGCCTTTAAAGTCATTGCCGTTGCTATGCTGTGGATTGCCGGCTTTACCATGTCCACTTTTGATATACAGTAGCCTTTTGGTTTATAGAAATACTGGGTAGCATAATTCTTAACACGGTAACTTATTTTTTTAAATCAGTATAGTCAACCAATAAAATTAAAAAACATGATCAAAGTAACGGTATTGTACGGGCATCCTATTGATACAGTGGCATTTGAAAATTATTATGCAACTACGCATACGCCCATTGCATTAACAATGAAAGGAGTCAGCCGGATGGAGCTTACAAAATTCTTTAAGGATACTGGTGGCACAGATGCTGCTTTCTATCGCATGGCGGAGCTTTACTTTCCTGACGCGGAAGAAATGCAAAAAACTATGGATTCGCCTGAAGGAAAAGCTACCGGTGCTGACCTCTCTAATTTTGCTACGGGGGGCGTAACATTTTTGGTGGGAACAGTTGATTAAAAATCGCTTTGATAAAAACGTCATGCTGAATTGCACTACCTATTATCAAAAAAAATTTATAAATTAAAGGATGAAAAACAATTCATTTTTTCTAACCCGCTGCACCGATCAAACTGTTCACTTTTTGATAGAGATTGAATGGGAAGCAAACAAAGTAAAATAATAATCAATAGCGCTTTGCGACCGCAATGTAAAGCGTCTTTACCTATCTGGCCATTTGAAACCTGGGATATAACCAGCTAACAGGAAAATGTCTTGAATACCAAAAATATTAACCCTGTATCATGGCACAACATAAAACTAATCAGCACTACAAAGCATTTTATGTTTTACTTCTTTGCGGCAGTGTAACCTGCTTAACGGCTTATTCCCAACAAAACAGCAAAGCGATTATCACAGGCACCACCGCCGATTCCACTGGCAAAGCTTTATCAAAGGTTCCGGTTACGTTATTAAGATTGCCTGATTCATCATTGGTAAAAGCTGTAATAAGTAATACAGAAGGAAAATATGAATTCAGGAATATCCTCCCGGGCAGTTATTTTATTGCCACTTCGGTACTGGAATATAAAAATACGGCCAGTGCTGCTTTCACAGTAGAAGCCGGACAGCAACTAACCATACCAGTTATCACCCTGATCCATGTCACTGCAAACCTGCAGGAAGTAACCATCATTGCTAAAAAACCATTGTTTGAACAAAAAATTGACCGGATGATTGTGAACGTTTCCAACAGTATTACATCTGCGGGCAGCACTGCATTGGAAGTACTGGAGCGCTCGCCGGGCGTGATGGTGAACCAGCAAAGCAATACCATCTCCATGAATGGAAAAGACGGCGTGGTAGTAATGATCAATGGGAAGATAAACCGCATGCCCATTGAAGCAGTAGTTCAAATGCTGGCAGCCATGAGCGCTGATAACATCGAAAAAATAGAATTGATCACTACACCACCTGCTAATTTGGATGCAGAAGGTAATGCAGGCTATATCAATATTGTGCTGAAGTCAAATACACAATATGGCACTAATGGTTCTTATACCCTCACAGCGGGATATGGCAAAGGACCAAGAACTGAAGGCAGCATCAACTTCAATCATAGGAAAAATAAATTGAACTATTACGGGGACTTTTCGCTGTCGAGAAATAATTCAGAACACATGTTCTCTTTTTATCATAAAATCGTTAACAGTGGAGATACCACGGAAACTACTTCTGTTGCCAACAGGAATTATATTCGTTTATTCTATTCCGGCAAATTAGGGATCGACTATGAACTCAATAAAAAAACGATTATTGGAGCTTTCGTTTCCGGCTATGATAACAGGTTTTCCGACCATTCCAATAATACCACTACGGTTGTAACCAATCACGAACTGGACAGCTCACTTACTATTGTCAATGAAGAAGTAAATGACTGGTCCAATCTTTCTGCCAACATCAATCTTCAAAAAAATATTGCTGCCGATGAAAAACTGTTATTGAATGCCAACTACGATTACTATTATGACAATAACCCCAACCAATATGTAAATTCTTATTACGACAAAAGAGGCGAGTTTTTATATGATCATTACCTGCAAAGCAGTAAAAAAACACCCATTAATGTGTGGGTCGGGTCCATTGATTATTCAAAAAAGATCTCCGGCAAAGTAAGTGTAGAGGCAGGATTAAAGACTACGTTATCTAAATTTCAAAACGATGTGCAGATAGATACATTAATAAATAATATCACCAAAATAAACGATTCGCTCAGCGCAAAATACGACTTAAAGGAAAATATCAACGCAGCTTATTCCGCTTTCAGCTTCACATTTAATAGTAAGACAAGCATGAAGGTGGGACTGCGTTATGAATATACGGTTTCCAATTTAGGCTCACAGACGCAGAAAAATATTGTGGACCGTCATTATGGAAACTTATTTCCCAGTCTTTTCATTGCGCACAATATCAACGATAATAATTCATTTAACCTGAGTTACAGCAGGCGCATCACCAGGCCCACGTTTAATGACATGGCTCCATTCGTCATTTTCATAGATCCCTATACTTTCTTTTCAGGAAATGCAGCGCTGCAACCTTCCATTACTGACGCCGTTGGTGCATCCTATGTTTTTAAAAAGAAAATACTGTCTCTTTCCTATAGCTATGCCTCAAGCCCTATTACCAATTTTTCTCCTACAGTAGATTCTGCCACCAATATCGAAACACTGGCTGCCGATAACCAAAGGAATCAAAAAACTTTTTCTGTTTCTCTTTCTTTACCCTTTACCGTCAATAAATGGTGGAGCATGCAAAACAACGTGAATGCAGTATGGCAGGAACTGAATGCTTTCCTCAACAAGGCTCCCATCCGGATCACACAGGAAAATTTCAGTATTTCATCCACCCAAACTTTTACACTTCCTAAAGATATTTCGCTGGAACTTACCGGTGATTATAATTCAACAGGATTGTTTGGTATCTATAAAGTACAGCCTTATGGCGAGCTGAACGTGGGTGTACAGAAAAAATTAGTAAAGCAGCGGTCAACGATTCGTTTGAATGCGTATAATATTTTAAACACAATGGTTTTTAAGCCTGCGGTAGATTTGCCCGAGCAAAACCTGGTAGCCAGTGGCAAGCTGGTGTTTTCCTACCCTTCATTCAGGGTCACGTTTACACACAATTTTGGAAATGATAAAGTAAAACAACAGCGGGACCGGCCAAGCGGTAATGAAGAAGAAAAAAGCAGGGTTCAATAACAGCATTTAAAGCATTGAAGTCTTTTTTAAACAACTAAATAGGTGAAGCCAGCAATCACCTTAAAAAACGGGGCGATACCGAAAAGCCTGATGAGTAGGAAATAAAAATTAAAAATAAAATCATGCCAACAATCGTAGTTCGTCACAAAGTAGGTGACATTGATGCATGGCTCAAAGGCCATGAAGACAGGGTAGCATTATTTGCCCCGGCAGTAGCTGGCTTTAAAACATTCCAGGATGCAGAAGATCCAACATCCGTGGTGTTGGTGGTGGATGTAATCGACCTGGAAAAATTAGGAGCAATCATACACGATCCATTGAATGCTGAAATAAAAAAAAGGCACACCGTCATTGATCCGATCATCATGTCGATGGAGGTAACACTTTAAAATTTTAATAATAACAGCAATACATAAAGAGGTGATTGAATCACCTCTTTATGTATTAAAAATCAAGTATGGCTGTACAAAAAAATAAACGCAGTGATAAAAATTAACCTAAGCTAAATCAGCAGTTTTTATCACTATATTTATGAATACCAGCTTCATTTCGAAAGATTTATTTGAATGAATTTTTAATTTTTAAAATAGTTTTCTATAAATGCCGGCAACTAATAACAACAGGATCACATCTATAGATTTACTGCGGGGTACTATCATGATCATTATGGTGCTTGATCATGTGAGGGATTACTTTCATGCAGGTGCATTTTTATACGGCCCGCTGGATCTTGCAAAAACAAATGCACCGGTTTTTTTCACCCGTTGGATCACACATTTCTGTGCACCCATTTTCATGCTCCTTGCCGGCACGGCTGCATTTCTTTTCGGCCAAAAGAAAACAAAAAAAGAATTATCCGGGTTCCTTTTTAAACGGGGTCTTTGGCTGGTTTTTCTTGAATTCACTGTTATAAATTTTGGGTGGAATTTTAATATTCAATTTCCCAACCTTTTCTTAATTGTTATATGGGCACTGGGTATCAGCATGATGGTACTCGCTGCATTGATCTACCTGCCAAAAAGAATAATACTCATTGCATGCCTGGTAGTAGTAATGGGTCATAACCTGCTGGATGCTGTTCATATACCTGGGAATACTTTATCATCATTTGGTTGGGCACTGTTGCATGAACAAAACTTTTTTTCGTTGGGGCGTGAAAATTTTTTAGTAGGCTACCCGCTTGTTCCGTGGATCGCTGTAATGCCATTGGGATATTGCCTGGGCGAATGGTATGCAGGCGGCTATGATGCAGGTAAAAGAAAGAAGCAGTTGATAGTGGCAGGTATTGCTGCTATCATCCTTTTCATAGTACTAAGATATACCAACCTGTATGGTGATCCATCCAAATGGAGTGTTCAAAAAAATCCCTTATTTACTTTTCTTTCTTTTATTAATGTTACCAAGTACCCGCCATCATTATTATATCTTTTAATTACACTGGGGCCTGCCCTGTTATTGCTGGCCGCCATGGAAAAATTACAAGGCGCTGCAGTAAAGGTCATTTCAATTTATGGGCGTGTGCCGATGTTTTTTTATCTCCTTCATATTTACCTGGTTCATTTGATGGCGATGATCGCATCTGGATTATTTACCAATGTGGCCTGGCAAAACTGGATATTAAGACAACCTGTTTGGTTTAACACGGACCTGAAAGGTTATGGTTTTTCATTGGGTGTAGTTTATCTCGTTTGGATTTTGGTGGTGGTAGCGCTATTTCCGCTATGCAAGCGCTACGATCACTATAAGCAGGCGCATAAAGAAAAATGGTGGCTGAGTTATTTATAAAAGCAAACACATGCAAACTGCTTCAACTATCAACATAGTCGCAAAGGGCAAAAGAATTCAGTCCATTGACCTGCTTCGTGGCATCATCATGGTGATTATGGCGTTGGATCATAGTCGTGATTATTTTCACTGGGCCGCATTTTCAGACGACCCACTGAACCTGGCCACCACTACCCCTTTTTTATATTTCACCAGGTGGATCACCAATCTTTGTGCGCCTACTTTTGTATTTCTCGCAGGTACCTCCGCATGGCTGCAAAGCCAGCGTAAAACAAAAAAAGAACTGAGCAATTTTCTTATTTCCCGTGGGTTGTGGTTGATATTGGTTGATTTAACAGTTATGAGCCTTGGCATTCTGGGGGATATTCATTTTGGAGTTTTCGTATTACAAACTATCTGGTCTATTGGTATCAGTATGGCTATTCTTGGTTTGCTGATCTGGCTTCCTTTTAATGCGATCCTGGGTATTGGGCTACTAATCGTTTTTGGTCATAACACATTAGATTTTATTGAGAAAACTCACCAGGGGAATTTTCCTTTATGGTGGTCAATGCTGCATGTACGCGGCATGCATCCCATTTGGGGCAACCACCAGTTATTTGTTGTTTATCCTTTTCTTTCATGGAGTGGCTTGATGATGCTGGGTTATTGCTGCGGTAAAATATTTACGCAATTTGATACGGCAAAGCGTAACAAAATTCTGCTACAGACAGGTATTAGCCTGCTGGTGTTTTTTGCAGTTTTAAGAGCAACCAATTTATATGGCAATCCATTCCATTGGGCACAGCAAAAAAATACTTTGTATACCTTTCTTTCTTTTATGGATGTACATAAGTATCCCCCTTCGCTTTTGTACACGTGTGTAACCATTGGTCCTGTACTTATTTTCCTGGCATTAATAAAAAATACGCAAAGCCATTTTGCAAAAATTATGATCGTATACGGGCGGGTACCTTTGTTTTTTTACATCCTTCATTTTTATGTATTGCATACTATCAATATCATATTGTTTATTTCAAGAGGACATAGTGTTTCAGAAGGTATGAAGGGTGTGCAGGGTCTTCCATTTAAGTTTATGATTCCCGGCGAAGGATATTCCCTTTGGGTGGTATATACCATTTGGATATCAGTGGTGGTGGCTGTGTATCCATTATGCAAATGGTATGATCGTTATAAAACAAACCACCCTGAAAAAAAATGGCTGAGTTATTTATAAAACAAATATGCTAACGACCGTAACTGTAGACAATACTGTAAAAACGAAAAGAATTGAATCCATCGATTTACTCCGTGGAATCGTGATCATCATCATGGCGCTGGATCATGTAAGGGATTATTTTCATGCAGCTAATTTTTTGTATGAACCTACTGATATGACGCAAACAAACCCGGCTGTATTTTTCACCCGCTGGATCACTCATTTCTGTGCACCGGTATTTGTTTTTCTTGCAGGCACTTCTGCCTTTTTGGTGGGAGAAAGAAAAACAAAAAATGAACTTTCTTCTTTTTTATTAAAGCGTGGTTTATGGCTGATATTGCTGGAGATCGTCGTTATTGATTTCGCCTGGAGTTTTAATCCCGCCTATCCGTTGATCAGGCTGCAGGTAATTTGGGTATTGGGTTTGGCAATGGTTATTTTATCCGGATTGATTTACCTCCCGCTTAAAATTATTTTAATGATAGGCCTGCTGATTTTATTCGGACATAATTTATTGGATAACATACATGCAACCGGCAACAGTTTTACTGATTTTTTATGGGGCGTATTGCATGAACGAAAAAGATTCAGCTTCGGCGGACGATTGATTGCTACAGGCTATCCCATTATTTCCTGGCTGGGCATTATGGCATTGGGTTATTGCTTTGGATCGTTGTACAAAAAAGGATTGGATACTGCACTGCGGAAAAAATACTTGTTATTAATAGGTGGCACAGCCATAGCATTATTTATGCTGCTACGTGGAATAAATATGTATGGTGATAGGGCGCCCTGGTCAGTACAATCATCCTTATTGCTCACCGTCTGTTCCTTT
>Ga0068871_100003809_pt1 | contig 10397 bp, 7 predicted proteins | sample KBSMisM72_FD_72750 | JGI IMG/M metagenome (GOLD analysis project Ga0068871, IMG submission 72750) | Miscanthus rhizosphere microbial communities from Kellogg Biological Station, Michigan, USA - KBS Miscanthus M7-2 | ecosystem: Host-associated > Plants > Roots > Rhizosphere > Soil ...
GGACAACGGGCCCGGGCTTCAGCCAGCGCGCTCGGCGCAGCCGGGTATCGGCCTGACGAACACGACGAACCGCCTCGCCCGGTTGTACGGTGACGAGGCGCGGCTCTCCGTCGAGCCGATGAAGGAGCGAGGCGTGCGCGTGACCATCACACTCCCGCTGCGAACGTCGCGGTCCGAGGACGAATGATGGGGCTGAAGGTTCTCGTGGTGGACGACGAGCCGCTGGCGCGTGACGGGCTGAAGCTGCTCCTCGGCCGGCACTCCGGCGTCGAGTCGGTCTCGGAGGCTCGGAATGGCCGCGAAGCGATCGCCGCCATTCGCGACTCGAAGCCTGACCTCGTCCTGCTCGACGTCCAGATGCCGCGCGTTGACGGCTTCGCCGTCGTTCACGCTATTGGGGCAGACCGGATGCCTGCCGTGATTTTCGTCACGGCACACGACAAATACGCGATCCGTGCGTTCGAGATTTCGGCAGTGGACTACCTGCTGAAGCCGGTCACTGAGGAGCGCTTCGCGCTCGCGTTCAAACGAGCGACAGGCCGGTTGCGGGGCGCGTTGGGCGAGGAAGGCACCCGCCAGGTCCTTGCGATGCTCGACGCGATCGCGAAACCGCCCCGCCCGCTCGAGCGGTTCGCGGTCCGCTCAGGCGAGCGCACGATCCTGATTGGTGTCGACGACGTGGATTGGATCGAAGCGCTGCAGAACTACGTCCGACTGCACGTCGGCCCGGCGACGCACGTGTTACACGTGCCGATGAACACCATCGAAGGCGTGCTCGATCCCGGCCGTTTCCTGCGCATCCACCGCTCGCACATCGTGAACGTCCGGCGGATCGCGCAGCTCTGGTCGGTCGCCCACGGTCAATACGAAGTCGAGCTCAAGTCGGGGCTGCGGCTGCAATCCGGGCGCACGTATGGCGAACGCATCCGCCGCGCGCTGGCCAATCCGTTCTGATCTATTTCGACGCCATCACTTCACGTCCGTTGAGCGGCTGGACCGGGCGGGCGTCGTGCGGATAGATCTTTCCGAAGGCCTCGGCCTGCTCCTGTGAAAGGCGCGTTGGGGTCTTCAGCACGAACCACGTGATGCCTTCCGTGCACGGCGGCGTCGTGAGCGATCCGGCGAAGGTGTAGTACGCGCGGTCCTGCGGCAGCAATCCCGTCACGTCGAACTTCACGTCGTCCAGCTTCTGCTCCGGCCCCTCGTGAGCCGGCAGGTGCTGCCAGAGCGTCGCCATGGCCTGGTTGACGGCTCCGGGGTCGAGCAGGACGGCGACAACGGCGAGCTTGCCGTCGGCGCTGGCGTGCACGAGGTGCGCGACCATCGCGAAACTCTTGCCGTCGATGCGCTCTTCGCTCGGATGGTGGAAGTGAAACTGCTTGAGCTGATACCGGGTGCCGCCGACGGTGATGAAGCTGCCGGGCGCGTAGTTGACCTGAATCGTGTGACCGTTGTTGATGACGTGCAGCGGCGTGGGTTGATAGGCGAATTGAATCGCCGGAAGATCGGCCGGCTTCGGCGATCGGATGTCGATCGGCGACTGCGCATGGCCCGCCTGGCAGGCGCTGAAAGTCTTGTCGAGCGCGCCCCAGTGATCGGGGCCGTTGGCGCCCTCGTAGCCCCAGTGCGGCCCGGCGTGCTGCGCGCCGGGCGCGACGACGAAAAGCGAACAGGCGGCGAGCACTCCGCCGATGAGCGTGAAACGTCGGACGGGCAAGATCGTCATGGATAGCTCTCCGTCTTAAAAGAATCAACTCTTTCGCATCGCTGCCACGAGATCCTTCGACCCCGCGCCCCACCGGGAGACTGACCTGATGGCCTGCGTGAACGGGACGTCGACGACGTGCACCCGTTCCGGGTCCAGAATGTACACAGCGCCGGCGAGCGGTGTAGGCACCGACGGAACGAAGACGGTGATCCGGCCGTCATCGAGCATCTCGATGATGAATCCCGGGACAAGCGCGTCCTCGATTTCGACCAACGCCGGCGTCCACTCGGTCCCCTCAGAGTCTCCCGCCAATCGCTGTGTCAGGCCTTTGATCAAGCCGTAGCCGGGAAGTCTCCCGAAGAACGCGACTTCCATCTTCTCGCGAATAACGCGCCCGGCCCGGGTGCGCACGGCGACGCCGACGAGAAAACAGACACCCAGCACGAGGAGCAGCGCGACGAGTGTGTCTCCCGGGATCCAGTCAGGAAGGAGCGCCGCGATTGGCCGCACGAGGCCCCCGACGGATTTCATGCCCTTGAGCAGCAGCAGGACCGCAAGGTAAACGGGCACCACGATGAGCACACCGCCGACGAGCGTGCTCGTGACGAATTCGCGCAAGTATTTCATGGCTCTGACTCCTGCCTCTGCCTGTCACTCGCTAGAATGCGAGGACAGTCTGCACCATCGGCACCCAGCCGGTCATGCCCGCGGTATACGGCGTAAATGCTCCGCTATAGGGCGCGTGGTCGACCTTGAACAGCTCGGAGTTCATCCAGAGCCGCTCGGTCGGAAGGAAGAACCACTTCACGCCGCCGCCATATTCGTGCGCGTCGCCAAACTGCCCGCGCACCCACGATCCGCGGCCGTACAGCATCACCTTTTTCGGCGCGAGAAAATACCCGGCAGAGAGCTCGCCGCCCCGGTCGAATGTGGAGGCAAGCGGCAGCGGGCCATCGGCAACGAAGTCGCCGAGCCACCGCATGAAGTACTGCCCGTTCACCGCAAGCCCGTTCCACTTGATGCCGGCGTCGGCCGCCCACATCTTGTATGTCGCCTTGTCGAGCGTGACGCCCGGCGCAAACGCCCCGGTCGAAAAGGCAAGGACTCCGTCGGAATTGTAGATTGAGGTGTTCTCAGGACTTGATTGATCGAGATTTGAAAAGCGATCCTCGCGGGATCGCGTGTATGCCGTGCCGAGGCGGATGCGAACCTCGTCCGAGGCAAAGTAATCGTCGTACATGTTGCGCGATTTGCCGGGCTCGCCGAAGGCGCCCATCGGTTCCCACCAGACACTGCCCGAGACCAGCAGATGTGGATCGATCTTGTTGGCCGAGATGCTCAGGGTGTTGAGGCCGTTGCCGACGAACGCCAGATAGCTCAGCCCCTTCGCGGGCTCTCCGTTCGCCCAGACGCCCTGCGTGAAGCCGGGCCTGAAGAAGTTGTCGGCCATGCTCCTGTCCGTCGCCGTGAAGAACGGGAACGTGGCAACCAGCGATCGGCTGCCTGGCACTCCCGTGTAGCCGCCGGTGAGCGTGAGGGCCTTGTTGAATTGCCAGCCGATGTTGCCGGCGACGATGATCGATGCGGCGCCCGCGGACGTCCAGACGGTGAAGCTGTACCGCGCCCGCGGATCGAAGATGTAGCCGCCCAGGATGAACATCGCGCGATTCACGGTGATGTCGTTGCGCGTGTGCACCTCGCGGTCCACGCCCAGATGGTCGGTGAAATTGTCGGCGCTGTTCTGGGTGTTGAGATATCGGAGTTGCGTGTTGACGTTGAACTTCAACAGGAACGGTACCTTGGCGGCTTCTGGGGTTTCCCAGATGACGATGCCGTCTCGATAACGTTCCTTACTGGGCATAGGCGCGGCAATGGATGCCGGTGGCACGGAGGCAGTTGCTGATTCCGTCACTGCCGCTGGCTGAGCGGCGCTCGACGCATCCGGTGCCGCTTCGCCGTCGAGTCGTCGCTGCAAACGGCTCACCTGTTCCAGCAGCAGCTTTTGCTGTTCCTCCATCTTGCGCAGCAGCTCTCGGACGGCGGCGTTCTCGGTCTTCAGCGCCTCGATTTCGCTCTGCACGTTCTTTGGCTTGGGGTCCTCGGCGGCCGGAGACTGTCCGAAGGCAGACGACGTGAGGAACGTGACCGACGCCATGGCCACGGCGACTGCAGACTTGATGAATGCGCGGGATATCGACACGCAAACTCTCCTCGCGGAGCGGTCCCGGGGATGACTGGAACTATTGGGATTGCTGCACAAAGAGAAAGGCTCCTCGCCGAGCTGTCGCAAAGACAGTGCAGGCGAGGAGCCTGGTGTCGACTCAGCAGAGCACGACGGAAAGAGCGAGACCTGCCTCGCTGGTTTCCTTGTACTTGCTGTTCATGTCCTTCGCCGTTTGCGCCAGGGCCATCACGGTCGCATCGAAATCGATCCGGTGCCGTGACGCGATCTCGTTGCTGGCGATCGCGTAGGCCGTCCAGGCCTTGACGGCGCCAAAGGCGCACCGTTCGATGCACGGCACCTGCACGTAGCCGGCGACCGGATCGCACGTCATGCCCAGGTGGTGCTCCAGGGCCGATTCGGCAGCGTTCTCGACGACGCGCGAGTCCGCGTCGTACGCCGTCGCGACCAAGGCCGCAGCCATGGACGATGCCACGCCGATTTCTGCCTGGCAGCCGCCCTCGGCGGCAGACAGCGTCGCATGGTGCTTGCAGAGGTACCCGATCGCCGCAGCTGCGAGCATCCCCTCCCGGATCTTCTGCGGATCGACCTTCCGGACTTCGACGAGCCCGTAGACGAGCGCCGGCATGACACCGGCGGAGCCGCCCGTCGGAGCGGTGATCACGAGATGGCCGCGGCCGTTTTCTTCGGAGGCCGCCAACGCGAACGCCGACAACGTGCCGATGCCGCGGTCTGCCTCGAACTTGTCGTCCATGGCGCGCTTGTAGACGGTAGCCGCCTTGCTGTGCAGCTTGATCGGGCCAGGGAGCACGTCATCTTCCGGCATCGACAAACCCGACTTCACCGTCGCCACCATGGCGTTGATGATCTTGTCCACGAAGGCATACACCTCCGCTTCGCTCCGGCCCGTGATCGACATCTCGTTGGCCAGCATGATCTTGCCGATCGTGGTCTTGTTGCCGTCGGCGTGCGCCCGAAGCTCCTTCATCGTCGCGAACGGGTACTTCGGCGGGTTCTTCTTCGGGGGCGTGTAGCCCTTCCACTCGATGAATCCGCCACCGACGGAGTAGTACTCCTGCTCGAGCAACACGGTGTTGCCGGCGAGGAGCTTGCACGTCATGGTGTTCGGGTGCTTGAAGTCGCCCTTGGTGGCGTCGTAGATGACGTCCTTGAGGCTGACGTTGATTGACTTGTCGCCGAGCTTGACCGGGAACACCTGGTCGGGGTTGTCTCGCAAGCCATCCAGGAACTTCGGGTCGACCGTCGCCGGCTCCTTCCCGACCAGTCCTGCCAGCGAGGCGCGTTCCGTGCCGTGTCCCTTGCCAGTCGCGCTGAGGCTTCCGAACAGGTTGACCTGAAGCTTCGTCGCGGTGGCGAGCTTGTCGGCGGGCAACTTGGTGCATCGCTGGTAGAAGTCGTAGGTGATACGCATCGGGCCGATCGTGTGCGAGCTGGAAGGCCCGGGGCCCACCTTGTAGAACTCGTCCACGGTCGTCAGCACCGGGCCCTTCGACTTCTTCACGACATCGAGGTCCGCCGAGAGCGGCGGCGCCGAGCCCGCCGCCTGCGGCGGCATCGTCGCGACGGCCATGGCCGTGCGCTCCTCGCCCGAGACGGTCCGCCCCATCATCACGGCGGCGGCCCCGCCGACAGCGCTTCGAATCAGGAAATGCCGGCGATCGACGCCTGCCGGAACATCCTGCGAGATCAATCCGCTGGTATCGGCCAGCAGGTCCTGCTGAGCGGCTTCACCGGGCCCCTCTGGGCTGACGTCCTGCGCGCGTTTCTCGTTTTCGTGGTCTGACATTGGTGCGCCTGCTCCCTTTCGTCAAGGTTCGAGACACTGCGGAGGCCAACCTTAGCACGGCGCCGCGAACGGCATGATTGCTGAAGGCACGTCGCGAGCCAGAGAGGGCGAGGCCAAACCACGGCGGTTTTTCGCCTTTCCGGTTCACCCAAGGCCAGTCATGTCCGACCGGACGGACCTCCTCCGAAATCCCGTGGGCGTGCCTATTCGTGCTAGCGTTCGCGCTCAAATCACTTGCTGATGCCTAACGACTGGATCGCGACAGCCCCCCTCGCCCCGGCCCTCCGGCGATCCGCGCTTCTGCTCGCCCTCGCCGCCATGCCAGCGTCGGCGCAGGAACAGCCCAGCGACGTCCCCCAAACCCGCGAAGAAGTGCTTGCCGCGGACCGCGCCGACAAGGTGGTCCAGCTCTGGCCCGAGCGGCAGAACGCGATGGTGGACATCGCCAACGGCCTGGTCGAGCGTGGACTCGGCGAAGGCCTCGATTCCGGCAAAGGGGCCAACGGCCTTCAGCTCGTGCTCGGGGGCATGCGATCCGGGCAAGGCATGAGCGGCGGCCTCGGCTACCGGCGATCAGACTTTCTTCGCGACCAGCTCGGAATTCGCGGCACGGCGCGCGGCACGATTCACGGCGCCTACATGCTCGACGCCGACGTCGACTTCAAGGGGTTCCGAACCGACCGCACTTTTCTGCGGTGGTACACGCGCTACGAACACTCCCCGCAAATCGACTACTTCGGCGAGGGGAACGACTCGTCCGAGGCAAAGCGGAGCAGCTATCGATACGATGACTTCTCGAGCGATCTCAACGCGTCGTTCGCGCTGACCACGCGGGTCCACCTCGGCGCCACCGGCGGCTACTTCCACGCGCACACCGCACCGAGCGGCGAAGACGGCGTCCCTCCCATCGACGAGGCCTTCCCTCCGGAGAGCCTGTCCGGGCTTGGCGACGACACGAAGTACACCCGTATCGGGCTCTTCGCGTACTACGACTCGCGCGATTCGATCACAGGTCCGCGACGCGGCGGGTTGCTCGTCGCCCGCTATCGCGAGTATTGGGACGTCGGGCGGAAGCAGTTCGCCTTCCGGCAGACCGAGTTCGAGGCGCAGAAGTTCGTGCCGTACTCCAACGGTGGGCGCGTGCTGGCGTTCCGCGCGTCCGTCGTGCTGTCCTTCCCCAAGGCGGATGACGCGGTGCCGGTCTACCTGCAGCCGACGCTCGGCGGCAGCGACGAGCTGCGGGGCTTCGTGCCCTACCGCTTCAAGGACGACCACTCGGTGAACCTCACCGCCGAACACCGGTGGCACGCCTTCAGCATGCTCGACATGGCGCTGTTCGCCGACGCGGGAAAGGTCGTGCCGCTCAAGCGAGACATCGACGTCTCGCGCCTTCACTATAGCGGCGGCATCGGCTTCCGGGTGCGGCTTCGCTCGGCCATCGTCACGCGGATCGACCTCGCGGGGTCGTCTGAGGGTCTCCGGATGATCTGGACCTTCAGCGACATCTTCCACCCGAATTTCTGACGCCATGTCACGCCTCCGGTTCCTGTGCGTCTTCGTTGCGGTTCTCAGCAACACAATCCTTGCGGCGGCGCAGGGCCCGCGGTTCTATCCGGATGACCCGCTTCCCAGAGAGCCCCGTCCCCTGCCCGTGTCGGAGGCGCAGCGGCGCGCGCTGAGCGCGTTGCTCGAGACGATCGGCAGCAACCTCAAGACGAGGGGCCAGCGTCATCCAGCCGACGGGGTGCTGGAATCGCAGGGCGTGAACACGCTCGGCGAGGTGATGGACGGCGACTGGTACGTGAACCGTCACGGGATGCGCCGCATGACGCCGGCCGAACTGCAGCGAGGTCCAGGCCACGACCGGCCGCCAGACTTGACCTCGCCGTGGCACGTGCTGGTCGTCAAGCCATTCGGCGTCAACCCGGGCCTGCTGGTGGCCGACGGCAAGCGAGACCTCTATATTCTCCGCTTCGATCCGATCGGCTCAGAAGGCCTGGCGACCGGCGCGCAGATGGTCGCGTCCCAGTTCTTCTACGCGCTCGGCTATCACGTCGCCGAGAACTACATCGTTCGATTCGACCGGCCTCGACTCGTCATCGACGAGACCGGACAGGCAGTGTCCAGCGCCGGTCACGCGCGCCCCCTCGCGGCTGACGACATCGACCGCTTTCTCAAGACGGTGCCGGAGGGCCAGGGCCGCACCTACCGCGCGGTGGCGACGCGCCTTCCGGAGGTCCGCGGCGCGCTGCTCGGCCCGTATCAGATGTGGGGCACGCGCAGCGACGACCCGAACGACACCGTGCTGCACGAGCACCGCCGCGATCTGCGCGGCATGTTCGTCTTCGCGGCGTGGCTGAACGTCAGCAACGTGCGCGCAGTCTCCACGCAGGACATCCTCGCCACCGTCGATGGCGTTCCGCGGATCCGCCATTACGTGGTGGACCTCACCAAGTCGCTCGGCAGCAGCATGTTCGACGGGCCGAAGCTGGCCTGGGAAGGCAACCAGCCGGTGCTGCCGCCGCGGGGCGCGGTCGGCAAGAGCATCGCAAGCCTTGGACTGGTGACACCCGCGTGGATGCGGGAGAAGAGCTCCGAGCTGCCGGAAGTCGGCAGGTTCGGCAGCAGCGTCTTCGATCCCGAGGCGTGGACGTCGGCCGATCCCCTGCCGCCGTTCGCGAATCGCCTGCCGGACGACACCTTCTGGGCCGCGCGGCAGGTCATGGCGTTCACCGACGAGGACATCCGCGCGATCGTGCAGGCCGGTCAATACAGCAAGCCGGCAGAGGACTGGATCACCGCGACGCTCATCGAGCGCCGCAACCGCATTGGACGGACGTACTTCGCGCGCGTGCTTCCGCTCGATCACATCCGCATCGAGGAGAACACGCTCGCGTTCGATGACCTGGGCGTGTCGAACGGCTTCGCCCAGCCTCGCACGTACACGACGACGTGGTACAGGTTCGACAACGCGAAGCGTGCGTTGCTGGAGACGATTGGCACGGGAGCAGAGGTGCCGGGCGAAGCCCGTGCGCTGCCTGACGGATCGTACGTGGCGGCACGCATTCATGCCGGCGCCCAGTCGATGAACGTCACGGTGTTTCTGCGCAGGCGTGCCGGCGACTTTCAGGTCGTGGGGATCGATCGCTCGTGGCCCGGCAAGAACGTCGTGACTCTTCCACCGCCGCCGCGCGCCGACCGTCGCGCGTATGCCGACCTGATGCCGCGTCAGCAGGAGCTGTTCCAGACATATGTGGACAGCTACAACACCACGCGCGGCAGCCACTACTCGGCCGAAGAGCAATTCGAGCGCCTGACGGTCTCGGAACAGACCACGTTCTACGGCGTCACGCACGCGCTGCTGCATACGTCGCTGACCGACTCCAATGGCGCCGATCTCGGAGTCGCCATCGATCGGGTCGAGGCCGTCAATCGGATCGCGGGGCAATACGACGGCCTCGGCGGCGACCAGCAGTTCCGAATCTTCGCGACCCTGAAGCCTGGCACCCGTGAGCTGCTCGACAAGAGTCGCGAGTTCTATCGCGATCACGAGAACACCGTCTACCACGTCGGCTTCCCCCACTCCTACCGGCAGGCCGGCAAGGAGCCGAACATGCAGATGTCGGTGTCGGAGGACGGGCTGCGCGCGGATATCGACGTGGACTACCGCTCGAGCCGAAGCCCGCAGTCACTCTTCAACGGGCATCTCACGGCGTCCAACTCCGACGTGAGGGCCGGCGACAATCCGAGGCTTCACAACGGGCGATGGTCCGGGCTCGTCTTCTGGTGGCAGGAGAGGTTCGGCAAGCTGCAGTCGTCGCTCGCCAGGCCGGTGGACCTCGCCAACACCGACAGGGCCATGGGTCCGGCGACCCCGCTTCCTCCTGATCGGCCGTCGGGCGCGTCGCCCGACAAGGTGGAAGACGCCGCGCAGGAGTTCCTCACCGACTGGCTGGTCCGGCGCCAGTACGATCAGGCGCTCGAGTTCCTCTCACCCCAGGCCTTTGCCTGCCTGACCCTGGGAGACGACGGGAGGAGCCAGGCGCTTGACGCAACCGGCGCCCGCCGCGAGGCGCGCAGGCTCATGGAATACGCGAACGCCCGCCTTGGCCCTCGCGCGGATCTCACGAGCGCCATCGTCGCGTTCACGCCGCGCAATCCCGACCGCCCTGTCACGGACCACCCGTTCAAGAGAGAATTCCTGCTCGGGCCTGTCCCGGAGGCTGAGGCGAGGCAGTACCTGTGTAATCAGGCTGCCGCGCCCGCGGCCGGCACGGCCACCGACTACTACGCCGTCATCTTCACGTTCCGGGTAGACGGCGGCGGAACCCTGGGGATGCTCTGGAATCGCGAGGGTGGCCGGTGGAAGCTTGTGTCGTATCAGCCGCTGGTACCGTAGTGGAGCCGCGAATCGTTCTGCGCGTTGCGGTGGCGTGGATGCTTCTGGCGGCGCCGCTGATGGCCTCGGCGGATCAGCAGCAGGCGCCTCCGGCAGCCGCGACGCCATCCAGCGGAACACCAGACGAGCAGGCCACCGAACAGAAGCCGGAAGGTCGATCGTCGCCGTGGCTCCTGGCGCCCCTGGTCTCCTCCAGCCCGAAGCTCGGAACGTCGTTCGGCGCCATGGGCGCGTACCTGCGCAAGTTCGACGCCGACAGCCAGGTATCCCTCTTCGGTCTCAACTACCAGTACACCTCGAC